>Ga0209061_1001931_pt1 | contig 29821 bp, 27 predicted proteins | sample Coa_R1_10_FD_187157 | JGI IMG/M metagenome (GOLD analysis project Ga0209061, IMG submission 187157) | Surface soil microbial communities from Centralia Pennsylvania, which are recovering from an underground coalmine fire - Coalmine... | ecosystem: Environmental > Terrestrial > Soil >... | reverse complement strand
TCTGATAGCGTGTACCGCGCGCATCGATGACCTCAATCGGCATCGTTGTGCCCCAGGCATCGAGCAGCCTGGTAGCAATATCGTCTCCCGCCATCCAGATAAACACGACGCGACGCCGGTATATGGCCGCGATGCGCATATGCTCCCTGATGCGGCGTGAGGCGCGCGACTGAGGAGTGATGACGACCAGGGCGAGCGCGGCGGCGCGGATAGCCTGGCGCACGACGTTTTCCTGATCGAGTTCCCGCGCTTCGTCCGCGAAGGCGTCGTTGGTGAGCAGAATGCCGCGCCTGCCCAGATCAGCTTTGAGCTTCGCGGCGAAGGCGGTATCGGCGGAGGCTGCGGAGAGGAAGATCCGGCGCTGCGTCCGTGTGTCGGCGCTAACCTGCTCGGATGAGACGGACGACGCCGGGCGTTGAATGGCTCTGATCGGGATTGTAACCTGCGTATCGTCAGGCTCCGGCTCTTTACACGCCTGTTCGAGCGCCCGCGCGAAGTTTTGTACGCTGGCGAAGCGCTGCTGCGGATCTTTTGCCAGCGCCTTGAGCACCACCGCTTCTACCTCCGCCGGCAGCTCCGGCGAGAGTTCGCGCAGGGGCGCAGGAGCGCTATTCAGGTGCTTATGCACAATCTCCCAGGGATTGCCCTCGAAGGGACGAGCGCCGCAGAGCCATTCGTAGGCCACCACGCCGAGCGCGTATTGATCGCTGGCGAACGAGGGCTTGCCGCGCAACTGCTCCGGGGCCGTGTATGGCAGGGTGCCTGCCATTTGCTGCGTGCTGAGCATGTCGGGCGAGGGCGCCAGCAGGGCCAGTCCGAAATCGCTGAGGAGAACGTGCTGCTCGGCATCGATCAAAATGTTTTCTGGTTTGACATCGCGATGAATGATATGATGATTATGCGCGTATTGCAGGGCCGCGCTGACCTGGTTGATGTAGGATACCGTCGTGGCGAGGGAGAGACGCGAACCCTGGGGATGACGCTGCCGCGCCGTGCCGCCGGTGGCGTACTCCATGACCAGGAAGGGCATGCCCCGGCTCTGATCGATGCCGAAATCGAGTACGCGCACAATGTTGGGGTGCCTCAGGTTAACCAGCATCTGGGCTTCGCTGAGGAAGCGCTGCGCCTCCTCGTGCGAGAGCGAGACACGCAGCACCTTGAGCGCTGCACGGCTTCTCAGGTAGCGATGCTCGCCAAGATAGACCTCTGCAAACCCGCCCTGTCCCAGGAAACGGACGAGGCGATAGTTGCCCAGTAGTTGCCCGCTGCGATCAGGCATATGTGCACTCCTTGCGGTAGCGTAGGAGGTGTGCGGTTACAGGTTTTGCATGGTAGCGATGACTATCGATGGCCTATATAAGGGAGAGACGTGTTTCCTCTGGAAAAAACAAATGCAACTCGCCGGGACTTTATATGATAAACGTGGGCAAGGGGCAGAATTTGTCGTCGCGCAGGAGGATGCTGCGATGCCAAAAGATGACGCTCACTCTTGCGTTTATGTGTTGCTGAATAGCATAATTTATGAAAAAAACGATATGCAGGTGCTTGTGCTCCTGAAGCATTCGCCTGATAAATTATGGTTGTAGCAAATGCGTGAAGCGCATTTGCTACAACCATAATTTATACCCCTGGCGCGGCGGAGCCGCGCGAATCCCAGCAAGAATACTGAGAAGCAGACATACTCTTAAGAATATGTCTGATTGCCAGCACCGCCACCTGCTCGCGCCGCAGGCGCTCGCCGGATCTCAGGGATGGTGTGGGCACATGCGCAGCGCGCATGTGCCCACACCATCCCTGAGATCCCTGGCGCGGCTGCGCCGCGCCAATGCTCGGCGAGCGCACTGAGCACCGGACACTTTCTAAAGAAAAGAAAGAAGAGAGGCGAAACAAGGCTTTTAGCCATATTTATTGGCAATTCCAATGATTACACGATGTATGCTGCGCAACTTATGGGTTTGCTGTTCTCCAAAGCGGCTCAAATGAATCTCTCCACCGGCGCAGCGGAATGACTGGCTACTCCCATTTAAGTAAGTAATCGTCATATCATCGTAAGCTGAAAATCTGCCCCCCGGTTGCAGGCTCATAGAATGAATTTGTGCGTAGGGAATATGGTACTTATGTCCATTTGCGTCTTTAAAGCTCAATGCAGGATCCATGATGACTCCGTTGATCCACTCGTTCTCTACAGTCAGAATGCGATCCCAGGTCGGCAGCCTGTGGAGCGCCTGTTGTATCCAGGGTGGTGAAGATCTTGCGTATGTTGGGTTGCTGTACTTCTCAAAAAAGGCTGGCAACTGGGAGATGTGCATGATTCCGGCATCAAAGTTATAAATGGCCCTGATATCAGTCTTTTCGGCGAACCCCAGCGTGGGATAGATGGGGAGGTCTGCCAGGCGCGGCTCGATTCTATAAAGGTACCGTTTAAGATCATCGATGTAGCGTTGGGTTTTTATGATTGGATTGGGCATCTCTCTTGGTGAGGCCCCTGGCTTCTCCTGGATCATTTTTGTATAGTCATATCCGTCGAAGACTGCTGTAGGCACTTGCTTCTTGAATATGAACCAACCCCTGTTAACATAGATGGTGCGATATCTGGCCGGGTAGTAAACCCTCCCTCTGTAGTTTTTAATCTCGACGCAATACAATGTTCCCCGTGTGTAAACGAGGAAATCCGTCTCCAGAAAGTATCCGCGTTTTCTGGGATCAGGGTGAGGGATAATCGGGTTACGTATGTAGCATCCATTTTGTCCATCATCGATGATATATTCTGCGTAATCTTCTCCCCACATTCCGCCCCTGGTCTGCCCATCCAGTTCAAAGTTCGATCTGGCTTCAAAGGCTCTAATCAGGCGACTCATCATGGACATTGCTATTTCCCCCTATCTGTTGTACAGGTACTATCGTTTTGCGTGGCGGCGAAAAAAGCATTCGAGAGATGCGTTTCTGGTAATATTGGCATTGCCATTGATAGGAACAATAGGGATAGTTTCTGCCAGTCAGTATAACATAAGATTGCTACAAAGTAGTATTCTGTGCTACATTGTGAGACATTCGGGTATAAAAACGGCGCAAACTTGCTTTGTGTGCTCTTTTTCGTTGCACTCGGCAGTCGCTTGACCATTTACCAGGTTTGCTTATATGCTGTTATTGTCGTGATTCGAAGCCTGGCTGGATGTCATAGAACAGGTCGAGAAAGGTCATCAGTGATTACATGCCTGGATATATTCTTCTTGAAGGCGGCGCCGAGTTCGGCGGGCAGATGGCCGCGCCCGACCTGCGCGCGATGGAACTTGCCGGCGGCCCCGCCGCGCCGATCCGCATTATTCCTACGGCGGCGGCGCCCGATAACAATCACCAGCGCGCGGGCAATAACGGCGTCAGGTGGTTTCGCAGCCTGGGAGCCAGCAACGTCGCGTCCCTCCCGCTCATCGACAAAGCCTCCGCCAACGATCCCGCGATTGCGGACGCGATCAGCCACGCGCGGCTGGTCTACCTGCTCGGCGGCTTCACCGGCTATCTCGGCGAGACGCTGGCGGGCAGCGCGAGCTGGCGCGCCATGCTCACGGCCTACGAGGCGGGCGCGGTCATCGCTGGCAGCAGCGCCGGAGCGATGGTATTGTGCGCGCGCTATTTTGATCCGAGCCGGGGGCGCGCCGTTGAGGGACTGGGGCTTGTGCCGAATACCTGCGTCCTGCCTCACCACAACACCTTCGGCAAGGGCTGGGCGCGGCAACTGGCCGAACTGCTGCCCGGCGTCGTCCTGCTCGGTATCGATGAACGGACGGGCATGCTCGACGATGGCCCGGGCGGCAAGAAGACCGGCTGGCGCGTCTATGGACAGGGTGCCGTAACGATCTACCGCAATGGTGTGCCGACTGTGTATAAAGCGAATGAGTCTTTTAACGATGACTTCGCAGAGCGTGCCTGATTGGAGACAACAAATGAGAGCGCTTCTGTGAAAGGATTATGGCACCATCCTGATTTTCTCAAGCTGTGGGCCGGGCAGAGCATTTCCCTCTTTGGCACGCAGATCTCTCTGCTGGCGATCCCCCTCGCCGCTGTGCTGACGCTGAAAGCCACCCCGTTCCAGATGGGCCTGCTGACGGCGGCGGGATCGGCGCCCGCGCTGCTTTCTTTAACAGCGTGCTCGAAGCCGTCTTCATCCTTTACCTGACGCGACAGGTCGGCATCTCTCCCGCGCTGCTCGGCGTGATCTTTGCCATTAGCAGCGTTGGTTTTGTTGCCGGCGCTCTGCTGGCCGCCAGGCTCACGCGCTGGCCTGGAGTCGGTCTCAAGCTGCTCCTCGCGCCGCTGGTGCCTGGCGCATCTGATTTACTCATTCCCCTGGTCGGGCTGGTGCCGTTCCTGGCTTTTCCGCTGGTGGGCCTGGCGCAGTTCGTCTTCGGGCTGGCGCGGCCAGTCTGGCGTATCAACCAGATCAGCCTGCGTCAGACCATCACGCCCGAGAATCTGCTGGGCAGGATGAACGCGAGCATCTCGTTCATCGTGTACGGTCTGCCCACTCTCGGCGGGCTGCTTGGAGGCGTACTCGGTCAGCGCGTTGGCTTGCAGGCAACGCTCGTCATCGCCGCCATTGGCGAGATCCTGGCCTGCCTCTGGCTCTTCTTCTCTCCGGTCAGGCGATTGAAGGAGCAAAGCGCGGCATAGCTGGCGATCCATGCTTCAGGGAGTTCCCACTGTCTGTTTCATCTGCAAGTTGATGGCGCGCCGGTATATGATGGCAAGAACAACAATGCCGATGATGCCGAGGATGAGCGCGATCAGTGGGATAGGCAAGCCCGGCGGAATGACAAAGTATATAGTCTCCGGCAGGCCATCCCAGAGAGCATGCAGCACAGAGACAAAGAGGTACGCCCCGATTACCGGACCGTTGATGCGGAAGCGGTGCGGCTCGCTCTGGCGGAAGAGAGCCGCGCCTATGATGGCGGTCCAGACGCCGTGACCGAACGGCGCGAGCAGGCCGCGCAGAATCGTCGAAAAGATCGAGGCCCCCACGAGGCCATGACTGACCAGGAAGGTCGTAAAGGCATAGCCGGTGCTTTCGAGGGCCGCGAAGCCCATGCCCACGGCTCCTCCCAGCAGCAAGCCATCCATCTCCGAGGTGTGATTCAGGCGCCGCGCGACCAGTATAACCGCCAGGGCCTTGCATCCCTCTTCAATTAGCCCGACGGCCAGAGCGCTGCCCAGTGAGAGGCCGCGAAGGGGGTTTGTTGGCGAAGGAATGAGCAGGGATTCCAGGATCGAGGCTCCCAGCACTCCCAGGACGCCGCCAATACAGAAGCTCGATGCCATCCTCGCCGGCGAAAGCATGCTTAAATGCTGGTGGTCGTACAGGAAGGCTACAAATGCCACCGGTACGAGAAAATTACCGATGAGGATCACAGTCGGGTACAGGTTGGGGTTGCCAGTGAAGAACATCACAACGGTTGTAGCGATAAAGAGGACCAGCCCGATGAGCAGAACGCGCAGCCAGCTTCGTCCTACGCGCCGGTGCTGCGGAACCGGTTGCGGCTGAGGGTTTTGAAACATATATCTCTCCATGTTGCCTGGAATATAAGTGCTCTGCTTTCTGAAGCGTACATGAAGCGGCAAAAGTTTCGGACGAGATTGTTGCTGGCCTGCTTCTCGCCCGCAGTGCCCTCTAAAGCTTGAAGCGTGCGCTGGCTGCGCGCATGAACTGTAATCCCTGCCGCGCCAGTTGCTCCGAGGTGGCGTTCAGCGGACGCCAGATGCAGGTTGCCGCCGCGAGGTCTTCGTTGGGGACCACGAACGACTCCAGCACGAGCGGCCCGGTATAGTGCGCTTCCGCCAGTCCTTGAAATACCTCATCCCAGTTGATCGTGCCGCTGCCTACCAGCCCGCGATGACTCTCGCTGATATGGACGTAACCGAGCACATCGGCGGCCTCGACCAGTGGTCTGCGGAATCCCTCCTCCTCGATGTTCATATGATAAGTGTCGGCGTGCAGTGTGAGATTGTCCGCCCCGATAGCCTTGATCGTCCTGCGGGCATCGGCGAGCGTGTTGTACATATAGGTTTCGTAGCGATTCAGCACTTCCAGGCCGAGCGAGATGCCGCGTTTCTTTGCCTCTACCGCTACTTCCCCCAGCGTATCGATCACTACCTGGCGCTCGTCTGCTGTCGGCGGCTTGCCGCTCAGCCTGCCTACCTCGAAGCCGAGCGGACCGCAGAGATATGTTCCCCCCACCGCTTCGAGTTTATCGAGAGCCGCGAGCAGGTAGCGCTTCGCTTGCTGCGGCTGCTCTGGCATATGTGCACCCTTTGGCAGCGCAATCGAAGCCGTCGCGCTGATGCCGGCGGCCCTCAGTTCTTTCTTATGAGCAGCCGCATCGAATTCATGCGGTCTGAGAAGCGCAATCTCGATGAGGTCGAATCCTGCATCCGCTGCTGCATGGATAGCTCTATTCCCCTTCTCGGTTGTCCACTCGTCGATCCATAGGAAAGCATGAGCACCATAGCCGGGCATAAAATAAGCTCCTTTCTCAACCAGAAAACCCTGTTCATCGGGATTGTTGAAGCTTGCCAGTTCCCCCTTGACAATAACTTGTATGATATGTTACATCTTAACATAAGGAGCGGAGAAATAAAAGATCGCAGCGTAGGAATATAACCTCGCTGCGGGGGGAGCGCCAGTATGGCAAGCGACGAATCGGTATTCTCGGTTACATCTATTGACGTGCCGGCAGGCGAGGATCATGCGCAGCCGGCCTTGCCCGTTGCAGGCATGTCCGCCGGGGTAGCATATCGTCGTGTAGCCAGTGGTCGCCTTCATCTTCCCGTCGTCGAGCAGATTGCCGAAAGTATTATCAGCGGGCAACTGGCGCCGGGGAGTGAGCTGCCATCCGAACAGGAACTCGGTCAGAGCTTTGGCGTCAGCCGGACGGTTATTCGCGCCGCGCTCGCTCTGCTCGAAACGCTGGGCCTGGTCGATATCTCTCATGGCAAGCGCAGCACCGTGCGGGCCGAGGCGGAATGGGATTTTCTCAATCCGGGCGTATTGGAGATCCATATACGCGTGGGGCGCTTGATGCCGCTTATCGATGATATTTTTTACACGCGCCTGGTACTTGAGGTGGCTGCCGTTGAAGAAGCCGCCAAAAAAGCCTCGCCGGAGGCGCTCAGGGCGCTCAAGGAGGTATGTGCAGCAATGGACCAGTTAATCGACATCCCTCCTGATAAATTTGTCCCCAGGACATTTCATAGCGGAGATACCCGCTTTCACCAGCTCCTGGCCGATGCATCGGGCAGTCGCGTCCTGCGTCGCACATTGCTCAATCTATCGCAGGTCATTCAGAAACTGGCGGAACTGCGCCCCCTGCGCAGCGAGGAAGTCGAGATTGCCGTAACCGCGCATCGTCGCATCTATGAATGTGTAAGCGTGGGTGATGCTGCTGGTGCGGCTCAGATCATGCGAGAGCATATCCGCTGGGCCTGGGAGCGCTGGCACCGATAATAGATGCATCTGTCCCTTTTCTAAAGGGATTAGAAAGAGGGTAACAACCATGCAGTTAAAGGGGAAGGTCGTCATCGTCACTGGAGGAGCGCAGGGCATTGGCCGTGTCTACGCCGAACGGATAGCCGACGAGGGAGGCGCCGTCGTCATTGCCGACGTGGTTGACCCTCGTCCTGCTGTCGAGGCCATTCAGCGGAAGGGCGGCACGGCGCTGGGATTAGAGACGGATGTCACCAGCGAGTCCTCGACGCAGCAGATGGCCTCCCAGGCACTGGAGCGCTTCGGGCGCATCGATGGCCTGGTCAACAATGCCGGTATTTACGCTTCCCTGACGCTGAAACCGTTTGAAGAGATATCTTACGAAGAGTGGAACAGAGTGCTCTCGGTGAATGTCAGTGGCCTCTTCCTCTGTTCGCGGGCCGTCGTGCCCTGCATGCGCAAACAGGGCGGCGGGCGCATTATCAATATTTCTTCCGGCACACCCTTTAAGGGCACCCCACTCCTGCTCCATTACGTTACCAGCAAAGGGGCTGTCATCGCCTTCACCCGTGCTCTGGCGAAGGAACTCGGGGATGCGAATATCCTGGTCAATGCTGTGGCGCCCGGATTTACCCTGAGCGATACCGTGCAGAAGAACGAACAACAGATGCGCCTCTTCCGCGAGGTCTCCGTATCGGCCAGGACGCTCAAGCGCGATCAGCGCCCCGAAGATATCGCCGGTACGGTGGTGTTCCTGTTGAGCGACGACAGCGCCTTTATCACCGGGCAGACCATCGTCGTCGATGGCGGAGCCTACTTCCATTAGTAGATAGCATGCCAGGCTTCGTCGCATAGCTACGTGATGTATCGCGCCTTCGGGCGCCCTGCAAGCCGGCGAGCGCGATCAATCGCGCAGTCATGCAGGAGAGAGATTACCGTCTTTGATCGTTAAAAATCAAAATTGCGCAGCTACGCAGATATAGTGTTCTGGAAAGAGCATGACATGTCAACCGAGTCACCAGGGAATTTTCATCCCCACGAGCCTGCCGAGCGCCATACGACGAGCGATTACCTGGCAAACTTTTTGCGCGTGCAGGGGGTGCAGCGCGTCTTCGGGGTGCCAGGCGAGGAGGCGAATCTGCTCATCGATGCCCTGACGCGCCACGGCATGCGGTTCATTCATGTGAATCATGAGGTGACGGCCGGCTATGCGGCAGAGGCGAGCGGGCATATCTCTGGTATCCCCGGCGTCTGTCTCTCCACGCTTGGTCCCGGCGCGGCGAACCTGGTCAGCGGCGTCTCGCTTTCGCTGCTTGAGCGCTCGCCTGTGCTTGGTTTGAGCGGCGATAGCGATACGAGCGGTCCGCTGGAGTGGACCAAGCAGCGCCTTCCGCTGGAGGCGATGTTTCGTCCGGTGGTGCGCTACGCGGCCAGCGTCTCGGCTGCCAGCGTAACGGAGCAGCTCCCGCAGGCGTTCGCAGCCACGCTCACCTATCCCTATGCCCCGGCGTACCTGGCATTTCCCGTCAATGAGCAGAGTCAGCTCGTGGCCCGGCAGGAGGGAACGCGAATCTCAGCGCCCGCGAACGCGTGTACTGATGTATCCCTCTCGGCGCAGGCGGAGTCCTTGATCGCCCACTGTCGTCGGCCCGTACTGCTAGCGGGCCTCGGCGTCGCGCTGGAGGGCCAGGGCGAGGCGGTGCAGAGCCTGGCGGAGCAGTATCGCGCGCCTATCGTGCTGACGCCGAAGGTCAAGGGACATGTGCCAGACGGCCACCCACTGCTGGCCGGCGTACTCGGTCCCTATGGCGACGGCGCTGTACACGCTTTGCTCAGGGAGGCCGATCTGATCATTGCCCTGGGGCTGGACGGTGTGGACTTCAATAAGCGCTGGTCGTTCGAGACGCCGTTGCTCAGCCTGGGGCCGGTGGTGCCCGGCGATCCCTCGTTCCCGGCTGTCGCCGAGGTCGCGGGAATGCTGGCGCGCTTGATCCCGCAGTTGATAGAACTGCGCCGGGCACAGCCGGCATGGCCGGCGGATGTCGCCGCTCGCACCTACAGTCAGGCTCGCCAGGCGCTCGCTCCCAGAAGCGGCAACGGCCTGGACCTGCCGGCGCTGCTGGAGGAGATGCGCGCTATCATGCCGCGTGATGGCGTCCTGACCTGCGACAGTGGCGTACATAAGCTCATCACGATGGGAAGATGGCCGGTCTTCATACCAAAGACCTTTCTCATCTCCAACGGGCTTGCCGCGATGGGCTATGCCCTGCCGGCGGCCCTCGCCTCCAAACTGGAGCGGCCTGCGGCTGCGACTGTCGCGCTGCTCGGCGACGGATCCATGCTGATGTATGCCGGTGAGCTGGAAACGCTGGCACGCCTGCACCTGCCAGTAGTCCTTGTTGTACTCAATGATAGTTCGTACTCGCTCATCCGGCTCAAGCAAATGCGCGCCGGGCTACGGCCAACCGGCGTGGATTTTGCCCCCGCACGCCTGGCTGCTATGGCGCAGAGCCTCGGTGTGCGCGCCTGGTCGGTGGCGGATCTGCGGGCCTTCCGTGCGGCACTGGATCAGGCGCTGGGACTCGACGAGCCGGCGCTGATCGAGGTCGTCATTCCCTGGGAATCGTATCAGGTCTATCTCTAACTGTTTGTCTCGTATGTAAGCAACACATGCATTCTGGAGGATACATGCAAACCACGGACCGACCAGACCTGGAACTGCTGGAGGGAGCTATCGACATCCATACCCATACCGCTCCTGACCTCTTCCCGCGCCAGATGGACAACATCGAGTGTGCTGAGCAGGCGAGGAGCAAGGGTATGCGTGCCATCGTGCAGAAGTTCCATCACGGCGTTTCGGCTGATCGCATCTATTTTGTCAGACGCGAGGTTGCCGGTATTGATGTACTCGGCGGCATTGTGCTGAACAACGCCGTCGGAGGACTCAACCCCTACGCCGTCGAGACGGCTATTAAATCTGGAGCGAGCATCGTCTGGATGCCAACTATCTCCTCCAAGAACCATCTCGACCAGTTCGGCCAGCCGGGCTTCCCGGCGATGAAGCAGGTCAGATCCATTCGTATGAAGGAGAAGCCGCTCACGGTCTTCGACGAAAACGGCAAGCTTGTTCCGCAGATCTACGATATCGTCGATCTCATCGCGGAAGCTGATATTGCCCTGGCAACGGGCCACCTCAGTCCTCCCGAAGTTACCGCCGTCTTGAAGGTAGCGAAGGAGCGCGGGGTGAAGCGCCTGCTGGTTAACCATCCAGAATACATTGTGAACGGCAGTATAGAGGAGCAGAGGGAATGGGCGCAGATGGGGGCCTTTATCGAGCACCTGGTGATCTTTATGATGCCAGCCTGGCATCACTACTCACCCGCGCAGATGGCGCAGATGACGCGCGAGGTCGGCCCTGAGCATGTCATCATGGCGACTGACCTGGGGCAGATCCACAATCCGCCGCCGGCGGAAGGATTGCGTATATTCATCCAGCTGATGCTGGAGAACGGCATACCTTACGCCGATGTCAAGCGCATGGTGCAGGACAACCCGGCGGCGCTTATGGGATTGGATTAATTATGAAAACCTGGACAGGAGAAATAGATGGGGCGTCTGATAGACCTGACCGTCACCATTGGACCCGAGACATTAAGCCCACCATCGGTGAACAAGCGGCTGACGCTTACCACCGCGTATCGCGGCCCCGGCTACTGGCGCGCCTCGACGGTTGAAATGGTGCTGCATACCGGTTCACACGTCGACTTCTCGGCCCACACCGTCGAGAATGGCGAGGTGGCCGCCACGGTTGACCTGGAGCGGGCGTGCGGCCAGGCGCTTGTGCTTGATCTGCACGACCTCGGAGCCGATCAGCCCATCAGCGTCGAGCGCGTCGCAGACTGTGGGGAGGATGTGCGCCCCGGCGATATCGTGCTGGTGCGTACCGACTGGACCGAGCGCATGTGGGGCAACTTCCCAGATTACTACCTGCACTCGCCCTATTGCACGCCCGAGGCTGCCAGGTGGTTGATCGAGCGCGGCGTCAAAGCGGTTGGCTTCGACTGTTTTAGCGAATATTGCGCGCGGCTACCCGACTTCACCTCTGAGGACTTCATCATTCACAAGATTATTCTCGAAAATGGCGCGCTCCTCATGCAGCAAATGACCAACCTGTCGCAACTGCCAGTCGGGCAGCGCTTTCAGTTCTTCGCCCCTTATATCAAGATGCGGGAGGCCGAGGGATCGCCGGCGCGTTTCTTCGCCTTGCTCAATGTATAAATCAGGAGGTGTAGATGTGACCACGACAGATTTTTTCATCCCGTGCTCCGTCAATGAGGCCGTTGATCTGTTGAGCGAACACGGCGAAGAGCTGGTCGTGATGGGCGGAGGCACGATTATGATGTACCTCGTCAACGAGGGTCGGTTGTTTCCGCGCAAGGTGATGAGCCTGAGACGCTCCGGCATGGATGAGGTGCGCGCGGTGGATGGTCATGTGGAGATCGGCGCGGGAGTGACGATAGCCCGCATTGCTCAGCTTGACGCGCTCTCCATACTCGCGCAGGCCGCTCGCATACTCGGCGGCCCGGCAGTGCGCAATATGGCGACAATAGGCGGCAACCTGTTCGCGCACGCGCCCTACGGTGATCTGGGCGTGCCGCTTCTGGCGCTGGACGCGCGGATCGAGTTGAGGAGCAAACGGGGCCAGCGCACAATACCGCTTGAGCAGTTTTTCGCCGGGCATCCGGGCGGCGAGTACCTGGCTGCGGAACTGGTAACAGCGCTGCACGTACCACTGCCACAGGGGCACGGTGTTTACCTCAAGCTGGGGAGGCGGCACGCGAATACGCCTTCGGTTGTCGCCGTTGCCGCGCAGATAACGCTTGATGATAACAACGTGTGCAGAGCGGCGCGTATCGCACTCGGGGCGGCGTCGCCCCGGCCCATGCGGGCTGTGCGCGCCGAGGCGGCTCTTGTTGGAGAGCGGCTCGACGATGCCAGCATCACGGCTGCGGCGGAGGCAGCGATGAGCGAGAGCGACCCGGCAACCGATGCGCTTGCCAGTGCGTGGTACCGGCGCCGTATGGCCGGGCTGTATGTGCGCAAGGCGTTGGAGCAGGTGGCGCATGCCAGATCGGGAGCGCAATAAAAGACTGATCGTATGCCAACAGTGTTTTGATGCCACGAGGAGCGTTTGTATGAATACACTCACAGATACATTGACGGTTACGTTCAAGCTCAACAGTAAGCCTGTGGCGCTGGCCGTTCCTCCACTGACGACGCTGCGCTCGGCTCTGCGCGAACACCTGCACCTGCATGCCACGAAGGCCGGCTGCGGCCAGGGAGGGTGCGGTAGCTGCACGGTGCTCGTCAATGGCGAGCCGACGCTATCCTGCCTGCTGCCGGTGGCGCTGGTCGAGGGCCAGGAAGTAACGACGTTGGAGGGGATCAGCAGCTACGGCAGCCTGCATCCTCTGCAAGAGGCGTTCTATGAGCATTTCGCGGCCCAGTGTGGATACTGCACGTCGGGCATGATCTTAACGGCGAAGGCGCTGCTGGAGCGCAATCCACATCCCAGCCGCGAGGAGATAGCCGAGGCGCTGTCCGGCAATATGTGCCGCTGCACCGGCTACCTGCCCATCGTTGAGGCTATCGAGGATGCAGCAAGAAAGATGGAGGAGGGCCAATGAAACAGCTGGGCATCGTAGGCCAGTCGGTCAGACGCACCGACGGCATCGGGCACGTCACTGGCACAACACGCTATGTTGACGATGTATTTTATCCGAACATGCTCTGGCTCAAGATGGTGCGCAGTCCGGTGGCGCGGGGCATTATCCACAGCGTGGATACTTCGCAGGCCGAAGCCTTCCCCGGAGTGGCCGCAGTAATAACGGCGCGGGATGTTCCCAATAACTGGTATACCATCCTCGGTCTGATCGGTATTGGACCGAACGATGAACCCGTGCTCGCCGACAGCGAGGTCATGTACGAAGGCGAGCCGATCTGCGCCATCGTGGCGGAGAGCGAGGAGATTGCGTGTGAGGCCGCCTCCCTGGTCAGAGTCGAGATCGAGGAGCAGGAACCGGTACTCGATCTCGAATATGCCCTCAGCCCGCAGGCGCCGGCGATCAAGAAGTGGGGCAACAACACCTATATGTACGACGGCATGGACCACCGCCAGGTACGCTTCGGGAATATCGAGGCCGCGTTCGCTCAGGCCGACCATATCATCGAGGGCAGCTATCAGATGTCGCCAATCGAGCACGTGCCGATGGAGACGCACGTTTGCGTCGTCAATCCCGAGGGCGATGGCCGGCTTACCGTGCATACCAATACGCAGGCGCTCTACTTCTCACTGGATAACACCGCCATTATTCTCAAGATGCCAACACACCGCCTGCACTTTATAGGCGGCACTGTGGGCGGGGGCTTTGGCGGCAAGGTCGATGTCATCACCGAGCCGATTACCTGCATTGCCGCGATGAAGACGGGGCGCGCGGTAAAATGGCGCTGGACGCGCGAAGAAGAGTTTCGCCGCTCCTCGACGCGCGCGGGGGCGAAGATAGAGTTTCGTGATGCCGTCATGAACGATGGACGCATCATCGGGCGCAAGGTGCGCAGCCTGCAAGATGCCGGCGCCTATCATCGACACTCGCCCTATGGCCTTCAGAAGCATATGGCGAATGTGGCCGGCCCGTACAATATCCCGAACGTCTGGATCGATGCCTATTGCGTTTATACCAATCGCCAGCCAGCCTCGGCCATGCGCGGCTTCGGCGTGACAGAGGCCAGCTTTGCCGTCGAGGTCCAGATGGAGAAAATCGCCCGCACCATAGGCATAGATTCGTGGGAGATCCGCATGGTCAATGCCTATCGCAATGGTCAGATGCGCGCGATACGCAAGGTTGTCGAGGACGCGACGCTGGTGGAGACGATCAAGGCCGCTGCCGATCTGGTCGGCTACGAACTGCCAGCGCATCTACGGGCTATGCACTCAAACGATTATACACGCGAGGACAACGATCAATCGCATGGCGAGGGCGCGCCTCGTCACGACAGGTAGGAGGCTGAGATGGCGAAAGTACGTGGACGCGGCATCGCTGCCGTGAATTATCCAACTGGAATGAACCTGGGGGGCGATCCGAGCCAGGCATTGATTTTCTGCCAGCCGACGGGCAATTTCAGCGTGAAGCTTGCCAGCACCGATCTCGGCCAGGGATTGAAAACTGCGATTGCCCAGATCGCGGCAGAGACGCTGGGTGCCTCGCTCGATACGATCATCGTCGATACCGGCGATACCGACTCGGCCCCGCATTGTATGGGAACCTTCGCCAGTCGCGGCACACATCGCATCGGCAATGCTGTGATTATGGCGGCGCGTGAGGCGCGGCAGGCGCTATTAGATATCGCCGCCGAGGAACTGGAGGCGGTGCCGGAGGATCTGGTGGCTGCCAATGGCGAGATCTACGTCAAGGGTTCGCCACATCGCAAGATCAGCATTCCCGAGGTCGCCGGAGCCGCGCATTTCAAATATGGGCGCACAATCTCCGGGCGCGGCATCTTCCTCAAGCCGCTGAGCAAAGTCGATCCCGAAACCGGCGCCTGCGATCCCGATTCGACTGAGGCGCACGCGACCACCGTGGCCGATGTCGAGGTCGACACCGAGACGGGCGAAGTGACCGTGTTACGCCTTGCCAGCGCCTATGAGGTCGGCCAGCAGGTCAACCCCGAGATGGTCAACGGGCAGATCATCGGCGGCGCGGTCATGGGCATGGCGCACGCGCTGATGGAATCGGTCTTCCCCTACTATCCCTCGCTCGACCATCACCCGGGCAGCTTCAGCGAATACCTGATTCCGACTGCTCTGGACGTACCCGAAATCGAGAGTGTGGTCCTGGAATATCCCTCCTCGAATGGTCCCTATGGCGTCAAGGGAGTTGGTGAGATGACGGCTAACTCGCCCATTCCGGCGATTGTGAATGCTATCTACGATGCCGTCGGGGTGTGGATCACCGATCTGCCCGTGACGCCCGAGAAGGTGCTGCGGGCCCTGGAAGAGAAGGAAGCGTATGGCTCTGCTGGAAGTAGAAGAAATCAATAAGTATTTCCCCGGCGTGCAGGCGCTGCGCAACGTCAGCCTCGGCGTAGAGGCTGGCGAAGTGCACGCGCTCGTCGGCGAGAACGGCGCGGGTAAATCGACGCTGGTCAAAATTATCTCCGGCGCCTACCGTCCCGATAGTGGCCGCATCATCTTCGATGGCGTCACCTTCGATGAATTTTCGCCCGCCTATGCCACCGCTCATGGCATCTCCGTGGTTCACCAGCGCCAGCAGCTCGTGCCCTGGCTCTCGGTAGAGGAGAACATCCTGCTTGGCAAGCAGCCGCGCCGCCTGGGTGTGGTAGTCGATATGCGGGCCAGGCGCCGGCTTGCCCGCGAACTGTTAGCACAGATGCACCTGGAGATCAACCCCGCTACGCCGGTTGCACAGCTCTCTCCCGTCGAGCAGCAGGAGGTGGTCATCGCAAAGGCCCTCTACCAGAAGGCCAGGCTGCTGATTCTCGATGAGCCGACGGCGGCGCTGGGGCCTGCGCAGATCGAGCGCCTTTTCGAGTTGATCCGCGAATTGTGTTCGCAGGGCGTGAGCGTTCTCTATATTTCTCATCACCTTGAGGAGATCTTTCAGCTTGCTCAGAGCCTGACCGTCCTGCGCGATGGCGTGGTGGTGACGACACGGCCAGTTCAGGAACTCACGCAGGGCGAGGTCGTTGATATGATGGCCGGGCACCATGTGACTGTCGCCCGCGATGTGCCGGAAGACGCCCTCACGCCCGCCGCCGGGAGGCCGCTGGAAGAAGCGGCCTCCCTGTTAGAGTTGCGCGGGTTGAGCGCGGGCCCGGTCTTGCGCGAGATCGATTTGAGCGTTCCGGCGGGCCAGGTTGTGGGGGTGACGGGCATCGTTGGCGCCGGCGGTCATGACCTGGCCCTGACGCTCTTTGGCTTGATGGAACCGTTCGCGGGCGAATGCCGGCTCAGGGGCAAGGCGTATACGCCGCGCGGTCCCCAGCAGGCGATTGAGCAGGGGATATTCCTGGTCCCCGAAAATCCGGGCCGCGATGGGCTGGTCGGGCTGATGTCGGTTGCCCAGAATATGACCATCGTGGATTTGCCCGCGATTACGCGCGCTGGTATTTTGCAACTTAAGGAAGAGGCGCGGGTGGCGCGCTCGTATGTATCATCGCTGCATATCGCTACGCCAACCATCGAGCGGGAGGTGCGCGCGCTCTCCGGCGGCAACCAGCAAAAGGTTCTGCTGGCGAAAGCGTTGCAGGCGAAAGCGCAGGTGCTTATTTTAGAGGAGCCGACGCAGGGAGTCGATGTCAATGCGAAGGAAGAGATCCATCGCATTATTCGCGAACTGGCCGCCGGCGGCAAGGCCGTCCTGGTGATCTCAACGGATATCCGTGACCTGTTACAATTTACTGATCGTATGCTTGTATTGCGCAAAGGGCGCATCGTTGCCGATATACCTACGATTGAGGGTAATTACACAAAGATACTCAATTTGACATTAGGGACGGAGGATGTATCTTGGAGCCAAGAAAAAGCATAGGTGTAACGCGCGAAAGCAGCCCCGGTTTGCCGCGACCCGGGGCTGCGCTAAAAGCATTTCGTCTCAGGTTTGATCCAACCACCTACGGTTCGACCATCGTCCTCGTCGTCGGAATCATTCTGACCTCGATCTTTTCGCCTGCGTTTTTGACGCTTTCCAATATTTCAAATCTACTGACACAGATTGCTGTGCTTGGTATCGTGACGATGGGACAGACGATAGTGCTGGTCTCGGCTGGTATCGATCTGTCGGTGGGCAGCAATGCGGCGCTTTCCGGCGTGGTCTGCGGCCTGATGTTTCAGGCGGGCATACCGCTGTGGGCAGGTTGTATAGCCGCTCTGGCGTGCGCGACGGTGATAGGGCTGATTAACGGCCTGCTCATCTCATGGCGCCGCGTTGAGCCATTTATCATTACACTGGGCATGATGACCTTGCTGGAAGGAATTGCCGAGCTGATTACGGGAGGCAGCCCGATCAATGATATGGGCGCGCTCGCAACGACGCTGGGCGGCACAATACCGGTGGTCAATGTCCCCGTATCAATCCTGATCCTCTTTATTATGGTTATCCTCACCTGGGCTTTTCTGCGCTGGACGCCACTGGGACGCAACGCCTATGCCATCGGCGGCAATGAAGAGGCCAGCTTTCTCTCTGGTGTCTCCATCAAACGCACCAAGATCTATCTCTACACCCTCGCTGGACTGGTTGCAGGCATTGGCGCCCTTGTCCTCAGTGGCATTCTCAATGCTGCCGAAGCTAATATCGGCGTCGGCCTGGAACTGCAATCCATTGCCGCGGCAGTGATCGGGGGAACGCTTCTGTTTGGTGGCAGAGGCGGCGCCTGGCGCTCACTCCAGGGTGTATTGTTGCTGGGGTTTGTCTCGAATGCATTGAACCTGCTTTCGGTTGGAGCAAACTACCAGAATATTGCTCTGGGCATCATTGTGATCATTGCTGTACTGGTACAGAAAACCCGGTAAAGGAGGTGAAGCCAGCTTTGCATATGCCCTTTTAACCAACCCGATGTTGCATGTTTGGATGCGCCGGCGGCGGACCTTCCAGGGGAAAGTCTGCGGGCAGAGCGCCGGCGGCTCACCACGCAGCGGTGAGCCGTCAGCAAGGCTTGCGCCTGGCGCTAAATTTTAAACATCAAATTTCGCGCGTGAATAAACTCCAGACGATTTTTTCAGGAGGGGAGTGCATGTCTCGTCGTTTGCATTACAACACATCTCGTCATCAGTGGCTGACCGCCATAGCTAGCTTGCTGGTTATTCTCAGTGTATTCCTTGCGGCCTGTGGAGGCAGTTCCAGTTCCAGCAGCGGCTCTACCGGCTCCAGTTCCGGCAACAAAAAGCTGACGATAGCGTTCCTGCGGCCCGGCCCCGATCCGTACTACCAGGATGGGCAGCGCGCCGCTGTGATGGCCGGTCAACAACTGGGCGTCAACGTCCAGACCTATTTCTCTAATAATAGCCAGTCCCAGGAGCTAGCCAACGTGCAGGACGCCATCTCCAAACACGTCGATGGCATTCTGATGTACGCCGTCTCCCTCTCCGCCGAGTCGGCTGATGTCGCTGCCGCCAACGCCGCGCACATCCCCATCTTTCTCCTGTATGGCTACGACAAAGATATCCTGCCCAGAGTGGCCGGCTTTGAACAGGTCAACCTCATCGAGTACGGCAAAGGAGTGGGCACCTGGCTCTCCCAGCATCTTGCCAGTGGCAAGGTCGCCATCATCACCGGACTGCTGGGCCGGGGCGACGCTGAAGCGTATGCTCAGGGCTTCCGTGAGGGGCTGAGCCAGAACCCCAACCTCAGCGTTGTGGCGCAACTGCCCGGAGACTGGAACCGGCAGAAGGCCCAGAACGCGACGCAGGACCTGATCACGGCGCATCCCGATCTCAAGGGGCTGTATGTGGAGAACGAAGACATGGCAATTGGCGCCATTCTGGCCTTGCAGCGAGCGGGCAAGCTCTCGCAGGTGACGGTGGTCTCCTCCAATGGCGCCCCTTATGGACTGGAGGCGATCAGCAAGGGGCAGATCCAGGCGTCTAACACCTGCTCGCCGGCGTTAGAGGCGGTGATGGGCCTGCGCCTCCTGCTGGGAGTGATTAACCATAAGACGCAGCCCGGGCATCTGTATTATTCGTTGACCAAATTCGTCACGAAGGCTAACATTAACGAGGCCAATCCCTGGGTGCCCACCGATAGCGATGTGCAGCGCTGGCTCTCCTTGCCCCTCTTGCAGCCGGTTCCCGATAGCCAGTTGCCCTCGTAAGAGTGCCTTTCAGATGCCCACACTGGCGCGCGCTACAGGCACACGCCGGAGAGAGTTTGCGGTGGGAACCCGGGCTTAGCCCGGGTTCCCACCGCAAACTCTCTCTATCAAACATGGACAATTCTGCCAAAATCTGGTATACTGAGACTTGGTGTAAGAATGACACCTTTTCTTTTTTATCCGTCGAGTAAGTGTAAATTATACACTTATTAAAGACGTGTTTGAGAATCACGACGCCGGCGGTACCGCCATGAAGAATGTTAACCATCAAGATCGGCAATCCTTTATGCGTGCCGCTACGCCACCGGAGGCATTTCCGTTCTGGTTGGTGGCTTTCATCATCGCGGGCCACTCCAGGGCGTTGTGAGAGGAGAACAGGCTATGGCCTCTGGTCAACCGTTCGATATCGCTATTGTCGGAGGAGGCATCGCCGGCCTCTCGCTGGCCTTGCGTTTACCAGCGAATATGCGTGTGGCCCTCTTCACAAAGGGACAACTGGGCGAGAGCAACACACGCTATGCTCAGGGAGGTCTCGCGGCGGCATTGGGAGCGGATGATAGCCCTCAACTCCATTTCCAGGATACACTGGCCGCCGGAGCCGGTTTGTGCGATGAAGAGGCTGTACGCACCCTGGTGGAGCAGGCTCCCGCCGCAGTGCGCTGGCTGATGGCGATGGGGGTGCAGTTTGATCGCGCGCAGCCGGGGAGCGATACGCATGCGACGCCCGATGGGCTGTTGCTGGGCCGCGAGGGTGCACACTGCCGCCGGCGCGTGCTGCACGCCGGTGGGGATGCCACGGGGGCGGAGATCGAGCGGGCGCTGATAACTGCGCTGCGGGCGCGTTCTTCGCTGGCCCTCTATGAAGAGACCTTTATCACCGATCTCCTGCTGCGCGATGGAGCTTGCGCCGGGGTGAGCGCTATCGACTGCGAGGGACGCCCTTTCACACTCGATGCGCGAGCGACGGTGTTAGCCAGTGGCGGCGCGGGCAGTCTCTGGCTGCATACCTCTAATCCGGCCGGTGCAACCGCTGATGGTCTGGCCCTGGCCTGGCGAGCGGGCGCCGCGCTGGTCGATCTTGAGTTTATGCAGTTTCATCCAACCGTGCTGGTGGCGGATGGCTCATCGCACCTGATCTCCGAGGCGGTGCGCGGCGAGGGGGCATACCTGCGCAATCACGCGGGCGAGCGCTTCATGCCACGCTACAGTGACCAGGCCGAACTGGCCCCGCGTGATGTAGTGGCCCGCGCTATTCTCAGCGAAATGCTGGCGGAGCAGGCGGAGTGCCAGTATCTTGACCTGCGCCATCTCCCCGCCGCGAAGATGCATGCTCGTTTCCCCACGATCTCCGCCATCTGTCGCCAGCATGGTCTTGACCTGGCGCGCGATCTTCTGCCAGTAGCGCCGGCGGCGCACTACTGCATGGGCGGCATCATGGTCGATAGCTGCGGGCGTACCACCGTGCCCGGCCTCTATGCGGTGGGAGAAGTTGCCTGTACCGGCGTGCATGGAGCGAACAGACTTGCCAGCAACTCACTGCTCGAAGGGCTGGTCTATGGCCTGCGTGTGGCCGATGGCCTCGCGTCTGGCACTGTTACACACAGCAGGCAGGCGCCGCGTAAAGGAACAACGCTCATCACCTGTGATGATTCTCTGCCAGAACAGATTCCGTCAACTGGTAATACTGACGAGCTAATTACTGAACAAGTACGACGCGAACTGCGACAAATTATGTGGCAGCACGTCTCACTCCGTCGTGATGGGGATGGGCTGCTTGAGGCAAGGCGCAGGGTAAGGGCGCTGCGTCACAGTTTACTTGCCGCGAGCCACGCCAGGGAGCACCGTGGGATAGAGCGCCAGTGGATCGAGACGTTCAACATGCTCCAGGTAGCCGAACTGGTAATTGCGGCTGCACTGGAACGCCGCGAGAGCCGGGGGAGCCATTGGAGGCTCGACTATCAGTTCCTCGATAAAGCCCTGGCCGGGCGGCACTACGCTTTTCAGCGCTCGAACATCCATGCGTATCGATTATATCGCTCAGCAGAGGAGGTAAGATCACATGCTTAACCTGCCCGAAGCGCTCATCAGGCGTGCTTTAGAAGAGGATGGCGCCTGGGCCGATATCACTACCCTGAGCACTGTGCCGGAGGATCAGCCGGCCACAGCCAGCATTATCGCGCGCCAGGCGGGCGTAATCGCCGGACTGGACGTTGCTATCGCAACATTCCGCATGCTTGATCCACGCGTTGCCGTTGAAGCGCTGGTGCACGATGGTACTGCCGTCCAGCCCGGCGATGTGCTGGCGCACCTGCAAGGTCTGGCGCGCTCGCTTTTAAGTGCCGAGCGTGTCGCTCTCAACTTCCTCGGCCATCTCTCCGGCATCGCTACAGTCACGGCGCAGTGCGTGCGCGCAATCGAAGGCACAGGAGCGCGTATCCTCGATACGCGCAAGACGACGCCGGGACTGCGTGCCCTGGAGAAAGCGGCAGTGCGGATGGGCGGCGGTCACAACCACCGTTTCGGTTTGAGCGATGGAGTATTGATTAAGGATAACCATATCAAGGCGGCGAGCGGCATTCCGCAGGCTATCGCGGCAGCGCGGCGCACGGCACAGCACCTGCTCAAGATTGAGATCGAATGCGAGACGCTTGCCGAGGTCCAGCAGGCTGTGGAGGCAGATGCGGACGTAATCTTGCTGGACAATATGGATCTGGAAACGATGCGCAGTGCAGTGCAGTTTGTGCGAATGAATGCTTCGCGAGTTCTGATCGAAGCTTCAGGTAACATAGGCACGAACGCGGCGCGTTTGAGAGCGGTGGCCGAGACGGGCGTCGATTTCATCTCGCTGGGAGCAGTGACGCACTCGGCCCCCAATTTCGATGTTTCACTGGAATTTGCCTGATCCATTTGTAAGGAGGAGATTTATGGCCCTGCAAACGAAATGTGCGGAAAGCCAGGAGACGCGTATCCTGCCCCTGCTCTCACCTCAAACGCGCTCGCGGCACGATCTTTCCAGGCGTAGCGATACTATTCCGCTTTTCTATGCGCAGATGGAGGGTGAGGAACTGGATCGTCGTATCAGCACTGCGAAGGCGGCGCTGGGAGAACGATTGGTGATCCTGGGCCATCACTACCAGCGCGACGAGATTATCAAATATGCTGACTTCCGGGGTGACTCGTTCAAGCTCGCGCAACTGGCCGCCGCGCGTCCCCAGGCCGACTACATCGTGTTTTGCGGCGTGCATTTCATGGCCGAGAGCGCCGATATTCTGAGCGCTCCACATCAGAAGGTAATCTTGCCCAATCCTGCGGCCGGCTGCTCGATGGCCGATATGGCGAACATCGCCGAGGTTGAGGAATGCTGGCAGGTGCTGGCAGATCTGCTTGGGGAGGATGCCGGCATTATCCCCGTGACCTACATGAACTCCGCTGCCAGTCTCAAAGCCTTCTGTGGGCGCAACGGTGGCATCGTCTGTACCTCCTCGAATGCTCCTTCAGTCATCGAATGGGCGTTCAGCCAGGGGCAGCGCGTGCTATTCTTCCCGGATGAACACCTGGGACGTAATACCGCGTTGAGATATGGCATTCCCGAAGAGCGGATGGCCGTCTGGAATCCTGAAGATCCAATGGCTGCCGTCGATGCCGAGGAAGAGATCGAACGCGCGAAGATCATACTCTGGAAGGGCTACTGCTCCACGCACATGCGCTTCAACGTGCAGCAGATCGCCAGAGCGCGTGCCGAATATCCGGGCATCAAGATCCTGGTGCATCCTGAGTGCCGCCGCGAAGTAGTCGAGGCCGCCGACCTCTATGGCTCAACCGAGTATATCATCCGCCAGATTGAAGATGCTCCGCCGGGCAGCAAGTGGGGCGTAGGCACCGAAATTAACCTTGTGCATCGTCTTGCGCAAGAACACCCGGAGCAGCTCATTTTCTGCCTCGATCCGATTGTTTGTCCTTGCTCCACCATGTATCGCATTCACCCGGCCTATCTTGCCTGGGTGCTGGAGGCGCTGGTCGAGGGCGAGGTCATTAACCGGGTAAGTGTCGATGAAGAGACAGCTCATTGGGCGCGCGTTGCCCTGCAACGTATGCTCGCGCTGGCGTAACGATGTGGCACATAAACCCTGCGATGACGTAGAATAAGGGAAAATATGGTGTGGTGTGGGCCAGGCACGAAGTGCCTGGCCCACACCATATAAAAAGCGAGCGCCGCAGGCGTAAGGACGCTTTGGCGCCGCCTATCTGGTACACTCTTGGTAAAGGAGATAGTTTGTGAGCATTACCATAAACGTGAAAGAGTCGCAGCCAGCTCCCGATTTTACGCTGCCAGCGGTAGGCAGCGACGACATAGTGAAGAACGGCCAGGTCCATCTTGCCGACCTGCGCGGAAAGACAGTAGTACTTTACTTCTATCCTAAGGACGACACACCCGGCTGCACAAAAGAGGCGTGCAGTTTCCGTGATGCGAACCATCTGATGCAGCAACGCGGCGTCGTCGTACTGGGCATAAGCGCCGATAGTGCTGCCTCGCACCAGAAATTCGCCGACAAGTACGGCCTGCCCTTCCCGTTGCTCTCCGATAGTGAGACCAGCGTTTCGCGGCTCTATGGCGTTTACGGCGAAAAGAGCATGTATGGGAAAACGTTCATGGGCATCGAGCGCTCCACTTTTCTCATCGATAAAGATGGCATCGTGCGTAAAGTCTGGCCGAAGGTCAGGCCCGATCAGCATGCCGATGAAGTGCTGGCCGCCATTGACGAACTGAATCTCTAAGCTTAACGTTACCAATCAAGACCGGCCAGATCGTCCTGAGTATCCCCACGTCATTCTTGACGTTCCAATGTCATCCTGAGCAGCAGCGAAGGGTCTGCGGCCTGCCATCAGATCCTTTGCTGCCGCTCAGGATGACATGCCTGCGAATCATGGCTCCCCTGTGAGCGCGTTTAGAATCAGGGCAATATAATGTTCTGCCAGGCGCTCCAGGGAGAGATCCCCTTCTGGCTCAAACCACTGGTAGGTCCAGTTCAGGGATGAGAGCACAAAGCGCACGGCCAGGTGTATGTCTGTGATGTGGAATGCGCCCTGCTGCACGCCCTGTTCAATGGCGCGGTAGAAGAAAGCTTCGTACTCTTCGCTCTGTGCTTTGATCCTGTCGTGCAGGGGCGCCTCCAGGTATTTCCATTCGTGGAAGAAAACGGTAGCATAATGTAGATTTTGTGCGATGAGTTCAAGGTGTCCGCGAGAGAGTGAGGCGATCTGCTGCTCCGGTGAGATATCGACGGGTACAGAGCGCGCATGCTCCAGGAACCGATTCGCGGTATGGTTGATGATCTCCCAGAGCAACTCCTCCTTTGATTTAACATGCGAGTAGAGGCTTGCACTCTTCATATCCAGCGCCCTCCCCAGTTCGCGCATACTTGTGCCATGATAGCCGCGCTCGCTGAAAAGCTCTCCGGCGATAGTAAGAATTTCTGTTTTATGCCGCATCTTCATCCCTGCCAATCCTTCTCTATCGATGTGAACGCGACGTGTTTGCGACGTGTCTACTGAAGAAATACCCTGCGCATCGTCAAAAGCGGAAAAATTCGCGGTTATTTTTAGGAGTGAAGCGCTATTCTCAATGCGGGCGACTGGCTGAGTACCTGTAGGTCATGTGGCACGCTTTGTACTGTTACCCGATTTGTTCGCCTGCGTCTTAACCAGTGAAGGCGGATGCTCGCTTATTTTATAGTTATGTAGTGCGAAAGAAAGGATAGAATGATCACTCGGCTTTCGTCTCGTGTGTTCATTATTATTGTAGCTGTGCTCGTTCTGGCAGCGGGTGTCTATATTTATCTGCGCTTGCCCTCCCCTTCTACCCATAAAACCCACCGTGTGGATGTAACGCAGCCCCACATGAAGCCAACTTCTTTTGTCGTGGGGAGAGTTGTGCCCCATACGGTGACGCCTGCGCCAAAGAAGTCAGCTCCCCAGGGGCCAGCGACTACTGGTAATGGATCGTCGTCGGTTGGCAGTGCGAGCCTCGGCGGCGGTGGCAGCCCCTGCCCGAGTGCCGCTAGCCCATACGGATTTACCGTCGTAAATGTCGATTCGTCGCTCCTTTCGATCTACTCGCAGATGGACGTTTGCTGGGCGCGCTTTCAGATCCATGTGAGTTCTATTCAAAGCGGCTCGGGGAGCTACAACTGGAGCGAACTCGATGCGGTGGTCTCTACGCTGAACGCGGCCCACATCCATATCGATATTCCTATCCAGTGCTTCCCACCGCCGGGGGGCGGAAACGACCAGTGCTTTACCAATCCTGTCGAGCCAACGCCACAGCAGATGGCGGCTTTTGCCACACAGATCGCCACAAGATACAATGGTAAGAATGGTCATGGGTTCATCGATGCGTATGAAATCGGCAATGAGGAATATGAATTTTATCCTGACAGTACCTATGGTCCTATTTTACAGGCGGGCTATCAGGCGATCAAAGCCGCAAGTCCACAGGCGATTGTGGGCATGTATGGCCCGTTTATCTCTTCTCTAAGCCGTACAACGGCTACCTTTACCACTATATTTTCGGGGGGATATGGCAGGTACATGGATTTCATGAACTTCCATTACTACAATCAGGGCCTGGATCCATCGACGACGGATGGTGATCGTCCCTCATTCGATCTGAAATGGCAGACCATCCACAGTATTGCGGCGCGCTATGGGTTCGCCAACCTGCCGATCTGGGTGACGGAGACGGGATGGACAACCACACCTCTGTCGGGGAGGGCGGCTGTAACCCCTCAGCAACAGGCGCAGTATTTACAGTATGTCACCAATGAGGCTGCCCATTCGGGAGTGGTCCAGAAGGTATTCTGGTTCACCGTCGATGACGGCAACCAGGGCAATACGATCTATCCCCCGAGCGGTCCACTGCCGGCCTTCTATGCGCTGCAATCGTATATACGCCAGAATCCGGCGTGGTAGCGCCCGGTACGCGCGCTCCTTCTCCTTTAGCTATCGTACTGTCATTGCCCAGGCGGAGCTTCGCCTGGGTAATTCTTTGTCAGGGTGGTATAAGAGGATTTCCGATAGTTGTGTCAACGCATGCCGGTTGTGGTATCATGGAGAAGCATACCTTATCTATATATAAGTTGAGCATGCCTGTATTTCCCACGATGAGAGCACGGGACCGCTCTTGTCTATGTCAACATACAAACACAATAAAATAGATGAAGATGAGCTGGTAGTAGCGTCAGAACAAGATGTAGCAGCCGGTTCGTCCTGCTATTGAGGAGGAAGCTATGGAAATTTCGCTGCGGTTGGACACATTAGGCATAGTAGAATTGAGGTATCTGCGTGGGCGAGAGCGGTATCGGGAGTGGCCTCCGTTTCAACTGCTGGCGGCATCCAGGCAGGCGCGGGTGATTGCCTACTTTAATCATGATGTGGCCGAGCAACTGCACCAGCAGATATTAATAGTGGAGGAAGCGGTAGGGCTGGCGGCTGAAGATGAAGATGAGGAAGAGGAAGATGAGGAGGAAAGGGCCTTGAACGGGGATGAAGGCGAGGGCGAGGAGGGAGAGAAGTCACCTGAACGAGAGAGCAGCGCTTTCTCACCGGCTTTCGCCCAGGCTTTGAAGCAGTTGAACGAACTGGCGCGGCAGCGCCTTCCCGATGGCAGCGGTAGCGGGAGTCAGAGCACCGGAGAGCTGACGGCGGAGACGGAAACGGAGAGCGATGAGGAGGACGCTCTGGAACAGTTGCAGGATGCATTCGCACAGATGATGGAGGTGGTGCGTGAACTGGCCGAGGAGATGTCTACCGATGCCCTCAAACTTACGGGGCGCTTCAAATGTGTGCGTACCGAGATCGAGTTTGTACCGCGTGTGACCGATGAGGACGAGGATCACGAAATGGATGAGGAGATTTTAGGGATGGAGGTCGAACTGGTGATGGTGCTCAAGCTTTTCGAGGAGGGACGCGCCAGGGCCGATGATCCCCCCGCCGTTGAGCTGCAACTCGATGTGGATGATTTCGAGCGCCTGCATGAGACGCTGGATATTGCTTTAGAACGCGAGCGGAGGAGCCGCCGGCGCAGGCAGTAGTGCTGTACAATGCAGGAAGCTGTTTTTTTACGTGTTTTTGTCAGAGAGGATAACAAACATGGCCCGATCCATTACCATCGAAGATCTGTACCGCATCAAGTTTGTGAGCAGGCCGCGTATTTCACCCGATGGGCAGCGTGTTGCCTTCGTCGTCACGCGAATCGATGAGCGCAAACATGAATATCGCTCGGCGATCTGGCTGTCCCCGGCCGATGGCGGGGAAGCGAGAGTCTTTACGGCTGAGAGCAAGGCTACGAGCAGCCCGAGCTGGTCTCCCGACGGGCGCTGGCTGGCCTTTGTCTCTGACCGTGAGGGGACGGCGACAGGCAAGGACGAGAAGGCGCGGAAGAAGCAGGGGAAAGGAAAACCCCAGATCTGGCTTATCCCAACCGACGGGGGCGAGGCGCGCCAGCTTACCTTCATGGAGCACGGCGCCTCCGCGCCGGTCTGGTCGCCTGATAGCAAGCGCCTGCTCTTTAGCGCTCAAGTCGGACCGGCGGATGAAGAGAACGAGGAGGGGGAGCCGCTGCCGAAGGTGCGCGTGATCGACAGACTGTGGTACCGGCTCGATGGTGTTGGCTTTATCTATGAACGGCGCTCCCATCTCTTCCTGCTTGATATCGCGGGCGGTGAGCCACAGCAGTTGACCGATGGCGATTGGGATGACAGGGATGCAGCCTGGTCGCCCGACGGCACGCAGATCGCCTTCGCCTCGAATCACGCTGAGGACCGCTGGCGCCTGCCCGGCGCCGACATCTACACGCTCTCGCTCAAGGATGGACAGGCCGGCGCGCTGCGCTGCCTCACCGATGGCTCGCTGGACAGCGCCGCTCCATCCTGGTCGCCCGATGGCAAAACCATCGCTTTCCTCGCCTCGCCCAAACTGCACTCCGCGGGCCAGGTCTACCTTTACACCATTGCGTCTGACGCCGAGCAGGCGCCGGCCACCTGCATCTCAAAGGAGTTCGAGGGAACCTGCATGGACTGGACCAACAGCGACATCGGCGACGAGCATCTTATGCCCGCCCCCGCGTGGTCATCCGATGGCGAAACTCTCTATCTGCTGGCCTCACAGCGTGGCGCAACGCGGCTCTACGCCATACCGCGCAGCGGGGCGGACCCCCGGCCTGCGACGCTGACGCCGGGCGATGTGCATGTGCGCGACTTCAGCATCGATGACGCTAAAGACAGGCTGGCGCTGCTGGTCGCGACGGCAACTCGCCCGCAGGAGATCTTTGTGCGCTCCACGGCCCCATCCGATGAGATGCGGCGTATTACTGGCTTCAACGATACACTGTTCAATGAGCTACAACTGACCGCGCCAGAATATATGCCCTATACAGGAGTCGACGGCTGGCCGATGGATGGCTGGATCCTCAAGCCGCCCGACTTCGATCCGGCGAAGAAATATCCGCTGGTGGTGGAGATCCACGGCGGCCCTCATACGCAGTATGGCTACGGCTTCTTCCATGAGATGCAGATGCTGGCCGCCGAGGGCTACGTTGTGCTCTACACCAACCCGCGCGGCAGTTGCGGCTATGGCTATGATTTCGCCAACGCGGTACGCGGCGCGTGGGGCGAGAAAGATTCGCTGGATATCATGCTGGGCGTGGACGCTTTGCTGCAACGTGGCTACATCGATGAGCAGCGCATGGGTGTAACCGGCGGCAGCTATGGTGGCTTCATGACGAACTGGCTGGTCGGCCATACGGACCGCTTCAAGGTTGCGATTACTGACCGCTGCGTGTCGAATATGGCGACAATGTTCGGGGCCAGCGATATCGGCTGGGACCTGGCCGACGATAACCTGGAGACGACGCCGTGGGAAGACCTTGAGAAGTACATGAACATGTCGCCGATCAAGTACGTGGAGAACATCCATACGCCGCTGCTCATTATCCATAGTGAACAAGATCTGCGCTGCGGCATCGAGCAGGCAGAGCAACTCTTCGCGGCGCTGAAGTGGATGGGGCGCGAGGTGAAGTTTGTACGCTTCGAGGGACAGAGCCACGGCCTCTCGCGCGGCGGGCATCCAAAGTCACGCATGGAACGCCTGCGCCATATTCAAAGCTGGTTTGCGCGCTATCTGAAAAGCGTGAATTGAGATATCAGGGGCGAGATATCAGGAGAGACGAGGTGAGAGGAGATGGGGTGAGGTAAGAGGAGACGAGACGAGGTGAGATGAGATGGGACGAGGTGAGATGAGATGGGACGAGGCGAGATGAGATGGGACGAGGGAGAGGAGATGGGACGAGGCGAGATGAGATGGGACGAGGGAGAGGAGATGAGACGAGGTGAGATGAGATGAGACGGGGGTGAGGTGAGATGAGATGGGACGAGGTGAGATGAGATGGGACGGGGGAGAGGAGAT
>Ga0209061_1001930_pt1 | contig 29822 bp, 27 predicted proteins | sample Coa_R1_10_FD_187157 | JGI IMG/M metagenome (GOLD analysis project Ga0209061, IMG submission 187157) | Surface soil microbial communities from Centralia Pennsylvania, which are recovering from an underground coalmine fire - Coalmine... | ecosystem: Environmental > Terrestrial > Soil >... | reverse complement strand
TTGCGTACGATAGCGCCCCCATACAGCCTGGCCAGCCGGTGCCCGTGACGGTTGTCGTGACGTTCCAGACCGATGCCGTTGGCGCGGGCGCGCCCGCCCAGATGGTCAACACCGTGCAAAGCGCGGCGAAAGGCGCGCAGTCGGCTCCGGCGGAGGGCAATGCGATCACCGTCACCACGCGCGGCGATACCCGATCCGGCCTGACGGCCAGCGGGCTGGTGCCATCCGGAGAGTGGGGCAGCGCCCAGAGCGCGGATACGCACGACGCCAAAAAGTAAGGTTTCTCCCGCAGTGACAGACCGGCAAGCACCCCGCTAAGGAGAGAGGGTAGGCAACGCGACGGCGCCTACCCTCTCTCCATCTGTCGACATCCAGAAGGGCAACCTGCCAGAGCGCGGTCGTTCACATGACAACGTCAGCCCGCCCCATCTCGGTTCCGCTGCGTATCCGTCTGTACGCGGCCGCCACCGTGCTGCTGGCGGTGGTGCTGCTGCCGCTGGCGACGCGTAAACAGGGGTCGGGCGGGCTCGATGCCGCGGTTGAAGCGGTGGTGCTGACCGCGCTGATCGCGGGCGCGATGCGGCGTCCGGTCACGATCGGCTTGAAGCGTCGGGCGAACGTTGCCGCCGCACCAGAGGTAGCCGCAGTGCTGCTCCTGCCCGGCTGGCTGGCGGTGGCCTCGCTGATGACGGGCATGATCGTGGGCGAGTGGGGCACGCGGGCGCGCCCCGTGCAACGCCTCTTCAACGCCGCCGTTTCGGCATGCCGGGCAGGCGTAGGCGCGAGCGTGTACGTCGCACTGGCGCGGCTCCCTCTACCGGGCCTCGCCGAGCTGCTGGCGGCCGTGGGCACGGCTAGCGCGATGTACGTCATGGGCACGTTCCTCGTGATCGGCATCGCCTCGGTGCAGCTACGCGAGAACCCGCTGCGGCGCTCGTGGGCGCCGCAGCGCGAGATGGCGCTCGCCGAAACGCTGCTGGGCTGCACCGGCATCCTCGCTGCGGCAGCCATCACCCAGGATATCTGGACGCTCCCGCTGCTCGTTGCTCCGGCGATCATCGCCCAGAAGGCGCTACGCGATGGCGTGGCGCTGCACGCCCAGACGCGGCTGGCGCTGATCGATCTGGCCGATATCGTCGATATGCGCGACCACTACACGTTCGAGCATTCGAAGCGTGTGGCCGAATTGGCGCGGGCGACGGCGCGCCGCCTGGGTCTCGGCGCCGAGGAGCTGGATATTATCTGGATGGCCGGGCGCGTCCACGATGTCGGCAAGATCGGCATCAAATCCTCGATCTTGCTCAAGCCCGGTCACCTCTCCACGGAAGAGCTGGCCGAGATGCAGACGCATCCCGTGGTCGGCGCGCGGCTGATCGGCAACTTCCCGCAGTTCGCGCGTGGGCGTGCATACGTTCTTCACCACCACGAGCGCTGGGATGGCAAAGGCTACCCGGGCAGGCTGCGCGGCGAGCAGATCCCTCTCGGAGCGCGCATCCTCGCCGTTGCCGATGCGTGGGATGCGATGACCTCGCACCGCGCCTACCGCAAGGCGCTCCCGCCCGAGGTTGTGCAGGCGGAGCTTGCGCGTGGGCGCGGCACGCAGTTCGATCCGCGCGTGCTCGATGCCTTTCTAGCCGTGCTCGCTGAGCAGCCGGAGCTTGCCGCCTACCACACCGAAACCGAACAGGCGGTCGATCCGGGCACCGCTCCATCGCAGAGCGCGCCTTCGCCTGCCTAAACGGAAGGGGCGTGCCGGCGTAACACTCACGGCCAGGACGCGGGCGGGCGCTCCGGCTCGGTGAGGACGTAGCGCTCGCGCGGGCGCACAAGGTTGAGCGGCCCGGCGTAAGCGCGGCGCAGCCGCTCGATTAGCGCCGCCCGCCACGGTTCGTCGCCGCGCAGGAAGTGCGTGGCGATCAGCCGCTTGCAGCGGGCGAGCGCCGCGACCTCGCCCAGCTCCGCCGCCGAAATATGCGTTTCAGAGAGCGGGCCGCGCTCCAGCAGCGAGCACTCGGCCAGAAAGACGTCGGTGTCCTGGCCCACAGCGATCGCCTCGGGGCAGTACGCTGTATCACCCGTATAGCCGATCGTCAGCCCACCCAGCTCTACGCGCATGCCGTAGCAGAGTGTGCTGTGCTTCGTCGGCCCGACGAACGTCACGCGCGCCGCGCCGATGCGAATCGTTGTATCGGGATCGTACTCGTGCAGGTCGAGCGTTTCACGGAAGGAATCGGCGCTGGAGCCGCGCACGTTGACGGTGAGAGCGCGGAAAACGGCTTCGGCGGTCTCGGCGCCACCCGGCGGCAGCCAGACGGGGATGCGCCGCGCTGGCGCCTTTGGCTCGGTGGTGAACTTTTCCATGCGCAGCGCAATATTGAGCGCGATCAAGTCGGTCCAGTGGTCGCTGTGCATGTGCGAAATGACGATACCATCGAGCATGCGGGTATCGAGGCAGGAGCGCACGTTCGGCACCGTACCCGGGCCACAATCAAGCAGGATGCTGGTTCCCTCGCCACGCAGCAAGTATCCCGCGCAGGCGCCGCCCGCCAGCGGCGCGCCGCCGCTATCGCCCGCGATCGAGAGCGTCACCTCGGCCGGTGTTGCGCTGCCGTTCGCCATGCTACCCTCCTTGCGCGCGGCGTCTCCCCGCGCGCCTCTCAGCATAGGCACGCGCAGGTGATCGGCCGTTTATGCAGGCAGGCGATACTCGCGCCAGACGATCCGTCGTTCGGAGATTAATGGCTGGTCGAGCGGGCCGAAACGCTCGCGCGCCCAGCGTCGCGTCGCTTCACCGGCGGCGGCGCGCTGCTCCGCGCTAAGCTGCCAGGTGCTGGAAAGCTGCCCGCTCTCCATGCGCGCAATCATCCGCTCGAGCGTGACCTCCTGCCGGTCGATGATGGGCGGCAGCACGGTGATCTGCGCGCCATACGCGGCCATGGCGGCGTCGAGATCGGCCATGCTGGCAAGGCCGATGCGCCGGGGTGGCAGGCCCGCTGCCGCGTGGAAGTGGCGCGCGACCTCGCCGTAGGGCCTGCCATCGGCGTTGTCCTCGACGAGAAAGATGCCACCAGGGCGCACCACGCGCGCCGCCTCGGCCACGACGTCTTCCCAGCGCGGGATGAGATGCAGCACGTGGCAGGCGATGGCGCTGCCGAACGCCCGAGCGCGGAACGGTAGGCGCGTTGCGTCGCCCTGCACGAGCGGGAACGGGACGCTGCCGCCGGCCTTGGCAGGGATACGCGCCATCATTGCGCGCGAAAGATCGAGCCCTGCCATTGGCACGCCTGCTCGCCATAGGGGCAGCGCGATCCGCCCCGTGCCAACACCGATCTCCAGACAGGGTGCGTGCCCCGCCAACCGCTTACGCAGCAGTGCTACAAGCGCTACCTCGACCTCCGGCTCAAGACGCCGCGTTGCGTCGTAGTACTCGGCGGCGCGATCGAACGAGATTCCTCGTGTGACCGTCATACGGTTGCCCAGCGCTCCCTTCCGCGCACCCTTGGCGCCCCACTAAGGATACAGACGCCAGCGATCGTTTTCGTTAACAGCTAGGCAGGATATCGTGAGCGCGGCGCCGCTATGGCGTGGAGGAGAGCAACGATGCCCCTAAAGAGCCTGGCTGAACGATTCGGCAAGAGCCGCGAACCGAGCACCGATGTCTGGGAGGTGCTCTACACAACGCGCGCCGTGCGCCGGCTCAAGCCCGACCCGATCCCCGACGACGTGATCTACCAGCTACTGGACGCGGCGATCCGCGCGCCCAGCGGTGGCAATCAACAGGCGTGGCGCTTTATCGTCGTGCGCGACGCGGCGATCAAACGTCAGCTACGCGATCTGTACGCGGATTGCCTGGCCCGTCTTTTCGCCACGGGCTACGGCGCACCGCCCACGGGCGTCGGGGTCTCGTCGGAGCAGGTAGCGGCCGCGGAGCGGATGCGCCGCTCGGCACAGTACCTCGCCGATCACCTGCACGAGGTGCCGGTGATCGTGATGGCGTGTATCCGCAGCACTGGCCGCGCTGGCCTGACCACCGGCGCATCGATCTATCCGGCCGTGTGGAGCCTGCAGCTCGCGGCGCGGGCGCTCGGCATCGGCAGCGCGCTGACAACCGTGCACCGCTTCCGCGAGGCGGAGTTCAAAGCGCTGCTCGGTATTCCCGAGGACTATGAGACCGCCGCACTCGTGCCGCTCGGCTACCCGCGCGGCAGCTTCGGCGTCGGGCCGCGCCTCCCAGTTGAGCGCGTCGCCACCTTCGAAAGCTGGGCCGGGCCGCCGCTCTCCGCGCCCTCCGCTTGAACGCAGACACCCGGGGAGGACACGCTCAGCCGAGCAGGGCGAGGCACTCTTCGCGCAGGCGCACAAGCGCTTCCGGCAGCTCGGCGAGGGGGACATCGGGCACCGGCCGCAGGAAGCGGCTGAAGCCGCTCTCGCGCAGACGCTGCGCGGCCTCGGGCCGGCGCGGCAGCGGTGCCGTCAGCTCAATGGCGTCCGGATCGCGGCCGGCAGCGCGGGCGGCTTCGCGCAGCACCTCCACCAGCCGGGCCAGTTCCTCCGGACGCCCACGACCCGGGTAGAAGCCATCGCCGAGCCGTCCGGCGCGACGCGCTGCTTGCTCGGTGTGGCCGCCGATCACGATCGGCACCGCGCCGCGCACCGGGGCGGGTCGCGCTACCACGGCCTCGAAGCGGACGAACGCCCCTGCGAACGAGGCCGCCTCGTTGCGCCAGAGCGCACGCAGGGCGGTGACGTATTCATCGAGACGGCGACCGCGTTCGGCGAACGGTACATCCAGCGCGGCGAATTCCTCTGCTAGCCAGCCGGCACCAACGCCGAGGATCAAGCGCCCTCCGGAGAGCCGATCGAGGGTGGCGGCCTGCTTGGCAACCACAAGCGGCTGCCGCTGCGGCAGCACGAGCACCCCCGTGGCGAGCCGCAGCGTGGTCGTCTGCGCCGCCGCGTACGCCAGCCAGACGAACGGATCGGGAAACGGCAGCTCCGCCTGCGGCAAGCGGCCGCCACGGTCGTAGGGATAGACGCTCGCGTACGATCGCGGGATAACGATGTGATCGGCGACCCACAGCGATTCGAAGCCGGCAGCTTCCACCGCGCGCGCGACAGCCACCGCGGCGGTCGGGTCGTCGTACCCGCCGATGAGAAAGACACCTAGCTTCATCATCAGCTCGTTCGCGGCGGCGCGCTACCGGCCCGTCAGCTGCTCGTGCGCGCGTTCAACCTCGCCACGGCGCTGACCTGCGTCCTGAGCAAGCAGCTCCGTGAAGCGATCGCGCAGCACGCGCAGCACGCGCAGCGTCGCAGCGAGATCCTCTTCGGGGATGCCCTCGACCATCTGCGTGGCTAGATTGACGACTTCCGGCATCGCCCGCTGCAACAACGCTTCGCCCTGTTCCAGCGGCTTCACGTGCACGCGCCGCCGATCGCTGGTCGAGCGTTCGCGCTCGACGAACCTGTACAGCACCAGCCGCTCGACCAGCTGCGAGGCGCTGTTGCGCTCCAGACCCAACGCCCGCGCCAGCTCGCCAACCGTCATCTCTTTGTACTCGTCGACAACGCGTAGCGCGTGCAACTGCTCCGGTGCAACGCTCAGCGTTGCCAGTCGGCGTTCGGTCATGCGCCGGCTGAGGTGCCCGGTCTGTTCCAGCAGCCACCACAACTCCTCGAGGGCCGCCGTTCCGCCTTCACTGGTCATCGGTTTCCCCCTCTCCAGCAATCGCTCATTGCTCAGGGGGCTTACCCCACGGCGACCGCGCACCGGACCGGCCGGGGGCCTTATCGCCCGCTCATGTTGCTGTATATGCCTCACGTTACCGTGCTGCAATTGTCCGAACAAGCAGAATGGGTGACGACGGTATATTTGCGCAGGCTGCACGCTCCTCGCCACGAATAGACCGCAGAAGGAAGATGAGCCGGCATTCTCAGATGCCAATTGCAGGAGGAATGCCCAGCAGCGTGCGTGTCAGCTCCAGACCGCCGAGGTGCGTGAAGCCGTGCGTCAGGCAGACCTGGCCAAGCACGCGACCGGCGGGCATCTCGCCGAGCGGCTTCACGAGCTTTGGCTGGTCCAGCCCCGCCGGATCGACCTGCGCCAGGTACGCGGATGTGGCCGACCAGACATCCTGCATGTATTGCTTGAAGCCGTCGAGATCGTGGATGCGCAGAGCATGCGCCTCGGCAGTACTCATGCCCGTGCCCTGCGCCCGCTCGGGCAGCCCCAGGCGCTGCGCCCAGTTGCCCTGCATCCAGACCGTTGGCTTTCCTTGCAGGATGAACTGGACGATGTTGTCCTCGGTGCGCACGTAGTGCCAGACTTCGAAGGCGATGTGGTTCGCGGTGCTCTCCGGGCCGCCCGGCACCGCGTGCCACTGTTCCGGCGTTAGATCGGCCACCGCCTTATCGAACAGGCCGTGCATGCGCGTCAGCTCTGCTTGAACAAACTCCACGAGATTCATCGTCTCTCTCCCTACGCGCGGATCCGCGCTCGGCGTTACTGTGCCGCAAGCATCGCCTGGACGCAACAGGCGCGGTTTTTTAGGGGCGGCTCCGGGTAGGGAGTGGCGCCCGGCGAGCGTACGATGTTCGCGTTGCTGGAGGCACGGTCCGTTCTGCCACACGGACCGAACGAGCGAGATAGGCACGCGCGGGAGAAAATGCGCGTCGATGCGAGCAAAAAGGCGGCCATTCTTCCTGAGCGGACCACACGCAAGGCCAGCCCTGCATGGCATCGCTCGTCGCGGTCGCGGCTACGAACGAGTCGAGTACAATAGCCGGGACCCTGCACGCAGCGCACCGCCCGCCAGTGCGGCGCGGTCGCGAACAAGATCGCGGCACAAAGGAGGGCCGGAGCATTAACGGTCTGCTCACCTTCCGGAGCGCGCGAACGCGATCGCTCCGGGCACGCAACGCCTCGTCCGTAGCTACCGATCACGCCACGCCCATGCAGCGCGCTTTCCTGCTCGCGCTGCTCCTCGCCTCGCTAGCGTTCTCCTCCCTGGGTGTGGCGCACGCGGATGCTGGTCAACCTGGTATCGTTACCTCGCCTGATGGTCTCAACCTGCGCGCTGGTCCCGATACGTCGTACCCCGTGCTGGCGGTGATGCCGACAGGAGCCCAGGTATCGATCGTCGGAGCAGCACAGAACGGTATCTGGTTGCCGGTGGTGTACAACGGCCAGAGCGGTTTCGCCGATGGCGAGTACATCGCGATCAGCGGAACGGCGATCGTGGCGAGCGGCGCCGACAGCAGCGGCGCGGCCACGCTGGCCGGCACGCCTTCGCCGCCGCCCTCCGGCACTGCGGTTGTGCTGCCATCCGACGGTCTAAACCTGCGCAGTGGGCCAAGCAGCAATGCTGGCATCATCACCGTCATGCCTGCCGGTGCGCGCGTGACGATCGCCGGCCCAGCGCAGAACGGCATCTGGGTACCGGTTATCTACAACGGCCAGAGCGGTTTCGCCGACGGAACGTACCTCAGCCTCGATGGCAGCGTCCCGATCATCGCCGCCGGCGGCGTGGGAGCAAGCGGCAGCGCCTCAGCGCAGGGCACCTCGCCAACGCCCAGCCCGACGGGCACAGCCGCTGGCCGCACCGCAACGCCAACGCCCCCGGCGCCGGGTGGGTCCAAGCTGGCGTGGCCCTCCAGCTCGCGCAAGATCAGCACGCCATTCAGCGCCGCCCACCTCGGCATCGATATCGACCAGTTCGACAACCCCAACGAGCCGATCCACGCCTCGACATCAGGCACCGTGGTCTTCGCGGGTGGCAATCCATGCTGTAGCTACGGTCTGTACGTCGATGTGGATAACGGCGCGGGTATCCTCACACGCTACGCGCACATGGCGCAGATCCTGGTGAAGCAGGGCCAGATCGTGCGGCAGGGCGATGTGCTGGGCATCGTTGGCTGCACGGGCAAGTGCACCGGCAACCACATCCACTTCGAGGTTCACATCAACGGCCGGCCCGTGGATCCACTCTCGCTGCTACCACCGCCCTGGCAACTGGAATAGCGGTGCCGGCCGGGGTAGCCTGGCACCCTGCTCAAAAGCGCGAGCCTGCTTATACTTTGAGGTAACTCGTAGCCTGCATGAGGCGAGGAGAGGAGCGAGGTTGCTATGCTCAGCACGATGATGGACGTTCCGCTAACGACCCAGCAGATCCTGTGGCGGATCGAGCGTCTGTATCCACACCGGCCGCTCGTGACGCAGCAGCCACAGGGCGAGCCCTGGCGCTCGACGTACGGCGAGATGGCGGAGCGGGTGCACCGTCTGGCGAGCGCGCTGCAACGCGCGGGCGTCAAGCCGGGCGATCGTATCGCCACCTTCGCCTGGAATACGCAGCGCCACCTCGAGTGTTACTTCGCCATCCCTTGTATGGGCGCGGTGCTGCACACGCTCAACGTGCGGCTCTTCCCCGACCAGCTCGAATACATCATCAATCACGCCGAGGACCAGATCATCTTCTGCGATCGCTCGGTGCTGCCGCAGCTCGAAGCACTGGCGGGCAAGATCCCAACCGTGCGTCTCGTCGTGCTGATGAACCACGGCCCGGAGCCGACAGGCAAGCTGCCGACGGTCGATTACGAAGAGTTCCTGGCCTCGGGCGACGCGCCGTTTGCCTGGCCCGAGATCGACGAGCGCAGCGCGGCGGCGATGTGCTACACCTCGGGCACCACGGGGAACCCCAAGGGTGTGGTCTACAGCCACCGCTCGACGATGCTGCACTCGCTCGTCTCGGCGCAGCCGAACAACCTCAACCTCGGCCAGCACGACACGGTGATGTACGCCGTCCCGATGTTCCACGCCAACGGCTGGGGGATGCCTTATACCGCGTCGATCGTCGGTGCGGCGCAGGTCTTCAGCGATCGCTTCCTCGATCCGCCGCGAGTGATCGCGTTGATCAACAACGAGAAGGTCACCGTTTCGGCCGGCGTGCCCACGATCTGGATCGGCGTGCTGACGGAGATGGAGCGCACCGGCCAGGAGCTACCCACGCTGCACACTATCCTCTGCGGCGGCTCGGCGGCACCGCCCGCGCTGATCGCTGGCCTGGCCAAGCACAACATCCATCTGCTGCATGCCTGGGGCATGACCGAAACCTCGCCGCTCGGCTCGATCACGCGGTTGAAGCCGGGCATGGAGCACCTCTCCGACGACGAGAAGCTCCAGATCATGAGCAAGCAGGGAATTGTAGCGCCGACGGTCGAATGCCGTATCGCCGATCTGGCGACAGGTGAAGAGCTACCCTGGGACGGCCAGCGCTTCGGCGAGTTGCAGGTGCGCGGGCCGTGGATCACTGGCACGTACTACAACGATCCCCAGGCCGAAGAGCGCTTCGCCACCGATGCCCGCGGCAAGCGCTGGCTGCGCACCGGCGATGTTGCCACTATCGACCCCGAGGGCTATATCCAGCTCGTGGATCGCACCAAGGACCTGGTGAAGTCCGGTGGCGAGTGGATCTCCTCGGTCGAGCTGGAGAACCTGATCATGGCACACCCGGCCGTCCTTGAGGCGGCGGTTGTGGGCATCGCGCACCCGAAGTGGGACGAGCGGCCCGTTGCCGCGGTGGTGCTCAAGCCCGGCAGCCAGGCCACCGCCGAAGAGATTCGCGCGTATCTCTCCGATAAGGTCGCGAAGTGGTGGCTGCCCGACGAGATCGTCTTCGTGGAGGAGATCCCGAAGACGAGTGTGGGCAAGTTCTCCAAGAAACAGTTGCGCGATCAGCTCAACCACATCGCCCAGCGCTGGGCGGCGCAACCTGTCTGAGACGTCCGGGAGGGAGGCAGCACAGGGCCGGCAGGCTACTGCCGGCCCTTTTTCCTGTCGGCGTGGTCAATCACCGGCGATCTGGTAGCACACCGTGTAGACCGTGTTCGGCTGCACGGCGACATCGGCGATCGTGTCCGGCTGCTCGGGCGCGTCGGCATGGATGACGAGATGGTATGAGCCGGGCGGCACCGTGAAGCTGTACGTCGTCGCGGCGTCAGAGCAAGCAGGGCGCGGCTGCGCCCCCGGCGGGTAGGCGGTGCAGTCGCGGCAGGCTTCGATCGCCCCGAGCAGGATCTCGGGGTCGTCATTGTTGAGGTTGCCAGCACGATCCATATTGCGGAACGCGACGGTCAGAGGTACGGGGCTGTCGTTCTTGAAGACGACCTGCGCCTTGCCGCCCAGGTTCAGCGGCCGCGGCGAGCAGCAAACGGGCCAATCGAGCGCGTTCACATCCCCTTCGAACGCGATCGAGACCACCTCAGCGAAGGCCGAATCGTTACAAGCGAGGCCGCCCTGGCCCACGCCGAGCAGCGTGGTCGTAAGGTAGCGGCCGAGGAGGTTGGAATACACGTAGACACGATCGGCACCGTGCACGCGCGCCGACCCTTTTGTGCTCGGATTACCGATCAGAGCACAGGAGCCAGCAGGCAGATTGAGCGTCGCGCTGTCCTGGCTACTAAGATCCAGCACGATCGAGCCGCCGCGTGGATCGGCCACGTAAGCCCAGTAACCCAGGCCTGGTGTCACGCTGCGCAAACTAGCCTGCTGATACACCGCTGCCCCGGGAGGGTAGGCATACAACGCCGTGACCAGCGTAGCGGCGAAGGAGAGATCGGTGTTACCTGCCGGTGCGATCAGGTTCCAGCCCTGGTACAGCACGAGGTAGGCGAACTGGGCGCGCGGCGCCGGCGCCTGTGCGTGCACTGCCTCCCCAGCCGACCACGTCCCCGCCGTCACGGCGATCCCGAGCAGGATCCCCGCCGCAACGCGCCGCAAGGCGCTATCCAGCCGATCGGCCATCGCCGCGCACCCTCCTCGCGCCGTCGCTATACCGGGCTCGGCGCCCATCGAAGGTTCAGTATACGCAGCGGAGGTTACAGCGCGTCACCAGCGCGCGCTCGGCGTCCCACCCCGGGGCATCAGGCCTTGGACGGCTGATAGTAGGGGTTGGTCCCGGCGGCGTGGTCGGTCGTATCGATGACGGCGGTGATCTCGGGCACGGCTTCGCGGATGATCACCTCCACGCCCTGTTTGAGCGTGACATCCACCAGGCCGCAGCCCTGGCAGCCACCCCCGAAGAGGACGTAGGCCGTGCCATCGCGCACATCCAGCAACTCGACGAAGCCGCCGTGCTGGCCGACGCCAGGGTTGATCTTCTCGTCGATCACGCGCTGCACGCGCATGGCCACAGGGTCGCGCCAGACCGGGTTGGGGTTCTCGATCTTGATACCACCGCCGGCAACATCTTCCACGTAGTCGATCCGCGCGCCCGCCATGTTTTCCAGGCTGACAGGATCGATGTAGACGAGAAAGCCGCCAGCATCGAAGACCGTATCCTGCGGCGAGCGGTCGTCGCGATCGACGATCCCCATCGCGTAGCGGAATCCGGCTGAGGTGCGGCCATCGATGGCAACGCGCAGCACGCCATCGGGACGACCGCGCGAGGCCATGAACGCGATAATCCGCTCGCACGCGGTGGGCGTGAACTCGATGGGCGGTCGGGAGGCTTCGTTCTCGGCCATGGTGCGATCCATTGTTTCAACGCGCCCGCCGTCTTCGAGCAGCGCAACGCGATCCTGCCGGCGCGTCGCCGGTTTCAACGTTCGCCCACAGCATAGCACTCCGGCCGCAGCCCGGCGCCCTTTTCGGGAACCGGCGCGAACGCGGCGCTGTCAGTTGGCGGGGAACATGGCGAAGCGGGTGCCCGGTGCGCCGGTAAACATGATGCGCATCCACGTTCCCGGCGGCACGGTAAGCGCGGGATCGATGCCGGGCCGGTAGATATAGGCCTGCACGTTTCCCGGTGGTGTGAAGTACACGGCGGTGTACTGGCCCGCGATTTTCTTCAACACCTGATCGATCGGCATCGCGGCACCGACGTAGATGAAATCGTTGGGGCCAGGCTGGAGGTAGACGATCACCGGCTGGCGCGGTGGCGCCGGCGCGGGCGGCGCCGTGGGCGTCGGCGTCGGAGATGGTGTGGGTGTGGGAGACGGTGTCGACGCGTTCGTCGACGCGCTCGACGAGGACGACGCCGATGTGTTCGTCGAGCCGCTCCCGCCGGTGGGGAACGTCACGATCAGCGAGACGCTCGTCACCTGGGGCTGCGGAGCCGCGACGGTCAGTGTGCGTGCCAGGGTTGGTGACGAGTCCGCGGGCGGCGCGTTCGCGGCGGTGGCCTGCGTGTTCTGGTTCGCCGCAGAGGAAGGTGGCGGCGCGCTGCTCGTATCGCTCGCCACCACCGGGGGCAGAAGGTTGCTGCTGTCGGCGGTCTGCGCCGGCCCAGCGTAGCGGGCCACGACCGGTGATGCGGACACGGGAGAGCTTGACGCGGTCGTGTTCTGGTTCTGGTTCTGGTTCTGGTTCTGGGCTGCGGCCGGCTGCTGCGCTGGTACGTCCTGCGCCGTGGCGCCAGCGGAGGCGTTGGTACCGGCGTTATCGAGGTAGCGCTGCACGAGCTGGTCGATCAGCGAAACAGGGGCCGGCTGCTGCTGTTGCTGCTGGGCGTTCGTCCCGGCGATCTGGCGCACATGCAGCCCGCCGGTAGGAGCGGGTGTGGGCGTCTCGGTGCCCTGGAATTGCAACTCGTAGCCACAGCCGAGCGGCAGCAACGCCGCGCCCAATGCGAACGGAAGCAGCCAGCGGCGGCACATAGTGCGGAGCAGAGCGGCGCGGATCGGCATGAACAGCGCACCTCCACGCCCGATTGTCCGCATCGCGCGTGGCGGCGCTGTATCCGGTCGAGCACCTAATCGTTATGGCGAAAGCTGCGGGTGCGTCGCATTAGTCGTCGGCGAGGTGGGCCGTTACCTGGGCGAGCACGGCGCGCAACTGGGCGGCGGAGTACGGCTTGGGCAGCACGGCCTGCACGCCGGCCGCCTCGGTATCCGCCTCGGACAGCTCGACGCCCCAGCCCGTAGCCAGGATGCAGGGCATATCGAAGCCATCCTCGCGCAGCGCCGCCACCAGTTGCAGGCCGTTCATCTCCGGCATACCGAGATCGGTGATCACCACGTCGAACGGCCCGAGCCGCTTCGCCGCCCGTTCGTCGATGCGCTCCAGCGCCTGTCGTCCGCTCTCGGCCGTCACGACGGTATGCCCGTCCATTTCGAGCATGAGCGCGGCGGTCTCCAGCATGTGCGGCTGGTCGTCCACCAGCAGGATCGCCAGTTGTCGAGCCAGCGTCGGCGGCGCTGCTTCGACCTGCGCCTCCACGGGTCGATAAGGCAGGGCGATCCAGAAAGTAGCCCCTTGGCCGGGCGCGCTCTCCACACCGATGCGGCCACCCATGTTGGCGATCAGCTTGCGCGACATGCTGAGGCCGAGGCCTACCCCTTTCGGCCCCTTCGTCGAGAAGAACGGTTCGAAAACGCGCCGCCGTACCGCCTCGGTCATCCCCTCGCCGGTATCGCGCACGCGCAGGATCACCTCGTCGGCGCCCTCGCGGTGCTCGGCGCTGATGTGGATCGTGCCACCACGCGGCATCGCATCCACCGCGTTGAAAACGAGGTTGATCAGCACCTCGCGCAGATCGGCGGGGTTACCCTGCAGGAGCGGCAGAGGCGGGATATCGGTCGTCACCTCGATGGTGATGCCATGCTGCTGCGCAGCATCGCGCCAGCGCGGGCGCGTGAACTCGACGACATCGGTCACCAGCGCGGCGATGTTCATCGCCTGGTCGGGTTTGCTCTTGCTCACGCCCGAGAGTGCCTGCAAGCGGTTGACCGTCTCGCGGCCGTCGATCGTCGCCTGCTTGATCACGCCGATATGCTCGCGTGCGGCGACGGCGTGGGGGGAATCGTCGTCGAGCTTCTCCAGCAGATCGCAGCGCAGGAGGATGATCGCGAGCAAATTGTTGAAGTTGTGCGCCACCCCCGAAGCCATCTCGCCCAGCGCGCGCAGCCGCTCGGTCTCCATCTCGCGATCCTGGGCGCGGCGCATCTCCGTCACGTCGCGGAGGACGGCGACCGCGCCGTGCGGCGCGCCATCCTCGGTAGAGAGCGCCGCGGCCGAGACCGAGATGATGCGCTGCTCGCCATTGACGATGGCGGTGATGTCGCGGGCGGGGCCGCGCTCGCCGGCGAGCGCGCGCGCGAGCGGCAACTCGCTCGGTGGTAGCGGCCGGCCATCGGCCGCAACGGCGTGCCAGTAGCTGGCCTCGGGCGCGCCTGGCTGGGCACGTTCGCCTGTCAGGCCGAGGATGGTACGCGCCGCCGGGTTGAGCAGCCGCACCCGGCCGGCGGTGTCAGCTAGCATCAGGCCATCGTCGAGCTGGCGCAGGATACCCTCCAGCTCAACCCGCTGCGCAAGGTTGATGCGCGCCTGCTCTTCGAGCGCGGCGGCCGCGCGCTTGCGCTCGGTGATGTCCTGCAGGAAAACCGACATACCCGTCGCCGAGGGATAGGCGCGCACATCGAGCCAGCTTCCTGTGGTCGCGTAGAACTGTTCGAATCCCACCGGCTGGCCGATAGCGAGCGCCTCGTTGAGTCGGGTGTACATCTCGGCGGGCAGATCGGGCAGCTCCTCCCAGAGGTTGCGACCGAGAAGCTCGCGCCGCTCGCGGCGGAAGAGCTGCTCAGCGCGCGGGTTGAGGTACATCAGCCGCCACTGACCATCGAGCAGCAGAAACGCATCGCTCGTCGTCTCGAGGACGTTGGTCATCCGCTCCTGCGCCGCCTCGGCTTCGGCGCGCGCCTCCTGAGCGTGGGCGAGCAGGAACTGCCGGTCCTGCTCGGCGCGACGGCGGTCGGCGGCGGCGGCAAGCACGCTAGCAGCCGATTCAAGGAAGAAGACGTCATCGCCAGTGAAGCGCCGTCGTGTCCGGCAATGCACCACCAGCACGCCGAACGGCCGGCGGCGCCCGCCGACGGGCACGCTGATGCTGCTGACGATCCCCAGCTCCCGCTCGCTGCCGGTGGCGAAGCGCGTTTCGAGCGCCATATCCTCCACCACAACCGGCGCGTTGGTGAGCAGCGTCAGCCCTGCCTGCGTCTCCGGCCCGGCGCTGATCCGCTGCCCGAGCGGTGCCTCTTCCGGCCAGCCCGCCGCCGCGCGCACGGCAAGCGTCGCGCCGTCGGGCAACAGGCGCAGCACGGCGGCCATATCAGCCTGCAGCGTATCCGCCGCCAGATCGACCATGCGCGCCATCAGCGCGTCGATGTTGGAATCGGCCACGGCGCGCTGGCTCAGTTCGGCGAGCGCAGCCTGCTGCCGCGCGCGCGTCTGCAGCAGCTCCTCCTGGCGCACGCGTTCGCAGAACTGGGCGATCTGCTCCGCCGCGGCTTCGAGCACTTCCAGCGTCGCCGGGTCGAAGAGGCGGCTGCCCGCGCCGGCCATCTGCACAACGCCGAGGATCTCCGCACCGGCGCGGATCGGCACCGCGGCCAGCGTGGGCGTTGTGGCCGTCGCATCCTGCCAAACCGAAATGCCGGTCACGAACGCCTCGGCCACCGGCCCTTCGCCAGGAGCAGACACAGGATCGGGAGCACACTCCAGCCCAGCCGCGGCGGCCGCGGGTGTGGCCCAGCAGGCGACGCGAAGCAGCGCGCCGGTCGTCGGATCGGGCTGGTACAGCTCACCGCGATCCCAGCCGCCGTGCTCGCACAGCGCTGCCAGCAGCTCCGGTGCTGCTGACATCAGCCGCTCGGCGGTGGCCAGCACACGCGCCACCGCGTGCGATGTCGCCAGGCGCTGTTCGGCCAGCCGCCGCGCCGTGATATCGACGAGCATCCCCTCGACGCCGATCACGCGGCCGTTGGCGCCACGGATCGCGTTGGCGTTGGTCGAGAGCCAGAGCAGACGGCCATCACGGCTGCGGGCAGGAAAGGCAAAATCGCGCACTGCGCCGTGCGCATGCAGCTGCTGCGAGAACTCGTCGTACAGGCGGGCATCGGCGTAGAGGTCGCGCAGGTTGGCAAGCGCGCCGAGCATCTCCGCCGGCGTATCGTAGCCGAGGATGCGCGCCGCCGACTGGTTGACCGTCTGCAGGCTGCCATCGAAGCCGGTCTGGTAGATGCCTTCGAGCGCGTTTTCGAAGATGCTGCGGTAGCGTGCCTCGGCCTGGCGCAGCGCGCGCTCCTGACGAGTGCGCTCGTTGAGCTCGGCCTGCGCTGCCATGTGCAGCCGGGCGTTATCCAGCGCCACCGAGGCCAGCTGCGCGAACTGGTTCAAACACTCCAGCTCCTCGGCGGTGAAGGTGCGACCCGGCTCGGTCAGATCGATCCCGATCACGCCGACGACCGTCGCACCCGAGCGCAACGGCGCGGCAGCGGCGGCGTACAGCGGCAGGCCAGCGAGGCGCGGATCGCGCTCCGGCCAGGTCTGGTAATCATCGACGGCGCGCGTCTCGCCGCTCTGCCACACTAGGCCGATGAGGCCGACGCCGGGAGGCACGGCGTAGCCGGGTGGCAGCAGGTGATCGCCACTGACGGCCGCCGGCAGCATCTCGCCACGCTCCTGGTCGAGCAGGTAGAGGGCGCCGTGCGTGGCGTTGAGCAGCGCAACCGCCCGCCCGATCAGCGTATCGAGCAGGTTGGTCAGATCGAGGCGGTTCATGACCGCCAGCGTGGTCTCGTGCAGCGTGGCGAGCAGCGCATTCTGCCGCCGCAGCGTTAGCTCGGTCGCGCGCCGTTCGCTGATATCGACCGAGACCGAGACGATGCCGATCAACTCGCCCTGCGCGTTGAGCACCGGCGAATGGGTGATGAACGCCTGGAACCGCCGGCCGTCGCGTCGCCAGGCTTCGCGCTCTTCGGTGACGGTTTCGCCGGCGCGCAGACGGCGCAACAGCGCGGCGTGGCCGCCGCGGCCCTCGCCCGGCGGCAGCGTCACCTCCACGACAGGCCGACCGCGCACCTCGTCCATGCTCCAGCCGTAAAGCTGCTCGGCATGACGGTTCCAGTAGATGATCGCGCCGCGCAGATCGCTGGCCACCACCGCCTGTCCCACCGCATCGAGCAGGCGCGCCTGGAACCGCACCTCGCTTTCAGCCTGGGTACGCGCCGTCGCGTCGTTGAAGTAGACCGAGAGACCCGCTGCCGTTGGATACGCCCGCACTTCCAGCCAGCGCTCGTCCGGCGGCAGTGCGGCTTCAAATTCGGCCACCTGGCCGCTCTCCACGGCGGCGTGGAAGGCGCTGAAGAAGGGCTCGGCGGCCAGCGCCGGCAGCTCGTCCCAGAGCACGTGGCCGATCAAGCTCTCGCGCCGCCGCTGGAGTAGCGCTTCGGCCCGGCGGTTGAGGTACGTCAGTCGCCAGGCGCGATCGAGCGCGATGAAGCCTTCGCGCATCCGCTCCAGCACGGTCTGCGCGGCGGGCAACGTGTCGCCCTCCAGAGCGGTCAGGCGAGCGTTCTGACGTTCGAGCGCATATCGTAGCGCCCGGGCGAGCAGTGGCGCGCTCAGTTCGCCAAGCGGCAGGCAATCGGCCGCGCCAGCACGCAGCAGATGGCGTTCGCGCTCGTCACCGGGCGCGTCGAGGAAGGCAAGAATCGCAGCGCGCGGCGCGGCGGCGCGCAGCCGTGCCAGCGCTTCGTCTTCCATGACGTCTGGCAAGGGCAGGACAAGCAGCGTAGCAGCGATATCGGCGCGCGCGAGGCGATCAAGCGCCTGCTGCAGCGACGCGGCGCGGGCAACAACGGTAGCGGCACCGGAGGCAGCGAGCAGGTCGGCGAGACGCTGCGCAGCACGCGGCTCCGCGGCCACGAGCAGCACGGCGGGCGCGGAGGCGGGCGACGGCTGCGCCGGCCCGTTTTCAAAGGGCCGCTTCAGAAAGACGCTGCCGGCACGCCCGAAGGGCACGCGCTGCATGGTTGCCGCCGCTCGCGCTTTGTATCGATCACGAGTCTAACATTGCGATGTCACGATCACACGGCGTTTATGCGTAGGCAGCGCGCGGTCGGAGCTTTCCCGGTGTGTGGCACGCGTCAGCGCGGCACGATCGGCACAGGGGCGTGATGGCCGTTGACGTTGCGCGTTCCTGTCGGCGCGAGGTCGATCGCCGCGTGGAGCACGATATCGCCGACCGAGGTACGCAGTTGCACGACGAAGCGCCGGAAGTTGACCGTCGAGATGATGATCCCCGGGCCGCCGGCGATCAGCGCGGGTGGTGAAATCGTCACCTGCAAGCCTTGCGTTTCGAGGCCGCGCGTCGCCAGCCCGGCGATCACGTTGCCCAGCTCGGCGATGCCACTCTGCGCCATCTCATCGAAGTATGGGCACGGTTCGGCGAGCATCTTGCTCACGATCGCCCGCGCCGTCGGCTCCGACATCCCCAGCAGCAGCATGCCCGACACGTCCCCGCTCACGCCGACGATGACGGTCACGGCTTCGCTCGTCTGCGCCGAGCTGAGCACGCGCACGTTGCCCGCGCTGACCTCACCGCCAACTTCCTGAACGAGCACATCGATCGCCGCCTGCACAAAAGCCTGGACCAGCTCCACCTGCATGACACCCTCCTCCGAAATGCCGGTTTAGCGCCGCTGCCGAGCCGTTTCCTGCTCGGCGGCGAGGTAAAACGAGGTCAGCCAGGGCACGAAGCCGAACTCGCGCGCGCCGTTGATCACTTCCGTACCACCCACAAAGAGCACGCCACCGGGCCGCAGCGCCGCGCGGAAGCGGTGGTACAGGTCGCGCTTGGCGGCGTCGGTGAAGTAGATCACGACGTTGCGGCAGACGATCAGATCGAAGCCACGCTCGATCGGATCGCGCAGCAGATCGTGCCGCCGAAAGGTCACCAGAGCGCGGATGCGCGGGGCGATGGCATACGCGCCATCGGGGGTGCGCGAAAACCAGCGCGCGCGCCGCGCCGCATCGACGCTACGTAGATCGGCCTCGGTGTAGCCGGCGCCAGCTTCAGCCCGCGCAAGGATCGCCTGGTCGATATCCGTGGCGAGGATCGTGTGCGGCAGGCCGGGATAGCGCTCGGTAAGCACGATGGCAAGCGAATACGGCTCGGCGCCGTTGGAGCAACCGGCGCTCCAAACGCGCAACGGGCGCGGCGCTGGCTGCATCAGCCGGGGCAGCACCCGCCCAGCGAGATCGTCCCAGCGCGTTGCATCGCGGAAGAACTCGGACACGTTGATGGTGAAAAAGTTCTGGAACGCCTGCAAGGCGCGGGGATCGTGTTCGATCGTCCGTGCGAACGCGGCAAGCGAGGACGCGCCATGCCGCGCCGCGAGCGCGCGCAAGCGACGGCGCATCTGCCCGGGCTTATAGTGCGCCAGGTCGATCCCGGTCAGCGCGCGTACCCGCTGGATAAACAGAGCGTAATCGGCGTCCGCTTCGGGTGGGAGGTCGTCCTCATCCCCCTCGCGCGACGGCACGAACGCGGGTGGCGCGACGGTCATGGATGCGGCCGTCGCCGCGCTACGTCGGAACGGTTCTGCAGGAGACTCAGCAGCCATCGCATTCCCTTCCTCACGGCACGCTCGCGGTATGGCGCAGGCCGCTACCCAACACCATGTCGGTAATCGCACCAGCAATGGCCGGTAGCGGTGCCTGCCTATCGGCAAGGCCGCGTTCGGCCACGGCGCGGGGCATGCCGTAGACCACGCACGTCGCCTCATCCTCGACGATCACCCGCCCGCCCGCGGCGCGGATCGCCGCGGCGCCATCGGCGCCGTCGCAGCCCATACCCGTGAGCACGGCGGCCACACAATGTGAGCCGAACGCTGGCGGCAGCGAGGCGAACAACACATCGACAGAGGGGCGCACGCCGTGAACCGTCGGCCCATCGTCGAGGGTGATGCGCCCGCGTGCATCCAGACGCATATGGCGGCCTCCGGGCGCAATGAGCGCGTGGCCGGGGCGAGGTGTTTCGCCCTCTTCGGCCTCGCGCACTTCGAGCGCCGAAGCTTCGTTGAGCCGTTCGGCCAGCGACCGCGTAAACCCCGCCGGCATGTGCTGCACCACGAGCACCGCCGCTGGCAGGTTGCCCGGTAGGCGTGGCAGCACGTCCATCAGCGCGCGCGGCCCGCCTGTAGAACAGCCGATGGCGACGACGCATTCAGCGTGATGGTCTGCTTCGGCACGTGCCGTAGGGGCCACAGGCGACGCGGGTAGCGGACGATGCGCCGTAACCGGCCGGAGCGCCGGGCGCGGACGCGCCTGCGCTGCCGCCAGCACGGCGCGCGTGAGGTCTTCGCGCAGCAGGCGCGGACCGGCAACCTGCGGCGCCGGCTTGGCGACGAAATCGACGGCACCCAGCTCCAGCGCACGGATCGTCGCGGGCGCGCCAGCGGTCGTGCGGCTGCTGAGCATCACCACGGGCAGCGGGCGGTCGCGCATCAGCGCCGCGAGCGCCTCCAGACCATCCATGCGCGGCATTTCGACATCGAGCGTCACGACATCGGGCCGCAGAGCGCGCACCTTCTCCAACGCTTCGATGCCATCGCTGGCCGTGCCGACGACCTCGATCGCCGGATGCTCGGCAAGCGCGTGGCTGATCGCCAGGCGCATGAACGCCGAGTCATCCACGACGAGGACGCGGATCGGGCGTTGCGGGGGCATCATCTTACTTCACCAGCTTCGCCACGGCAGCCAGCACCCGCTCCCGCTCGAACGGCTTGACGACGAAATCGCGAGCGCCGCTTTTGATCGCCTCGATCACGATCGCCTGTTGCCCCATCGCCGTGAGCATCGCCACCTGCGCGTTGGGGTCGACAGCCTTGATCGCGCGCAGTGCTTCAAGACCATCCATCTCAGGCATGGTGATATCCATCAGCACGGCATCGGGACGGGCAGCCTGGTACATCTCCACCGCCTCGCGGCCATTGGAGGCCTCGATCACCTCGTGTCCCTCTTCACGCAACAGTTTGGCGCAGCGCATGCGCATGAACGCCGCATCATCCACCAGCAGAACCTTAGCCATGGTCAAACCTCCTGTTCGCGGAGCATCCGCCCTGCTCCGTGTTCCCTTGCCGGTTACCCCGATAGCTCGCGCCACTCGGCGCCAAGTGTGCGCACGGCCACGCGCCCTTCGGGCAGCACGAGCCGCAGGCTACGGCCGTGCTTCCCACCGCAATCCTGCGCTACGAGCCGCACCCCTTCGCGCTGTAGGGCCTGCAGCACAGCAACGACATTGCGCGCGCCAACATTGAACAATCCACCCACCGGGCCGCTGAGCACATCTGCCCCGCCCGCGATCACACCGCGCAGCTGCTCGCGGCAAGAGCCACGTGCCAGCATCGCGCGTACAAGCGCGGGCACGGCATGCGACGCGAACTTCGGCGACGGTTCCGTGTTATCTGCGAACGGCTCCGGCAGCACCACGTGCGCCATGCCGCCAATGCCTACGCTGGCATCCCACAGCGCCACACCCACGCACGAGCCAAGGCCCAGCGCCATCAGCACCACTGGTTCGCTGCCCGCCACCCGTAGCTCGCCCAGCCCCACCGGCACCATCACCTCCGGGCGCGCTGTCATCGCGCCATGCCTTCTGCCAGGCGCAGCAACCCGCGCAACTGGCCCGGCCGCGGAAACGTCAGAAACCAGGCGGGCAAATGCATCCCGGCGTGCTCGAACCCGGCGTCGATGATCAGCGCTTCGTCGGCCACGGTCGCGACATCGAGCAGCGCCGCCGCGATCGCCGCGCCGGCCATGTCGTGCAGCAGAGTCGGCGGCGTGAGCATCAACGGCGTACCGGTGCTATCGCTCAGCGCGTTGAGGAAGAACGAGCCGGCGATGTTGCCCATCTCGCCCAGCGCCGACGCCTCCAACTCGCCGATCGCGCGCGTGTAGCCCGGCGGCTGCTCCAGCAAGATGTCGCAGAGCTGCAGCGCTACTGGCCACGCCAGCGCCAGCAGCAGCCGTGCACTGAGCGCCCCTTCCGTCGCCAGATAGATGCCAACGATCTCCTGCTCGGGATCGCCCAGCAGCCCGCAGGCGGCAGCGAGCGGCAGCACGCACAGGTCGAGCGCCGTCACACGCATCGCTGCGCCGAACATCTCCGTCAGGCCGCGTGAGATGTTGGCGACAGCCCGATCGCAGAGCGCGCGCAGGCGGTCGAGCTCCGCTGGCGTCAGATCGAAAGCGGGAGGCAGGCGGTGGGCCATCGCGCGACGCTCCTTCCCGGCGTTATGCAGCGCGGTTGCCGGCAGTGTTCTCCGCCAGCCCGGCGATGATGCGCGGCACGTCAATGATCAGCGACACGCGCCCATCGCCCAGGATCGTCGCCCCGGCGATGCCGTCGGCGCGACCGAGCGCCGACGCGACGGATTTGATCACGACCTCCTGTTCGCCGATCAGCCGATCGACGATCAGGCCGAGTTCGGCGCCGCTCGACCGCACGGCGACGACGTAGCACCAATCGCCCGCGGTGCTCTCCGCGGATCCGGGCTGGCGGAACACCTCCGCCAGCCGCACGAGCGGCAACGTGTGCCCTCGCACCAGCACCACCGAGCGTCCATTCATCGCATGGATCGTGTCGGTGCGAATGCGCAGCGTCTCGGTGACGGCCGACAGCGGGATCGTGAATGTCGACTCACCAGCACGTACCAGCAGAGCGCGGATGATCGCCAGCGTCAGCGGCATCGCGATGCTGAACGTCGTCCCTTTGCCCGGCTCGGTACGCACGTCGATCGTGCCGCCGATACGCTCGACGTTCGTGCGCACGATATCCATACCCACGCCGCGCCCCGAGACCTCCGTCACCTGCTCCTTGCTGGAGAAGCCGGGCATGAAAATCAGGTCGATCGCCTCCGTGTCGGAGAGACGTGCCGCCGCGTCTGGTGCCAGCAAGCCCTTGCGCACCGCCGCTTCGCGCATGCGTTGCGGATCGATACCGCGGCCATCGTCGGAGACGGCGATGACAATGCGGTTCTCCACCTGTTGCGCGCTGAGGGTGATGCGCGCGCGGGACGGTTTGCCCGCAGCCACGCGCTCCTCCGGCGTCTCCACGCCGTGATCGACGGCATTGCGCAGCAGATGCAGCAGCGGATCGCCGATCTCGTCGATCACTGAGCGATCGAGGCCGGTATCGCCGCCTTCCATCACAAAATCGACGTTCTTGCCGCTCTTGCGCGCCAGATCGCGCACCATGCGCGGGAAACGGTTGAAGACGCTTTCGATCGGCAACAAGCGCGCGAGCATCACTGTATCTTGCAAGTCGTCGCCTACGCGCGCGAGATGCTGGGTGATCTCTTCGAGCTGTTCGAGCGCAGGATGCCCGCCGATCTGCTCGGTGAGCTGGCGGAGCACCTGCACCAGGCGGCCACGGTCGATCACCAGCTCGCCTGCCAGGTTCATCAGCGCATCGAGATGGGCGATATCGACCTTGACCATGCGCGAAAGGCGCGTGAGCCGCGCGCCTGCCTGTGCCAGTTGCTCTTCGAGCGGCGCACCGCGCATCTCGGGGCCGAGATCGATCCGGCGCCGCTCCTCGCCGGCGGACGGCGCGGCTTCCCCATCGGCGGCGCGCCACGCTTCCCCTTGCTCTACCGGGGCGTACGGGCGCACCTCCACGCCCGCGACCTCGCTCACGCGCATGGCCGCGTTGCGCACGACCTCCTCCGGCTGATCGGTCACGAGGATGAGGTCCAGACGATGACCCGCCTCGCCGGTTTGCAGCTCCGCCTCCGACGGCCACGAGCGCGCAACCATACCCAGGGCGGAAAGCTCCACCAGCGCCTGGTAGGCGCGCACGGCGGGCCAGGCGCTGCTCGAATCGATTGCAACGGTGACGGCGAGCAGCTGGCCGCCGTTCTCCCGCGCCAGGTCGGCGACGCGCGCCGCTTCTTCCGCGCTCAGCACGCGCTCCGGCGTGCGTTCCGACACGATGGATGGCTCGGCCACGACTTCATGCAGACGCGCGACCAGCGCATCAAGCGGCAGATCGGTGGGTGTACGCGTCGAGACCTCATCGCTCAGCGCCTGCAAGGCATCGAGGCTGGCGAGCAGTGCATCGATCACCGGCGGCGTTGCTTGCAGGCGTCCGTGGCGCAGCGCATCGAGCGCGTTCTCCAGCGCATGCGTGAGTGTGGCCATGCGCGTATGGCCGATCGTCGCCGAGGAGCCTTTGAGCGTGTGCGCGGCGCGGAAAAGCGCCTGCACGATCGCCGGGTCGGTCGCACCCCGCTCCAGCTCTAGCAGGCCATCGGCGAGGGTTTTGATCTGCTCGGCCGCCTCTTCGAGGAAGAGCTGCAGTTCGGCATCGCTGGCATCGAACGAGAGCGTCACGGCATTTCCTTCCCGAGCATGTCTCGATCCGTTGCGCCACGCACTGGAATATGCAGGCTAGGCAGCATCCGCCGCGAAATCGGCCTGCTCGAACACGCGATCGAGGTCGAGCAGGATGATCAGCCGGGCATCGACTTTGGCGATGCCGCGCAATGGCGCAGCGCCGCTGCCCAGCACCGCGCCAGGTGACTCGACCACATCGGCGGGGATACGCAGCACCTCGGTCACGGCATCGACCGCCGCGCCGACCGTTTGACCGGCGACGCGCAGGACGATGATGCGCGCGTTGCGATCGCGGCTGGCAGCGGGCAGAGCGAAGCGCCGCCGCAGATCGATGACCGGGATCACGTGCCCGCGCAGGTTGATCACGCCCTCGACGTGCTCGGGCGCGCGTGGCACGGGCGTGATCGCGGGCACGCGGATGATCTCCTGCACGGCGCCGATATCGACGCCGTAGCACTCCTCCGCCAGCTCGAAGACAACAACTTGCTCGTCCCGGGTTGTTAGTGCTTGCTCGGCCATAACGCGGCTCCATCTCCGTACTGCGGCATGGGTGCGGACGCGGACTGCAGCGCCAGATGGCGTGTCATCCGCTCAAGTCTCGAAGGCCACGGGGCGGACTTTAGTAGGCGAATACCCGAGCGCGGTGCGATTTGTTGCTCAGCTGTTCCTTGAAAGACGGCGATCTTCGGCCGCTGCAACCGATGAGATCAGCAGGAAGCGTGAAACGTTCGACCCGCCAATTGGGGGCGTTCCCGAATGGGAGCGCCGCCGGCGCTGCCTGTACGCTCGAAGCGGGCTCGAGAGGCATGCCATCTGGCGGGAGAGATTGGTGGATCTGTCGGCGATAGCGAGCACGAATATGGGCGCGTACTACATTCCAGCCCAGCACGTCGCGACCAGCAGTCTGGGCGATCGTTTCCGCGAAGAGATCCGGGCGCAGCTCGCGCGCTCGCTGGCCTCGGGTATCTTCGGCGCACCACAGCCCCAGCCAGGGCCGGGGGCAGCGACCGGGCCCTCCTCGCCCGAGAACGGTAGCGGCGCAGGCTGGGGGCCGGCACCCGCCGCGACGCCACTGACAGGCCGCGGCTTCGCCTCGTTTCCGGCGCATCTCGTCACCACCGGGCCCTGGGCCGACCTCGTCCGCCGCATCGGCGCGCAATACCTGCCGGGGCAACTCGTGGAGGTCTTCACGCGGCAGATGGCGCTCGAATCGGGCAACTTCTCGCCCGACGTCATCTACGGCAGGATCGTGAGCCCGGCGGGCGCGCAGGGGATCGCGCAGCTGATGCCCGCCTCCTACCCGAACGTGGATCGGCTCGATCCGGTGGCCAGCCTCAACGCCGCCGCGCAGACGATGCGCGATAACCTCGAACGCTTTGGCGGCGATATCCGCAAAGCGCTGGCTGCGTACGATTGCGGCGTAGGCACGGTCGTCGCGCTGGTGCAGCGGCTCGGCCCCAACTGGGAGAGCGGCCTGCCCGCCGAGACGCGCCAGTACCTCGCCGCGATCCTCGGCTAGGCCATCCGGTAGGGTTTCCCCGAAGGCAAGGATAGGGGTTCATCCCGATGTAGAGATGCGCGCGCCGTGCGCACACTGCAAGCAAGCGCGCGTCGCACCGGCGCGGCGCGCATCATGCGCGAGCATGGCAATCCGCCAACCGGAGGAGACGCATGCAGGGCAAGGCGGCGCAGGAGAAAGGCCCTTCGGTGCGCAGGCTTCCCTTCAGCATCCGCGTGATGATCGTGGACGATCACACCGTGCTGCGCGACACGCTCAAGCTGCTGCTCGCCACGCATCCCGAAGTCGAGGTTGTCGGCGAAGCGTCGGACGGCCGCCAGGCGATCGACCTCGCCGAAAAGATCAAACCCGACGTCATCCTGATGGATACGGCGATGCCTGGCCTCAACGGCATCGAGGCGACGGAGACGATCCACCGCCGTTTGCCGCGCACCAAGATCCTGATGCTCAGCGGTTACGGCTACGAAGACCGCGTGGCCGCAGCGCTGCGCGCTGGCGCTTCGGGGTATGTCTTGAAAAGCGCTTCTGCAGAGGAGCTGCTCAACGCGATCGTCGAGGTCTATCGCAGCAATACCTATCTGAGCGAACCGCTCGCCAACAACCCGCACGTGCGCGACACGCTCAGCGGGCACGGACCGGAGCCGGAAGAGCCGGTGCTCTCGCCGCGCGAGCGCGAGGTGCTACAGCTCGTCGCCGAAGGGTACGGCAACCGCGGTATCGCCGAGCGGCTGTTTATCAGCATCAAGACCGTCGAGGCGCACAAAGAGCACATCGTGCAGAAGCTGGGTGTGCGCGGCAACGCCGAGCTGATCCGCTACGCCATCCGCAAGGGTCTGGTCACGATCGACAGCGATACCGCCCTCGGCCTCAGCAGCAAGTCCGGCTGATACGTCCTGACCCGGTCTCCGCAGTGCCATGCCCGCTTCCGCTTGGAAGCGGGCATTTTGCTAGGTGTGCCTTCAGGGTTTCCCCGAATAGGTAGAAGCGCGCGCGGCATCGTACCCTCCCATGGGACGCTGAGAGGGTTCGGCATGATCCGACTGACCCGGCTGGACGGCAGCGAGTTTTATCTGAACGCCGACCACATCCAGATCGTGGAGGCGACGCCGGATACGCACATCTTGCTGACCAACGGCCAGCGCTACGTTGTGCGCGAGACGGCGGAACAGGTGGCCGAGGCCTTCCTCGCGTACAAACGGCGCATCTTCAGCGTCTGGGCGCGCGCGTAACCGGCAGCGCCGCGTGCCACGGCGGCGCGCCCCCGGAACGAGGAGGAAGCGGGCGTGGACCTGGCGACCATCCTGGGCCTGCTGATCGGCTTCGGCGGCGTCTTCGGCGGCATGATGATGGAAGGCGGCAGCATCGCCGCGCTCATCAGCCCCTCGGCGATGATGATCGTCATCGTCGGCACGATCGGCGTTGGCTTCGTCTCGTTCCCGCTTGCGCGCATGATCGGCATCGTTGGCGTGCTGAAGAACGCCTTCTTCGAAAAGAAGCACGATGGCCGCGAGATCGTTGAACTGCTGGTGCAGATGAGCGAACAGAGCCGCCGCGAAGGGCTGCTTTCGCTGGAAAGCCAGGCCCAGAGCGTGGCCGATCCCTTCATCAAAAAAGGGCTCCTGCTGATGATCGACGGCGCCGATCCCGAGCGTCTGCGGTCGATCATGGAGATCGAGATCGCCGCGCGCGAGGAGCGGCACGAAAGCGGCATCGCCGTACTGGAAGCGCTGGGCGGCTTCGCGCCAACGCTGGGCATCCTCGGCACGGTGCTCGGCCTGATCAACGTGCTCAGCCACCTGCAGAACACCAGCGGCCTCGGCGAGAAGATCGCCAGCGCTTTCATCGCGACGTTCTACGGCGTCTCCACCGCGAACCTGATCTACCTGCCGCTGGCCAGCAAGCTGAAGGCGCGCATGAAGCATGAGACGCATCTCAACGAAATGGCACTGACCGGCATCCTCGCGATCCAGGCCGGTGATAACCCGCGCATCGTGCGCGAGAAGCTGAACGGCTTCCTGGCGCCGAAGGAGCGCGGCGAGGGTGGCGCAAGCGGCGCGGGCGCGCGCGGCGCCGAGCGGGCGGCAGCATGAGCATGCGCAAGGTTAAAGCCGAAAAGGCCCCCAACCACGAGCGCTGGCTCATTACCTACGCCGACCTCATCACGCTGCTGCTCGTGTTCTTCATCGTGCTTTACGCTGGCTCGCAGGAGGATTCGCAGAAGTTCGCCATCCTTGCCCAGGGATTGCGTGCCGCGTTCAACAACCCTTCGACGAGCGGCAAGGGCGGGCAATCGGCCGTTTTCGTCGGCTCGGGCAGCACCAACCAGGGCGGCCTCAGCCAGCAGCAGGCCGATTTCCAGGCGCTCGTCGCCATGCTGCAGCAGCTCGCCGCGCAGCGCGGCCTGGGCGACGTCATCCACGTGCGCCAGGAGCCGCACCAGATCGATATCGACCTTACTAGCGATCTGCTCTTCTCTTCGGGCAGCGCAACGCTGCGTCCGGAGGCGTACCCCGCGCTCGACACCGTGGCCGACGCATTGCGCAACAAGCCGAACCAGATTCGCGTGGAGGGCCATACCGACAATATCCCGATCAACACGGCGCAGTTCCCTTCGAACTGGGAGCTTTCGGCGGCGCGCGCCATCGCCGTGCTGCGCTATCTCGTTGAGCACGACGGTCTGCCAGCCGATCGGCTATACGCCGCTGCCTACGCCGACACGCACCCCATTGCCGACAATGCGACGCCCGAGGGGCGGGCGCAAAATCGCCGCGCCGAACTGGTGATCCTGTACCCGCCGCAGGCAGAGAACGCGACGGCGACGGCCTCGCCCGTGCCCGCCTCTACCACCACGCCCCCGAGGTAGCACCATGAAGAAGCCGTATATCCTTGGCGCAGTCGCAGCGGTAGCCTTGCTAGCGGCCGCGTACTTTTTCGTGCTGCCGGGGCTGAAGGGCAGCAAGAGCAGCGCTAACAGCACGGCAGACCTGCCCGCTACACCATACCCCTACCGCCCGCGCGGCGAAGCGCGCGTGCCCGGTCTGATGTACCCCCTCAGCGAGCGCGTTCTGAACCTCGCCTCCACGGGGTCAACGCCGCACTACGTGCGCATCCAGCTCACGATCGAATTCGCGCGGCCCTACGGTGCCAAGATCAGCAGCACCAAACCAACCAAAGAGGGCTCCGCGACGCCGCTCGACCCGCTCCTGCAGCCCGTGCAGGAGCGCAGCGCGCAGATCGACGACGCGCTCGTGCGTATCGCCGGCAGCACCACGCTCGACTCGATCACGAGCCCCTCCGGCCAGGAGCAATTCAAGCATCGCCTGCTCGATGCGGTAGCGCAGATCACCCCCGGTCTCGACCCGATCAACGTCTACATCCAGGAGCTGGTCGCGCAGTAACGCCTGCGCGCAAGGGAGCGGTTGCATGAAAGCACGCGGCGAGACGCTCAGTCAGAGCGAGATCGAAGCGCTGCTCGCCTCGATACCGATCGAAGGCGGGGCCGCGCCCGCCGCACCGTCGGCGCAGCCCAAGGAACCGCGCCGCTGGGACTTCCGCAAGCCCGATAAGTTCTCGAAAGACCACCTGCGTTCACTGCTTGCCCTGCACCAGACGTTCGCGCGCGGCGCCGCCACGGCGCTGGCTGGCCGCTTGCGCTGCAGCGTCACGTTCCGCGTGACCTCCGTCGACCAAGGGCTGTACGAAGAGTACCTGGAGCTGCTCCCCGAGCAGAGCGTTGTCAACGTCATTAGCATGAAGCCGCTCGACGGCCATATCCTGCTCGAATTCCACGCTGGTCTGGCGATGGTGATGATCGACCGGCTGCTCGGTGGCTCCGGCGGCCCCATCGACGCGACCCGCGAGCTCACCGATATCGAACTGGCGCTGATCCGTAGCCTCGTGCGCACCCTGCTCGACGCGCTCCAGGAGGCATGGACCAACATCGCCGAGGTCACCCTCTCGATCGATGATGTGGCCACGTCGCCGCAACTGGTGCACGTTGCCTCCGCGACGGATATCGTCGTGATCGTGCTGCTGGAAGTGCAGATCGGCAGCCGCAGCGGGACGATCAGCCTCTGCATCCCGCACCTCGTGCTCGAACCACTGATGCAACGGCTTTCGGCGCAGGTCTGG
>Ga0209061_1001929_pt1 | contig 29823 bp, 24 predicted proteins | sample Coa_R1_10_FD_187157 | JGI IMG/M metagenome (GOLD analysis project Ga0209061, IMG submission 187157) | Surface soil microbial communities from Centralia Pennsylvania, which are recovering from an underground coalmine fire - Coalmine... | ecosystem: Environmental > Terrestrial > Soil >... | reverse complement strand
CAACGGGCGTGACCGGCGCGACGGGGGCGAGCGGCGCCACCGGGCCGACCGGGCCTAGTGGTCAGAACGGGGCCACCGGGCCGAGTGGGCCGAGCGGCGCCAACGGCCTCGCTGGTGAAAAGGGTGCGACCGGGTCCGAAGGCAAGATCGGCGCAACGGGTGCCACGGGGGCGACCGGCGCAACGGGCGTGACAGGCGCGACGGGGGCGAGCGGCGCCACCGGGCCGACCGGGCCTAGTGGTCAGAACGGGGCCACCGGGCCGAGTGGGCCGAGCGGCGCCAACGGCCTCGCTGGTGAAAAGGGTGCAACTGGAATGACGGGTGCCTCGGGGCCGACCGGTGCCACGGGGGCGACGGGCGCAACGGGCGTGACCGGCGCGACGGGGGCGAGCGGCGCCACCGGGCCGACCGGGCCTAGTGGTCAGAACGGGGCCACCGGGCCGAGTGGGCCGAGCGGCGCCAACGGCCTCGCTGGTGAAAAGGGTGCAACTGGAATGACGGGTGCCTCGGGGCCGACCGGTGCCACGGGGGCGACGGGCGCAACGGGCGTGACCGGCGCGACGGGGGCGAGCGGCGCCACCGGGCCGACCGGGCCTAGTGGTCAGAACGGGGCCACCGGGCCGAGTGGGCCGAGCGGCGCCAACGGCCTCGCTGGTGAAAAGGGTGCAACTGGAATGACGGGTGCCTCGGGGCCGACCGGTGCCACGGGGGCGACGGGCGCAACGGGCGTGACCGGCGCGACGGGGGCGAGCGGCGCCACGGGCATTACCGGTACCACGGGCCCAACTGGCGAATTAGGCACCACCGGAGCAACTGGCGCAACTGGCAGCGGCGCAACGGGCGTGACAGGCGCGACGGGCCCAACTGGCGCCACCGGGCCGACCGGGTCTAGTGGCCCAACCGGCGCCGCCGGGCCAAGCGGGCAGAGCGGGGCGACCGGCGCGACCGGCGAGAGGGGAGAAGCAGGTGCAACTGGAATGACGGGTGCCTCGGGGCCGACCGGTGCCACGGGGGCGACGGGCGCCGGATTGAGCGAGGTTGCGGTAGTGGCGGCTGACGGCACCTACAACCAGCTTGTCGGCGATTACCTGACCGGCGACACTCACACGCACGGCTCGGGTGCTTACGAATTTGCCACCAGCATCAACTTCGCTCGGTGTGGACCTGGCGCCACACCAGCAGCTGTCATCGTTACTCCGAACAACACAGAAGGACCTCTTAGATCCGCTACCGCGCGGGTTACGGAAAGCATGATAATCGTCGCAACATTCCTCGACGGAACATTCTCCGAAGTGCCATTCTCGGTCATGGTCACGTGCTGAGCTAACCCGACCCTGTCCACGGCCGATCCGCACGGCTGCCCACACGCTGCGCTACTGGAAGACCCTGGCACGTCCCAGCAGTGCGGCGTTGAGCAAGCTCAGATTGATGCGCTCGCCCGCACGCACAAGGGCAATCGCCTTGCTAGTCACCGGGCTGCGCGGGTAGAGCTCATATGCACGCTCTAGCAGCCTCAGCGCTCGCTCTCGCTCGCCTCGCGCCGAGGCCAGCGCGCCCAGCTCGAGTGTCGCGTACTGTTCGTTTCTGGTGCGGCTGAGAGCGCGTTCGAAGTAGCTGGACGCAAGCGCGTATTCGCCGCGCCGCTCAGCGATTGTGCCCCCTACCACATCAGCTTCGCTGCTCCAGGGATCAAGCCCGGCAGCTTCTTCGAGGCTCGCGTAGGCGCGCGCTGGAGCGCTGCGCCAAACATCTGCTGCCGCGTGCATCTCCACAGTCGATAGCCAGGGCAGAGCGAGCGCAATGGCGCCCATGACCGCCAGGCTGAGCGCAGACGCCATCGCGGCCCCTCTTGCGCCAGCCGGCAGTGCGATCTGCGCCCGTGCGACGTGCCGCCGGCCCGGAGACGGTCGTCGTGCTCGGCTGCGCTGGTGGGGGCAATCAAGCCCGCAGGCGATGCCCAGCATCACGAAAGCGCTCGCGCCAAGCCCGGCGTACTCATAGAACCAGTCGGCCGAGCCGTGGATGACCCAGTAGGCGAAGCCCGCCAGCGCGGCTGCAGCGCAGGCGCTTCCAAGCGCGCGACGCTCGGCCGACGGCCCGCGCCCGAGGATTGCCCTGCTGGCTGCGAGCAGCGCCGCAAAGAAGCCGACTAGGGCGATCAGCATGCCCATGACCCCGGTCTCGCTCAAAACGCCCAGCTCGACGCTGTGCGGGTAGCGCGGCGTCTCTTCGCTTCTGCCTTCTCTCAGATAGGCGGCAAGGTAGTTTTCCTGACCGATGCCAAGCAAGGGGTGGTCAAGAAACTGGTTGATCGCCACCCGATAGAAGTCGTAGCGATTGGAGCCAAGGCCTGCGATCAGACGGTTCGTTCCGCCGCTGTTTGCTTCATATCCGCGCTCAGAGGCAAAGGTGCTCCAGGCGTGTTCGATGCGAGCGATCGGATTGAGCGCAGCGCCGGCGCCGACCAGCGCCAGAAGGGTGCCTGCGGCAAGAACGGCGACCCCGCGCCGAGCGGAGAGGCGCCGCCGCTCGCCAAGCGCGCGCGAGCGCTCGAGCAGCGCTCCTCCGCAGATCAGCGCCGCTGTGAGCGCCGCGGTCACCACGCTCGCCATCAGCGCCGAACCCAGCGCCGAATGCGCCGGCCCGTACGCGCCCGCGCCACCGCTCAGCGCTTCGACGCGTTCGGTCGCGCGCAGCAACGAGGGAACCGCCAGGCCGACGCCGAGCGCAACCGGCAGCAGCGTCGCATAGGTGCGCAGGCGCCGTGGAAAGAGCGCGAAGATCAGCACCAGCAGGATCGCGCTCGCCAGCAGCGCGCCCCTGCTCAGCGACAGCAACGCGACATCCGCGAGCAGCGCCGCGCAGGCGCCGAGCAGCCCCCGCGCCAACGGGTGCAAGTCCTCGCTGCGCGCCAGCATCAGCGCCGGGAAGGCGGCGATCATCCACTGCGCTGCGTTTGCGTTCACATAGCCGACCGGAAACGCGAGGCGCCCACCGGGCATCGCCGCGGCAAGGCCGCTCGAGCCAAGCGAGCCGAGATGGATGAGGACGTAGAGCGCCAACCCGGCGAGCGCGAGCACGTAGGCGCAAAGCCACAGCGCAGCGGCGCGCGCAGAGAGCCCGAAGCAGGCAAAGAGCGCAAAGAGCGTGGCATAGAGGAGCGTGCGATCGCCGCCTTCGAGCGCCGCGCCCGGCGCCGCCGCCCAGAGCATCGACAGATAGCTGAAGGCGGCGAAGGCAAGCAGGCATGCAAGCGCAACCAGCGTCGCGCGCGACGGAAGGGTGCGCGGGCGGCCGATAGCGGCGATCGCGACCGCCGCCAGCCCCAGTGCGATCAGCCCGCCCGGGGCCCACTCAAGCAGCGGATAGCCGCCGTCGTAGGCGGCAAACCAGATCAGCAGCGCAAGCGCTCCCGCGGCAGGCAGCAGCACCGGTGAGGAGCGCAGCAGGCTCAGCGTCTTGGCGGCCATCGTCGCTCTCAAGCGTACGATCACGTGCGCCCGAGCACGTCGGGGAGGCGACCCGCGTGCTCAGCGCTCGCCCTGGCCGCCTTCCAGCAGCAGCGCGATCGCCCTGCCGAGCAGATCGTCCGGGACCGCCTGCGGGTCGGCGAGCTTCTGTCGCGCGATCCCGTCGGCAAGCGCGTCGATCACCACAGCAAGCTGCTCCGCCGGCAGCGCCAGCTCCAGCCCGAAGTCCTCGGCCGTGCGCAGGATCAGGCGCGTCAGCAGAGCGCGCACGTGGGCAAAGCGCTCCGCCACATGCGCGCGCATCGCGGGATCGCGCACCCCGTAGGCCCAGAACTCCATGAACAGCAGCAGCAGCTCAGGCTCGCGCTCGATCGTCGCCATCCACTCCTGCGCCCCCTCGCGCGCGCGCGCCGAGACCGAGGGGCGGCCCTCGACAGCTGCGCCGATCTCCCGCGAGTGGGCGTCGATCTCGCGCTCCATCAGCGCGACGAAGAGGTCCGCCTTGCCGTCGAAGTTCGAGTAGAGCGCACCGGTGGAGAAGCCCGCCTCAGCTGCGATCTCCTCGACCGAGGCACCGTGATAGCCCGCACGCGCTATCACGCGCCGGGCTGCGTCCAGCAGGCGCGTACGGGTCGCTGCGCGACTGTGGCCGCGACGCGCCTGCGCACCGCGGCGCGACTGCCGCTCCGCTCGCGCTTGATCGGTGATCGGTGCTCCAGGCATCAGCCAATCCTACCGGCAGCCACCCTGAAGTTCGATAATGTTCATTATCCAGGGTACGGGGAGCGACGGCAATGGCCGCTCCCCTCTTGGCCATCGAGCCATGCGCAGTCAACGCGACGAAGAGAGGTGACCATGTCCACGACAAGCGAGCATCACCAGCAGAGTGGCGAGCGCTTTCGGCGCGCCGGCGAGCCCGCCAACCTGCCGGCGGATCAGATCTCCTACACCGACCTCTATGCACGCTGGGAGCGCGGCAACTGGTCGGCCACCGAGCTTGACTTCAGCGAGGACGCCCGCCAGTGGCACAGCGAGCTCGACGAGCTCCAGCGCACCGCGGCGCTGTGGAACTACGCGCTCTTCTTCTGGGGCGAGGATGCGGTCGCGGACAACCTCTCCCCCTACATCGACGCTGCCCCACGCGAGGAGCAGAAGTACTTTCTCGCCACCCAGCAGGTGGATGAGGCACGCCATGCGGTCTTCTTCAAGCGCTTCATGACCGAGGTCTGCGGGGTGGGCGGCGATGACGCCGGCAGCTCCCTGGAGGCGATCCGCCCGCAGCTCACGCCGGGCTTCAAGGTGATCTTCGGAAGGCTCGACCGGATGGCGCGCGAGCTGCGCGCCGATCCTTCGCGCAGCAGGCTGGCGGCAGCGGTTGCCCTCTACCACATCGTGATCGAGGCGGGCCTTGCGCAGCCGGGCCAGCACATGATCACCGACTATCTGACGCAACGCGACATCCTGCCCGCATTCCGCACAGGGATGGAAAACATCGCAAATGACGAGCAGCGGCACATCGCCTTCGGCGTGAAGATCCTCTCGGACCTCAAACGCGAAGATGCACGCGTCCCGCACGCGGTGGTGGCGCTGCTCAACGAAGTCCTCCCCTTCACCGGGCAGGTCCTTCAACCGCCGGGATGGGACGAGCGCTATGTGAGCTGCTTCGGCTACAGCTTCGATCGCATCGGCGCGCTCGGCGTCAGCTCGCTGCAGTCGCGCCTGCGCGCCGCGGGGCTGGCGCCCGAGGAGCTCCCTGGGCAGCCGGTCTTCTTCCCGGGGATGAGCCCCGAAGAAGTCGCCCGCCGCGGTCGAGCGCTTGCGATGGCAGGCGTCACCGGTGTTCGCGAAGGGCCGACAAAGCGCGACCCCGAGACCGTCGCGCTGCTCTTTGACACGATGCGCAGACGCGTGAACCCCGGCCATGGGCTCAAGCGCCCCACCACATTCGAGTGGGACTTCACCGATGACGACATCCCAAGCTGGCACCTGACGATCGACGGTGGTGATGTCAGGGTGGCCGAGGGCAGCGCCGCGCGGGCGGATCTGCGCCTGCAGGTCGCATACCAGGACTGGGTGGACATCATCGGCGGGCGGCGCGACCCGCGGCGGGCGCTGCTCGGCGGGCGCCTGCGCCCGCGCGGCAACCCGCTGGCGCTGCGCAAGCTGGCGCAGGTATTCACCTGAGCCTGAGCGCCCTATTCAAAGGAGAACTCGCCTTCGGCCGCCCGGCCCGCCGGCTCACCGGGCTGAGCCGGCGCCGCTTCGCTGACCACCGGCCCGCCGGCGCCATTCACCGGTTCCGCGGCGCCGCCTTCTGGGGCTCCGGCGGCACCCGGCGCCAGCGCGCCCTGGCCGCCGCCGGAGAGAGGCTTTGCACTCTCAGCGCTGCCTTCGCGCATGGTGGCCCGCACGCCTGTTGTGCCGGAGCGAGCAGCTCGGCGGACGCGCTGAGAGCGCGAATCGGAGCCGGCGTGGCTGGCCAAGCGTGCGCTTGCCTCCCGGCGACCTGTGCCGAAGCCCTGCGCCGGGAGGGCTTCGGCGCCTTCCGCGCCGCTCAGCGCTTCGATCCCAAACTCGCTGCTTGCTGCGCTCAGCTTGGCTGCGCTTGAGAGCGCACGCGAGGGCGGCGCCAGCTCGTGTTCACTGGCGCCGGCGACCGCTGGCGGGGCCGCAGGAGCGCTGGCGCTCGCTTCAGAGCCCTGAGCCGCGGCGGGCAGGCTCCCAGCGCCGGCGCTCAGCAGAGCGGCCGCGGTGGCCGCCTTGTGCGGGCGGCCGGGGCGCGCATGCGCCCGCAGATCAACGGCCACGATTGCGCCGCCTGCGCCCAGCGCGAGCGCACCTGCAGCAGCCTTCACCGCGAGCGAGCCGATGAGCGACCCGACGCCGCCGCTCGATGCGCTCGCCACCGCGCTCGAGCCGCCCGCAAGGGAGCCCGCGCCAAGCAGCCCTGAGCCGCCGCCGGCGCCGGCTGCGCCCTTGGTGGTCGCCGCTCTTGCGCCCAGCGACGCGCTCACGCCGACGCCGCCGAGCAGCGCTCCGTGCGGGAGCAGCGGCGGCAGCGCCGCGCCCAGAGCGCGCATGGCCGCGACGAAGCGCCGGCAGCGAGGGCACTCGCGCTCGTGGCCGCGCGCCACCCGATAGCGCTCGGACCCTGGCTCGAGCACCCCGAGCGCGAGCGCGCGCATCAGCGAGCCCTGCGACTCGCACCAGCGATCGGCGCGGATCAGCGCGAGCAGCTCGCCGACCTTCCCTGAGACGCCCGGCCTGCCTGCGCCATCGCCCTCCATCAGCTTGCGCATGCGCCGCTCGCTTATCCCCATCCGCGCCGCCGCCTCCGCGCGTGAGAAGCCGAGCAGATAGCAGAGCGTCGCGGCTTCGCGCTCGCGAGCGCTCAGGCGACAGCGCAGCGCCTCGCAGAGCTCACGCAGCTGACGCGCGGCCTCCAATCGCTCGATCGGGTCCTGCTCACAGCGCTGCTCTGCAAGCACCTCCTCCCCGGCGCAGGTCTCCCGCGCGCGCAGGCGCAGCTCCTCGATCGCCCGGCGGCAGGTCACCGTGACGAGCCAGCCGGCCGGATTGGCGATCTCCTCGCCCGCGACGACCGCGGCATAGAGGCCGTGAAAGGCTTGCGCGTAGCATGCTTCAAGATCGCCAGCGTCCAGCGCGCGAGCTGCGCCACCCAGACGGCTGCGCACAGCTGCAAGCACGCGCGCTTGCATTGGCGCGAAGTCATCGTTGAGGAGGCGCTCGGCGCGAAAGCGGCGAAGCGACATTGGGCTCATGCAACTCCCCCATCCGACTGAACGCAGAGAAGTGGACCAAAGCTACCTACCCGAGCGCGCGCAGGTCGTCGGGGTGCCGCTTGCAATTGCGGATTATGCGAGCGTTGTCGCCTGGGCGCTGGCGACGATCGCCGCACGCTCACGGGCGACGCTCTCCGCCGCCGCCGTCAACCTCGTCATGTCTGCCCACGAGCAGCCGGAGGTCGCAGCAGCGCTTGCGCAGACGACCCTGATCGTGCCGGACGGGCAGCCGCTCGTGTGGGCGCTGCACCTGCTCGGCCACCGCAGCGCGACCCGGGTCTACGGCCCGGAGCTGATGGCGCGCATCTGCACGCGCGCAGCCGCTGAGGCGATTCCGATCTACCTCTACGGCGGCCGTGACGAGCGGGCGCTGAGGCTGCTCTGCGCGCGCCTCGCAGAGCGTCATCCCGGGCTTGCGATCGCCGGCAGCCACTCGCCGCCGTTCCGGCCTCTGAGCACAGAGGAGGAAGCGCAGGTCGCCGAGCACATCAACGCCTCAGGCGCGCAGATCGTCTTCGTCGGCATCGGCCAGCCCAAGCAGGAGCTCTGGATGGCGGCGATGCGCGCGCGCCTTGCGCCACCCCTGCTGTGCGGCGTGGGGGCGGCCTTCGACTTCCATGCCGGGATAATCCGCCAGGCGCCGCCTTGGCTTGGCGCACACGGTCTGGAGTGGGCCTGGCGGCTGGCAATCGAGCCGCGACGGCTGTGGCGACGCTACGCCCGCTACAACCCTCGCTTCGTGATCGCCTTCGCGCGCCAGCTCGCTGCGCAGCGCGCGGCGCGCCGGCCCAGGCGCGTCTGATCAAGGCGAGCGCCTGGCGCTCCTGAGGGAGCGGCGGCGCAGGCCAAGACGGGCAGCTGGGGGCGCAACAGACGGGTGCGGTTGCGACTAACCTCAGGACGACATGCAACCTCCGCAGAAGCAGACGCACGCAGCCGATGTCGCAGTGGTCGGCCTGGGACGGATCGGCTTGCCCTTGGCGCTCTGCTTCGCGGACCGCGGCCTGCATGTGCTTGGCGTGGACATCGACCGCGAGCGTCTCGGCGCGATCGCGGAGGGTCGGATGCCCTTTCGGGAGCCCGGCACCGAGCCGGCGCTTGAGCGCGCCCGCAGCGCGGGCCGGCTTGCGCTCTCAGAGCGGGTGAGCGACGCCGCAGGCGCGCGTGACATCGTGATCACGCTTGGCACGCCCTCCTTCTCGCACATCGAGATCGACATCTCCCAGATCCGCTCCGCGCTCGACGACCTGATGCCTGCGCTGAGCCCCGGCCATCTGCTGGTCCTGCGCTCGACGGTCGCGCCCGGAACCACAGACTTCGTGGCCGGCTACCTGCGCAAGCACCGCGGCTTTGCCGTCGGCGAGGAGATCTTCGTCGCGCACGTGCCCGAGCGCATCGCCGCCGGGCGCTTCCTGGAGGAGATCGACACGCTGCCATGCATCATCGGTGGCGTCGGCGGCGGCTCGGGGGAGCGCGCAGCGGCGCTCTTTGACGCCTTTGCAGCTCCGATCGTGCAGACGACGCCCGTGCAGGCCGAGCTTGCGAAGATCTGGACGAACATCCTCCGCTACACGCACTTCGCGCTCCCGAACCTGCTGATGATGGACTGCGAGCGCTACGACGCGAACGTCTTCGAGGTGATCGACCTGGTCAACCGCGACTATCCGCGCGGCGGGATCGCGCAGCCGGGGCTGACCGCGGGCACCTGCCTGCGCAAGGACTTCGCCTTCTCGGAGGAGCGCTCGAGCGCGCCCGGCATGCTGCTCGCGGTCTCGCGCGTCAACGAGTCCGTCCCGCGCTTCCTCGTCGAGGGCATCATCGAGCGCCGTGGCCCGCTTGCTGAGCGCAAGGTTGCGGTGCTCGGCTTGGCCTTCAAGGCCGACACCGACGACGAGCGCGACTCGCTCTCGCACAAGCTGATCCGCCTGCTCGAGCGCGAGCTCGCGGATGTCGCCGTCCATGACCCGCTTGTCTCGACGCCCACCGCGCCGCTGGCGGACGCTCTAAATGGGGCGGAGGTGGTGGTGATGGCGACAAACCACTCCAGCCTCAGCTCCCCGGACACGCTCGAGGCGATCATCGAGCGTGCCTCTCCCGACTGCCTGCTCGTCGATCCCTGGGACTGCTTCGGCGCACGGGAGATCTTCGCAGATGTGCGCCGGCTTGCCGCATTGCGGAGCAGCGCAGCGTGAGCGAGGAGCAGCGCACGCTGGTCACAGGCGGCGCTGGGATGATCGGCCAGGCGGTCGTGCGCAGGCTGCTCGCAGACGGTCGCGCAGTGCGGGTCGCCGACCAGCGCGAGGCGCCTGCCTGGATGAGAGAGCACTGCGAGATCGAGCGCGGCGACCTGCGCGACCGCACGCTGGCTGAGCGCTCCTCGGCAAACGTCAGCCACGTCATCCACCTGGCGGCGATCGTCGGCGGGATCGGCAACTTCCATCGCTATCCGCACACGCTGCTTGAGGCCAACAACGCGCTCACCGCGGCGCTCGTGCGTGGGGCGCTCGCGGCGGATGTGGAGCGCTTCACATACGTCTCCTCCTCGATGGTATTCGAGCGCGCTTTCCGCTTTCCGACGCCCGAGAGCCACCTGCAGGAGTGCCCGCCGCCGCACTCTGCCTACGGCTTCTCAAAGCTCGCGGGAGAGGTCTACTGCCGCGCCGCCTACGAAGAGCACGGCCTGCGCTACACGATCTGCCGCCCCTTCAACGCCTACGGCCCCGGCGAGTCCCCGGAGCAGGAGCCGGGCATCGCCCACGCGGTGCCCGACCTGATCGCAAAGGTCCTCTCCGGGCAGCGCCCGCTTCAGATCTTCGGCGCGGGCAGCCAGACGCGCACGCTCACGCACGTCGCCGACATCGCCGCGGGCATACTTGCCGCAACCTTCTCGCCCGCGGGCCTGGGCGAGGACTTCAACATCTCCGCCGAGCGTGAGCTGACGGTGCAGCAGATCGCGACGATCATCTGGCGGGCCTGCGGCGAAGACCCCTCAGAGCTTGCCTTCGAGCACGTTCAGAGCTTCCCGGTCGACGTCCAGCGCCGCTGGCCCTCCGTTGAGAAGGCCCGCACGCAGCTTGGCTGGGCGGCGCAGGTGCCGCTGGAGGAGGGGATCGCCGAGACGGTTGCCTGGCTGCGTGAGCGCCAGGGCGCGCAGGCACGCTGAGCCTCACGATTACAAGCAAATCGGTATCATACATCGGTGCTTGTAAAGCCTGAGCGTATTGTCGACCGCGAGCGCGAGTGGACGGCGCTAGCGCGCTTCATCGAGGAGCGCGGGCGCCTCGCGCTCCTTTATGGGCCGCGCCGAGTTGGCAAATCCTTCCTTCTGGAGGGCCTCAGCGAAGCGACCGGGGGCGTCCGCTATCAGGCAATCGCAGGCATCCGAGGCACGCAGCTGGCGGACTTTGGGAGCGCGCTTGGCGACTGGCTCGGAGCAGGACCGCTGCGGATAGACAGCTGGGCGGACGCCTTTGCGCGCGTTGCTCGCCTCGCGCTCCCATTCCTCGCGATCGACGAGCTGCCCTACCTGCTTGAGCCCGCGCCGGAGCTCCCTTCCGTGTTGCAGCGCTACGTCGACTCCGCCGCCGGACCACCGCTGATACTCAGCGGCAGCGCGCTCTCGGTGATGAGCGAGCTTGCCGGCGCCCACGCTCCGCTCTATGGCCGCGCAGCAGCGATGATCGTCCCGGGTTGCCTGGTCGGCCGTGATCTTGCGGCGCTTTGGGGCACAGACGATCCGCTGAGCCTGCTGTGGATCGACAGTGCGCTCGGCGGCCTGCCGGGCTACCGGGCGACCGTGCGACCGCCGCGGGGCGACCTCGACGCCTGGATGGTGGATGACGTGCTGCACCCCGGCTCGGCGCTGCTCGATGCCGCTCAAGCGGATCTGGCCGAGCTGCCGGCGCCGATGGCGCTGCGCGGCACCTACCGAGCGATCCTCTCCGTGATTGCATCGGGTGAGCACAGCTTCGGCGCGATCGCTCGCGTTGCCGGCATTCCCTCGGGTGCGCTCTCCAGGCCGCTGCGCGCCCTGGAGCGCGCCGGGCTGGTGAGTCGAACTGAAGACGTGCTGCGCGCGCGGCGCGATCGCTACGCGCTTGCCGACGCGCATCTGCGCTTTTGGCTGGCTGTGATCGAGCCCAACCGCAGCGTGCTCGCGGCGGGCGGCGCCACCTCGCTCTGGCCGCGCCTGGCCAGCACGACCTGGCGCTCGCAAGTGCTTGGCCCGCGCTGGGAGGAGATCGTGCGCGAGCACTTGCGCCGCGGGGCAGAGGAGCGCATCGGCTCGCCTGACGTTGTCGGCGGCACGTCCGTCTCGGAGCGCGCGGGGCGCCGGCGGCATGAGCTTGACGTGGTCGCGCTGAGAGAAGGTCGCGTCATTGCGATCGGCGAGGCGAAGCTGCGCCGACTCGACGCCCGAGACCTCGAACGGCTGCTGCATCTGCGGGAGCTCCTTGGCGCTCCGGAGGCGGAGATCGTGCTTGCCTCGGCAACGGGCTTTGCGCAGGAGCTCGAGCGCAACCCCGCGCTCACGATGGTCGATCCCGCTCGCGTATACGGCATCAGCGCTCCCTGATTGCCGCAGCGTTGGAGCGGCCGCAGGCGCGCCTCAGCGCCAGCGCTCGAGCAGCTCCTCGGGCCCGATCGCGCCCACCGGGCGCGCCGGGCAGCCGCGCACGAGCGTGCGCGGCGGGACATCGCGGGTGACGATCGCCCCCGCGGCGACGAAGGCCTCTTCGCCAACCTCGATCCCGGGCAGGATCACCGCGCCGGCGCCCACGCGGCAGGCGCGGCGCAGCAGCGCGCCTGCGAGCGCCTGGTCGGAGGGGTGACGCGCCATCGTGTTGTCATTTGTTGTGATGACGCCCGGACCCAGGAAAACATCGTCCTCGACCTCGCTGCCAGCGGTCAGGTAGACGTTGGTCTGAACCCGCACACGCTCGCCCACGCGCACATCGTTGTCCACCGTGCTGCCGCGCCCGATCACGCTGCCCGCGCCGACCCGTGCGCGCTCGCGGACGTAGGACTGGTCGCCGAGGATCACGCCCTCGCCGATGCGCGCTCCCGCGAACAGCACCGCCCCGCTGCAGACTCTCACCCCGGCGTCGAGCACCAGCTCGCCGACCTCGCCGCGGGCGCTTGAGTGGCGTGCCAAGGAGGGGCGCTTGCCCAGCACGACGTGGTCTTCGATCACGCAGCGCGCGCCGATCTGCGTGCCCGAGTGGATGACGACGTAGGCGCCAAGGCTGGTGCCCTCCGCGATCGCCACCCGCTCGCCGACCAGCAGGCCGGGGGCGCGCGCGTCCGCGCTGAGCGAGCCCTCTTGAAAGTCGCTCACAGCCGCACCACGTTCTCGCTTGCGTTGCCGCGCGTCACCCCGCGCAGGTCGAGCACCAACCGGGCACGCGCGAGCGCCAGGGCGTGGTCGACGCCCGGATGCGCTGTGGCGATCAGCGCAAGATCGGCGCCCACAAGCGCCTCCTCAAGCGGCAGCGACTCGAGCCCCTGCTCGGGCAGCGCGGGCACGAAGGGGTCGTGGTAGCAGAGATCAGCGCCCAGCTCCGCAAGCAGCGAGATGATCTTCAGGGCGGGAGACTCGCGGGTGTCCCCCACGCCCGGCTTGTAGCTTACGCCGAGGATCGCGACGCGCGCGCCGCGCACGGGCAGGCCGATGTCGTTGAGCGCGCGCATCGCCCGCTCCACGCAGTGGTAGGGCATGTGCTGGTTGACCTTGCCCGCCAGCTCGATGAACTCGGTCTGGAGGTCAAGCTGCCTGGCGCGCCAGGAGAGGTAGAAGGGGTCGACGGGCAGGCAGTGCCCGCCCAGCCCAGGACCCGGCTCGAAGCGCATGAAGCCGTAGGGCTTCGTCGCTGCGGCATCGATCACCTCCCAGACATCAATCCCCATCCGCTCAGCGACGAGCGCAAGCTCGTTGACGAGCGCGATGTTCACCGAGCGGAAGATGTTCTCCAGCAGCTTCGTCAGCTCCGCCGCCTCCGTGGTGGAGACAGGGACGACGGTCGCGCAGATCAGGCTGTAGAGCGCGATCGCACGCTCCCTGCAGGCGGGCGTCAGGCCGCCCACGACCTTGGGCGTGTTGGCGATCGTGAAGTCGCGCCGGCCCGGGTCGATCCGCTCCGGCGAGAAGGCCAGGTTGAAGTCCCGCCCCGCCTGGAGGCCGGAGGCCTCAAGCAGCGGGGCAAGCCGCTCGCGGGTCGTGCCCGGATATGTCGTTGACTCAAGAACAACAAGCTGGCCGCGTCTGAGCACCTCCGCCAGCGCACGGGCGCCTTCTACAAGCGCGGTGAGGTCCGGCTCGCGGCTTCGCGAGAGCGGCGTGGGCAGGCAGATGACCACCGCCTCAGCGCTCTCAAGCGCGTTGTATGAGGAGGTTGCAGCCAGCCGTCCGCTGATCTCACCCAGCTCGCTGTCTGGCACGTCCTCGACGTATGAGCGCCCTTGGGCGATCGCCGCCAGCTTGCGCGGATCGCTCTCCACCCCGATCACCTCAGCGCCGGCGCGCGCAAAGGCGGCAGCGAGCGGCAGGCCGACGTAGCCGAGGCCGATCACCCCGACCGTCCGCCGCTGCGCCCCTACTCCGGCGGAGATGACGGAGCTGCTCGCCTGCTCGCTCATCGCGCGCAGTCTAGGTGCTCAGCGGGCGTCGCAGCCGCCGGGCCAAGGTCACCGCTCCGCGCGCCGGCAGCTCACTCACAGGCCTGGTCGTAGATCCGCGCCAGGCGCTGCGCGAGGGCCTCAGCGGAGCAGATCTCCCTCGCACGGGCGAGCGCGAGCTCGCCGGCGGCGCGATCTGCGAAGTGCCGCTCCACAAGGGTGGCGAGGGCGCCGACGTCCTCGCGCTCGGCCAGCCATTCGGCAGGAAGCAGCTCAGGCGTGCCGCCGACCGCAGTGCCGATCACCGGCAGCCCTGCCGCCATCGCCTCGGCCGCGGCGGTCGGAAAGTTCTCGGAGCGCGAAGGGCAGATCGCAAGCGCCGCGCCCGCCCGCAGCGCTGCCAGCTCCTGCGCTCCGACCCATCCTAGGAAGCGCACCTGCGCCCCGCTCTGCGCCCGCTTTGCGGCTCGAGCTTCGAGGGCCCTGCGCAGCGGGCCCTCGCCCGCGATCCGCAGCTCGACGCCCGCGCTTGCGCAGGCGTCGATCGCCAGATCGACGCCCTTCTCATGGGAGAGGCGCGCGGCGAGCAGCACATAGCCGCCCTCGCCGGCGCCAGAGCGCTCCGCAAAGTCAAAGATCGGCGGCGGCAGGATGTGAAGGGCCTCGAAGGCAAGCGGCGCGCCGAGCTCCTCAAGCCTCCGCGCGGCAAAGCGGCTGGGCACGATCACCACGTCGGCGCAGCCGGCGAGGCGCCGCTGCCAGAGCGCTATCGCAGCGGCATAGACGATGTCCTCAGAGAGCGAGCCGCGACAGCGCAGGCGCACCCCCGGCAGCGTGTTGGCGCCGTGACAGCGCGTGCAGTCGGACCCGTGCGTGAAGCAGACGCCATTGGCACAAACAATACGATACTGGTGCAGGTGCAGCACCACGCGAGCGCCCTGCCGCCGTGCTGCTGCAAGCGTGCGCCAGCCAAAGGCCGGCGGCAGGTTGTGGGCATGCAGGATCACCCTCCCCCCTGCCCGCGCCGCCGCCAGCTCGGCAAGCAGCGCTGGCGGCACCCGACCACCGGCAAGCAGCGAGCGCGCAGCTCTCAGGCGCCCGATCTGCGCAGAGTCGGCCGCCAGCAGCGCAGCGCCCTCTCCGATCTGCTCCTCGACCAGTCGTCTGAGCGATGCGACCACCTGCTCCTCGCCGCCCGGCGTCCGATAGCGGTTGTGCAGGAAGATGACCATGTCCGATCGAGGCCACCGTCCGAGGGCGGGCAGTGGCCCGCTTAGAATCTCATCAGCTTGGCGTGATGGCCGCTCCACTAGATGACTTCCTCTCCGGCGAGAGCGGTACCGTCGGTGGCCTCGACCGCTACCGGCGCCTTGCGCTCGACCGGCTCCAGGACGGCTCAGAGCTTCTCAGCCGGCGACGCCACATGCTGGCGCGAGCGCTCGCGGCGCAGTCGAGCAGACGGAGGGTGCTGGTGCTCGGCTCCTGGCGACCGGAGCGCCTTCCCGCCACGCGCAAGATTCGCGCTGAGCTCGAGCGCTCGCGCCATGACGTCCACATCTTCACGACCGCCCCCGACGGCCGCGGGCGCTTCGAGGTCCTCAACACGCTGCTTGCGGAGGCCGGATCGCTCGGGCGATTTGACTGGCTGCTGATCGTCGATGACGACGTGGAGCTGCCGGCGCGCTTCCTTGACACCTTCATCTTCCTTGCGGAGCGCTTTGCCCTCGACCTCGCCCAGCCGGCGCATGCGCGCGTCTCGCACGCCGCCTGGAGGGTGACGCGCCGGCGCTGGCGCTCGCTGGTGCGCGAGACGCGCTTTGTGGAGATCGGACCGGTCACGGCATTTGCGCACAGCACCTTCTCCGAGCTGCTGCCGTTTCCGCCGCTGCGCATGGGCTGGGGGCTGGACGCGCACTGGGCGGCGCTTGCCCAACTGCACGGCTGGCGCTGCGGAGTCCTCGACGCGACGCCGCTGCGCCACCGGCTGGCGCCCGCCGCCGCCTCCTACTCCCGGCAGCAGGCGATCGCGGAGGCGCGCGCCTTCCTCGCCGATCGGCCTCATCTGCCCGCCGCGGAGTGCGATAGGACGCTGCGCGTGCATCGGCGTCTCTGAGCACGGTCGGCAGGCCGGCGCGCACCTAAGCTTGACGCTCATGTCTGCTCCATCGCCAGCGGCAACGGTCGCGATCCCGACACGCAACCGCGCCGACTACCTGAAGGTCGCGCTCGCCTCGCTCGCCCGCCAGCAGGTGAGCCTCCCCTACGAGGTGATTGTGGTCGACGACGCATCCGCCGACGCGACGCCGGAGCTCGTGCAGGAGCATGGCGTTCGCTACGAGCGCTTCGCTGCGCCACGCGGGCTGAATGCCGCCCGCAACCGCGCGCTTGAGCTGGCCTCCGCGGAGCTGATCGCCTTCGTCGACGACGACATCCACGCTCCGCCCCACTGGCTTGCAGCGCTGCTTGCGGGCGCTGAGCGCTACCCGCAGAGCGAGGCCTTCGGCGGGCCGATCCGCGCCGCGATCGAAGGGCGGGGGGGCAGAGGCTGCGGGCGTGAGCGTCCGCCCGTGACGACGCTCGAGCTGGGCGAGCGCGACCTCCCGGCGAGACGGGTGTGGGGGGCAAACATGGCCCTGCGGCGCAGCGCGCTCGAGCGCGCGGGTCGCTTCGACGAGACGATCGGCGGCCACGGCGACGAGGAGGAATGGCTCGAGTGCCTGCTTGGGGCGGGCGGGCAGATCATGTACCTGGCAGACGCCTGGGTGCTGCACCGGCGCGCTGGAGCGGACGCCACGATCCGCTCGCTCGCGCGCGCCGCCTACGCGCGCGGACGCGGCGCGCGGGCAAGCGATGAGCGCCGGGGCAGCGCGCCGCCGCTGCGCGCTGAGCTGCGAACCATCCTCGGCTGCGCGTATCACACCGTGCGACGGGCGTGCCCACAAGGGATCGTGATGGGCGCTCACGCCGCCGGACGCATCAGGGGCGCTCTGCGCCCACCGCGGGTGGACGCCGGCGAGCGATGAGCGCTGCTCGTGGCCCAGCTCGCCGGGTGCTGGTGGTGCCCAAGTGGTACCCGACTCCCGCGCGGCCGGCCTTCGGGGCGTTCTGTCGTGATCATGCGCTCGCCCTCTCCACCCGCAATGAGGTGGTGGTGATGGCAAGCTACGCGCTGCGCAACCCTCCCTTTGCCTGCTTTGCGATCGAGGAGCGCATCGAGGACGGGCTGCGCACTATACGCATCCGCTACAGACGGATGGGCCTGCGCGCCGGGGCGCTGCTCTGCCAGGCCGCAGGGATGCTCGAGGCCCTGCGCCGACTGCGTCATGAGGGCTTTGATCCGCAGGTCATCCACGCCCACGTCTACTCCGCCGGGCTGCCGGCGCTTCTGCTCGGGCGCATCTGCAGGGCGCCGGTGGTGGTAAGCGAGCACTACACCGGCTTTGCGCGCGGCCTCATCGGCGGCTACGAGCGCGTGCTTGCGCGCATCGCCTTCGAGGGCGCTGACCTGGTCGCCCCGGTCAGCGCGGACCTTGCTGCACAGCTGCGCCCGATCGCCCCCGCTGCGCGCTATGCGGTGGTGCCGAATGCGGTCGACACTGATCTTTTCTACCCAGCACGCCTGGGGCAGGGCGCGAGCGGCCACAGCGGCAGCTCGCTGATCGCGGTCGGCGCGCTGGCGCGCAAGAAGGGTCACCTGCACCTGCTCGAAGCGCTTGCCCTCATGCGCAGGCGCGAGCCTGAGCGCGATCTTCGGCTCACGCTCGTCGGCGACGGCGAGCTCTCCGGCGAGCTGCGTGCAGCAGCGCGCGCGCTCGGCCTGCAGGAGCGCGTCCGCTTCCTTGGCGAGCAGGAGCGCACCGGCGTTGCCGAGGCGATGCGGAGCGCTGACCTGCTTGTGCTGCCGAGCCTGCATGAGAACCTTCCCTGCGTGTTGCTCGAGGCGCTTGCGAGCGGGCTGCCCTTTGTCGCGAGCGCGGTCGGCGGCATCCCGGAGCTGCTTGCGGATGAGCCGGTGCGTGGCGCCTGCCGCATTGCGCAGCCCGGCAACCCGCAGGCGCTTGCGGGGGCGATCTCGGAGGCGCTTGCGCGGAGCGAGCGGATCGACCGCGAGCGGCTTGCCGGATACGCGCGCGCGCGCTTTGGCTACGACGCGGTCGCGCAGCGCTGGGAGACGATCTACGGGATGCTGCGGTGAGCGCCTGCGACCGCAGGCCGGCGCTCTTCCTCACCGGCCATGCCCCGCCTGATCGCATCGGCGCCTTTGCGGCGCTGCATGAGCGCGAGCGCATCGAGGTGGCGCTCTACGGCGGACGCCTTCGTCACGGCTCGAGCGGGGGCGGTCTCGAGCTCCCTTTCCCTCACCGCATGATCTCGCAGCGCTCAGCGCTGCCTCTGGCGGCGTCCCGTCGCTATCGCGCGGTCATCTGCTCGCTGGGCGGGCGCCTCGCGCTGCCCGCCGGGTGGGCGGGCGCGCGCTGCGCGCGCACGCCGCTGATCCTCTGGAGCGCGCTGTGGAGCCATCCGCGCTCGGCTGCCCACCTGCTCAGCTACGCGCCCCTGGCGCGCCTCTACCGCAGCGCCGATGCGCTGGTCACCTATGGCCCGCATGTGAGCGCGTATGTGCGCGCTCGCGGCGCGCGCAACGTCCACGAGGCGCCGCAGGCGGTCGACAACGCCTTCTGGTCGGCGCCCGCGACAGCGCCTCCGGAAAGCCCGCGCTGGCCCGCGCAGAGCGCTGTCAAGTTTCTCTATGTCGGACGCCTGGAGCGCGAGAAGGGCATCGAGGTGCTGCTCTCCGCCTGGCGAGCCGCCGCGCTCTCCGCGCCATCCGCAGCGCTGATAGTTGCCGGCTCCGGGTCGCTGAGCGCGCTGGTGGCTGCCGCGGAGCACGCCAGCCACTCCCGTCCCGCGGAGGGCGCGCAGGGCGCTGCCGTGGTCGCGCTGGGCCCCGTGTCCGCGCCCGAGCTGCGCAACTTATATGCGGCTGCGGATGTTCTCGTTCTACCCTCCCTGCCGACCCGCACCTTTCGCGAGCCGTGGGGGCTGGTGGTCAATGAGGCCTTCAACCAAGGAGTCCCGGTGATAGCAACCGATGCGGTGGGCGCCGTCGCAGGCGGCCTGGTGCGCTCGCGGCGCAACGGCCTGATCGTGCGGTCGGCAAGCGCCAGCGCCCTGGCTTACGCGATCCGCGAGCTTGCGCACGACGAGGCGCTGCGCAAGCGGCTGGGAGTCGCTGCCAGGGCAGATGTCGCCAGCTACACCTACGAGGCGTGGGCAGAGGGGTTCTCTGCCGCGCTTGCCTCGCTTGGCCGCTCGCTCCGCTGTGGACGTGACGCTGGTAGCGTTGCGCGAGGTGCTCATGGGCTCCTCTAGGCGACAGAGAGCGTCTGCCTGGGCCGAGCGCAGCACGGGGCTCGCGCTTGCAGCGCTGAGCGCCGTCACGCTGGCGCTGCTGCTCGGGCTCCCGCCGAGAGCGCTGGCGGACGAAGCCTCCAGCGTGATCGAACGCTGCGCCAAGGGACAGTCGCTTGCGGGCTTCAGCGAGCCCGCGCTGGCAAAGGCGCTGCGGCAGCTCTCAACTGTCCTTCAGGAGTACTCCAACTGCGAAGAACTGATCCGTCGCGCTGAGCTGGCGAGCGCGGGCGGCGGCCCCGCAGCGCGCTCTGCGGCGGCTGCGGGAGGACCTGCCGGCGGCAGCTATGGCGGCGAAGCACCGCTGACGCCGACGGCAGCCGAGCAGCCCGCGCTGGCCGCAGCCCGCCGCAGCGGCGCAAGCCGTCAGGATCTCGGCGGCCGCGCGATCACGCCCGGCGTGGTGCACGTGGATCTCGGCTCCGCGCTCTCGGCGCTGCCCGACTCGCTGCTGGCGGCGCTCGCGGCGCTGGCGGCGCTCGCGCTGGCGGGGGGCGCACGGCTTGTGCTCGCAGCCGCAACAGCCTTCAGGAGCGGCGGCAGGGCGCACCTGCGGGCGGGGCGGCGCAGCGACCCGCCCAAGGATCAGGAGTCCCGCCGGTGAGCGCAGCCGGCGCGCCCGCCGCGCTCGAGCCCTCTGCGCAGGCACGAGAGCACGGTGCGCTGCCGATCTGGCAGGGCCTCCCGCCTGAGGGCGGCCGGTGGCGCCGGGCAGCAGGCAGCCTGCGAGCGACCGCCGAGCCCTCCGCACGGCCTCGGGCGGGCGGCGGGTGGCCAGCCCTGCTTGGCGCCGCGATCCTCGCGGGCATCGCATTTGGCGCGGGCGGCGGCCTTGGCATTGGAGACACCACCTACACCGAGATCGCCGTCACGCTTGCCAGTGGCACGCTCATCGCGGCGCTCGCAGCCGCGGTCGCGCTCGGCGCGCTGCCCCACCCTGGACGCCTCTACGGCATCGCCTCCGCGCTGCTGCTCGGCGCCTTCGCAGCCTTTGCGGCGCTCTCTGTGATCTGGTCCGTCCAGCCTGATGCAAGCTGGATCGGCGCCGGTCACCTATTCGCCTACGCAGCGTTCTTTGCGGGAGCGCTGGCGCTCGCCCGCATTGCGCCCGCCCGCTGCGGCGCGGTGCTCGGCGCGATCGCGATCAGCAGCGTCGTGGTCTGCACATACGCGCTGCTGACGAAGGTGTTCCCCGGAACGCTTGCGGCGCACGAAACCTACGCCCGCCTGCAGGCGCCTTACGGCTACTGGATCGCGACGGGGTTGACCGCCGCCCTGGGCGTGATCGCGACGCTGTGGGCGGGAGCGCGCAGAGATGGCCACGCAGCGCTGCGGATCCTCGCCTACCCGGCGCTTGTGATCGAGCTGGTGACGTTGATGCTGACCTACTCGCGCGGGCCGCTGGCGGCGCTCCTGATCGGCATCGCCTGCTTCATCCTGATCGTGCCGCTGCGGCTACGCACGATCGCGCTGCTCGGCTGCGCAACGCTCGCTGCGGCCGTGCCGGTCGCCTTCGCATTCGCAAGCCACGCGCTCTCAAGCGAACATATCCCCCTGCCGGCGCGCTCGCGCGCCGGCCATGAGCTTGGCGTGATCGTTGTGGCAGCACTGTTGGCGGCGCTCTGTGCCGGCGTCGCGCTCACCTACATCGCCGCCCGCAGGCCGCTCTCAGAACGTGCCCGCAGGCAGCTCGGAGCAGCGCTCGTCGCCTGCCTCTGCGCGCTGCTGCTCGTGCTGCTCGGCGGCCTCTCCGCCAGCCACCGCGGCCTGGCCGGGACGATCTCCCACGACTTCAGCACGCTCACCAACCCCAACGCCACCCCGCCCGCCAACACGCCAGGGCGCTTCACCGCCGTCGCCAGCGTGCGCGCCCGCTACTGGAAGGAGGCGCTTGAGATCTTTGCCGCCCACCCCATCCTTGGCGCGGGCGAAGAAGGGTATGCGACCGCGCGCCTGCGCTACCGCACCGACACCCTCGAGGTGCGCCAAGCGCACGGCTTCGTGGTGCAGGTGCTGGCAGACACCGGCATCATCGGCGCCCTGATCTGCCTGGCGCTGCTGGTCGCCTGGGCGGCCGCGGCGGGTCGCGCTACCCACCCCTTCAACCGCCGCTGGCGGCGCTGGCGCTGGCGGGCACTGCGCGACGAGCAGGGCCATCCGATGCCTTACTCAGGCGAGCGCATCGCGCTGCTGAGCCTGCTCTGCGTCGTGCTCACCTTCGGCGTGCACTCGTTCGTGGACTGGACCTGGTACGTGCCCGGAGACGCCTGCGTCGCATTGCTTGCCGCCGCCTGGCTGGCCGGCCGCGGGCCGCTTGCCGGCTGGCCCGGAGGGGCCGAGCGCTCGCGCTCGGCGACGGCCACCTTGGCGCTTGGCTCCGAAGCGCCTGCAGGCGCCCGCCTGCGGCCGGGATCCCGGCTGCAGGCGGGCCGCCGCGGCGCCGCAGCGCTTGCTGGCGCCACGCTGCTGCTGGCGCTGCTGCTCGCCTACACCCAGTGGCAGCCGCTGCGCTCCGCCGAAGGCCAGGAGGCGGCGCTGGAGGCGCTGCCCACCGATCAAGGCCAAGCGCTTGCGCGGGCGCGCGCTGCGGTATCTGCGGACCCGCTCTCAGCAAGCGCCCTCTACACGCTTGCAGCCGTGCAGGAAGCGCGCGGCGAAGCCGCTGCTGCTGAGTCGACGCTGCGGCAGGCGGTCTCCGCCCAGCCGGCCAACCCCCAGGCATGGGAGAATCTTGGCGAACACGACCTTGCCCACGGCAACTACCGTGCCGCGCTGGCGGAGCTGCGCGCTGCGATCTATCTCAACCCGATGGCTGTGGCACCTGAAGCGCAGATCGCCGGCAGCGCCGAATTGGTCGCGCTGCACAATGCCTATGTCCGGGCACTGCGCGCCAACGGCATCTGAGCAAGCACTGCTCCGCTACGCTGAGCCGATGCGCGAGTGGCTGAGACTCTTCCGGCGCTGGCGGGCGCTGCGCCGCAGGCGGCGCGCGCGGCGGGCGCGCTGATCACCAGCGCATCCGGCGCGCGCTTGCAAGGAGCAGCGGTCGTGCGAGCGGCAGGCCTCCCGCCGCGCGGATCTCGATGTCGGTGAAGCGGAAGTCGGCCAGCAGGGAACGCAGCGCGTGGCGGTTGTAGAAGCGCAGGTGATCTGAGCGCGGGTCGAAGTGACGCGCAAAGCGGGCCGGCCGAAGCGCAAGCGTGAGCAGCGCAAGCGGCGGGTGGCCTGGGGTGCTGAGCAGGATCGTGCCTGAGGGCCGCAGCATGCGCCGCAGCTCGGAGAAGAACGTGCCGGTGTCGAGCACGTGCTCGATCACCTCGCCCGCCCAGACCAAGTCGAAGCTGGCGTCGGCAAACGGCCAGCTGCCCTCGGCGCCGATCAGCCGCAGATCGAGCTGCGCGCGTCGGCGCAGCCCGCGCTCGATCGGGATCCGTGCGATGTCGACGCCGGTCACCGCGCAGCCGGCGTCAGCGATCGCCTCCGCAAAGTGACCTTCGCCGCATCCGACGTCGAGCACTCGCGCACCCGCGCTGAGATGCCCGAGCAGGTAGCTGCGGCGCAGCGCGAAATGCGCGGGCAGGCGACCGGCGGGCACCGTCTCCCAGATCGCTTCTGCGTATGCGCTTGCGCTCATCGGCTGATCGCTGCGCCGCTCAGCGGCGCCATCGTCGGTAGCAAGCGCTATCTTTGCGCAAGCGCCGTGAACGTCTTGGGGCGGTTGCGCTGCAAGAGCCGGTGCAGCCCTTGGCTGTGCGGCCCTCGAGCAGGAGGATTCAGGCGGACAAGTGCATGGTGCCACGCGGATGAGAGCACGGACGACTATCGCCAGGGAGGGTGCGGGCGGCACGCTGAAGATCGCCTTCGACAGCAGGCCGGCAACGGCGCCTGACGGTGTCGGCCGCTATGCGAGCTGCCTGCTTGAGGCGCTGCGTGAGATCTGCGCTCGAGCGGCCTGCGAGATCGTCGAGACGGGGCGGCCTCGCCACGCCGACATCTTTCATGCGCCCTGGCCGCAGGGCGCGCTGCTGCGCGCGCCATGCCCGATGGTGGTGACGATCCACGACCTGCTCGCGCTCAAGCGGCCGGGCGAGCGCCTGCGCAAGGGAATGCGCATGCAGCTTCGCTTTCTGGCCGTGCAGCGGGCGCTGCGCGTGATCGTGCCCACCGAGGCGGTTGCGCAGGATGCGGTGGCACACCTGGGCATCGAGCGCACCCGCATCGCGGTCATACCGGAGGCGCCCGCGGCGGTCATGTTCAGGCGCTCGCGGGCGGAGATCGACTCCGTGCGCAGCCTCTACGGGCTGCCCAGCGACTACCTGCTGTGGGTGGGCGACATGCGCCATGCAGAGCACTCCCGCCGGCTCACAAAGCTGACCGGCACGCCGCGCAAGCTGCCGCTCGCGCTCGTCGGCCCGGCGGGCAGCTGGGCGCACGAGCTGCCGGACGTCAAGCTCACGGGGGTGGTCCCGGACGACCACCTGGCCGCCCTCTACAGCGGCGCCCGCGCGCTTGTGATGCCAAGCGAGGAGGAGGGATTTGGGCTGCCAGCGGTCGAGGCGCTCGCCTGTGGCACGCCCGTCGTGGCCTGCGAGAGCCCTGCCCTGCGTGAGGTTTTGGGCTCCCGCGCGACCTTTGTGGCCCCGGATGACATGCCCGGTCTGCTGAGCGCGGCTGAAGCGGCGCGCTACCCCGCGCCGCAGGCGCCACGCTGGAGCTGGCATGACGCGGCGCTGGAGACGCTTGCCGTCTACCGCGCCTGCCTGCGCGAGGCTGCGGAGGGGCGCACGCCGGCGATCGCCGGCAGACGGGCGCCGCGCCCCGCCAGCGCAGCAAGCGGCGGCGCGCCCGGCGGCAGGCCCCGCCTGCCCGCTGTCGTCAATATGCGCCGCGACGCGTGAAGACTGCGGGCACCGTCTTGGCGAGGATCGCCAGGTCGAGCGCAAGCGACCAGCGCTCGAGATAGATGAAATCCAAGCGCACGAGGTCGTCGAAGTCGAGATCCGAGCGCCCCGAGACCTGCCAGAGGCCGGTCATGCCGGGCAGCACCAGGTAGCGCTTGCGGTGCCAGTCCGCAAGCATCGCAAAGTCGCGCTCGGGCAGCGGCCTGGGGCCGACCAGCGACATCTCCCCGCGCAGCACGTTGATCAGCTGCGGCAGCTCATCGAGCGAGAAGCGCCGCAGCAGCCGACCGACCGGCGTCACGCGTGGGTCGCGGCGCATCTTGAAGAGCGCGCCGCTCGCCTCGTTGCGCTCGTCGAGCTCCGCCTGTCGGCGCTCCGCGTCGACGTACATCGTGCGGAACTTCAGGCAGTCGAAGGGGCGCTGGCCGATGCCGCGCCGCTTGGAGCGGAAGAGGATCGGGCCGCGCGAGCTTGTGCGCACCGCGATCGCGATCAGGAGCAGCGCCGGGCTGCACAGCACCAGCGCGGCGCCCGCCACCACCAGGTCGAAGGCACGCTTGAGCGCAAAGTCGATCCCCTCGAAGGCGGGCGGGCCAAGCTCGAAGAGCGGCACCGACTCGCCGGGCACGAACTCCGCGCGGTTGATCAGGATCTCCATCGTCGAGGGGGCGATGAAGACGCGGATCCCGTGGCGATGGGCCTCCTCGACCAGATCGACCGCCTGCTCCTGGGGAAAGTCGGCGTCGGCGATGATCAGCTCGTCGACGCGCTCGCGCTCCAGCAGCTGCTGCAGCTGCGCGAGCGTGCCCAGCGCGCGCAGGCCGTCGAGCGCGGGCAGCTCGAACGGCGCCAGGTAGCCGACCACCTCGACCGGCGAGCTGGTGGTGCGCGCGCGTGCGCTCTCGCGCAGCGCATGCGCGACCTCCGCGATCTGGCCGTCGCGCCCGACGATCACCGCGCGGCGGCGGTAGCCGGCGGCGCGCAGCGCGACCCCCGTGAGGCGCTCATAGAGCGTGCGCAGGAGGGGGATGTAGAGAAGGGCGAACGCGAGCGAGGCGTAGAAGATGTAGTAGGAGCGGTACTGGCTGCTTCCTGAGACCACAGCGAACAGCCAGGCGACGACCATCACCTGGAAGAGCGAGGCGACGATGCGCGTCAGCCCGGGGCGCTGGGCGCGAGATGCGTAGAGGCCTGAGCCTGAGAACAGCAGCGTGGTCAGGATGAAGGGCAGCGGCAGCAGGTGCGCGGTCTCGTGGACTTCGTCGCCCAGATTGATCGAGCCGTTGATCGCCGCCTTGATCAGCAGGGCGGTGAAGATCGCAAGCGCGAGCCCCGCGAAGTCGAGCGCGAGCATCAGGAGCACCGCCGCCGCTCGGCGCAGCGTTGCCATCCGCAGCAGGAAGGAGAGCAGCGGCGGGCGCTTGGCGCGCATGTCGCGGCCAAGCTCCTCAGGAGCGACGCTGGGAAGGCGCCAGGGGGTGAGCTGCGGGCGCTCCGCAGCCACCTGCTCGCCGGAGCTCTTGACCCGCTCGGTCGATGCCATCTCAGATGCCATAACGTGCCGGAACGGTCAATGTAGCGCTCAGCCGATCAGCGCCCGCACGCCGGCGTGCTCGATCGTCCGCTGCAGACCCTCGCGCAGGCTCACCTCGGGCTCCCACTGCAGGAGCTCCCTGGCAAGCGATATGTCCGGCCGGCGCTGCTTGGGGTCGTCGACGGGAAGCGGCGCAAAGACGATCTCAGAGTCCGAGCCGGTCGCCTCCTTGACCGCTTCAGCGAGCTCGAGCAACGTGTACTCGCCGGGGTTGCCGATGTTGACCGGATCGTGGTACCCGGACTCTGCGAGCGCTATCAGCCCGCGGATCTCATCGGCGACATAGCAGAAGGAGCGCGTCTGCGAGCCGTCGCCGAAGACCGTCAGCGGGCGTCCGGAGAGCGCCTGGCGCAGGAAGGTCGGTATCGCGCGCCCGTCGTGGGGGCGCATCCGCGGCCCATAGGTGTTGAAGATGCGCGCGATCGCGGTGTCGACGCCCTGCTGACGGTGGTAGGCCATCGTCATCGCCTCGCCATAGCGCTTGGCCTCGTCGTAGACGCCGCGCGGCCCGATCGGGTTCACATGGCCCCAGTAGCTCTCCGGCTGGGGATGGACCTCAGGATCGCCGTAGACCTCGCTGGTGGAGGCGAGCAGGAAGCGGGCGCGCTTGAACTTGGCCAAGCCGAGCGCGTGGTGAGTGCCGTAGGAGCCGACCTTGAGCGTATGCAGGGGCAGGCGCAGGTAGTCGATCGGGGAGGCCGGCGAGGCGAGGTGGTAGATGAAGTCAACGGGCTCCTCGATCTGAAACGGCTCGGTGACGTCGATGTTCAGATACAGGAAGCGCGGATCGCGGATGTGCGCGATGTTCTCGAGCGTGCCTGTATCGAGGTTGTCGACGCAGATCACCCGGTTGCCTCGGGCCAGGAGCTCCTCGCAGAGGTGGGAGCCGAGGAACCCGGCGCCGCCGGTCACAAGGCAGGTTGACATGCAGCGGAGAATACCGACCGCATGCGCCCGGGCACCGCGAGCGGGCGCGGCGCGCGCTCCAAGCGCCACCGCAGGGGCGCTCCGCTCCCTGCTCCGCGGCGATCCGCGACCTGCGCAGAGGCCATATCATCAGCTGCGATGGCCACAGCGGAGCGACAGAGCGGCAAGGAGGGCGCTGAGCGCGATGAGCGCTCGCAGGCAGACCGGGAGGCGGCGCTGGAGCAGAGCGCCGATCTGACGATCGCGCCGATCGTCGGTCCCGAGGACCCGCGGCGCTTTACCGACTCGGGGATCGAGATCAAGGCCCTCTACACCGAGCAGGACCTCCCTGAGCAGCTTGATCTGGGCAACCCGGGCGAGTACCCCTTCACCCGCGGCATCCACAGGGAGATGTACCGCAGCCAGCTTTGGACTATGCGCCAATACGCCGGCTACGCCTCTGCTAAGGAGTCCAACGAGCGCTACCGCTACCTGCTCTCGAAGGGATCGACCGGCCTCTCGATGGCCTTCGACCTGCCCACCCAGCTGGGGCTTGACTCCGATGACCCCCGTGCGCTCGGCGAGGTCGGGCGCACTGGCGTGGCGATCGACACGATCGATGACATGCGCACGGCCTTCGATGGGATCCCGCTCGACCAGGTCTCGACGTCGATGACGATCAACGCGCCCGCCGCCTGCCTGCTGCTGCTCTACGAGCTGGTCGGCGAGGAGCAGGGCGTCCCGGCGGAGAAGCTGCGCGGGACGGTGCAGAACGACGTCCTCAAGGAGTACATAGCGCGCGGCAACTACATCTACCCACCCGAGCCGACGATGCGCCTCACAACGGACATCTTCGAGTACTGCAACCGTCACATCCCGCGCTGGAACACGATCTCGATCTCCGGCTATCACTTCCGTGAGAAGGGCTGCTCTGCGGTGCAGGAGGTCGCCTTCACTCTCAGCTCTGCGATCGCCTACGTGCAGGCCGCGATCGACCGCGGGCTGAAGGTCGATGACTTTGCGCCACGGCTGGCATTCTTCTTCAACGGGCACAACAACGTCTTCCAGGAGGTCGCGAAGTTCCGCGCCGCGCGGCGCATGTGGGCGCACATCATGCGCGAGCGCTTCGGGGCGAAGAGCCCGCGCTCGCTGATGCTGCGCTTCCACACTCAGACCGGTGGCGTGACGCTGACGGCCCAGCAGCCGGAGAACAACATCGTGCGCGTCGCGCTGCAGGGCTTCGCGGCGGTCTGCGGCGGCACGCAGTCGCTGCACACCAACGGCTTTGACGAGGCGCTCGCGCTGCCTACCGAGCGCGCCGCGAAGATCGCGCTGCGCACCCAGCAGATCCTCGCGCATGAGTCCGGCGCAGCCGACACCGTCGACCCCTTCGCGGGCTCCTACTTCGTCGAGGCGCTGACGGACGACATCGAACGACGCGCGAACGCGCTGATCGAGAAGGTCGATGCGCTCGGCGGCTCAGTGAAGGCGCTTGAGTTCATCACCGGCGAGATCGACCAGTCGGCCTGGGGCTACCAGGAGCGCTATCGCACCGGCCAGGACATCGTGGTCGGCGTGAACGCGTTCGTGGAGGACGACCTCGAGGTCCCGGACATCCTGCGCGTGGATCCCGCGGCCGAGCGCGAGCAGGTTGCGCGGCTGAAGGCGTTCAAGGAGAGTCGCGAGCAGGAGCTCGTGCAGCGGCGCCTGGAGGAGCTGCGGGCGGTGGCTCGCGGCGAGGAGAACCTGCTGCCGGCGATCCGCCAGGCGCTCAAGGACCGCTGCACGCTGGGCGAGGTCTGCGCGGCGATGGCAGACGTCTTCGGCCGCTACCGGCCGGCGTTCTAGGGCGAGCGCGGGCTAGGAGCCGGAGCGATGCGGGTGTTCGCGGACATTACAGAGCTAAAGGGCGCTCTCGGCGAGCTGCTCGGACCGAGCGACTGGGTGGAAATCGAGCAGCGGCAGATCGACCTCTTCGCCGAGGCGACCGGCGACCACCAGTGGATACATGTCGATCCGCAGCGCGCCGCGGCCGGCCCCTTCGGGAGGACGATCGCCCACGGCTTTCTGACCCTTTCGCTGCTGCCCGTGATGCTGCAGGGGATCTACCGGGTCGATGGCGTCGCGATGGCCGTCAACTACGGCCTCAACCGCGTCCGCTTCCCCGCCCCGGTGCCCGTCGGCTCGCGCTTGCGCGCTACGGCGGAGCCGATCGAGGTCAGCGAGATCGAGGGCGGCGCGCAGCTGGCGCTCAGGGTGACGATGGAGCGCGAGGGCGCCGAGAAGCCCGTCTGCGTCGCCGAGCAGCTGGTGCGTCTCTACCGCTAGGAGGGTTTGGCGAAGGGCGCCAGTCCAATGAGGACGCGAGTTTGCCAGCAGGACTGATCGCGGATACCTCGTTCTCGACTTGGGACAACTCCACTCGGGTTATAGACTATGGCGCCTTGTCCGCGAAGCCAATAAGCGCACGTCAGCCACCACCGCATTCCCAGGCTCGAGCCGCGCGGAATCGGCGCCATCCGACCTACACGTTCGGCTTCCTTGACGAGACCGGCACGCTCGGTGGCGAACGGGACCCCTTCTTCGCCGTAGGCCTGACGCTATCGACCGCCCCACATCAGCTGCAGCGCGCCTTCCAGCGGATTCGGGATAGGCGTCACTTCTATGATGAGATTAAGTGGAAGAGCGTCTCCGCCAAGAAGCTGCCCGTGCTCGAAGAGCTCGTGGACGTCTTCCTCGCTTCGTACGCCACGTTCTCAGCATTCGTCACCGATAAGGCCAAGCACGACGTAATCTCGCGCTTCGGCGACCAGTTCAAGGCATAGGCGTGCCTTTCCCGTCAGCTCGTCTGCGGGAGCATTCGCCCAGGCGAGGTAATGTTTCTCATCGCGGACGAGTACAGCGTTCCACAGAGCGACACGTTCGAGGAGGACGTGCGCACGTTCGTTGATCGAAGCCTGCGCAGGCCGGCTGTGGCCGGCGTTTGCCGTATGCGTGGGTGCGGACGCCTGAAGTGGCCCCACTTCGGACGCTTCAACTGGCCCCACCTCCGTCCGATCGCGATCCAAGATTCGGTGCTTGGCAAAGCACCGATCGGAGGTCGCAGAAGGGATGCAATCAAG
>Ga0209061_1001928_pt1 | contig 29856 bp, 23 predicted proteins | sample Coa_R1_10_FD_187157 | JGI IMG/M metagenome (GOLD analysis project Ga0209061, IMG submission 187157) | Surface soil microbial communities from Centralia Pennsylvania, which are recovering from an underground coalmine fire - Coalmine... | ecosystem: Environmental > Terrestrial > Soil >... | reverse complement strand
GGTGTCCCACCCGTTCCCATCCCGAACACGGTCGTGAAAGCCGTCTGCGCCGAAAATACTGGAGGGGCAACCCTCTGGGAAGATAGGACGCTGCCAGAAACTCTGCACGAAACCGCCGAGCGATCCCACCGATCGCCCGGCGGTTTGTTTTGTTTAACGTCTCTAGGCGGTCAGCGGGTAACCTCAATGCCAACGAGACTGCGCTCAAGGCCGACATAGGGGTTACCAGAAAATCGCAAGATTTTCTGGGGCAGGGTGCCCTCCCCCTCCCCCAATGAGGGGAGACCAATAAGTTTATTGGCAGTTTCTTTTGATAGGCTTCCCTTCGAGAACTCACCACAACCGCCCCCTTTCTCCCGAATCGGGGGAAAGGATGGGATAGGGGGCGAACAAAGCTAACTTGCTTGGTTAACTGCCTCTAGAACCGTGAAGCCAGCAGTCTCTACAGCCCCTATCTCTCTGGCCGCTGCGTTGCTGTCTGCAAGACGAAAGGCTGGGATAGAGGACGAACAAGATAAGCTCACTCTGCTAACTTGCTCTAGAGCTGTGAGATTGGCAGTCTCTGCTGCCCCACCCAATCCCTCAGAACCGGTCGGAATGGAAACGCAAGATTTCTCGCCTTCGGCTCGAAATGACAGTGGTGGTATCGGCTCGAAATGACAGTTGTTCCTCTCGGCTTCGGCTCGAAATGACAGTCGTATCGCCGGCTCTTCATGCCCCCACCCCCCCGCCCCTCCCCCTATCAGGGAGAGGGGCACCTCGCGGTGAGCATCTCAGCGGCCAGCCCAGTTTCCGTAATCGTCTCTTTCCCTGGCCGCTGCATCGCCGTGCGCTAGCACCTCCCGAATCGGGGGAAAGGACGGGATAGGGGGCGAACGAGGCCAGCTTGCTTATCAGTCCCACCCCCCCACTTCCTTCCCCTGCAGGGGAAGGGGAGAGCAATAGGCTTACTCTCGGTTCCCTACGGAGAGAGTTGCAAACTAACTGGCTGCTTGCTCCGGTAGGCCTTCTTGTGAAGGCTCAGGAATGAGAAGCGCAATAAACAAGGCCGGCACGTAAAGCCATGCAACCCATACCAAGGCCCGTGCAAAGTTGGAGACGGGCGCAAGAACCCCAAACACCACCGTGCCGATGGCCGCCACAATGCGACCGGTGTTGTAACTGAAACCGGCGCCCGTGGTACGCAATAATGTGGGGAAGAGAGGAGGGATGTAAAGCGGGTATAGCCCGAAGACGCCCTGAGAGAAGAAATGGGCCCAAATGATGTAATACAGAATCGTTACGTGATTGTGCGGAAATGCATAGGCCGCTAACATGCCAAGCCAGGCGCCAATAAAGGTGATGGAGATGGCGATCTTATAGTTGAACCAACGCGCAAGGAGGGCCGCAAAGTAGTTGCCTCCGATGGCCATGATGGTGGTGATGAGACTGGCAAAGGCCACATAGTGTTGCTTCTGTACGTCGCTCCAGTGCGCGATGTCGGGAAGCTGCCGTAACTGCTGCGGATACCAGAAGATAAGCGCCCAAACGGTGGTGAGGGAGGCGGAACAGATGAGCAGAGAAAGAATGGTTGTGCGGAGCACAGGGCCGCGAAATAGCTCGATAATGGGTGGATCGGGCTGCTGCTGTTTCGCCATAGTCCACTCCTCCGGTTCGGGAACGGCACGGCGAATCCAGTAAACCAAAAGAGCGGGTAAAGCCCCCACCAAAAACACCAGACGCGGATTTGCCGCAAAAACGCCGGCCGCTAAAGTCGCCACCAAAATGCCACATTGAAATGCCGATTGTAAGGTGGCGCTTACCCACGGGCGCCAACGCTTTGGCCATGTTTCGCACACCAGAGAGGAACCGGCAGCCCACTCGCCGCCAATGCCCAGCGCGGCTAGAAAACGAAGCCCTAAAAACGTCTGCCAGTTAGGGGCCAGTGTAGAAAGCCCGGTGCAGAGCGAAAAGAGCAGAATGGTGAGCGCCATGGTGCGACTGCGCCCGATCCTATCACCCACGCGCCCGAAAAGAGTGCCCCCTAACGCCCAACCTACCAAAAGCGCCGCCTGAATGTAACTACCGATGTGCACAACGGTTGCTTTGGGGGTGCCAGCAGGTACCAGCATAGGCACCAACGAACCGGCAACCAGCACATAGAGCGTGCTATCCATGCCATCGAAAAGCCAGCCTAGCCAGGCGGCCAGTCCACCCTGCAACTGGCGCGAGGTGAGATCACGCAGAGAGGTAGGCTCGGAGAGCGATTGGGCCGACATCGGCAAACAGTCCTCCTTAAGATTCCATACTATATTCGCTGTTTTGCCGTCTGTATCCTGCTTGCAGAAACCATATAGGGTAAGCCACGGTCTGGGCTAGGTAGGAGAAGTCCGCGGCCAAGTTCGTCTGTCGCGCATCTTGCGAATGCTCCCTGAGAATAAAGAGATAACTAAAGAACGATGTGGAATAGACGAATCATACTAAGTAAAGCGTGCGAAGGGAGAAAAGCGTGGTCGCTTTCTGGGCCGCTATCATGGGGGCACTTACCGTTACATTAATCGGTCTTTGGCAGTCGAGCACCCGCTACTACGCCTGGCGACGGCTCAGACGTCGCTTTGCCGGTATGGTGGTATCTGCCGAGCCGTTGTGGCAGAACCATAGTTCCTCTCTTGTGTTGCGCCCGCTGTCGAAGAGCACCGATTCCGAGTCGCTCTGCATTCCCGCCACCTTATGGGCGGCCAAGCGCTACCGCCTCTATTTCTTGCTAGACCTCGATAAGAGCTGCCTGCCGGAAACTATGGCCGAATGGATGCAGAGGGGGAGTCTGCTCTTTGTTGAGATGACCGGAGAGACCGCCATCTATCGCGCAGAGGTTCGGCTCTGCGGAATCCATGTTCGGTCACAAGGGCTTTTAATAAAAACAACGCGCCCGTTGTGGGCGGTACGCATTCAACGTCGTCAATACGCTCGCGTTGCCGTGGCGTTGCCGGTTACCCTGGAACGTATCGAGGAGACCCCGGTTCGTCAGACGGTTGAGGATGCGCCGAAACCTGCAGAGAATCGAGAGAGGCAAACCCTGCGGCACCGATTCGATGCAACCTTGTGTGACCTCTCTGCGGGTGGATTTCGAGCGGAACTTCACTGTGAGGGTAGCCCCCAAGCGGCGGCCCTGCTGTCGGAGCTTCTGGCGCCTCAAACCGTACTGAACGTGCATCTGCCGATTATTGGGTTAGAAAAAGCCCAACTGCGCGCGCGTGTGCTTACCTGCGATCGCATCTTAACGCGCTGTGGACTGGGCGTTCGTTTTACCTGCAGCTTCCTTGCCCCCGAGCCTTGGGAGCAGGAGGAGATCATGCATTTCGTGTTTCAAAAACAACGGGAGGAACTGCAGCGTCGTCGTCCCTCCCGGTTCGTTTAGAAGTAGGTGACCCTGCTAGTGCTTCTTTCTGGCGCTGCCCTTGTGTTGCTTCGTGCGAGCGGTATGATGAGACGGCCGATTTGTATGCCGTGCTGTTTGAGGATGGGAGCGATGCTCGGCAACGCGGTTTAGCAGTCGCTGCATGGCAGCCAGATGCGTTTGCGCTCGCCGTAGGTCTTGCTGAAACTTCGTGGAGCGGTAGGTTTGCGCTTGCGCCGGCAATATCGCCGTAAGCAGGGCCAGCAAACCCACCAAAGCCACAATGCGGGTTACAGCAGCACGCATCCTCCTGTTTCCTCCTTATAACCCGTTTTAGAAGGGAAGCCTCCGGTCGCTTCCCTTCTATTTTTACGGTGAAACCCTACCCAACTGTTCAGCCCGCTTGGGCCGTGGTGGGAGGCGGCGTGATCTTTATGGGCACAATGTGTTTTGGAATAAAGCTGCGGTCTAGAAAGGCCGAGAGAGGGAGCTTGTGCTTTAAAACGCCCACCTTCACCGCTTCATCCATAATGTCCTCCATGTCCTTGTCGGTGGGGGTGAGCATCGAGTAGCTGACGCGATCGGGAGGCGTTGTGAGCACGTAGCGCAGGAGTTTTGGGTCTTGGCGATAGTAGGGAGCGACCACTTCCGCCGCTTCAATGCGATGCTTGTCGGCCCAAGCACCGCTATCGGCGATGCCGCGCACGAGGTCGGCAACGAGCATCGGATTCGAGTGAATCAGCTTATCGCTCACCACGAGCACGCAGGAGACAAAGCCCGGCCACAGGTCTTTAGCATAATACAGCGGTCGCCCTATGCCCATCATCTCGGCTTTGCCGGGGTTGGGTTCGCCTACAAAGAAGGCATCTATGGCATGAGCAGCCAATGCTGCCGGCATGTCTGGAGGGGCCATTTGAACAAACTTAATGTCGTTGGGTTGCATACCCTCCTGTTCCATCCGTCGTCGTAAAACGAGATACTGATTGCTGGTAAAGCTGGGAATGGCTAGGGTGCAGCCCTTGAGATCGCGTAGGCTTTTGGCTTTGCTGTTTTTGGGCACGATAAGCGTAGAGCCGTCTCGATGGCCGAGATAGACGATCTTACACGGCACCCCCTCTTCCACAAGTTTCATGGCGAGCGGTGCCAAAATAAAACTGGCCTGCAGCCTCCCGGATTTGAAGGCCTCGCAGAGGGTGGGGAAGTCCATAAACCGCCACGACTCAAACCGAGCAAATTTACTGGTTCGCGTGGCGTAGTCGGTAACAGGGCAGGTGAGGTGACAAGTAACCGGCAAAAAGCCGACCTTCAGCACCTCTCGTGGGCCGTTGTGTTGTTGGAGAGCCTCAGCGATGTTTGAGTAAAACCGCAGGGTGCCAAGCACGACGAGGGAAAGAACCATACCGAAGCAACCCTGCAGCAGCGGAGAACGCTGAAACTGTTTCCAGAGAGTAGATTTCATTTTGATGCTCCTTCCAATCCCATTTCGATTAAAAGGCGTTGTGTTGTTTCGATAACAGCAGGATGAGTGAGATTGCGCGGACGGGGCGCATTAACCACCAACTCGCATTGTATGCGTGCCGGACGCTCCGAAAGCACGATAACTCGATCGGCCAGATGGGCGGCCTCTTCCAGGTCGTGCGTTACAAGCACCACGGTGCGCGGGCGTAGCGAGAGAATTCGGCCTAGCTCTTGTCGTAGCTGCAGTCGGGCGATGTAGTCGAGCGAAGAGAAGGGTTCGTCCATCAGCAGGATGTCGCTCTCGTCGGCTAAGGCACGGGCAAGCTCCGCGCGTTGCTTCATGCCGCCCGAAAGCTGGTGCGGGTAGCTATCGGCAAACATGGGCAGTTCCACAAGTTCAAGCATCTCGGCAAGCTTTTTTTGCCGCTCGCTGCCCTTCGACAAGCGTCTTAGTCCTAAACCGATATTCTCGGCCACGGTGAGCCACGGAAAAAGCCCGCCCTGTTGATAGATCATGCGGACCTCCCCGTGGCGCTCGATCTGTCCCTTTGTGGGCTGCTCGTAGCCGGAGAGAAGACTTAACAGGGTCGTTTTTCCGCAGCCGGAAGGTCCCACGATGGCCAGAAATTCGTGGCGTTTGATCTCTAAGTTAAAGTTTTCGATGACGCGCAAGGGGCCGTAGGAGTGTTCCAGCTCCCTAATGGTAACCGCTGCTAAGCCGTTGAGCGGTGTCTGCATTGTGGTATGTGTTGTTGCGAGGTCGCTTTGTGTCATAAAAACCCCCTTATGGTTTCATGATCGTTTTCTTTAAGGTTTAAGGCCGCCCCACGCCCAAACCGTCCGCAACACGGTTAATGTAGTTGAACCAAGAGGCTATTAGGTTGATCTGCAGAATAGCCTTGTCATCGAAACCGTGCGCGCGCAAACGCTCGATGTCCTCTCGGCTTACCGAGGCCGGTTCAAGCGTAAGTTTGGCCACGTAGTCCAGCATAGCCCTGTCGGCAGGGTCTAGATCGGCTTTTCGATAGTCTTCGCGAATGGCGTTTGCCAACGCATCGTCTTTGGTAACGCGACGTAGAAACTCTACGTGTGACTCTGTTCAATAGAAACAGTGGTTGAGCACGGAAACGGTGGCGGCGATCATCTCGTGCTGTTTGCGCGAAAGCGGCAGTTCCGGCGACATAAGGGTACCGAAGGTCGCAAAGGCATGATAGAGCGTTTCGGGCAGCAGGCTGTGCGAGAGCACGATGCTCTCGCCCTTCACGGCCTCCACCGGCAGCTTGTACTCTGGTGGATACAGGTTCCCCTGCTTTAGCATCGCCTCTAGAACCTCCGGCGATTCGTTGGGTTGAACGATCTTGATCCAGGTCATAGCGTGCTCCTCAGTTTCTATAGCCCCACTGTACCGAGGGCGATTTCGCAAGCAGCAAGACGAACTTATCCATAAACACCCCAATAAGCCCAATAACCACCATGTGCACGACGAGGAGGTCTTGGCGTAGGGCGTTGCGGTCGTCATAGATGGCAAAACCGAGGCCGCTACGGGTGCCCACCATTTCGGCGGCTACCAGCACGACCCAGGCGATGCCGAGAGTAACTCGTAAGGCGGTAATGAGTTGCGGAGTGATGGCAGGCAGCGTAACGAGAAGAATGCGGCGCACTCCCCGAATGCCGAAGTCGTGCGCCACACGGAAGTAGACCTCCGGAATGGCGGCCACGGCCGAGGCCACCGAGACGGCCATGGGGAAGAACACCGACATAAAGATGAGGAAGATGGCCGGAGGATCGCCCACGCCGAACCAGGTGATAGCAAAACCTATCCAGGCGAGGGGCGATAGGTTGCGGAAGAAGTTGATGATGGGAAGGAGAGCCGTGCGCACCCACGGGCTATGGCCGAGCCATAGGCCCATGGGGATGCCGAGGAGGACGGCGATGCTGAACCCGGCGGCCACGCGCCATAGAGAAACGATAATATCCTGCCAAAGTCGTTTAGAATGCCATTCCTCCTGAAAGCCATGCCAAACGTCGGCTGGGGTAGGGAAGACCGTAGCAGGAAGCCGATGCAAAGCACACAACAGCCACCATAGGCCTAATGCGCACAGGAAAAGCACAAAAGGCGCAAGCACCGCATAGGTAGAAGAAGGCTTACTTTGATAGCGCATAATGGTCTTCTTACTCTCCTAAGATAGCTTTAACGCAGCGAGGATGCGTTTTTGGTTGCCGAGTATCTCGTTTTGGTTATGCAGCAGGGTCTGCTGGTTCTCCAAAATCTTCTCTTCCCGCGTGAGGATGCGCTCTTGATTGCTGATAATCTCCTTCTGGTTGCCAATGATCTCTTTCTGATTACCGATGATCTCCTTTTGGTTGCCGATGATCTCCTTTTGGTTGCTCACAATCTCTTTCTGGTTATCCACGATCTCCTCTTGGCGATTTTGAATGCGCTCTTGGTTTACGAGCACCATCTCCATGGTGGCCATTTGCGATTGGAGCTGCTCCATCGTGGTGAGGATCGTCTGTTGTGTGGCCGTGATGGCCTGTTGACTGGCGATGATCGTCTGCTGATATGCTGCCAGAGTCTGCTGTTGAATGGCTGTCTCCTCCGACATATTCCGGTTCATTCCTTTCTGCATCTTCATCTTCTCTTTGTGTTGTGGTTACCTCCGAGACCTCTTGCATCTCCGTGGGTTCGGGTGGCGGTGTCTCCATGTCTATGCACACATGAAGCAGGAACTCTTCGTTTTCTAGGATGAGGTCGGCCTGCCCTGGAATGCGATCGGGGCGGGCGGGCGCGTAGCGCACGAAGCGAAAAGGAATGTAGTGCCGCCCCGATAGGCAGAGCATTGAAACGTGCGTTAGCCCTCGAAACGAAACCAATCGCTGATCCAGCACCATCGGGTCATGAGGGTCGAACTGCACGTGAACCCTTTTGTCGGCCTTATAGGCCTCGCAGGCTTTGCTAATGGCGCGTACGGCCATCTGCGAGGAAAGCCCATAGCGATTGCGAAGCTCCTGATAGACCAGCGGCTGTAGGGCCAGCTTGTTGGCGATGCGATAGGTATAGGCCACATCGGCCACATGCTGGCAGGCGCCGTTGAAGGCCTCGATGGTTTCCAGCAACGCACGCTGCTGGTCTTCATTTGTTTCAAGGCGTAGCACCAGTGTCTGCTTCATGGTAGTTCTATTCTAACACAGGAGGGAACAGGAGCGCAATAGATCATAGACATTTTTTTGTGCATAGACAAAATCACGTATTTGTTTGAGAGAGTTTAGCCCCTTTCGTTGCGGGGAGGGGTGGGCACAGTAGCGGAAAAGAAGGAAGTGACTTGTGGTACGCCTAAATATCCACAAATAGGTTTCAACCGTGGTGCAAGCCCCTAACCGGAGCTTCGACACCCCGATGTTTTAGTAGGGCAGGAGGAAAGCCATGCCACACTATGTCCAACGCGGCACCGTTCCGCGCAAACGTCATATCCAGTTTCGCAAGCCCGATGGCACGCTCTATAGCGAGCAGGTATTCGGCACAAAGGGGTTTTCCGGTATCGCCTCCATTCTCTATCATCTCCATCCGCCCACGCAGGTTCAGAACTTCGAGCCGCTGATGGACCTCCGGCCGGCACTGGCCAATCGGCAAGCGCTACGCCATCACCATCTGCGCACCGCGGGCGCTCAGCCCCAGGGCGATGCCATTTCCGGGCGCATTCCGTTATTGGTGAATGCCAATGTCACTCTTTCGCTGTGCTGCCCCAAGTTCACCATGCCGTATCTCTATAAAAACGCCGATGGCGATGAGCTGATCTTTGTGCATGAAGGGCAGGGCACGCTACACACCATGTTTGGGCCGCTGACGTTTGGCGAGGGAGATTACCTGGTCATCCCACGCGGCACCATCTATCAGTTGGAACTGTTGCACTCCCCCATGCGGCTTCTGGTCGTTGAGGCCGTTGGGGGGCCGATAGAGGTGCCGAAGCGATATCGCAACGAATACGGCCAGCTGCTAGAGCATGCCCCGTTCTGTGAACGCGACATTCGCGTTCCGGAAACGTTAGAGGTGCATGAGGAGACGGGGCATTTTGAGGTGCGCATTAAAGCGCAGGGCGCCCTCACCGCCTATCACTACAATTTTCATCCCTTCGACGTGGTGGGATGGGATGGCTATCTCTACCCGTGGGCGTTTAACATCCACGACTTCGAGCCGATCACCGGTAGCCTGCACCAGCCGCCGCCAACGCACCAAACCTTTTCCGGCCCCAACTTTGTTGTCTGCTCGTTCGTACCTAGAATGTTGGACTATCATCCGGAAGCGGTGCCCATTCCCTACAACCATAGCAATGTGGATAGCGATGAGGTGCTCTACTATGTGAACGGCAACTTCTCAAGCCGTCGGGGCATCGAACGCGGTTCCATTACCCTGCACCCGGCCGGTCTTCCTCACGGCCCTCAACCCGGCGCTGTTGAGGCGAGCTTAGGCCTTAAGCGTACGGAAGAGATGGCGGTGATGCTCGATACCTTCTATCCACTGCAGATCACCGAAGCCGCCCTCGCGTTTGACGATCCAACCTATCCCAAGAGCTGGCTGCCACGGAGTTAAGAAAAAATTAATGGAAAACTCGTCTAACATGCAGGAGTTTGTGGGTATAGACCCTGCCGACCTCACGCCGCCGGAGGTCTACCGCCTGCTGCTGCACCATGTGGCCCCGAGGCCTATCGCTTTCGTTTCAACTCTTTCTAAAGAGGGAGTGCCCAATTTAGCTCCCTTCAGCTTCTTCATGGCCGGAGGATCAAACCCTCCTTCGGTGGTCATCTCCCCCACCAACAATCGCCATGGGCAGCCCAAAGATACGCTGGTCAACATTCGCGACACAGGGGAGTACACGATCTCGGTGGTGAGCTATTTTATGGCGGAGCGAATGAATCGGGCCTCTGCCGACTACCCTTATGGCGTTAGCGAATGGGAGAAAGCCGGCTTCGTGCCGACACCTTCTGTGAAGGTAAAACCGGCTCGTGTTGCGGAGAGCCTTATGGCGATGGAGTGTCGTCGGTTTCAGATTGTGGAACACGGTGGAGGCCCCATATCGGCCAACTATATTATAGGCGAGGTGGTCTATTTCCACGTAGCCCGCTCGCTTTTGCTGCCGGATGGCCGTATAGACGCAACGCGCGTGGACTACATTGGGCGTATGGGCGGCGATTGGTATGTGCGGGCGCGGCCCGATGCCATGTTTGAAATGCCGCGCCCGCAGCTTTAAAAAGGGTAGCTTCGTCAAGAAGCTACCCTCCTTTGTTTGTCTGTTTTGTTTTTTAAGTTACTTCTGCTTCTGGTCGCCGAGCAACAGTTGAAGCAACGAGTTCGCCGCTCCTCCTTGCGGCCCTCCGATGATCTGTTGAGCATGCAGGGCGCGATTGATACGCATAAGGCAGTCGGCCAGATGAATGCGCGTATATTCATCATGCGGTCGCTTTAGGTCGGCCTCTATCTCATTACGCAAAGTGCGCAGTTGGTACCAGGCCAGCATTTTGGCATCCGCTGGAGCCGGATTGGTTGGGTTCACGACCATGTCCGACATGATATCTATGTAGGTGCGCTGCAGTTCGCGATGCAAGGCGTTGATGTTCTCTCCGTTGCCCAGCTCCGACCAGACGGCAGCGTTCACCGTATGGAATAGTTCGGTAAGCGGTAGCGTTTTTGCCGGGCCTACCTTGAACTCGTTGTTCACGATGCGGTCAAGGGTGATAGAGCTGAAGAGGTAACGAAGGCAACTCTCTTGGGCGCTGGAGATCGTGTCGAAGATGGGATAGTCCTGTCGCTGCAGCATAACGGCGAACCCGGCGTTTGGGTTGGTGGTAAAGTGGGTGTAGTAGCTCGACGGGAAGTTGAAGGCGTTAGAGCTGAGCATGTAGGTGCAGATGAGCTGTAGAGCGGCCTCCTGCTGTGCCCGCGGAATGGGCAGCAGCGTGGGATGTTCCAGGTAATCGCCGCGCTGGTTACGGTTCACATAGAGACCCCCGATGTAGCGTGCAGCGCGTGCTGCTGAAGCTACATGGATGTTCAATAGTCCGTTGAAATCGCGAGTGAATTCCCAGTAGCTCTGGCCGGGCGCCGGTACCCGCTTCGAGAGAGTGAGCAGAAGATAGCGCGAGAGGTCGAGAGAGCGCTTCCAATAGACGAGGGGGTCTGCGCCTAAGTCAAAACGAGTGACATCGGGGTCGAACTGGTCGGCGATCTCATCGCTTTCGTAGGCGTGCCCTGGCAAGTTGCAGGCCGAGGCGATCTGGTGCAACGTGTACAGCTCGGCTTCGGGGGTTTTGGCATTGGGGATGGGTAGGTAACCGTACTTGATAGCCCACTCGTCGTAAGGCCCGATGCGGGGCGTCCAGAAGGCAACGCCGCGTTGACGCAGCGCTGAGATGTTGAACGGCAGATAGTCCATCACCGAGGCCGAGATGCCGGTTTTATCTATGGTCTGTTCGTTCTTGAGTTGGTCGAGGGTGTGATAGGTGCTGGCAACAAAGTTGTGTCGTAGCCCAAGAATGTGCCCCATTTCGTGGGCCACCACAGAGCGCAGGTAGTCGTTTACATAGGCTGCCTCATCGGTTTTAACGAGGCCGGCCGGCTCCAACAGTTTCAGCGCCATACTGCCAAACCAGGCGTTCTGAACCCCCTCGGCGGGCATGTCGCAGCGCATCTCCTGCAGGGAGCGTTTCAGAAGCTCTTTGGGCGAGAGCGGCTGCATCATCTCGTTGAAGTAGGAGGCTGGGTCTACCTCCACTTGCTGTTCCACCTTGGTGAAGCGCACGAGGTTGGCATCAATGGTGATATCGGCGTTGAGAATCTGGCCGGTAAGTGGGTTAACCCGCATGAGGGAGACGGCGTAGCCACTGGAGGGCGAGGTAACCCACCGCACCACGTTATAGCGCATATCGGCCGTATCCCAGTCGGCGTTGTCGGGCATCTGCTTCACCACGATGGCGTTTTTGAACCCGATCTTCTCAAACGCCCGGTTCCAGTAGAGAATGCCCTCCTTAATCGCTTCGCGATACTGCAGCGGGATGGCGTTGTCGAGCCACATGACGATGGGCTTCACCGGCTCCGACAGCGGGGCGTTCGGGTTGGCTTTTACCAAATGCCATCGGTAGATGTAGTGTACGGACTGGTCGGCCTTCGAGTCGTCGTCAAGGTCTTGAAAGTCCACCTGAAAGTAGCCTACACGAGGATCGGCCAAACGCGGCATATAGCCGTTGTCGGTAGGTAAGGGGAACAGCGTATAGTTAACGATGAAGGGAATGGAGCGGTCATCGGCGAGCACGCTGTTGGAGCCACCTAACAACTCGGCCAAACTGGTTCCTCCACCACGCCCGATCTTCATAAAGTTGTAGTGGGTCTCTACCACAAGGTCTTTAGGAAAATTCTTGATACTGGTAACGTAGGTTTTGCTGCGGTCGAGGGCATAGCCTCCGCCGCCCCCACCGAGCAGCCCTCCAAGTGGATTGGAGAAGATGTCGGTAACTTGGGCGATGTCTCCTTTAAAGAGGTCGCTCACATCAATGAGTAGCGATTTTCGGTCGGGTTGTTGTGCTTTAATCACAAACGATTCGAGTTCTGCATCGGCAAAGGAGCGCTTCACCGCCCGCGCTAAAGGCGTATCGGGGCGCACGCGAAAGTTAATATTGGGCACCACGATGGTGAGCTTGCCGTCGGGCGTTTTTACAAATTTGAACAACAGGTCGTTGATGGGCGTGCCTGCCACGATCTGTGCCGAGGTACCGGTGCGAGCCGTTACCTCCATAAAAAGAGGTTTGTCCAACAAATCCTCCGGGATCTCCATATAAATGGTATCACCCTCATCTGTCTTTTTGCGATAGATGGTCACAAACCCCGGAAGTTTCTCAAAGCCTTTCACCTCGTCGTCTATGGTTTTGGGCTTAGGAGTCTCAGAGGCCGAGGCCACCCCGCCGGTCTTCACGTCGCCTAGGGGGCTACCCTCGGTTCGCTGAGAGGTAAAGCGGCCGCTGGCGAGGGTTGGAGCATCCGGCCCGCCGAAGGGCACGTTGTCTACCTGCAGATCGGATTTTACGGTATCTCCGCTGGACTTCTCGATCCACAACGTGCCCTTTGCCGTAATCGGGTGCTCACCGGAGGTTTCGGTGAAACTCAGTTCCACTCGAAAGGTGTCGGCAGAGGCGACCGTCTCCTCCCCATCAATCTTAAAATCGGCTTTGCCGGCACGAATGCCGAGTTTGTCGTTAGGCTGGTAGGTATAGCTCCAGCTATCTCCCACCCCCACGGGCTGTTTGGGGAAAACCACACTGGTGGCCTCTATAAGGCGCACCGAATCGCGCGCCTGCGCTTCGCCTTCGGCAGACTTGTAGGAGGCCAGTGTGCCATCGGGGTGGACGACAAGCACATCCGTTGTCTTCTCTTCATCGGGCAAGGGGGTAGAGTGGCCGTTGGTGGAGATTTCGCCCGATTCGGTGGTCTGCTCCAGGGTGACGTCGCCGGAAGGGGCCACATTGGTAAACTTCACCCGTTGTGTCTGTTTTATCTGCAGCGCTAAACTCATGCCTTCTGCAGAGACCTTGAGATCGGCCTCTTGCTGATAGCGTGCGATCTGACCTGCCTTAGCGCGAATGGCCAAGGTAACTTTGTGTGATGAGGCCTGCTGTTTTTGCTGCGATTGCGGAGGCTGTTGGGCACCACAGAGGGGCGCGACGCATAGCAGCAAAGTTGCGAGAACACAAAAACGCCCAAACGGTTTCATATAGGTACGTATCTCCTCAAGTCTGGGGACTTATGCCCACGAATTAATTTTACACCATTGTCACACTAAAATCGCCCGTCTAGGCATCGAAAGGCTGTGCCAAAAGACGAGTGGAAGGAAAAGTTGGCCCTTGGGACGGTGCGAAAGCACTTTTCTGGAATCAAGACTGCGGTTATTGGGCAGAGGTTTCGCCAAAATGGCGGTGAGTCACCCACGCAGGAATGTGGTTGTTAGCACCTCTTTAGGCTCATGGCCTCCGCATGATGTCAAATCGGCGATTAGGCAGGAGAAGGCAAAGCCTATGAAGAATTACCCACTTAGAAAAAGTTCATCGTGTGCCGATGAACGGCCTTAAAGATCAGCCTCTGGAAAAGGAGTTGGTAAAAAAACGATGCCAAAAGACAAAGTTCGTGTAGGGTTTATCGGATGTGGAGGTATCTCGCGCGCCCACCTGCCCCATCTTTCTAAGTGGGAGGACGTAGAGCTGGTAGCGTTTTGCGACATTGTGGTGGAACGCGCTAAAAAGCGGTCGGAGGAGTATGGTGGCGGGAACGTTTACGATGATGCCGCCACCATGCTGAAGAAGGAACAGCTCGACGCCGCCTATATTTTAATTCCCACCTACGCTCATGGAGCGCCGGAGCGCGCCTGTATTGAAGCCGGCGTTCACTTTTTGGTGGAGAAGCCGCTCGGTCTCTATCCCGACGATCTGCGCAAACTCAGCAAGGAAGTAACGGCTTCTGGGCTTATCGCCTCAGCGGGTTTCATGAATCGCTATCGCAAATCGATCAATCGTGTAAGGGAGCTTTTGAAAGGGGATACCGGCATTCTCCTAGATGGAGGGTGGATCGGAGGGCCACCGCTGCAGCGCGAGGGAGACTATTTTGCCAACAACCCCATCGGGTTATGGTGGCCGGTGAAGGAGAAAAGCGGCGGGCAGATGGTTGAGCAGGTCATCCACACGGTAGACCTCGCCCGCTACCTTATGGGGGAGGTCGTCGAGGTGTTTGCTTTTGCGGCACGTGGCTTTAACCAAAAGCTGCCCAACCTTGTGTCAAACTACAATATTGACGACGCCATGGTCATGTCGCTGCAGTTCGAAAGTGGCGCCGTAGGCAACATCATGTCCTGCTGTGCCGCCCAGCAGGGGGGTGGCGTTTTCTTGAACATCTGGGCGAGCAAGCATACGGCAAAGTTCACAGATTGGGCCCACCATGTACAGATCTATCGCCAGGGCGAGCCGGGAACGGAGGAGATTCGGGGCGACATCGAGGACATCTTCGCCAAGGAGGACCGCGCCTTTATTGATGCCGTGAAGAGCGGCGATGCCTCCGGCATTCTCTGCCCCTATGCCGATGGTGTTCGCTCTACGCTTGTGGCCCTCGCCGGCAACGAAAGCGTGGAGACCGGCAAGCCGGTGCGCGTTCGCTACGAGTAAAGCCAGCCTTTCTACAGGGCATCGAGAAGAGGCCTATCTGGTTGAACGCCACCTCTCATGCAGGTCGCATTTAAAAAGCAGGTCTGTCGTACGACAGACCTGCTTTCGCTTGGGCGCAGATCCGGTTAAATTTCGACTTTCTCGAACTTCTTGGTTTCGGAGGACTTTAGGCACGCCAGGATGATCGCCAAGGCCCGCCGCCCCTCTTCACCGTTGATCTCCGGCGGCGTGTTGGTAAGGATCGACTCCACAAAGGCACGAATCACCCCCGAATCGGATTGACCGCCCTCCTCATTCGTCTGAAGCGCTCCCACCTCGTAAAACTGCTTCTCTTTGTTTTTAAGGTGAACGATCACGCTGAATCGGGGGTCGGTACCGATGCGAATCTGGCCGAGCGTGCCGTAGACATAGGTCGCATTGTCTTCACCGGGGTAGTGCGTCCAGGAAGCGGTGAGGGTGCCGATAGCGCCGCTCTCCGTTCGTAGAATGCAAACCGCGTTGTCGTCTACATCCCCCATCGGCTTCTCTAGGTGGTCTACCATGGCGGCAACTTCTACGATCTCCTCGCCGAGCAACCAACGGAGGAGGTCGGCTTTGTGTACGCCTAGATCGCCCATAGAGCCGACAAAGGCCTTCTTCTTATCGAAGAACCAACCCGTAGGGCCTTCGATAGACCACGATTCGGGGCCGGGATGGCAGAAGGAGGTTTTGAAGGTGATGACCTTTCCGATCACGCCTTCTTTAATGAGCTGTTTGGCTTTTATGTGGAGGGGAGCTAGGCGTTGATTGTGGCCGATCATGAGGAATTTCCCTGCCTTTTCGGCCGCCTTGATCATCTCGCGAGCCTCTTTATCGGAGGTCGCCATCGGTTTTTCGCACAAAACATGTTTACCGGCCTTGAGGGCCTCAATGGTGATGGGGGCGTGGTAGACGTTGGGGGTACAGACACTAACCGCATCCACGTCTTTTAGTTGTAGAACCTCTTCGTGGCTGCGAAAGGCCTTGGCGTCGTACTTCTTAGCTAGCTTTTCTGCCCGTTCGATGACGGGATCAACGAAGGCGATGATCTCGACATTCGGATGGGCCGCATATTCGGGCGCGTGACGATAGGTAGCGATGCTGCCACTTCCAATAATGGCAACACCTATCTTCTTTTTTGCCATGAGAAATGCACCTCGTGCTTCGGAGTTTTATGTTTGGGGGAGGCACAACAACGTCGTGCCTCTTGCATCTGTCTATTTTACCGCTTTCTAAGGGTTATCGCTGCAGGCAGAGCAGAGGATTGTGTGCATCCTCCCTATCAAGAGACGACCTACAGTTTGACTAGGTAGGCGGTCTCGAGGCCTCCCACCTCCCGGATGCGCTCCATGAGGTCGGGAGGCACCGGGTCATCAATCATAAGCACCATAATCGCTCTGCCACCGATGGCGGCGCGTCCCACGTGCATGCCTGCGATGTTGATACCTGCCTCGCCAAGGAGCGTGCCCACTTTCCCGATGATCCCCGGTCGGTCTGTATGCTCCGTGATGATCATATATCCGTGGGGAACGATGTCCACATGGTAGCCGTCAATATGAACGATGTGTGGCTCGTTACCGTAGACGGTGCCACAGATAACGCGTTCTCCTGCGGCCGTATGCGCATGAACGGAAAGCAAGCAGGTGTGGTCGGGGGTGGCCTCACGACGCTGTTCCAGCACACGAATGCCGCGCATCTCGGTGAGATAGGGCGCGTTTACGAGATTGACCCGCCCGTCATGGACGGGAAGCATAAGCCCGTAGAGCACGGCTCGTGTGATGGGGGGAGTGGGAAGATCGCCGAAATCGCCGTGAAATACCACCTCTACTGCAGCGATGGGGCGCTCTTTTTGCTGGGCAAGGGCCAGCTGCATCTGAAGGTCGCCGATGGCCGTGGCCAGCCGCTGAAATGGCTCTAAACGCGCCTGCTCTTCTTCGGAGAGGCTGGGAAGATTGACCGGCGATCGGGCAGGCCGGCCCTGGAGAAACTCCACGATCTGCTCCGACACGTCCACGGCGACCTTGATCTGGGCTTCAACCGTAGAGGCCCCTAAATGAGGGGTTACTACGGACTGCGGAAAGTGCAGAAGCGGGTTTTCGGGTGAGGGCGGCTCGGTGGTAAAAACATCGAGCGCGTAGCCGGCCACTTTGCCGCTGCGAACCGCCTCCATCAAGGCCTCCTCATCTATAATGCCTCCACGTGCTGCGTTGATAATGTAGACGCCTTCCTTCATTCGCGCGAACTGCGCCGGGCCGATGAGTCCGCGCGTGCTTTCATTAAGAGGGGTATGCACGGTGATGAAATCGCTGCGTGCCACAAGCTCATCCAAAGTGACCGGCTCAACACCCATCTGGCGTGTGACCGTTTCCGGGACGAAGGGGTTGTAGGCGATAAGCTCTACCTCAAATCCTTTGAGACGTTGAGCCACTGCGCTGCCGATGCGCCCTAAGCCCACAATGCCGATCGTCTTGCCGTGCAGTTCTCTACCGAGAAACTTTTTACGTTCCCATTTGCCGGCACGCAAGCTGGCGTCTGCCTGAGGAATATGGCGCGCAAGGGCAAGAATAAGCCCCACGGTAAGCTCGGCCGCTGCAATGGTGTTGCCGTCGGGCGAGTTCACCACGAGGATGCCACGTTTGGTGGCCGCCTCCACATCTATGTTGTCTACCCCCACGCCGGCACGGCCGATGATACGCAATCGTTCCGCAAGGGCGAGCAGATCGGCCGTGACCTTGGTTTCGCTACGCACGATGAGGGCATCGTACTGCCCGATGATGGCTTTTAGCTCATCGGGCTTGAGGCCAGGGCGAAGGTCCACTTCGATCCCATTCGCCTGCCTTAAAGGAGCGATTCCGGCCTCTGCCACCGGATCGCTAACAAGCACTTTCGCCATAGGTTCTCCATCGTCAAAAGTTTGGGAGCTTTTTTGAAGCTCCCCCAGAATCAGTTTATCCTATAGAGGCCTTCTTGGGCGTTAAAGAGGGCGTTCTGGCTTAAACAATGGCCAACATGCGATCCAGGGCCAGGCGAGCCTCTTTGGCGATCTCCGGTGGCACCTGCACCCGATTCACCACCTCGCCGCGCACCAGCGATTCCATGGCCCACAACAGATAGTGAGGATGGATGCGATACATGGTGGAGCAAGGGCAGACAATGGGGTCTAAACAGAAGATCGTTTTGTCAGGCATCTCATCGGCGAGCCTTTTCACCAGATTGATCTCCGTTCCAACCGCCCATACGCTCCCTGCCGGTGCCTCACGAATCGTCTTAATAATGAACTCCGTAGAGCCGTAGGCATCGGCGGCCTGCACCACATCCAGAGTGCATTCGGGATGCACAATGACGTTGACATTTGGGTATTCTTGACGCGCCTGCCGAATCTGCTCCACGGTAAACCGCATGTGCACCGAACAGTGCCCTTTCCAAAGGTAGACGCGCTTTGCGCGAATATCTTCCGGGCTATTGCCACCAAGGGGCTTGGTGGGGTCCCACAGCAGCATCTCTTTTTCCGGATCCAACCCCAGCGCCACACAGGTATTGCGCCCAAGATGTTGATCGGGAAGGAAGAAAAGCTTATCGCCTTTTTCGAGCGCCCACTGCACAACCTTGCGGGCGTTGGAAGAGGTGCAACTCGCCCCGCCATGGCGCCCCACAAAGGCCTTGATGGCCGCCGTTGAGTTGACGTAGGTTATTGGCACGATGCGGCCGGTATCGGTGATGGTGCTGAGCTGTTCCCAGGCGCGTTCTACCTGCCCAATGTTAGCCATATCGGCCATGGAACAGCCCGCGTTCATGTTGGGTAGGATGACGATCTGATCGGGCCGGGTGAGGATGTCGGCCGACTCGGCCATAAAGTGAACCCCACAGAAAATAAAGTATTTCGCTTCGGGGTGTTTGCCTGCAATCTGGGAAAGCAAAAGGCTATCGCCACGAAAGTCGGCCCATTTGATGATCTCATCGCGTTGATAGTGGTGCCCCAAAATAATGAGATCTTCTCCCAAGCAGCGCCGGGCCGTGGCGATGCGCGCGTCCGTCTCTTCGGGAGAAAGTTGCACGATCTCCTGGGGAAGCGGTTTTTGCAACATGGTCTACTTTTCCCTTCAACTGAGGGCGAGCAGTTCCACCTAAGGTGGAACGGGGATGTTGACATCGCCCTACCACGAGGTTTTAGATTTTTGCGGTTTTGACCGCGTCTTGCTTTTAACTATTATATACGAATCGCGCAGCAAAAGCGCTGCAATGTTTTAGGGGGTGATCTCGATGGTACGCTCGTTCCAGTAGTCGGCGGCGCCAGGAGGGGCCCCGCGCGGGCGGCGAACATACTTGCGTAGGGTGTAGTCCACGGGAACAAGGGCAGCATGCTTTTGTTTGCTATGCTGTGCACACAGCCGCGCCGCGAACTCAATGACCGATCTCGGCACGCGCTCCGGCTGACCGTGGGTGCGAATAACGACATGGGCACTGACACCGGCACGCACATGCAGCCAAATGTCGTTGGGATGGGCGACGCGCGTGGTGAGGTAGTCGTTCGCCGTGGCCGTTTCGCCTACGAGCACCTCATAGCCTTCGGGTGAGAAGTAGCGGCGGATTTTGTGCCCCTCAAACTCCGGCTCTTCGGTGCGTGCCCGCTCGATGCCCTCCTTCGGCAAGAGGCCCTGAGACGCAAGCTCCTCGCTTAGTTCCCTCATCGCTTCAGGGGTGCCGAGTTGGGCTAACTCCACGAGAGCCGATTCGAGCCGGTGAAGTGCGCTTTCCGCCTGCGCCAACCGCTGCGCTTCTTGTTCTCGCGCCGCTTTCGCTTTTCGATAGCGCTGAAACCAGCTTTCCGCGTTCTCCTGAGGCGTTCGGTGCGGATCGAGAGGAATGCTGCGCGGCTTGAGATCGGGGTCGTAAAAATCCTCTACAATGATATTCGACATATTGGGCTGAATGCGCCAAAGGTTTGCAAGGATCAGCTCCCCATTTTGGCGGTAGAAGTCGGCTTTTTCTGCCTCCTCTAAAGCCTTTTTGGCACCTGCCAATCGTTTCTGCCAGGTGGCTATGGCGCGCTCAATACGGGCGCGTATGTTTGCCCTCTGCGACTCTCGTTCGTTCTGTTCTACAAGAAAGGTATAGGCTTGATCGAGGGCAAGCTGAAGGCTCTCCATGGGTTTTTGTTGGTTTTCGGGCCACTGCACCGAGGGGAACGGGTAGGTGCCTATAGGCGTGCCGACGTCGGAAAGAAACAGCGTTGGCCTATAGTCCTGTTGCGCGGCCGCATCAAAAAGAGAAGTCCAGGCGATACGAAGGCCTTGTGCTCTATCCTCATAATTTAGGGCGCGCATCGCTATCTCTCTCGATAAGAAGGGCGATAGCCCGGCATAAATCTGCATAAGAGCGCTCGCCAAACCCTCCACGTCGTTAGGAGGGATGGAGCCAAGCTCTCGTACGATCTTTTCTACGGCCTGTGGTGCAAAAGGGTCGGCCCTATCGGGTTGCGGGGGCGGTAGTTGGTAGGGTTGGCCGGGAAGCAGTTGCCGTACGCGGTTGATGCGATGGCTCACGCGGTGAATGGCATCGAGAATGGTGCCCTCCGGCGTCACCAAAACAAGATTGGAATGTTTCCCCATGAACTCCCCAATGAGCGTTGCCGACGGAAATTCATCGGCGGGGAAGCCGATTTCAAGAAAGAGAACCCTGTCGAAATCGAGTTGGCGCAGCTTGAGAAGGCGCAAACCTTCCACATGTTTGCGCAAAGTCATGCAGAAAGTGGGCGGTATGGGCGGGTTTGGAGGGCGTTTTAACGTGAGGTGAGCGCGTGCGAACTGGGGATGGGCTGAAAGCAGCAACAGATAGTTTACCCCGCGATTCCGAATGCCCAGCAGAATCTCGCGCTCATTGGGTTGACGTACCTCCTGAATTTGCCCGCCCACCAACACCGCGTTTAGTTCGTCTACACAGGCCCGAAGCGTTAGACTGTCGAAGGTTCTCAAGTCTCTTACCCACCCAAACTCTATCCTTGTGGTAACAACAGGCGGAGCGTTTTAACTTGCCAAGGCAAGAAAGAGAGCGACAAAACTCCCTGGGTTACCTTGCAAGGCCGTCCCTCCGTTTCCAGTAAGGTGGTTTCCCAGACTTGAGTCCCTTCCGGCAGGCCTTTCAGAAGAGCGATGCCGGGGTGCCCTGCGCTCTCATAGAGGCGAACGATCATTCCGTTGCCATCATGAGCGGTTTTCAAACACCCGATCTTCACCGTGGTGCCTGAGGCAAGATAGGGGCGGTAGATCGAGCGTGAGGCCCTTTTGCCGTTCGCCTTTCTTGCGATAAGGGGCTGGTTAAAACCGGCAGCGGCCTCTATGACCCCGGCTTCGGACCAGAAGGCCGGATAAGGATAGAGGCTATAGCGAACTTGATGCGAGCCAACGTCGGAGCAGGTATCAGGCTCATAGGCGGTGCGCACAAGATTCAAGCGTAGCCGACACCCAAGCACATCGTAACCGTATTTGCTGTCGTTGAGTAAGGCGATGCCATATTCCGTTCCGCCGACCCATGCCCAACGCAGCGCGGGAACCTCTTGCCCATCTGCCGGACGACGCACGGCGGCATAGGGCGTCTCGAACCAGGCTTGGCATTCGGATAGGCGCGCTGTAAACGCGACTTTGAGGTTGGGAATGCCTACCTGCGGGCTGCCCTCCTCTTGCCAGTCGAGGTGGGTTTCAAAGTCGATCCGAGGTAGCGTTTGATAGAAGATGATCCTCTGGGTAATGGCCGATTTCCGAACCGTATGGTGCGCCTCCAGAACGCAGCGTACCGGCCCCGTCTCCACGACGCGCGTTGTCACCCCGCGAATCAGGCTGAACTCTTGATAGACTTCGTCGTAATGCCATGCAGCCATGCCATGAGGATATTCGTCCACAAGCTGAAAAACGCCGAGGGCGAGGTCGGGCCGAGCCGAGTCCAAGTAATCGCTGCCACGGCGCAAGCCATAGCCCACCAACTCTTTACCTGCTCGTTTATCGTAGAGGCTCACGATGATGCCGCAGTCTCTACGAATGTAGGCAATGAAATGCGGGGTTTCGATGCGATAGTAGGGCGCGTTTTCCTCAGCATCGGCTGGAGGGGCCGCTGAACGCGGGTCTATGGGAGCGTAGGCCGGTTCTGGCGCGAGGATGGGAAAGGCCGGCGCATCGTGCACGGGCTGATAGCCGGCTGTTTCAAAGGCACCTAAGGTGGGCGTAAAAAGCAGACCTTCTGCCGTTATCTGCAGGGGGAGCCGTGTGCCATCCGCTCCCTGTAAGGCAGCCGGAGGCGCTCCTTCCCATCTCTCAAGCCGCGCAACATCCGTGCGTTCAAAACCGAGCGGGTTTGTAACGGCAATGACACCTGGAGGCAGAGGACTTTCGAGCTTATCGAGGGCCTGTTGTATTACCTGTTGCGCTGTGGCTTTTACGGCCAGAAAATCCTCACGATTCTTTTCATAGGCCTCACGGATGGCCGAGCCGTCGAGAATATCGTGGAACTGGTTGAAGCAGACGGTACGCCAGGCCTCGCTCAGCACCTCTGTAGCGTTCTGACCGGCAAGAGCTGCTACCGTGTCGGCAGTGCAGAGCAGGTTTTCCCCCATGCGGTTATAGTACTTTGTGTCGGCATGGGTTGTGTAGCAGCCTTCAAAGATGGTGCTGCTTTCCCCCCTATGCACAGGCAAGACCGGGTGATGTTGCAGAAGCTCTCTTGTGTAGTTATCGAGGCGACTGCAGAATGCGGTTGGAAGCAGGGGGGTTTTCTGGAAGCGGCGTAAGGCCTCTAGGTTTTGGCGTGAGGGGCCGCCGCCGTGGTCGCCGATGCCGTGGAAGTGCAGCGCGCAGTGATGTCCGGCTTGGTGCGCGCGAAGGGCCGCTTCGGCCAGGTCACGAGCGTAAATCTCTCCGTTGTAGGAAGGGGTAGAGAAGGCCAAAATGCGCGTTCCATCTTGCCCTTCCCACCAGTAGGCAGGCCAGAGCTGTGCCTGACCTGGGTTCGCGCGATGGTGATAGTAGCGCTCTGCCCCGGCGGAAGCTGCAAGCTGTGGGATGTTGCCGGCATGCCCAAAGGTATCGGGGGCATGATAGGTCGTTGGGGTTACGCCGAGCACCGTCTGCGAGTAGCGTACCCCCTCTAACATCTGGCGGACATGCGCCTCGCCCGACGACATATTCGAATCGTTCTCGATCCAGGCCACGGTGGTGGCTTCCCATCGTCCCTCTTTAATGCGTTCAAGCACCTTTTGAAAGAGATCGGGTGCCTTTTGGCGTACAACCTCATAGGTTGCCGGTTGGCTATGAGAGAAGGTAAGTTCGGGGAACTCCTCCATCAGCTGGAGGACGCTCTTGAAGTCGCGCAGGATTACCTGCACCGTATCCGGCCACGTCCATAACCAGTTCATATCAATATGGCTATGGCCGATAAGGTGAACCCGCATGTCCGCAATAGGTTTTTGCAAGGGCATCAGAACCGTGACGATCTGTTGAGAGAGCGCCTCTATCTGATCGAGGGAGGTTTCGTCGGTTATTTCCGGAACGAGTGTGGCAGCCTCTTGCACGAGGCGGTGTTCGGTTTCGGTTTGTGCGAATCCGTGAGCGAGGGCAAGTTGCGCCCAAAGGATATCGAGTTTCTCGAAACGGTTACGAAGGCTTGGCGTGGTCAGACGCAGCTGGTACCACCCGATCACCTGATTGTTCGGGATGCGCATTTCGAAACGCAACTCGCCGTTGTCGCCCTCCTTCAGGGCGGGAACAATGGTGAAAAGCGCCGGTCCGGCAGCCACAGAGAGGCTGTCGTCCTCAAACACGGGTTTTCCGTTCCAGGTAATGCGGGTGGGGTAGAGCGTAAAGAGAGTTCCCTGCAGCGGTTCTCCGACGATGGAGACGCCCGCTACCGTTTGGGGGAGGTTCAGCTTTGTGGAGAGAAGAACTTCGGTGTTCGGTTCTACAAAAAGATTTTCAAATGAACCGGTGCCGTGAAGTACAGGAGTGCCTTCACCCGGGCCGGCAAGGCGTTGCCAGGTGATGGAAGGAAAGCCGTTGAGAGCGCGATCGGCCGCACCGCGAAGGCGCTGAAGCGCTGTGCGTAGGATGTGGGGCGTTGACATAAGGAAAAGCCGCTCCTATGGGTTCAAGCTAGTTTTCTAGCTTATTCACCATAGGCAGCGGCTTTTCCTACGGCTTTGTCTGTTTACGCTGGAGAGCGAGGTGAGAATAGCACACCTCGCAGCTTCCCCTGGAAACTATTTGTTGACATTGATCTTGACGGTCTTGGGCTTAACAGCCTCCGCCTTAGGCAGATGAACCTCGAGCACGCCGTTGCGATAGTTGGCCTCCACCTTGTTGGGGTTGATCTCAACCGGCAAGGTGTAGGAGATTTGGAAGTTGCCCGTGCCACGAGCCGACCAGAGGCTTTGGCGATGCTGCACCGCGTTCTCCGCTTGATAGAACGGTTTGCGCTCGCCACGGATGGAGATGGTATCGGTTGTGGCCTCGATATGGAGGTCTTCCGGGTTGATGCCCGGCAGCGGCACCACGAAGACGATCTCCTCGTCGGTCTCGAAGACATCGGGCGACAGCTCCGGATCACCCACGAAGGCGGTGGACCCGAGCATTCGGCTCAGCGGCGTGTAGCCCATCAACGAGGCGAAAATGTCGTCCATGTAGCGATGCATTCGGTCAAACTCTGCCCAGGGGTTCCAGCGGGTCACGTTCTCGTTCGATCGCACGGTCAAGGCGTTTCCATTGTTGCGGGCCATAGACATCACCTCCTTTTGAGTTTATATTCTTATTGGCACACCTCTTTAGTGTGTTCCACTAATATGTACGCACAGTGCCATATTCAATGTTCCCAAATTGCGGGGTGCTCCCACGCTTTTTTACGGAATTTTCGCGGCCCAAAGGCACGCTCGGCTCCCCCAAGCAAGGAGGGCTAACAAGCGCGCAAAAGAGAATGCCCACTCGGGCAGGAAACCGCCCGCATCGTAGAGAAAAAAGAAACACAATTAGGACTTGGAAAGGGTAGTTTGCACACAATGCGCTGTTGCCGGCACTTAGGCTGGGTGGGCGTCTGGCTCCTGCTTTTGGGGGCGGCTGCCCCGTTAGGGGCTGCGACCCCGCTAACCCTCAATCTTCGGGCCGATCAGAAGCAGGTGGCGGAAGGCACAAGTGTTGTACTTCATGTAAAGGCTTTTCGTGCACAGGGTGTGCCTGCCGCCGGAGTGAAGCTTTGGCCTTTGTGGAATGGGCGTCGTTGGGGCGCAGAGATCGCTACCGATTCCCTAGGGCAAGCGACCTACTCGGTCTCGTTGCCTCTTCCCGGCCTAGCCCGCCTTCAGGTGGCTCAGGCCTCCTCCTCTCATCCGCTTTCGGCTTGGTGGATATGGGCTTCAAAGCTGCAAGATCATCAAACGGTGTGGCTCTGGCGTGTCTTTACCCTTCCACAAAAGCCTAAAGACGCCATCCTCCATATCACCTGTGATGACCTGTTTACGGCCTACATTAACGGCAGGCGCGTTGCAAACGGCACGGATTTTCATAAGGTGCATGCGGTCGGAGCGCTGCAACGCGCCCTTCATCCGGGCGCCAACTGGTTGGCGGTGGAATGCTACAACGGCTCCGGTCCCGCAGGCCTTTTAGCACGCCTTGATATGGGCTTGCCTTCCGGCAAATCGGCCTCCATCGTTACCGATTCCTCGTGGCAGGCAAGCCTGGCGCGACCAGCTCAATGGCCCCAACCTACAGCTTCCGCTGCGCCGGCGGTGGTGGAAGCCAAAGTGGGTGAGGGCGTTTGGGCGCGAGATATAACGGGGTGGCCAGGCCTGAAGGCTTTCAGCGCTTTTACCACCGATACTCCATGCCTCGCCAACACACCTCGCTCGAACATCGTGCTTGTGAAGGTTACTCCATGGCATCCTCAGCAGAAGCTGCCATGCGATCCGGCGCACCTCGTGGGTATAGAGTGGGAACCGTGGTTCACCCCTCTGAATGCCACCTGGAACACCGCCGAGGCCATTCCGGTGGAAGGCACCTACAGCTCCTTCGACCCGCTTGTGGCGCGGCAACATCTCCTCTGGATGATCCGGTGCGGCATAGATTTCATTCTCGTGGACTGGTCGAACAACCTCTGGGGACTACAACATTGGAAAGACCATGCGCCGGGTGTGGATGAGCTTGTAAGGGGAACCGATGTGCTGTTTCAGCAAGCGGCAAAACTGCAGCAAGAGGGCTTCTCTGTTCCCAAAATCACGCTCCTGCTGGGGCTAAATAACGGCCCTTCCACCACCACAACAGCGCTCAATGAGGAGATAGCATGGGTCTACCAGCACTATTTGGCGAATCCGACCTATCGTGACCTTTGGCTAGATGCCTACGGTAAGCCGCTGATCGTGCTCTTCAACGGGCCGGGGCCGGGCGATCTGCAAGGGCAGCCCCCCATCTTTGCCCCCCAGTTCACAGTGCGCTGGATGGCCAGCCAACTTCAAAGCTGCCACTTCGAGCGCTTCGGCTACTGGTCGTGGATGGACGGCAGCATAACTCCCATCCCAACCTACTATCAAGGCCAACCGGAAGCGCTCACCATTACCATCGCTTTCTTTGGGGATGGGGGGTGGCTCTATCCGCAAACGATGGGGCATGAGAACGGCTACACCTACATCAAGGAATGGCAAACCGCCTTTGCGGTAAGGCCGCGTTTTCTGCTTATCTGTCAATGGAACGAGTTTGCCGGGCAACCGGAAGGGGCGGGCTACGGGCCAAAGCACGATATGTATATGGATAGCTACAGCCCTGAACTCTCCAACGACATTGAACCGACTTCTTTAACAACCCCTGCCTATCGTGGCAAAGGCGGTTGGGGCTATCTGTACCTTAATCTCACGCAGGCCGCGATCTTCCTTTATCATCATCCCACCCGGCAACAAGGCCTGCTGGCCCTCGCTCCTCCTAGAAAGGAGCAGGGAGCACTCGCCTTTCAATGGGCCTATCTCGGCTATGCGCCCACCACGTTCAGAGTGATGTTAGATGGCAAACCGGTGGCAACCCATCTGCAAGGGGATACCTATCGGCTTACACTGGAGAGCCTATCCCCCGGAAAACATCGTATCGAAGTGCAAGCTGAAAATGTGTATACTCTATTTCCGATCTCGCGGATGCATGAGGATAGAACGAGTGAGGTTGCGCAACATTTTCCTGTTGAGGCTGAAGAGGAGTTTGTGAGGTGACTTCCCCAACACGGCCTGTGGAGGCCGAGCGCGTTTCGCGCTCCATCACCTTTCGGCGGGGCACGCCGGAGGACGAACCCGATACTTTCGACGTAATGCGCCGTGCCATGGGCAGCGACATGAGCTGGAGCCAGCACGTGAGAGCGCGGCGTCATCTTCGCTCTGCGCCGAACTCCAGCTACTGGGTGGCCGAGGATACACCGCGTTTTGGCCGAAGCCGCATCGTGGGATACGCGCACAGTATGGTGCGAGACGGAGTATGGCAGCTTACCGAGTTCTTTGTGCTGACCGCCTACCAACGCCAGGGGATCGGGCGGACACTTCTGCGCTGTTGTCTCCAAGATGGAGAGGAGGCCGGCGCCTCTTCTCGGTTTATCCTTGCCTCTTATCATCCTGCTGCCGATTCACTCTATATTCGCCTCGCCGGCTGTTTGCCACGCCTGCCCATGCTGCTTTTAGGAGGGCAACCGGAGTCGCTTCACCCCCACCAACCCCATGGTCCCATCCTCGATGCAGTTGCTCCACCTAGCAGTTCCAACCGCGATTCCTCAGAAGAGCCGCTGTTAGCAGAGCCTATAGAGGCCAAACCGGTAACCCTTGCCGTGCTCGACCATCTCGACCGAGCGATTTTGGGGTATACCCGCCTGCCCGAACATCTCCATTGGATCGCCGAAACCGGCGGACCGGAGGGGGCAGCCCGTCTGTTTCGTAGGGCCGGTGGGGGAGCGCAGGCCGGAGAGCCGGTTGGCTATGCCTACTATGGCCCGCTCTCTACCGGCCCCTTCCTTGCCCTCAATCCCACCGACCTACCGCGCATGGTGCTGCATGTGCTGCACGTGGCACGGCTCCATCCTCGTACGAGCGGGCATCTCGCGCGCGTTGAACCCTACCTCGCCATCCCCGGCTGCAATGAGGTGATGTTGCAGTGGCTGTTGGGGTGTGGGTGGCGCATTGTGTTTCAGTATCTCTATATGAGTTCCCACCCCGTTCCAAAACTCGAACACTATGTTTGCCATAACCCCCTGCATTTCTTTTAAGTGGATAACCATGCAAAACAACCTTATGCAGCTTTACAAACGAGGCCTCCCAGGGTTTGCGCTCGCCCTCTTGCTCTGCTGGAGCGGAGCCAAAGGGGCTTGGGCCAACACGGTGGTGTTAGGTGTACCAACCTATCCGTCGGAGGCGCTGAAGCCAAACGCTTTTGGCGAAAGCCCTCGCTGGATGCCCACGCTACCTGCAGCGACCATTGCACACCTACCGGTGGCCGTTACCAATACAAGTAGCCACACCGTAACGCTCTTTATACGTAGTGCACCTCTCTATTTTCTAAAAAAGGGTGCGCCACATAAGCTTGCCATGGCCACTAAGCCACTCGTGCTAAAGCCGCATGCCCAACGCACGCTCACATTCACCCTAAAACTGCCCCCGATGCCCCACAACGCGCTGCTTCAATGGAATGTGCTGGCCCTCCAAGGCAAACAACAGCTTAACTCCTTACAGCGGCTCTATGTGATCGTGCCCGAAGGCATCGAGGGCACCCAGGTGGTATATGAGGGACGAGACGACACCACGCAGGGCGACTGGTTAGGGCACTACGGCAAACAGGGCTTTCTTATCCCGCTTCGGGATGGTACTGCTAGCTTCTTCTTACCTACCGTCACCGTGCAAAGAGGCACGGGGTTTGAGCATTGGCGCCCCTCCGCCATCGGAAACGATGTGCTTGAAAGCGAGTTTGTAAGCTTCGCCTTCACAAAACAGCCTAAAGTGGAGGATAAGCGCGTGCTTTTGGGAGCGAACGGACTTACCGAGCGTGCGCCGGTAGCCTTTGCCGCCGCCAAGATACTTGTGCCCGTCCCTCATCAGCCAAACGTCTATCATTTTAAGATGCTGCCGCTCTTTCTACGGGTCAACACGACCGATGCGCAACCACACCGCTTAAGCCTCTATTTTCTCGACTATGCGCGGCTAGGCTGGAGCTATGAAGTAGACGTTTACGATATTCAAGGCCATCCCCTTGCCTCGCAGGTTGTAGACAACTTCGGAAATGGCGCCTATTTACGTTTTCGCTTTACCGGAAGCGTCATTGTGCAGGTTCGAGCCCTCAATCCTAAAGACCCCATCACCGTCTGCGGTGTTTTTGTAGACCCTGCAAGTGGCAAAGGGCTGTTGTGGCAACCTGCCAGCGCAGCCGAGCGATAAGGCAGCCACGGTTTCTCAACAAAGGCGGCAGCCAGAGGCGCTTTTCCTTAGGGAAGCGGAGAGCGAGCGCCTCGCTCCGAATCGCTTTTGCTTGACTCTGGGTGGTGGGCGTGCTATACTACCGTGGCTTGATGCAACGAGCGAAATTCACCAGGGCGCTCTGTTGGCTTTGCGAGAAACCATGCCGGAATTTGTGCGTAATCTTTAAGGAAGGATTTTTTCAGAGCATTCAACGCGGTGCCGCCCGGTCCTCCTGTCCACTCGCGAAGGCGGCTTGAGGCTTTGCGCGAACGATGAACATCGTACAGATCGTTTCTAGCAACCAAATTTCCGGCACCACGAGCCAGCTACTTGTTCTCGCTAACCGCTTGCGGGAGCGAGAACATCGTGT
>Ga0209061_1001927_pt1 | contig 29858 bp, 22 predicted proteins | sample Coa_R1_10_FD_187157 | JGI IMG/M metagenome (GOLD analysis project Ga0209061, IMG submission 187157) | Surface soil microbial communities from Centralia Pennsylvania, which are recovering from an underground coalmine fire - Coalmine... | ecosystem: Environmental > Terrestrial > Soil >... | reverse complement strand
CGTTGTTTTCTGTTCTTAGCCACTGAAGGTGTCTCCTTTATTTAGGTTTGGTCTATGCCAAGAGGACTGGGGAGGCCTCTCGAAGGAGGAGGGGTCTGCTCAGGAGCCTCAGAATGGCCGAAGTAAGGTATGCGGTTGTGTGGTCTGTGCTCGAAGGGGGTGAGCGGATTTAGACAATAACAGGATAACACAGGGTAGTAGGAAGTATCAAGTAGTTTTATGGGTGTTAGGAAAAAATTTTTTTATGAGATTTTGTTGGTGCAGGTGGGGATAAGAGGGTAGTTATAGATGAGGGTAAGGGGCGAATAGACAAGTGAGAGCGTGTTGAAGTGAAGGGTCGTAGGGGTAACCCTTGAAGGGAGGGCATCGGCCTTGAAGAGCTGGCAAGAGAGACACCTGTCATTTCTTGTGAAATAGACACTTGTCATTTCGAGCCGAAGGCGAGAAATCTTAAGTTTCCATTCCCACCCGTCCTGAGAGATGGAGGTGGGGCTGACAATCTCACGGTTCTAGAGCCAATCTCCAGAAGCAACCTCACCTTGCTCGCCCCCTATCCCGTCCTTTCCCCCGATTCGGGAGAAAGGGGGCTATAGCGTTTAGTTTCCACAGGGAAGGTTATCAAAGGAAACCGCCAATGAACTTGCTGGTCTCCCCTCTCCCCAATGGGGGGAGGGGGAGGGCGTCGGCCTTGAAGAGCCGATGATACGACTGTCATTTCTCGTGAGATAGACACCTGTCATTTCGAGATAGACACTTGTCATTTCGAGCCGAAGGCGAGAAATCTTAAGTTTCCATTCCCACCCGTCCTGAGGGGAAGGGGGTGGGGCTGACAATCTCACGGTTCTAGAGCCAATCTCCAGAAGCAACCTCACCTTGCTCGCCCCCTATCCCCTCCTTTCCCCCGATTCGGGAGAAAGGGGGCTGTCTTGCTAATTAAGCTGTAGAAAAGCTAATCAAGGGAAACTGAGAGCAAGCTTATTGGTCTCCCCTCTCCCCAATGAGGGGCGGGGGGGTGGGGGCCTTGAGAGGGAGGGGCTGTAGGGCAACCCTTGAGGGAGAGTGCAGTGCGCAATACCGTCGGCATGGAGAGGCGGGGGTAGAAGCCTGTAAGCAAGCCTGCATACTCCAAACGCCCACATCATAATGAAGGTGAGAGCAGGAAGAGACCACCACGGTGTTGAAAATTGTCTCTTAAAAAATGAACCGAACCTTTAAGGAGAATCGTGAATGACATCTACAGGCTTGTTGAGTAGTACCTCTATAGCCCTCACCCTTTTGGTGATTGGCTGCCTCGCTACAACGGTGATGCCTGCATCGGCCAAAGGTCATGGCACAGACAACACCCCAAAAGGCTTTCTTCTGAAGACCATCCAATGGCAAGGGTCAACTTACCGCTACCTTGTCTATGTGCCTGCCGACTACACTCGCGACCACCCCTGGCCAACCATCCTCTTCCTTCACGGTTCAGGAGAGTGCGGCACCGATGGCCTCAAACCGTTGGGGGCGGGCATCGGCACGCATATCATGCGTCATGCCGACCGCTGGCCCTTCCTCGTCATCATTCCGCAGAAACCCGAAGTGCGCGATACGTGGGCACAGTATGATGATCTGTTAATGGCCATGCTTAAAAAAACGGAGCGCGAATATCGCGTGGATACTACTCGTCTCTACCTTACCGGCCTATCGCAAGGTGGCTTCGGAACCTGGGCGCTGGCCGCCAAGCATCCTGACCTCTTCGCCGCAGCGGCGCCCATCTGCGGCATCGGCGACCCAAACCAGGCAGCCGAATTGGCAAAAATTCCGCTTTGGGTTTTCCACGGCGCAGCAGACCCCGTTGTCTCCCCAGAAGCCGATCAGAAGACCGTGGAGGCCGTGAAAGCGGCCGGAGGCGATATCCAGTTCACCCTCTACCCGGGCGTCGGTCACGACTCTTGGGATAACGCCTACGACGACCCCAATTTGCCTCAATGGTTTCTGCAGCATCAGCGCATGGCGAAATAAGCGGCATACAAAAGCACCGGCATGTCGTTATGACATGCCGGTACCTCCTTCCTAGCGCGAACTGCCTGAGGACACGCCTGCCCAAAAGTGCAGGCTGCTTACAGACCGATTAGGGCCTCCGCCTCCATTCGCCTGCAAAGACTGTCCTTAATCTTATGGGCAATAGACCGGAACGGTAACCGCTCCCTCCGATGCCGAGCGCACAGAGGCGGCATACTTGGCCAGCACACCGCGCTCCTCTCGAGGTGCCGGCTTTTTCCACTCCGCCCGGCGTCGCGCTAACTCCTCCTCGCTGAGGTCAACCACAAGCAGCTTGGCATCGGCATCAATGGTGATCTTATCGCCATCTTTGAGCAGGGCAATGGGGCCTCCCACCCAAGCTTCCGGAGCCACATGCCCTACCACCAGTCCGTGCGTTGCACCGGAGAAGCGGCCGTCGGTAATTAACCCAACGCAGTCGCCTAGACCTTGCCCCACAATGGCTGCAGTCACCGCCAGCATCTCGCGCATGCCGGGCCCGCCTACCGGCCCTTCCCCGCGAATCACCACCACATCGCCCGGCTTTATCTCGCGACGTTGTACCGCCGCAAAGCAGGCCTCTTCACCCTCAAACACCCGTGCCGGGCCGGTGATGCGCCGAATTTTCACTCCGGCCGTCTTCACCACAGCCCCTTCGGGCGCCAAATTGCCGTGCAATATGGTGAGGTGGCCGGTGGGATACATCGGGTTCTCCAAGGGACGCACCACATCTTGCCGCCTTGCATACACCGAGCGCACGTTCGCCAGGTTCTCTTCCAAGGTTTTTCCGGTGACGGTGAGGCAATCGCCGTGCAGGAAGCCGGCCTCTAAAAGCGCCTTCAGCACGGCCGGTGTTCCTCCCACCCGATGAAGGTGATACATCACATAGCGCCCACCCGGTTTTAGGTCGGCGAGGTGTGGCACTTTGTCGTTCAGGCGGTCGAAGTCCGCCAAAGTCCACTCCACTCCTGCCTCCCAGGCAATGGCTTTTAAGTGGAGAATGGCATTGGTAGAGCCACCTAATGCTAAAACCAGCGTATAGGCGTTCTCCAGCGATTTGCGTGTAATGATGTCGCGTGGCCGAATGTTTTGCCGAATCAGCTCTACCAGTTGCTTGCCGGCGAGGAACGCCTCCCGCTCCTTTGCTGCAGAGACCGCCGGGTTGCTGGCGCTGTAGGGGAGCGACATGCCCATGGCCTCGATGGCGCTGGCCATTGTGTTGGCCGTATACATTCCCCCACAGGCCCCGGCCCCTGGGCAGGCCTCACACTCGATGTGTCGCACTCCTTCGGCGCTCAGCTTCCCCGCCTGATACTGCCCAACCGCCTCAAAAATAGAGGCGATGTCTATCTCCGAACCGTCCTCCCCTACTCCAGGAAGAATGGAGCCACCATATACGAAGATGCTCGGCACGTTGAGACGCGCCATCGCCATAAGGCAGCCGGGCATGTTTTTATCGCAACTTCCGAAAGCGAGCACGCCGTCGTGGTTCATCCCACCGGCCACCACCTCGATGCTATCGGCGATCACCTCGCGCGACACCAAGCTGTATCGCATTCCGAGATGCCCCATCATAATGCCGTCGGAGGCGGTGGGCGCCCCGAATATCTGCGGCACCCCTCCCCCGGCGCGAACCCCCTCGCAACCTCGCTGGGCCAAACGGTCGAGGTGGGCGTTGCAGGGCGTAATGGTGCTGAACAGCGAGGCAACCCCTATCATAGGGCGTTCAAAATCGTCATCGTAGAACCCCACGGCGCGCAACATCCCCCTATTCGGTGCCCGCTCTATCCCCTCCGTGGTCATACGGCTACGCCGTTTCATCTCCTCCGGCATTCTTGCTCTCCTCTCTAGGTGAAATGCTCCCCACTCTGTACACCGAGCGGGGTAGGTGGAGATATTTTACCTGCTCGCGAAGGGGTCTACCCGCTTTCCATCCTTGAGGAAAGGATCGGCCCAATGCCACAAAGCCGTGCCCTCTCTATTGAGGATAGGCTCCGCGGAATACTGGGCCAGATAGATGCGCCTTAGGTGGGGAGAGGTGTTGGCGCCACTTCGATGAAAGGTCACGCTGGAAAACACCGCGATGGTGCCGGCGGGGCCGATAACCGGAATGCCCGGGTCGTCGCCAAAATATCCCACGAGGTCGTTGCTGCCCTCTTCCCTCCGATGCGGAGTCCATTCCCGCGTACCCGCCCGCGAGAAGGGCAAAATGTATACCGTTCCGTTCTCCTCACTTACGTCATCCAATGCACACCAACAACTTAGGTAAGGACGGTGGGGATGGCCGATATACCCCGAATCCTGATGCCATGCGAACCTCATCCCGGCTCTATCGCGCTTCACCACAAACTGTTCGTTAAATAGGTAGGCATCCGGCCCAAGCGTGGCTAAACAGATCGAGGCCATGAGGTCGCTGAACAGAAACCGCTCCAACGTTTCGCTATCGTGCCCGTGCGAGCTAATGAAATAGCGGCTGCCACGATGCGTAATCCCTTCGCTCTCCACACCACGGCGTGCAAGCTCTTCATCCTTCTGTCGAACCAAGCGGTCGCACTCGGCACGAAGGCCATCAAGAATATCCTCCGAAATCACGCCTTCAAGAATGAAATAACCCTCTTCCTGATACTGTTTTCGCTGCTCTTCGGTGATCGTCACCGGGGCTAAAACCATCTTTCAATCTCCTCCATTTGTGGCACTCCCTTTCGGGTACCCTCTTATTATTCGCCCTCATTTAGGGGCAGATCATCGCGTTCTATTGCAAAATCCTTTCATTTTATGCTATTTTTAGTTCGAGATGCGATGAAAGAGACCCTTTCCTTCCCTGCTCAACTCGACGGCAGCCTTTGGCTTTACCGTCGTAGCGGAGTGCCGCGCTTCATGCACAGGCACGATGAGCTAGAGCTAAACCTCGTCCTATCGGGCACCGCTACCTACCTTCTGCGCGGGCGCAGCTATAGGCTGACGGAGGGCAGCCTTGTTTGGCTGTTTCCCGAACAGGATCATCTGCTCGTCAACGAAACGACTGACTATACGATGTGGATCGGAGTCTTTCGTCCTTGCCTTGTGCATCGCGTGTGCAACGAACTCTCTGCCCATCCGCTGCAAGCCGCCGCCCCCCACGAGAGCTTCTGTCGTAACCTTTCCTTTCCTCAGCGTGAGCGTCTTGAAAATCTCTTCGCAGAGCTAACTCACCACCACAACGATAGCCCTCTCTACAACATAGGCCTTGCTTTTGCCCTAGCGCTCGCCTGGAGGCTGTACCTAGAAGCCGAAAAGCAGCCCCCGGGAACACGTCTGCCACCCTCGGTAGAGCAAGCGCTACGACTGCTGAGAGATGAGGGCGCGCTTACCCTATCGGTTTTAGCAAAACGGTGCTATCAAAGCCCCTCTCACCTGTCGCGTCTTTTTCATAAGCATGTCGGCATGACGATAGCGGATTATCGCAACCAACAACGTCTTACCCGATTCCGCCGTCTCTGTATTTCTAACCCTGACCGCAGCCTGCTTGAGCTTGCCCTAGAGGCCGGCTTCGGAAGCTATGCCCAATTCCATCGCATCTTCACCAAGGAGTTCGGTATCTCCCCACAGCGATATCGGAAAAATATCGAAGACAGCGCTCTCAACGCTTCTCGATCGGGGAGTGGGTCGGCCTCTCAATAGCCACGTCGCTTTCGAGTGGAAAGGCAACACTGCGTCTTCGCACTCTTGACAGCCGAGTGCTAATTCGGGTAAATTGGTTCCAGAATTAGCGCTCTAGTGGTTCGAGTGCTAAACTGCTGATGCCGCTGCGATGCGAGGCATCGCTACACCATTCTAAACGCAAGGGAGGCTCAAGACAATGCCAACGTTGAAACCGATCAACGATCGCATTATCGCCCGACCTGTAACCCCAGAAGAGAAGACTGCAGGGGGAATTATTCTGCCCGATACAGCCAAAGAGAAACCACAGGAGGCAGAGGTGGTAGCCGTTGGCCCTGGCAAGACGCTTGACAACGGCAAGGTTGTGAAGATGGAAGTGAAACCCGGCGACCGCATTATCTACGCCAAATATGCCGGAACCGAAGTCAAGATCGGTGAAGAGGAATACGTGATCCTGCGCCAGGACGATGTTCTGGCGGTGAGAGAATAGGAGGTCCGTAGAGATGGCAGCAAAGATATTGCTTTTCGATGAAGAGGCGCGTCGCGCCCTTGAGCGTGGCGTCAATGCGCTTGCCGACGCCGTGAAGGTGACTCTCGGCCCTCGTGGCCGCAATGTGGTTCTTGAAAAGAAGTACGGCAGCCCCAGCATCATCAACGACGGCGTGACCATTGCCAAAGAGATCGAGCTAGAGAACCCCTTTGAGAACATGGGGGCGCAGCTTGCCCGTGAAGTGGCCAGCAAGACCAACGATGTTGCCGGCGATGGCACCACCACGGCCACCGTGCTCGCTCAGGCGATGGTGAAAGAGGGTCTTAAAGCCGTTGCCGCCGGTGCCAAGCCGCTGCAGGTGAAAAAGGGTATAGACAAAGCCGTTGACGCCATTGTGGAGCATATCCGCAAAGAGGCCACACCCATCCACGGCCGCTCGGCCATCCAACAGGTTGCAACCATCTCCGCAAACGACCCGGAGATCGGTGAGATACTGGCCGAAGCGATCGAAAAGGTCACTACCGATGGCGTGATCACCGTGGAAGAGAGCAAAGGCACCAGCACCCAGCTCGAAGTGGTAGAAGGAATGCAGTTCGATAAGGGCTACATCTCGCCCTACTTCGTCACCGACCCCGAGCGTATGGAGGCGGTGCTTGAGGAACCGTATATTCTGCTTTATGAGAAAAAGATCAGCGCGGTAGCCGACATCATTCCCGTGATGGAGCTTGTAGCCCGCGCCGGGCGCCCGCTGGTGGTTATCGCCGAGGATGTGGACGGCGAGGCGTTGGCAACGCTCGTTGTCAACAAGATTCGAGGAAACGTTAATAGCGTGGCCATTAAAGCGCCGGGCTTCGGCGACCGCCGCAAAGCTATGATGGAGGATATCGCCATCCTCACCGGCGGTAAGTTCATCACCGAAGACCTCGGCATGAAGCTCGAAAATATCACCGCCGACCTGCTTGGCCGTGCGAAGCGTGTGGTGGTGACAAAAGAGGAGACGACCATCGTTGGCGGAGCCGGCTCGCAGGAGGCCATCAAAGGCCGCATCGCGCTCATCAAACGCCAGATCGAAGAGACCGAAAGCGACTACGACCGTGAGAAACTTCAAGAGCGCCTCGCAAAACTCTCCGGTGGTGTGGCCGTTATTCAGGTCGGTGCAGCTACCGAAACGGAGATGAAGGAGAAGAAGGCGCGCGTGGAGGATGCTATCCATGCTACCCGCGCAGCCGTGGAGGAAGGCATTGTGCCCGGCGGCGGTGTGGCCCTATTGAACGCAGCGCCCGCGCTCGATGGCCTTAAACTGGAGGGCGATGAGGAGATCGGCCTCAACATCGTGCGCCGTGCCCTCGAAGAGCCTCTACGCCAAATCGCCGAGAATGCAGGGCTTGAGGGCAGCGTGGTTGTGGAAAAGGTTCGCTCCTTGCCCAAAGGCCACGGCTTCAACGCGCGAACCGGTGAGTATGAGGACATGGTGAAGGCCGGCGTGGTAGACCCCGCCAAAGTGGTGCGCTCCGCACTGCAAAACGCGGCCTCCATTGCAGGGCTTATCCTCACCACCGAGTGCCTCGTTACCGAAAAGAAAGAGGAGAAGACCTCTACCACGCCTGGTGCATAAAACCTCTTTTTCGCTCTTCACTCCCCTGCTGCCTTTGCAGCGAGGGGAGTTTTTTTCACCTAAACCCATACCATCGCCTCAAGGATGTCTTCCAAAGGTACGATGGCGAAACGACTTGCGTAGTCCGACATGGCGTAAGGCAAAATAAGGTAGCCGTTGTGAATAAGCCCCCCGCAACTGTATACCACGTTTGGCACATAGCCCTCTCGCTCATCGGCATTCGGCATAAGCAGAGGTTCTTTAAGCCTCCCGATCACCTTGGTGGGGTCTTCCCTATCCAACAAGAACGCCCCAATAGAGTATTTGCGCATCGGCCCCACGCCATGGCTCAATACAAGCCAGCCTGCCTCGGTCTCTATAGGTGAGCCGCAGTTGCCCACCTGAACATACTCCCAGGGATAGGTCGGCTTAAGCAGCGGTTGCTTGGTATACCAGAAATGCAGCATGTCAGAAAACATAATGTAAAGGTTTTCATTGTCCTGCCGTGACAGCATGGCGTAGTGGCCATGAATGCGCCGAGGAAACAGCGCCATCCCTTTGTTCTGAACCTCTGGGCCGTTGAGCGTGCTGATCCGGAAATGCAAAAAGTCCTCTGTCTCCAGGATTTGTGGAAAAACGACTTTGCCATCGTAGGCGGTATAGGTGGCGTAGTAGATGACACGACCATCGTCCTCACGAAATTGCACAAAGCGGGCATCCTCCATTCCATTGACCTCAGTGGGTGAGGTCGGAAACAGAACGCGCTCCGAAAGAGGCTCGTCCGGGGAGAAGAAAACCTCATAGTTGGCTTGGGCAAGCGCCAGAATGCCTCGCGCTACCTGCTCTTCAGTGCGAAATCGCCCCCGATGCTGTTTTTCTACAAACTGCAGTGCCTCCTTCAACTCTTCCAAAGTGAACTGTTCGTTTAGACAGGCTAAAACCTCTGCAGCGAAGTCGTCCCATAGATCAAGCTCGTACAGCTTTCGCTCAAAAAGGTTCCGATCGTAGGTTGGGTTTGGGACGATTTCGGGCGTGGATACGTAGCGAGTGGGCTTCTCCAGCACAATATGGTTGTTGGCATCAATGGTTCCTTCACGAAAGGTGATGGACGAGATATGCCCCTCCCCCGTTGCCCGCAGGCTTAACACAAAGCGCCGCGTGCCCTCCGGCAATCCACTCTGATCGGGATGCCACACGATGGAGGGGTTGAACAGGGCCGCAGCCTCTAAGGCATACTCATGTGTGAAATAGGCACCGATAAGTAACCGGCGCTCCTCACTTAGTGGAGCGTCGGTCAGCAACAGAGGGCGCACCTCTTCAAAACGCTTCAGAAAGAAGTTCCGTAACTTGTAGTGTCTATCTTGAAACTCCCTCATCACCTGCTCAAGCAGTCTACAAACCTCTTTTTCCGGCAAAGCCATGATGCGGGCGACGATATGTAGGTCTTGACGATCTCCCACAGGGTTGAAAGCCCTAAAAAGCACACGCGAACTATCCGGCTTTAAAATAGGGCCTACGCGTTGAACTCGCAAACTTTCCTCCTCGTTACTCGCTTATTTGCATAAAGGCCGGCCCCAATGCCTGCCCAAATGTCTTGTTTTCTTGCTTACGAATGCTAGCGCCCGCTTGGCTGCCACTCTGGCAGGTCTTTATCTATAGGGATCAGATCGCCCAGCAGGTTCTCCTGTAGTTTCATTTCGGTAAGCGACAGCAGAAACGCGAGGGTGGATTCGGCACCCTGGTTCTGGTTAACCCGATCCACGTGCAGCCCGTCGCGGCAGCCGCCGGTACGATAATCCACAAGCTCCATGCCCAAGTCGTTGCGCCCTAAAAACCAGTCGAGCGCCGCCCGTGCTTTCTGCAGCCAATACTCGTCGTTGGTCGAGCGATAGGCCTCCAAACAGGCCGAGAGCATACTGTAGGCCTCAATAGGCTGCTGATCGAAGCGGGCACACTCTCCGCCGCGTGGGTAGAAACCGTTGGAACCAATGGGTCGAAAATGCCCGGCCTCCGCCGTCTGAAGTTCGGCCAGCCATCGCAGCGTCTTCAGGCCGATGTCGAAAGCCTTTGGGTTATCGCCCCAACGGCCACTGAGAATGAGCGCATGGGGCAGTTTCGCATTGTCGTAAGAGACTACAGGCTCAAACCAAGGCCAATCATCGGAGGCCGTCGAATCGTAAAGAGCGATAAGCCGCTGCGTCAGCGTCTCCCTTACCTGGTTTACCAAGCGATCTCCGCTTAGTTGGCGGAAATATTCGTGAATGCCCACCAGCGCAAAGGCCCAACCGCGCGGCGAGGTGGTATCGAGGATGGTCGTTAGCACCCTCTCTAATAGCCCGGCCGCCCACATACGCAGCCCGTTATCTCGCGAACGCCCCACACAGGCGCCTAACGCCCAAATAACGCGGCCCTGGCAGTCATCCGAGCCGGTCTCCTCCAACCACCGGCGGTCGTATCCCATGAAATTGCGGAAGCGACCGGTCTTCCTATCGAAAGCGTTGTTCAAAAACGCTGCGTAGATAACGCCGAGCCGCTGCGCCTCCCGAATCTCATGCCCAATGCCTTCCAAGTTGATGGTTAATAGAAGGGCACGCGCGTTGTCATCCGAACAGTAGCCCTCCGCATAGTGGGGTAAGGCATAGGTGGCATGTTGCAGAAGACCGGTCGAGTCGGTCAGGCGTCGTAAATGGTCGAGTCGAAGCGTGGGTAGCTCGCGGGGCTTCTGCTCCAGCGTCTTTATCGCCAGAGGACGATGCGCGTTGTCCCAACGACTACGCCGTGCCTTCTCAAACGATTCCACGTACATGTGGGCAACGTGGCTCCAAACCATCTCTCGCCCCAACATATACGCGCGTTTCCGCATGGCGTGACGCCGTGTGGGGTCTTGCAAAAGACCGATCACCTCGCGTGCAATGGCCTCGGAGTCGGCAAAGGGAACCAGAATGCCTCGCCCCTCGGCCAACAATTCCTCCGCGTGCCAATAGGGGGTGGAGATAACGGCCTTGCCACAACCGAAAGCGTAGGAGAGCGTCCCCGATGTAATCTGAGCTGGATTGAGATAGGGTGTGATGTAGATGTCTGCAGCACCTAGAAACTCTTTTAGCTCATCAATATCTACAAACCGATTATAGAAGATAACGTGCTTCTCTATCCCCAAATCGCGCGCCAATCGCTCTAAACTTAAGCGGTAGGTCTCGCCCTGCTCCCGCACCAAGTTCGGATGCGTGGCACCTAGCACGATGTAGACCGTATCAGGGAACACCTCCACGATCTGCGGAAGGGCACGCAATACGTACTCGATGCCCTTATTGGGCGAGAGCAGCCCAAATGTCAGGAGCACATACTTTCCCTCCACCCCAAACTGATCCTTATAGAAATTGGGGTCTACGAAGGGCATGTCGGGAATGCCGTGAGGAATAAGATCGATCTTATCGTCGGGAACGCCGTAAACATCTCGTAGAAAGCAACGCCCTTTCTCTGTCATGGTTACTACGCGGGCTGAAAGCGAGATGATCTCACGCAGCACACGATACTGATCGGGGTCTGGCTCACGTAAGATCGTGTGAAGGGTCGTAACCACCGGAATGCGTAGGTCTCTAAGCAGACGAAGCACGTAGCCGCCGGCCCGCCCACCGAAAATGCCGTACTCATGCTGCAAACACACGACGTCCGCATTGCTGAAGTTAAGAAAGTCGGCGGCACGACGATAGGAGTCCGGTTCCTCCTCTTCGATCTCGAATCGCACTTCTGGCGGGTAGTCGTAAGAGCGATCCGGCTCGCTGACGGCACAAACAAAACACTCCACAGATGGGTACTGCCCGGCTACAGCATGCAGTAAATCGGCCGTGAAAGTGGCGATCCCGCACTTTCGTGGAATGTAGTCCGCAACAAAAGCTATTTTGTGCAGTGCGGTATTTCTCCTCATATTTCACCCATCTCCTTTCTCGAAAGAATGAGGTAGACCTCTTCCAAACGCGAGGTCGAAGGGCAATCCCAAATTGACGTGTAGGAGCAAGAAAAGGGAACAGTCCCCCAAGCGAAGAGATTCCGAAGGTTTTGACTTTATATTTTACCGTATTCACCCTAAAAGCCGCAGGGGAATACGGTTCGCCTTAAAGCCTCTACCAGGCGAGGGGCACCTCACGGCGGGCGTCCTGGCGAACAGCACCGTTGTAACTGCGACCTCCTCGACCCTATAGAACCCGCTGCAGGCCCCATGTAGGGGTGGGTTTAAAAACACAGTAGGGGCGGGTTTGAAACCCGCCCCTACGACGACATGTCACAAACGGTGGCAACCGGCTCTATCGCTTCGATAGCAGCCTAGTTACGCCTAAGCTGTTTTTTTACGAGTTCTGGAATCTCCTGCATGGTTTCGGCCACCGGTACACCGGCAGACAAGAGAGCCTCCACCTTGGCTTGAGGCGTTCCGGTGGTACCGCTGATGATCGCCCCGGCATGCCCCATGCGTTTTCCGGGAGGTGCGGTACGCCCTCCAATGAAGGCCACCACCGGTTTTTTCATATTTTGCTTGATGTACTCGGCTGCATTCTCTTCGTCACTTCCACCTATCTCTCCCACTAACACCACGGCCTCCGTTTGAGGGTCGGCCTCGAATAGAGGCAGGATATCCACGAAGGTAGACCCGATCATCGCATCCCCACCGATGCCAACCCCTGTAGATTGCCCTAACCCCGCACGTGTAAGGCCATCGGCGATCTCATAGGTCAAGGTGCCGCTGCGAGAAACAAGCCCAACGGGGCCGGGCATAAAGGAGGTCGGTGGAATAATGCCTACCTTGCACTTCCCCGGAGTGATAAGCCCTGGGCAGTTGGGACCGATGAGGCGTACGCCCTCGATGCGACGCAAAATGGCATGAACGCGGATCATATCCTGGGTGGGGATGTTCTCCGAAATACACACGATCAGCTTGATCCCCGCTTTGGCCGCCTCGATAATGGCATCTGCTGCGTTAAGGCGTGCGGGTACAAAGATCACAGAGGTGTTGGCACCTGTGGCATGGACGGCTTCTTGCATAGTGTTGAAAACCGGCACGCCTAAAAACGTCTGGCCCCCCTTTCCTGGGGTAACCCCTCCAACGACTTTCGTTCCGTAGGCCATCATCTGTTCGGTATGAAATGCCCCATCACGCCCGGTAATGCCCTGAACGAGAACCCGTGTGTTCTCGTCAATGAGAATGCTCATACCCGCCTATCCAGCCTCCTCTAGATTTCGTCTTATAGCTACGCCTCATCGTCCTCCACGAGAATGAGAGGCATGCCCTCTGAATCGAAAAACCCCTCTTCTTCGGCAAAAATGACCCCCTCTCCCGGAGCCGCCAGCAGACGCAAAAGGCCATCCAACGCCTCCCATCCCGGATGATCTTGATCTTCTAAAAGCACGGGAAGCAGCTGAACATCGTAAACGATCTGCGTGCGCCTCAGCGCATCTATGGTGAGCAGCTTTTCTGCTGTATCCGGCCAGTTGTAGGCGAACCGCAAGGCCTCTTCAACCGCCTCACGCGCCTCAGCCTCCTCCTCCACCACACTTCGCTCTAACAGATAGACGTCGTGCAGCTCGGGGGTATGCCACCGCACAAAGGCGGCCTCCCAATTGGGGTTCTCCAACTCCTCTGGGGTCGCTGCTCCGGCAATGCCAGTACTGATGCTAACAGAATGCCCGCCGGCTTTGAAGAGATCGGCGATCTCGCGAAGCCGCACCGTTTGGGAGGACGGGGAAAAGACCTTCATTCGCTAATCTCGCTCTCGGCACGCCGCTTAATGGCCTCTAAGGTGGCCTGTAGATTCTCTGTCATGAGCTTCTTTACCAGCCCCTTCACCATAGGGCCTACCATGGGAATGTTGATGTCGTAGTCCACAACGCTCTCGAAGCGAGTACGATTCTCGCCAACAGGGGTAAACTGCCAATACCCTTCCATACGGTCGAGATCGCCTTGTATCATGCGAAAATCGTCACGATGGTTTGCATCGTCCCAGCGGTCTTCCTGTGTCCAGCGCACCTTCATCTTCACGGCCTGGATCATTCCCACCCACTCCGTCACGGTGCGCCTCCCATCCTCACTACGCTCCAACACCCTCAGCGACTGTAGGTCGGCCATAAACTCCGGAAAGGCCTCCACGTTGCGGGCAATTGCATAGACCCGTTCCACCGGCGCCTCTATTTCAATCTTCTGCTCTATTCGTGGCATAAGGCTCTATCCTTCAGGCCATCTCACGCCAGGCAAGTTCAGAGGCTCCCATAATACCGGCGTCGTCGCCAAGTTCGGCGCGCACAATGCGTGCAGCCGCCAGAATAGAGCCTATGGCAGAAGCCCGTGCCGTTCGGACGGCAGCGTCGAAGAGTGTACGCGAATTAGAGATTTTGCCGCCAAGCACAACGACTTCCGGATTAAACACGTTGACCATGCTGGCGATGCCAAGCCCAACGAAATGCCCGATCTCCTCAAGCACCTCTCTAGCCAACGCATCCCCCTCTTCCGCGGCCTGGTCGATGAGTTTTGGGGTGAGAAACTGCTGCAAGGCTTCCGGCCCGGTGATATGCCTCCACAACAGCGTATCGCGCCCCGACTCCATTTTCAAGGCAGCGCGCTCCACAATGCCATCACGGCCGGCCAGCACCTCCAGGCGCCCATGAGGGCCGTTGGGGCTAGACCCTTTACCGTCCGCAATGATAATGTGCCCCACCTCGGCTGCGCCACCGGTTGCCCCCCGCAACACTTGGCCGTCTACGATGATGCCGCCGCCGATGCCCGTTCCCAAAGTAAACATCACCAGATGGCGAGTTCCACGTCCGGCACCGTACCGGAACTCGCCCAAGGCAGCCACATTGGCATCGTTATCCATCACCATTGCGATGCCCAGCTCTTTTTCAACCAACTCACGTAAAGGCACATTCTTGTAGGGCACATAGGCACCATCCACATAATCTCCAAAATTAGGCGCCCAGCGCACCATTCCGGCAGGCACATCAATGTGCCCCGGCACGGCTATCCCTATCGCTCCGATTTCATCCATCGAGACGTTCGCCGCTTTCGCCGCATTACGAACGGCCGTGGCGATGGCCGCCACCGTTCTCGCTACCCCTCCTTTTGCCTCCGACGGATTCTCCGCTCGGCCCAAAAGCTTTTCGCTGCGGTCTATCACGGCTGCACGAACATTCGTGCCTCCCAAATCCACACCTACCACATAAGGAGCCTCTTTGCGGGGCTGTACACGCGACACCGATTTCCTCCCTTAGAAAAAGTGATGCTGTTGCGACCGGTAACCTCGCCACGTCGCTAAGGACGTAGAGATTTTACCCTGCATCCGCCATTGTCCGTAAAAAAACCCCTGTTTTGGCAACAGGGGTGGGAAGGGCGTCTAAACGACGGTTAGAACTGATAGCCCAACGTTAGGCTATATCCGTCTAGCTCATCGTTGGAACCGGAAACGAAATAGTAGCGTAGGTCGGCGGAGATGGGGTTCGTGCCGTGAGTAAGTTGGTAGCCGACCAGCAGGTTCAGGACGGCACCGTTGCTTCCACGGCCGCTAAGGCGTTTGCCGAAGGAATAGCCCGCGCCAATGCCGTAGCGCAAGTTACCCCGAAAGGCTTGAATCTCCAGGGTCAGCGGTACACTGTACACCTTGTCGAAGCCGTTATAGCCGATCCCTAACAAGAGATCGTAGGTTCCTCCGGCATAGACGCGCCGCTGTACCAGACCACTGATACCCACATCTCCCTCTACATGCCGCGCCGTTCGACTTTGCGCAACCCATAAACCGATGCGCACTGTCCAATCACGGCTTAGCTCCGGCAGACTGTAGTTATCTTCCTGCGCACGTGCAGGACTTGCCAGCAACAGCCCTCCCATACAGAGAGTCAGGGCCAGCATGAGAGAGCAGAGCGTTCCGAGTTTCTTCACAGAGTCTCCTCCTCCGCAAGGAGCTTTAGACAGAATCGTGTCCTGTTGTTGCCGACTTCTGGTGGGTAGCTCCTTGCGCATGCGTGTGATTGATGCAGCTAAAATTTTCGACAAGTCGCCCTCGAATTCCTGCTTTTCCTCCTAAAAGGCGCAAAAAATCTTTCTCGCTCTGCTTATCTTTTAAGAACCCGCCCTGGAAGGGCTTTTGTGGGCCTGCTCTCTTCTACCACAAACACTCCGTTGCAGAGCACATGAACGACGCCAGCCGGATGCTCTCTGGGGCTCTCAAAAGTGGCCCTGTCCTGAACCGTTTGGGGGTGGAAAACAACGACATCGGCTGCATATCCGGCCTTCAGCAGGCCGCGCCGCGGCAAGCCCAACCGTGCCGCCGGCGCACCGCTCATTTTACGAACGGCCTGCTCTAGCGAGAGCACTTTCTCCTCTCGCACATAGCGCCCCAGCACGCGCGGGAAAGTGCCAAAAAGGCGCGGGTGGCACTTCCCTGGCAAGTGCAACCCATCGCTGCCTACCATCTGGTGTTCCCACCGCAAAATGGTGCGTACGTTTTCTTCATGTGCTGCATGATGGATGAAACAGGCGCGTAACTGCTCCTCTTCTAGTAAGGCACATATCCATTCGCCAACCGTTAGCCCGCGTCGTGCGGCCGCTTCAGAGAAGGAAAGTCCTTCCAAAGCAGCGTTTGCCGGTGAGGTTGCCCCCGATAGAACGTAGATTGACCAATCACGTCCATCATTCAGTGCCTCTGCAATCGCTCTGCGTTCCTCGGGGTCGTGAAGGCGCCGCAACAAGGCCTCCGGCCCTTCTTCCACAAACCGCTCCGGCAAAAGCGATTGGACAAAAGTGGAACCGGCCGTATAGGGGTAGGTATCACATGTTACATCGATTCCCTCTGTCCGCGCCTGATCTAAAATCTCCAAAAGCTCCGGCGCACGCCCCCTATTCTGTACCCCATTCATCTGCAGATGCGCGATCTGCACGGGAACTTGAGCCGCTCGTGCGATCCGCAAGCTCTCCAAGGTCGCCTCAAAAAGCCGCTCGCCATAGTCGCGCTGATGCGTTGCGAAGAAGCCGGCCGCTTTACAAAGCCGTACATTCTCTTCGTGAGCGGCCGAGCGCATCGGGGCATACCAAAGCCCCGTTGAAAGCCCCCATGCGCCCTCCGCCATACCCTCAAGCACCATTCTTTCCATCGCTGCGATTTCCTCAGAGGTTGCAGGACGCTCCTGCATGCCCATCACAGAAACGCGAACCGCACCGTGCGGTATCAAATACGCCACGTTCGTACCGATGCCAGCTGTCTCATAGCGCTCGAGCAGCTCGTTAACCCGACGCCAGCTCCAGTCCACACGCGGCCCATCGTCATCACACGCATCCGCATCGCCAAAAAGCCCGGCGATGTAGCGTCGCTGTATCTCCATACCGGAAGCTGTAACGGGAGCAAAACCAAGCCCACAATTGGAAAAAACCTCCGTAGTCACGCCTTGCATTACTTTGGCAAGGTGTTCTGGACTATTCAGCAAAGCGATGTCCGCGTGGGTGTGAATGTCAATAAACCCGGGTGCCACGATCAACCCGCTGCAATCGAGGGTTTTTACAGCCTCCACACCAGGCGGCAGCACCTCCACAGCCGCAATTCGATCGCCAACGATGCCTACATCCGCTTTCACGCTCGGAGCGCCCGTGCCGTCCACAACGGTGCCGTTGCGCAGGACAATATCGAGCATCTATGCTTACCCCTTCAAAATTTATAGCCCGGACGTGCGCACACGCCGGGCTTCAGCAGGCGAACAGGACGATCGTCCCGTTCATCACTACGCTGCACTCCTTAAGAACATTTCCTAGAAACGTCTCAAAGAGAACACAGTTTGGTTAAAACAGGCTTAGACCGCCTGCTCACCTCGTTGACTGTGATCCATAATCTAGACACCACCTCCTTTCCCAGTCTAACACCTATTATCGTCTTTTCTGCCCCGCTTGTCAAGGGGTGTGCGCCGCTCCTGAGAAAAAGTGGTGTTTCGTTCAGACTGCTTTACCCCACAAGCGAGAGATCGGTGGGTTGGAGGAGTCTTCCGTTTTCATAAACCGTGGGGAAATAGTCGCCCTTCAGTACCTCACCGGGAGCTACCTGCACATGTTCCTCGACAAGGTGATGTCCCGTCGGCACAAAACGCGTGTAGCCCGGCATGTAGTGCACGGCGATGGCCGGACGATTTCGTTCGGAACGGTTTGGCGGAGCGCCATGCCATGTAAGGCAGTGATGAAAGACCACGTGCCCCGCCGGCACCTCGCAAACTACCTCCTCAATGGTCTCACCTTCCGGCACAAACCCCGGTTTGGGTGTTGGGGAATGCGTCACCGGGTCGTTGCCGATGGTGCCGCCGGGATAAGGTCCCCACTTATAGCTTCGCTTTACCATGCGCATGCACCCGTTTTCTGCGGTGGCGTCTTCCAACGCAACCCATGCGCTGATGAGATCGGGCGGCTGAATAATCGGCCAATAGGGGTGATCTTGATGCCAAATGGTAGGGCCTCCAATGCGTGGCGGCTTGATCTGTATCTGGTCGTGCCAAACGCGCACTGTATCCGTGTTCATCAGTTGAGCGATAATAGGCACGATGATCGGATGGTAAAGATGGCGTCGGAAAGCTGGCTCGGCCAGCCAAATGTTGACCACCTGAGTGACGACCTCTTCTGAAGAGTCGCCCAATAGATTGCGATTGGCCTCGGGTTTGGCCGCGCTTTCGCCTCGTAGAACCCTATCCAGCGCGGCGTTCAGCTCTCTTAGCTCTTCATCGCTCAATACTTTACCGTACACGAGAAACCCGTTCTCCCAGAAAGAGCGCACCTCTGCGTCAGTCAGTATCATTTCGGTCCTCCGGCAGTTGCTATACTTTTAGAGTTAGCGCCAGGACAAGAAGTTTCCTTCTTCAAGGAAATACGATCTTTCCCAACACCACAGAACGCGCCGCACCGGTCGCCGACGGCAGATTGCCAGGCATTCCCCGCAGCGTGAGGTAGCCCAAGAGGGCAAAAGCAATGGCCTCCTTTGCATCGTCGGGTACACCGAACTCCTCATGGGTGGAAAGAGCAATAGGCGCCAACCTTTGCCGTAACCGCTGCATAAGCCAACGGTTATGCACACCCCCTCCCCCTACAATAACTCGATGGATAGGTGCCTTGGGTAATAGCCACCGCTCATAGGCCTGCGCGATACTCTCCACCGTAAGTGCAGAGGCCGTGGCCAGCATATCCTCCCATCGCATACCGCGTTTACGCGCGCGTTGGCAAAACCAGTGGACATAGGCTTTTCCAAACAGCTCTCTGCCGGTAGATTTTGGCGGCGGCTGCTGAAAATAGGGATGCGCTAAACACTCCGCCAGCAGCTCTTCCTGAATTTGGCCTTGTGCTGCCCATTGCCCTTCTGGATCGTACTCTTGCTGCCCTGCGGTCATCTCACGGACGATTCCATCTATCACCATGTTGCCCGGCCCTGTGTCAAAAGCGATAATCTCGGCGTCCTCTCGCGATTGACAACCTATTGGTAAATAGGTGGCGTTGGCGATGCCACCGATGTTTTGTACGACACGTGTCTCCTTATTTGATCCGAATAACAGACGGTCGCTCATCGGAACGAGCGGCGCTCCTTGTCCCCCAACTGCCATATCCGCCGCTCGAAAGTCGGCAATGACCATGCACCCCGTGCGTGCCGCGATAACTGCAGGCTCTCCAATTTGAAGCGTGCCCCGCGTCGGCCTGCCCGCCAGCAGCATCGGCTCTGACTGATGCCAAACGGTCTGTCCATGCGAAGCAATGACGTCAATTTGTTCGGTCTTTAGCCCGCATTGGGCGACCACCGATTTTGCCGCATCCGCAAAGACCTCTGCGATCCGATAGTTTAGCAGGACGATCTTTTGCACGGGGGCGTCGGCACGGCAGGCATCGAGAATCTCGTATTTCAGCTCCGGTGCCCACGGCAGATGACACCAACCCAACAATCGCCAGTTGGTAACGTCAGCCGCTACACCGATTTCGATCAGAGCGGCATCCACCCCGTCCACCGAGGTACCCGACATTAGCCCCACCACATAAGCTGGCTTGTACGCATCGTAGCGAATAGGATGCACAGGCATTTTTCCAATTCCTCTCTTAGCTTAATTTGCAACTCCTCTGTACCTTTACACGATAATGATAGTATAGAAAAAAGTAGCGGTTATGGTAATCTAAAAAGAAGGAGGAAATGTTTATGCCAACCTATGGTTATCAATGCACCGAGTGCCAATACGAGTTTCAAGCCTTTCAAACCATCAAAGAAGCGCCCTTGGCGACCTGCCCTAAATGCAACGGGCCGGTGAAGCGTCTGCTTTATCCGGTGGGCATCATCTTTAAAGGCTCCGGCTGGTACATCACCGATTCGCGAAAGCAAGAAAGCACTTCCTCTGACGAGAAAACGAACAAAGACACTGCCACCGAAACGAAGAGTAACGATTCGACCGTTTAAAAACAAAGCCGCTCAACACGGTTGAGCGGCTTTGTTGCCTCCAAACCGATTATTTACTCTGGATGAGGATGTGCCCGGTTTGTGGGTCGTACTGAACGCTTACGTTAAGCGCATCCTTCACGAAAGAGAGGGGCACGATGGCCCGCCCCCTATCAATATAAGGCGCTGTCTGCATTTTCAGCGACTGATCGTTGACCGTAGCCGTTCTCTGCCCGATGCGAAATTCGATTTCGCGATTGGGGTTAATGGCTCGCACCGTCTTAGACTGAGCGTACCACTCCACGGTTCCCCCGGTGTGTTCAAATATCTGCCGGAAGGGCGCAAGCGGCATGCCATGCACCACTCGCGGCGGCACATCGAAGGCGATCAATTGGTTATCGAAGGCGATCTGCAGCGTTCTGGCGTGATGCATGGTTGTACCGGCGCCAAGCAGTCGTGTCTGCTGGATGCGTTTTACGATGGGCTGTGCCACCAGGCCTGTAAAGGCGCGAGGCCTTGCCCCCACTCCCACCGAGGTGGCCACGTGAGGGACGACGGCGAAGTTGCCAATGCGGCGCGGGGCTACCAAGGGTTGGAACGTACGAGCGGCAAACGAAAGCCCCTCTTTGTTAAGGCTTAGCGCTCCTTTCGGCTCGGCCAACATGGCCAGAACACCGGGATGAAAGGGCGATGCGGCGGGCACGGCGAAATGCACCGTTGGCACTTGGTGATCGGGTGCACTCCAGGCTGTTTCGGGCAGTGCAGGCGCTCTGAAGCGGTTTGGCGCGGGCAGTGCCAACAGCGGATGCTCCTTCGTTACCTCCTGTTGTACTACAGCGGCACGCAACCCGCCCACAAGCGACGCAGCCGGAACCGTGCCTTCTGTTGGTGTTGTAGCCGCATCTGCATCCAAATGCCCTTCCGGCTGAAGGGCTAGTGTGGCCTCTACCGCGCGGTTAACCAGGTTTTGAGCCGGAGAGGGCTGCGAGGTACGCAGGTCCGGAACGGTGGTTTGGCGACTGGTAAAGCCCATCACATTGTTGACGGTTACGAAGGTGTGTATCTTCTTTACCACCGCTTGGGTTTGGGCGTCGAGAACCTCGATGTAAATCTCATGGTTGCCGTTGGCAACGCGGGTGGAGTCCCAGTTAAACGTGTAGGGCGCATAGTTCTTCATCATGAGGAAGCGATTGTCCACATAGAACGATACAAACGCCCCACTCAGAGAGGGATCGACCTGCACAACGATCGGTACCACACCCTGCACAATGGCATTTTGCATGGGGGATGTTAGGCGCACCGGCCCACCCTCGCCAAAGTGCACGGTGGCTTTGGCAACCACAGCCCGCCCGTTAGCATCTATGCCTTTTACAACGACAACGTGATCTCCGGCCTCCACAAGAGAGGGATCGATTTCAAAACGGATTTTGCCGACTTTAGCGTCGGTCGTCAGCGCGCTCTTTTCGAGGAGATTTCCGTCAATGTAAAGCATTATCGAGCGGATGTTGCCCCCGATGTAGCGAACGGTTAGAGCAACGTTACCGGCCTCTGTGACCGTGGCCTCTGGAGAGATAGAGAGCTGAAGCCCGCCCACATTCGTCATCGTGATGTGGTCTGCCAAGCTCGGTGGGGTCGCAGCTAGACCAAGCCCTGTGCCGGCAGCAAGGGCGAGCATGCAGGCCATACGTTTTTTCATGCAGTTTGCCTCCTTTGTTCCGCGCGGTGTTCGCGCTTACCTTCACAATTTCCCCCAAGCTAAAAATAGACGAAGTGACCTACAGCACGGCACTTCACTGCCTTGGCGGAGAAATTGCAACCGAAGGTTTGTGAAGATTTCGGAATCCGTGCCCAAGAGGCGTCGTGATACCAGCTACGACAGATGGGCATTCTAGAGCCTATATACTCTATCACAATTGGGCGGATGTGTCAAGAGTTTTTTGACCAAAATTTTGCTACAAACAACTCCGGGCTTTGTTAGCTGCCAACATACGGTTTAATTAAGATTAAAGGGCGCGAAACTCGCGCCCTGACAAAGGGAAAACAACACAAGCTATTTCGCGGCGGAGGGAGGTTGAGGGTTCATCGTGGCCGCCTTCAACTCCTCCATCTCTTTGTGAAAGATAGCGCGCTGCTGCTTGATGCCCGCCTCCCCCATCTGGGCCTGGTGCCAGTATTTATCCGAGACATCAATGGTGTAGGGATTCGGAAGGGAGCTTTTAGGCTTATCGGGGTGGTTCACCATCTCGTAAAGCTCACTGAGCATCGGCGCAGGAATCCCTTTCTTCTTCCACTGATCCACCGTCTTTTTTGCAATCCCATGCTTCAATAGCTTCTTGTCCATGCCTGCCGGCAGCGGCACGAGGGCCTGTTTGGGCGGCTTGGCCGGCGCCGACGGCAAGTTCGTTACTTGATTTTCCTCTTTAGGCGGTGCAGCCGGTGGTGGCGCCACCATGCGTCCCCCTAGGTAGAGGATCACGATGAGCAAAACGACGATAAGTAACTGCGTTAAAGAGAAATTTCGTTTCATAATCGAGAACGTTGAACCTCCTTAACCCTTTTCGGGTCTATATCTGAATACGCATTATGCCTTGCTTCTCTCACCCCTGTCAAGCTGCAAAGCAGCATTGAGGCGACGCTCTATCTCGATCTCCGACAGATCTTGCGGTATCTGCACATAAAAAACAGCGCGTGCTTCACCCTGCCACGCCGATATCCGCGCGCTCTGAATATTCCACCCCAAATGTGCAAGAGCCGCTGCCGGCCAGTAGAGCGCCCCTATCTGCTCCTCACCGGCTATCTCAATGAGAACGATCTCCTCCTCCGCATTCTTACTTACACCCCGCACGTACATCCCTTTTGCTTGCTGTGCCGTAGGCAACGCCAGAGGTTCCCCGCGGATCACCTTTTTTAGTAGCTCGGTCACCTCCTTTCTCTTGCCCGGCAGAAGATGACGCCCCCGGTAGTCCACCCAAAGGGTATCTATGGCAATACGCTCACCGGCGGTAACGCGGGTTAACACCTGTGCGGCGTGAACGGTTACCCCTGCGCAGAAGAGCGCTAGGGCGATCTTCGACAAAAGGCCGGGCTGCGGGTCGTCATAAGTACAGACCGTCAATTCGGAGTAGGTGGCCGTCGGCTCATCTTCAAATGCGATGACAATCTCGCCGGCACGCACGCGCCGAACGTATTCGATGTGGGCGGCGATGCGTTGCACGGGCTGATTCAGTAGATAGCTCGTCGGCATGGCCTGGATGTGTTCTTGTACCAACTCGGCCGGAAGCGTGTGGAAACTTGTGTCTCTAAGCAGCGCTCTCTGGGCACGCGCCACCACTGTCTCCTCATCTTCAACCTCTTCGCGCGCGTAGAGGGCATCCAACGCCCGCAGCCATAGTGTCCTTAAGAAATGCCCCTTTACCGGTGTCCATACCCCCTCACCAACGGCGCGCGTATCGGCATAGGTTAGTAAGTAGAGCATGTTAAGCCGATCTACGTCGTCCACCACCCGCACAAAATCGGCAATGGTCTGTTCTCTATCGAGGTCGCGTAGGCGCGAGGTCTCCGCCATGAGAAGATGGTTCCTCACCAGAAAACAGACGGCCTCTGTGGCCTCTTCATCCCATTCCAGTCGCTTACATATCGCCCGTGCAATGCTCTCTCCGCTCTCAGAGTGCGGCACACCGGGCACGGCCTTTCCACAATCGTGCAGCAGAGCCGCCAACATAAGCCATTCCGGGTGCGGAAGCTCAAGCAGCAGACGGCGCATCTCCGTGAATAGCTCTTCATTGGCCGGGTGTGGCTCCAAAAGAGCTTCGATATGCTTGATCACATAGAGGGTATGCTGTCCCACCGTATACTCATGGGCGGGATCGTAGGGAATAAGATTCATCAATATGCCGAACTCCGGCAATAGCCAACCCAGTACCCCTAAGTCGGCCATCTTCTGCAGAATGGGGTAGACTTTTCCCGTCGCCGAAAGAAGCCGGGTAAACACCTGACGGATGCTCCGGTCCGCGGGAACCTCCGGTTTAGATCTCAATAGCTCAATGATAATAGGCTCCAACGCCTCTCCGATCTCTAGCTGATATTTTTGGGCTAACTCGAAAATCCACAAAATCCAGCCGAGGTCGTCGGCGATCAGGGCCTCGTTTGCGGGCACGATCTGCCGGTGCTTGCAGTCTAACCCGATCCCTAAAATAAGGCGGCTATGCTCCACACGCCGGAAAGCGGAGGAGGCAAATCGCCGCATCGTTGCCAAATGGGTATAGGTTTGGGCCATAAACGTCTCGGTGGAGGCCGGCTCTCGGCCGTAGCCCAAAGCCTGGGCCACCTCCTCCTGGCGCGTAACTACCAGCACATCGCGTTCGGCTCCGCTAAGAGCATGCAGGGCGTTCCGAATTTGAAAGAGGTGCTCCTTCGCTAAAGCAAGCTGCTTGCAGTCCTCTTCGGTCAAGTGCATCTCCTGTTGAAGTACCTGAAAGACTCGTTCGCCACGAACGCGCGCTGCCGGAAGATGGTGGCGTGCCTGTAGCAGCCATACCATTGTCTGAAAATCCCGCAGCCCTCCAGGCCCCTCCTTCAAATTCGGCTCAACCTGGTAAGGAACCATTCCGTGCTTCGCAAGCGCCCGAGATCGCTCCTCCAACTTGGTAAAAATGAAGTCGGTCGCGTTAAAGTTGCTCCAAAAGGCGTCTTCAAACTGAATAAAGAGTCGTTCGCTGCCCACAATGAGCCGGGCATCTAATAGCCCACTTATGGTAAGCAGATCGAGGTTGCCACAATCCTCCAGCAGGCGATAGGCGTAGCCTACCTCCAGCCCAACACGGTTCATTCCGATGTCCATAAGGGCCTGGAACATATATCGAACGACCTGATCGGTTCGGGCCTCCCCATCGCGAAGAGGAATAAAGGTGATGTCTATGTCGGAGTAAGGGCAAAGCTCTCTTCTGCCGTAGCCCCCTGTTGCCACAATACAGAGCGGTACTCCGGCAGGCGCCTCCCCAATGCGTTCGCAGGCCAGCTCGAACAATCGCCCGATCACGGCATCGGTTAGGTCGCTGAAGCGACGTGCCATCTGCACGCCGGAGGGTGCTTTCGCACTCTCAAGGCCGGCGTTCCCCCTTTCATCTCGTAGAGGCGCCTTTATCTCGTCGTTCAGTTTCTCGCGTTCTGCAAGGAAGAAGGCCGCTATCTGATCCGGATCGCTCAAGGTTTTTAGGGCCGTATAGGCTTCGAGGCCAACGCTAGGCTCTCCCGATAAATCGCAAGATGCTTGGAGGCCGGCGGTTCTGCGCGCGATTTTATCCCCTTCTCCATCGTTGGGTTTGGGGAATACAGAAAGCGGAGGAGATGAGGCTTGAGGCCGATCAGAGCTTTTTGGGCGTTTCTTCATCCCTCCTTAACCTCTACCCGAATGCCGATAGTGGCAATGATGCTTGCTACCCGCTCGCACTCTTCCTTATCGGCGTGATGAACCACCGATTTACCTAAGTGATGTATCTCCCAAGTCTCGATGGCGGCCTCCTCAAACGAACAGTGGGTTGCGGCGATGAGAATGTGAATGACCTCCTCCACCGTATTATAGTCGTTGTCGTATACCACAACAATCCACTCCGCCCCGCTACCTCCTGTGCTTTCCAGCTCCTCTCCCTTTGGCAGCGCCTTAATGGAGTTCTCCACAAACCCAATGCCGTTACACACAACACCCATTAGAAGAGGAGCTTTTTGCGTGTAACAGAAAGAACGGTATGTGATAGGAAAGTGTTCCCTTAGCATCTTTCTCCTCCTCTACACTAAATGGATATGAGAGCCACGCTCATCTTTTGTTACTTCAATACGATGGGCGAAGACATCTTTCAGGTCTTCCATGTGGGTAATCACTAAAATCTTCTCGAAATCGTCTTTGATCGCCTCGATGGCCTCCACCAAACGCTCCCGCCCCTTTCCATCCTGCGACCCAAAACCCTCATCCATAATTAAGGTTTGCAAACGCGTGCCACTGCGGCGGGCCAGCAGGCGCGAGAGGGCGATGCGGATGGCAAAACTGATGCGGAAGGCCTCTCCCCCGCTAAACAGCTCGTAGGGACGTGTGCCCATATCGTCCGTAATGCGAATATCGAGCGTTTCGATCTCACCGCGTTTGGATCGGGTTGGGCGCACCACCTCAAAACGCAGTTGCATTTTACCATCGGTCAAAGCGCGCAAAATCTCGTTGGCCTCCTCTTCTAGCTCCGGCAGCGTGTTCTCGATGATAAGCGCCTGAACCCCTTTTCTGCCGAAAGCGGCGTCTAAATGCTCATAGAGGCTTTGTCGCTCCTTCCAGGCTTTTAAGGCGGCCTCTTTCTCCCGCAAGTCAAGAGCTGCCTTTTCAGCACGCTGCACGGCTTCGGCAAGCCTCCCCTCCTCAACTCTCTGTTCTTCACTAAGTCGGCGAACCTCGTCAAGCGCCTGTCTAGCCGCCTCGCACCGCTGCTGCACTTCGTCAATCTGCCCTAACATAAGGCATTTTTCGGCTTGTTCTTCCTCCAGAGTCTGTATCTGTGCTTGTCTTTCGGCGATGAGACGGCTTAGCCGCTGCCTCTCCTCCCGCATCGGCTTAATTTGGGCACGTGCGTCTTCGAGCAAGCGAAAGCGCTCGCGGGCCGGCTCTAAGGCCTCTGCCTGTCGCTTCGCCTGTTCGTACTCCTCACTAACCGCCTTCAGTCGGGACAGTGTCCTCTGAGCGATCGTCATTCTGGTTCGAATAGGATGACCAAAATCCCCTTTTTCGAGCTTTTGCTGTAATTCGTTGTGTTCATCGCGCGCTTGCTTTAATCTTGTCTCAACCCCATCGTACTCTTGTAATCGCGACTGCAGCGCATCCAAACGGGTGTGCCACTGCAGCATCTCGTCCCGTTGCTTCTGTAGTGCCTCTATCGCCTCTCTGTTCTGTCTTTCCGCTTGCCGCACATCGTTAAGCTTCCCCTCCACCGTCTGACGGCGTGAAGCCAGTTGCTCCATGGTGGCGATGTCAAAACGTGCGAGGCGCTGAAGCGGTTCCTGCGCATTGTTATGCCATAGCAACAGCGGGCGCAGCGCATTACTTGCGGCAGTTGTGTCCAGCTCGGCCAGCTCGGTCTGCGTCCTCTGCAGCTTTTCCTCTACGGTGTCGTACTGCTCTCGTTGTGCTTGCAACTCCTGCAGTCGCGCCCTCTGCTCAATAAACCGGCGTCGCTGCTCCTCTAACCGTTGCTGCTCCTCCTCAAGCTGTCTTCTCCTCTCTTTTAGTTCGAGACCCTGTTGGCGCACCCGTTCGAGCTGTTCCTCACACTCCCGCAATTTCGTCTGCTGTGAGGCAATAAGTCGCTGCCGCTTCTCGTCATTCAACTCCGAAGCGCATACCGGACAGCTGGCTCCAGCCTGTTGCAGAATGGGCAATATCTCCCTAATTTCGCTTATATCCTGCTTCAAACGCTCATTTTGTGCCTTTAGCCCCTGATACCTTTCCGTTGCCTCCGTAAGCGCCTGCTGCACTTCCTGCAACTTTGCCTGAAGCTGCTCTTCTCCGACGAGCTGTTGCTCCAAATTCGCGATGTCGGCAAGAATTCTATTTCGAACTTCTAAATCTCTTTGCAACTGGGCAAGCTCTTGCTGCTTAGCTATTATCGCGTGCTGCAAAGCCTGCCGCGCCAAACGGCAATCATTCTCAAGCTGCCGAATCGCATCATACTCGGTCTGCAAGGCCTCTTTTTGTTGCTCCAGCTCCTGCTGCCGTGCAGAGAGTTGATCGTAGCGCACCTGAACCTCTTTAGCCGATGCGAGCTTGGCTTTCAAAGCTTGAATCTCTGTCACCAACTGGTTCTTCTGTTCGATCTCTCTTTCAAGCTGTTCTATATCACGGCGCTTTGCAGCAATGGCATGACGCAGCTCCTGCTCCTCACGTTGCAGTTCGGCCTCTAACCGAACCATCTCCTCATTGGCAGCATGATACTCCTGAAGTTGCGGCTCCAGAGCATCGGCTTTCTGTTTCGCACTTTGCCACAACTGATAGTCACCGATAATGGCCTCGCTCTGCCCTAGCAGAGTTTCCATCTCCGCAATTTGGCTTTCAACCCTTGCAAGTTCAACTCTGCGAGTTTGCGCGTCTGCCCTCTGCTCGGCTAGTGTCCTCTCAAGCTCCCTCACCTGCGTGGCCAACGTCTGCAACTCCACAAGCTTCGTGTGTAGTTGCGCATGTTCTTGCTCTTTTTGGGCCAGCTCCTCTCGCAACTTTTCAAGACCGGCTCGCACTTCTTGCAACTGCGCGTTCCTTCGTTGTAAATCGTTGGCCTCAAGCTTTAAGAGATTCACCTGCCCCTCAAGCTCCTGTATCTGAGCTTTCGCCTCTCGCACCTGCTCGCGTGCAAGCTCTTGTAGGCGGTCGTAGCGCTCAAGGCCTAGAATTTGCCCTAGCACCTGTTTACGCTTATCGGGGGTTTGTCGCGTAAACTCCTCCGCACGGCCTTGTTGTAGATAGGCCGAGTTCAAAAACGTCTCATACTCCATGCTGAGGAGCTGGGTAAGGCGCCTTTCCGTCTCCCGTTGCGAGGTTCCGCTAAGCGATATCCAGTCCTTTCCATCCCAACCGGCAAGATGCCATTCGCTGCTGCCACCGCGCTTACGCTTTTTGGTCACCTTGTAGCGCTGCCCATTCAGCTCGAACTCAAAGAGTATCTCCATCTCCTGAGCCCCAAGCCGAATGAGATCGTCCTCACTTACCCCTTGCGAGGCAATGCGGGTGCGCCCCCACAGTGCCCAGGTAATGGCATCGAGCAGGGCACTTTTGCCGTTGCCGTTCTCACCGGACAGACACGCCACATGCAGGCCCTCGAAGTTCAACGTCTCCGGTGGCTCTCCGTAGCTCATAAAGTTTTTCAAACTCAATCGAATCGGGATCATCCTGTTGCCTCATCCCTAGAGCGAAGTGGTAAACTCTCTCTCCTCTTGTTCTAACGCCTGAAAGAGCGGTTCGGCAGCCTCTAACAGACGGTCTTTTAGGGGTCGGAGTTTGTCTTGGGTTTCGATGTAGAGAGTTAATGCCTCACGCGGCTGGCGATTTTCGGTTAGTGCGCTGTTGCGCGTGTTGATGTTGCGACGGATAGCGCGGCGTACGATACGCACAAGCGCCGGAGATAAGGCCTCCTCGATAAGGCGCTGGTCTACCAAAGAATCGCGCTCCGCCTCAATGTGATAGATCAATCGTACGATGTTATCTCGAATTGGATGACGCCTAATGGCAGAGAGGATGGCCGCAGTAGGGTCATCACAATCGGCATCCACCTCTATCTCCACCATCTTACGGGCCACATCTACCTCAATAAACCGATAATCGGCTCCCCCCTTGTACACATCGGCGATCACGAATCCCTTCTCCTCCTCACGCTCTCCGAAATCTATGCGGTCGGGACTACCACAGTAGACCACGTGGGGTTGGCCTTGAGGATGAAGGTCTTGAAAACGGTGTATGTGCCCCAGCGCCACATAATCGAAAGCGGGGTTCGTAAGCACAGAGAGGGGAACCTGAGGCTCGTTGGAGTTGCCTAAGTAACCCTGCTGCCAACTCGAAAGTTTGGCCCCACTTACCCAGAAATGCCCCATGAGCACCGTGGGAATGTCATCTTCTGCCTCCCTCACCTTCTTCGCCAACTCCTCAATGTAGAAGCAGTAACGTTCTTCCACATAGCGG
>Ga0209061_1001926_pt1 | contig 29876 bp, 42 predicted proteins | sample Coa_R1_10_FD_187157 | JGI IMG/M metagenome (GOLD analysis project Ga0209061, IMG submission 187157) | Surface soil microbial communities from Centralia Pennsylvania, which are recovering from an underground coalmine fire - Coalmine... | ecosystem: Environmental > Terrestrial > Soil >... | reverse complement strand
CCGTTCTTGCGACGGCCTGAACTTCCACAGCGAAGACACTTCATCCCTACCTCCTGTTCGAGAGTGTATGACAAAGTAGCCGCTTCCTAACCCATTATCAATATTTAGTTCGTAAATCCGTCAGCCAGAAATTGCGTAATCTTAACCAAAAATTAGTAAATACCTAATATGATATTAATGCAAGTTAAACAAAACCAGCGGCAATATTATGTCAAAAATAGAAGATAACAGATTTACTCCTGAGCAGCAGGCGGCGCTTGAAGCCATGAAAAAAGGCTATCAAAACAGATCTCCTGATGATAAGTCTCCGGCAGAGATAGAAGAGGCCAAAACAGATAACAGGTTGAATTTCGCCAAGTATCTCGTCGAGCAGGGAAAGCTCAATGAGGGAAACGGGCAGAAGCCTGGCCCCACCCCCGGAGGAGGCGACAAAGTTGGACGTGGCAGGGGATAAAACATCCGGTTTTACCCTCATCGAGCTTTCGATCGTGCTGGTAATTATCGGTCTGATCGTTGGCGGGGTGCTGGCTGGCCAGCACCTAATCAGCGCGGCGGCGGTGCGCTCGCAGATCAGCCAGATCAACAGCTATAACGCAGCGGTCTATGTTTTCGAGGGGAAGTATGGCTATCTGCCTGGCGATATTCCCAATCCTGCCGCTGGTAACTATGGATTCCAACCCAGAGGGCAATATGCGGGCGAAGGAGATGGCAACGGCATCATTGAAGGTAATTGCGCCAATAGCGCTGGCGCTAACAGCGGATTCACAACAGGGTGTGGGGAAATCCCTGTTTTCTTCGAGGATCTGACAGCAGCAGGTCTTACAGGCACCTCGATAGTCCCTGTGCAGGGGGCGGGAGGCGTCTGGTATCCGAGTACATGGGCGGCTACCTGGCTGGCAGGGGATAGCGCGGTGGCTACTTTTTTCCCGCACGGGAAGCTCGCCCCTAACTTATTCATCTATGTTTTTAGCTACAATTCAACGAATTATTTCGGGCTGTCCACGATTGACGCAGTGGCCTGGACGTCCGGCACTACCGTGGGGCCAGGCATCACAGTCCAGCAGGCATATGCCATTGACAGCAAGATGGACGATGGCATGCCGCAATCGGGCAACGTCACGGCGTGCTACGTAAACTATAACGTCGTCGGTTATCAGGCCGTATGGGCCGCTGGGGCGTCGGGAGGAACTGCGAATCAGGGAGCCAATGGCAATAGCGGTCCCGGCTATAACTGCGTGCCGACCGTAGCTGCAACAGCTTACGCACCCACGAACTGCTATGACAATAGCAATGTGACTGGCCCTCAGAGGTATTCAGTCGCCAACAACGCCGATCTGCCCAACTGCGCACTGTCTTTCAGGTTCCAGTAACATCCGTTGAGCCGGGAGACGCAGCGCTGCCATGACGCGCTGAGATGCGATTCTGGTGGCTTTGCTAGCGCCAGACAGGAAATCATAGGTCAGGCTCCCGCTACCCTGCACAGGGACTATCGAGGCCCATATCCGGCAGGAGCAAAGCCGAGACCGTGCAAGGGAGCGGAAGCTCGATACTAGGCGCAAAATTCTGGCGGGCGCATGGGTACTCGCCGAAGCGGAAAAGCGACCTGACTTCAAGGAGTTTGTTCTTCAGCAGCTCGACCGCTTCCTTCGCCGAGCTGATCAACGCGCCCTTTTCGACCTGCCTCCCCTCCCCCAAGAGGCGGCCAGCGCTCCCCATCAACCCCTCCCTCCTGAGCCAGCAGACAAGTAGGACAGCACCGAGCGGTTATGTGAATCATCTCACGGGGGGAGCGGGAAGAAGAAGGCTGTGATTCGGAGCACCTTGCTTATTGCATAACCACATGCTTCGGCCTAAAAAGAAGGGGCGGGCTATTTAGAGAGGATCATTATGAGAATATGTGTCTCTGTTTTAATTACTATATTTATATGTATATTGCTTTCTATAGCAGCTATCAGAGAAATGTGGTTTCATGAGCAGAGATTCAAACTACAAATATTGCAGGAACAGATAGCGCTCGCTGATCTGCGCTGCCAGAAAGCCCTCCGAGGTAGTGCAATTACTGAATGTGAGAATATCAGCTCGGAGGCACTGTTCGAGCTAGGCCAGCTACCGGACAGAGACATCATAAAGCAGCTCGATGCAAGGCAACTGGAGTTGGTTAAAGCCTATGAGAGGGGTGACATTAAAGAGGAAGAAAAAAATAAAGCCCTGGCTCAGCTCCAGATTGAGACCACAAGCAGACTGAATGCCGCTGAGTCTCACACGCCCCTCAGTCCTTTTGACTTTCTTTTCACTTACTAAGGGTCATGGCAAAGGGTCACGGTAGGGAACGCTCTTGCGAGCGTCCCCCCCGTTCAGATCCGTACTTGCAGGGCTACCGCATACGGCTCTTGCCTTGGGTGTTTGACGAAGAAGCGTTCATTGGGATAGGGGTGTATGATTTTGGGTCTTGGTATCCAGCGGTCAGCGATTTGACCAAAGCGTTCCCACTGCAATTGATGACGCTGGCTTCTGCGTTTAAGTGCTTTTAGCCAGTGCTTCACTGCGCTAGTGCGGAACGTCTCTAGGCTGTCCATGTTGCCTGGCACTCCGTGATAGTTGAAGTAGCCTTGCACCACGCTTCGCAGCCACACGCCTTGCTCTGGTATCGGCAGGTGTCGCCGTTGGAGCAACGCTTGCTTAACCTCCTGGAGCTTTGCGCGTAGCCGCTTGCCCGCCGTCTTCCGTTTCAGGAAGAACTTCCCTGTCCTCTGGGTTTTTCCGCAGATGTGCTGGAAGCCCAGGAACGTGAAGTTTTCTGGCTTGCGTTCCCCGCGCTTCTGTCGGCTCGCGGCGGCGAACCGCCCGAACTCAATCAGCCGCGTTTTCTCAGGGTGCAATGCCAGACCGAACGTCTCAAAGCGTTTCCCCAATTCACGGAGAAACCGTTCGGCTTCGCTGCGGTGCTGGAAACCAGCGACAAAATCATCGGCATAGCGCACGACAATCATATCGCCCGTGGCGTGCTTTTTACGCCACTGTTGTACCCACAGGTCAAAGACGTAGTGCAGGAATACATTCGCAAGAAGCGGTGAGATGACTGCCCCCTGCGCTGCTCCTACTTCTGTCTTCGTCCATGTGCCGTCTTCGGATACTCCGGCTCTGAGCCATTTACGTATCAAGCGTAGTATCCTCTGGTCGGCTATCCGATGCTCGACAAACTTTACCAACCATCCGTGGTCGATGGCGTCGAAAAAGCCACGTATGTCGGCATCGAGCACCCAGTTCACCTTTTTAACCATCAGCCCTGCCCAGAGTGCATCCAGCGCGTTGTGCTGGCTGCGTCCGGGACGAAAGCCGTATGAGTGCCCTAAGAAATCCACCTCGTAGATGTGGTTTAGCACTGTCGCCACAGCCTGTTGGACAATTTTGTCCTCCACGGCGGCAATGCCCAGCGGTCGCATACGTCCATCGGCCTTCGGTATGAAGGTGCGCCGAGACGGCTGCGCCCGGTAGGTTCCCACGTGTACTTGCCGATGGAGGTCGGCAAGTCGTTCTTCAAGATTTACTTCGTATTGCTGCCATGTCTGGCCATCCACGCCGGGTGCTGCATGGCGCTTGAGCGCATAGAAGCTCTCCCGAAGCAAGTCAACCGTGATATGATGCAGCAGGGCGGTGAACCGTACACGCCTGTCCCGGCGTGCCGCTTCTCGCACACGTTGCAGGCCGGACGACGCCTCGTTCCGGCTCTGTGTCCGGGATGCGGCCTCCTGTAACGTGTTCCCCTTGGCCGGTCGCCTTCCCTCCACCACCTCCGCAGCCGGATGTGATCCCGCTTTGTTCGGCAGCTTCTCAGGTACTATGCAACCGTCCGACTTCCCACAGGCGTGCATGTCGGGCTTCAGGTCATCGACCTTCCCCGACCGATCCGCTTCACCATTAGTAGCGGATACCTGTGGGATCTCACGTTTCCTGTATGAAGGATTTTCATGCATGCACAGGGTCTTCGACTGCGCAGGGTTCAGGAAAGGCTTGCCAATGTCGCCCTCCCTGATGTTGCCTTCCGCATAGCTTAACAGCGTCGGCACCCTGAGAGACCTGATTTCGCAGCTCAATGGCTGGCCTGCATGTACCCCTGTCAACGCTTCACCCGCAGCCTTGCGGCTACTGGCGCATGACTCGGAGCCGGATTGACTGGCTAGGTCTTTTCCGTATGACTCTTTCATTCACTATCCTTCATCAGTTTTAAACGTCGCACTAAGCTTCCGGTGAAGTACGCCTTACATTAAAAATTGAAAATGCAGTGTCCACTAAGCAACCAAGTGGACAAGCACCAGGCTCTCTCGTCAAAGCTTGCAGATTATCCAGGATAAGGAATTTCCGACTTATAGTATCAAGCGCCTACAGCTAACCCTGGCAACTCATTGCGAAGACCAATCATAATGAATTTAATGCCGATGGCAGCCACAACGAGAGCCATGACGCGGGTAGCAACATTAATGCCGGTTCTTCCTATAATACGGTCTATCGGGACTGCTGCTCGCAGGGTGATTGCAATAAACAGTGCAGTAAGCAGTGAGGAGATAACCAGTAGGGTTTTGTCCCATAAGCCAGGCATATCATTCGATAAGGTGATCATGATACTCATCTCGGCAGGCCCAACCAGAAGCGGAAAGGCAAGCGGGGTGATGGCAATATGGTGATGCGTGTCACCTTCCGCTTCGGCCTTTTCCTCCAGGGTTTGCATGATTCCGCCGTAACGGGCCTGAAACATCTCAAATGCGACAAACAAGGCCAGTAACCCGCCTGCGATGCGGAAATCGTCTAGCCCGACATTAAAGAAAGACAATATTTGCTTTCCAAACAGAACGGAGAAAACCAGAAATCCACCTACGGCTGCTGACGCCATCAGAATGATACGCAAGGGGTTAATTTTCTTAAGACGATGAGTGAAGCCCAGAAATATCGGTATTACGCCGACAGGATTAGCCAATGCGTAGAGCAATGTTGTCGTACCGATGAATCCGTTCGCACCCATCATCTCTGCTTCCCCGGCTAGGCGGCTATCGATGGAGCATTTTCATCGGGAATAACGTCTTCCCAGCGTTCACGGACAGGAGCTTCAAATGAACGCCATAATTCATTTTCATCATCCTGTATATATTCAGACCTGGAAGGAACCGGAGATTTCAGTGATACCGCAATAGGCGCATAGTGTTCTTTTTCTTCGGTTATCATGTTTTGCAGTGTTCTCTCCTGCACTCTCAATAGCCAGCGTTTCAGCGATTCACGATCACCGCGCCCTTGCCGTGCCTTCCATGCCTGAATCAGCGTTTCACCTACCAGTTCTTCCGGCGGTATTGTATCCGGCGTCAGATTACGGAGAAAACATTCGTGCCGAATGGCATTCCGGGCGGATATAAGTAATGCAGGCATATGGGTTTCCGTCATTTCTCTGAATAGTTCTTCATCGCCCAGCAATACCTCGTCCCATTCACTAAGCATTTCATAATAGGGTATGGATTCTTTTGGATTTTTTGTGGCTGACATATATTCCACTCCTTTTCTTGCTATCAACCAGAGAATAAAAAGAGAGTCTGCCCGTATCACAGCGGGCAGACTCAGGACGTTAAGCGGCTTTCCTGACATCAATGCGCTTAACCGGAGTTTGCTCCATTACCTGGCGCGGACAGGTAATCGTCAATACACCGTTGTTAAAGGCCGCATCGATCTTTTCCTGAGCCGCATCTTCAGGCAGTGAGAGAATACGCTGGAACGAGCCATAAGAACGTTCCACACGATAGAAATTTCTGTCTTTATGCTCTTTCTCCTGCCGTTTCTCACCGCGTATGGTTAGCGTCCCGTCATGGGAGAGTTCCAATTTCACGTCCTTCTCATCGACGCCGGGAACTTCCACAGTGATGGTGTAATCCTTGTCAGTTGAAGCTATATCCACATGAGGAAGGAACAGGCTATTCTCCTCCAGACTGCTTACGCCCAGCGAAGGCAGATCAAAGCCTCGGAATACATTTTCAAACATACGGTCAATGTCTTCATGTAACTGCCAGAGCGGGCCGTAAATTTGTGGCCTTCCACGTTGCACCGGGACGTTTCGGAACTGCTCTTCCTCACGGCTGAACCAGTTCCAGGGATTAAGTCTTGTAATATCCATAAAAACAACCTCCTTTTTTGTATGATAGTCATTCTGAAGTTGCAGCATCAAAGGAAGGAGCCAGCCACAAACTGGCTCCTTCCTTACAAAGAGCGAGGGCCTATGCCACTTTCTTCTTGTCTTTATTATCGTTAGAAGAATTATGCTCGATGGTTTTCTGGCTGCCTGCACTCTTTATCTGGATCATCCGGGGTTTTTGTTCCTCCGGGATCTCGCGTACAAGATCAATGCGCAGCAAGCCGTCTTTCATTTCTGCGCCAGTGACTTTCATATAATCGGCCAAACGGAAGGTACGCTCAAATGGGCGTGCGGCGATACCGCGATATAGGTACTCGCGCTCCTTTTCCTCTTTATGTTCAATATGACCGGATATAGTTAGGCGGTCATTTTGGACAATGATGTTCAGGTCTTTTTCGGTAAATCCGGCCAATGCCATCGTGATGCCATAGCGATCTTCGCCATGTTTCTCGATGTTATAGGGCGGATAAGTGCTTGTTCCTTCGTTATTGTCCATCAGTGATTCAAATAAATCACGCAGGCCATCAAAGCCGACGGTGGTACGAAGCAAAGGATTAAATGCAAATGTTGTCATAAGAAAAACCTCCTTTAGTTGAGCAAGATTGATCATATAACATGAGTCTATCAAACGGCTCATGATGAAGCATTTAGTACGCAGAAAGAGAATTTCAAGGGGTGTATCTTACCTTCTATATTGGGAAATTGGGTAGATCGGGTGTCATTTTTTTCTAAAGTGGGCTTCAGTAAGTTCTCAAATTAGATTTCAATGATCGGTATGCAAATAACTTGATGCTTCCGCTGCGACATAGCCTTTTCGCTCCTTCGTCCCCCGCTGCTTTATGAATGCTGCCTGTGCTTCCTCCTCAGTCGGGTAAGGAGTCATACGCACCTGGCCGGAGTGCCCGATCCGGCCCCACCCTCTAATGACGCAAGAATTCCCGAACAGATCCGGCTGTATATCCAGGTGATACCACCTATGGCAATTCTTCGCTGGGTTTATCCTATAAAGAGTCACTGCTGAGTTCATAAATCACTTCCTCGTTTAATGTTTCCTCACACCTGTATTGCCTGTTTGTACGTTTGCCTTCCTACAATCCTACCTTTGCTGAAACATTGTTCGTAAATAGTGATCCCTCGTGGATATAGCCGCGCAGGGTCGGTAAATGCTTGTGCCCACTCTGCCTCATAATGTCGCGTTCATTCTCTCCGGCCTGCGCTGCCGCTGTGATCAGCCCTGACCGCAACGAGTGCCCGGAAAACTGCGCCGGGTCAAACCCCACGGCCTTCGCCCTGCGCTTGATCATGCAGGCAATCCTTTGATCGGAGAGCGATCTGCCTATCTTTGGTTCCTTCGCCATCCCCAGCGAGCGGAACGCCTGGCCGTCCGCGATACAGGCTGCTTCGACCCAGGCTTTCCAGGCACGCACCGGGCACGTCTTTTCATCGTTTCCGTAGGCAATGCCCTTTACTATGCCCTTGCCCTCCTGATCAGTCTTGGAACGGCGCAGCACAATGCGCAAGCCGTCTTCTACTTCCGTGATGTCGGTGTAGCGCAGCTCGGCCAACTCCGAGCGGCGAAACGCTCCGGCAAAGCCAATAAGCAGCAAAGCACGGTCGCGCACATCGATCAGCGAGCCGGAAAGCGGTTCAACCATCCTTGCCAGTATGCCGGTTACTACCGGGCGCACTTTACGTACCGTCTGCTGCGGAGCGTACATACGCCGGATGGATTGCATGATCTCGCGTACCCGGTGCGAGGTCGTTGGCGTTTCGTAGCCATGTTTTTTATGCGAATGGCTGATGGAAGCTATGCGGCGCTGGATCGTGGCTATTTTATAATTCTCTTCGGCCAGCTCCGCAAGATATGCGCCTACACAGTCGGGTGTTGCTGGTAAAGAGGGCAGAGGGATATCCTGGCTGTCGCACCAGCTCTTAAAATCCGCGAAGTCGGACGCATACGCCTTCTTCGTGTTGGCCGCTTTGGCGGTTTCTGCATACCGATCATTGCGGTCTTTCAGCCGTTGCAGGAATGCAGGCTCCGCAGGGGGAACAAGCTGGGGTAAAGTATCGCTATTCATAAGCCAGCGTCCTCCTATTTATTCATGCTTTGCTTCTTCCCTGCGCTCGCGGATCAACTCCTCAGAGAGCACAACGTCCGCCGGAGCGAGCCGAGCAAAGAAATCCTGCGCCGCCCTTAATGCTATACCGTCCTCCATCTCCTGGAAGGTTTTTGCGGGGCCGTGATACGGCACGCATCCTTTAAGATCCTGCCCATCATTTATATCCGTCTTCTTTTGCGTCATGTCTTTTTCGTGGTTCTATTCTTTGGAAGTCAGGATTTCATTCTGTGCGTTTGACATGCTGAATAGAGTCTTTCTGTACCAATGACAAAAAAGCCGCCCGTATCTTCGTGAAGAATTTGGGTGGCATAAATCCGTAAGCAACGGTGCTTTCATCTCCTCCAGGAGTCATGCGGAGATCCGGCCCCGGCCAGATAAATTCATTGCTTTCATTCAGCACAATCCACGATTGCTCTTCATCCAGCCCCAGATGACGTTTTATAGCGGGCGGAATCTCGATGGCACATTCCAGTCGAAGCGGTTTACTATGCGTGATCGGAAGCACGAGAATACGCTGTTCGCCGCCAGGCTCCTCCTGGATAGCAGCTACAATAGCGCAAGGACGATCTTTCACACCTTCCTCACGACCTGCAAGGAATTCACTCCGCCACAGATAAGAATAACGAATGACAAGCCCAGGTTCAGGTTTCGGCAGCGGCATCCTCAGCCCTCAAGCAAGGTGTTTAGATGATCATGCCGGGAATCCATTTTTGCATTCCCTACAGCTTCGACCCATTCATCTAGTAGTTCACTGATATGATAGACTTTGCGATCCCGGCGTTTCATGCGCATATATTCTTCAGCCGATAAAAGCACCAGGTGATCACGGCCTTGCTTGGTTATTGTGACCGGCTCACGGAGCGCCTTATCACTAACCCGGCCAACCGCACTTTGAAATTCTGTGGCGGTGACTCGAAACGTATCCATATCCCATATCCCTCCTCACACATCTCTAATACGCTTATTATAGTTAAAACACCGATAAAAGCAATAAGATATATTTTCCAATAAAAACAGAAAATAGCTATTACCTTGATTATCTGGAATAGCGGAAAATTTCCGCTGCGCCTCGGCTGCATGCAAGCGATAATAGAACGTTATCGCTTGCATACGGGGCATGGTGGTATAAAACGTACATTTTAACTATATAGCGCATAGTATTTTTATTGATTATAATATATAAATCGTGTATTCTATCAAAATAACTAAATATAGACAAAATATATGCAATACGTTTCCGCCACCGACGCCAAGCAAACTTTTTCCGCCATGCTGGACACCGCCCAGCGCGAGCCGGTCATTATCCGCAAGCAAAACAGGGATGTCGCCGTGATGATCTCCATGCGTGATTTTGAGCGGTTGCGCCGCGTCAATATCGAAGAGTTCCAGAAATTTTGTGACCGCCTCGGTCAGAACGCCGTAGCCAGAGGGCTTACGGAAGAAAAGCTGAACGAAATACTAGCCTCTGACTCCTGATGCTTCCCGGCTCACGTATCGTAGTGGATACCAATGTGTTTGTCAGCAGAGCGATGCTGCCGAACTCCATTCCGGCTCGTGCCCTGAGAATAGTGGAAAATCATCATATACTGCTTGCCTCGGAGGCGACGATGGAAGAATTGACCAGAGTGTTGATGCGTCCTGAGCTTGCTCCCTATATTATCGAGCAAGAGAAAAGGGAACTATTTGCCATGCTGGATACACTCACAGAAATCGTACCGATTGTTCACTATATCACCGCCTGCCGTGATCCGAGGGATAATAAATTTCTGGAACTGGCCATCAATGGCGAGGCCCACTGCATTATTACAGGCGATGCCGACCTGCTGGCGCTCCATCCATTCAGAGGAGTATCCATTCTCACGCCGAAAGCCTTTCTGCGTAGTCAGAACGAGATCGGAGGGCAGATAGTATGATACAGAACACACACCTGCTCCCTGGAAATTTGCAGGCTCCCGCTTCTCCTTCAAGCTGCCTCATCCTTCTCATCGAGCTTCAAGAGCGCCTCGTCAACCACAGCATTCAGCCCTTCCAAAAAGGATCGTGATGCCGCTGGCAGGGTCGAAAGGCTCTGGCTGTCAACCGCATTACACAACACATCATAATCATGCCAGCTCATAAACATACTACTGCCTATAGGGCTTCCACCCATATACACACAAAGCTCGCAGCCTGCCTCATCGGTCGTCACCCGTATTTCCGGTTCCGGTATCATATCCACCTCCTTGTACTTAACCCGTCCGGCAGTGTAGTACAAAACTTCACTTTAGTACCACACGAAAATGAAAAATTCTCACCCAGGATTTGAGCGGGTTCCCGCGCTCCGTTTTTGAGGGGGTTTTGTACTACAGTAAATCCATTTGCAAAGTTACTCATCTTCATCCTCTGCCGCGCCGGTATTAAAATCGAGAGCAAGGTTTCCCTGTACTTGCTTAGCCTTCACCCGCTCCGCCTGCCGGAAAGTGCCGTATTCTGGCGGCATTTTGATTTCTATGCCTCTCAGGGGTCATAGCTCCCATACCTCGTCAATTTTCTGCATTTGGGTGATAGTGAAGGCTAGTACCTTGACAATGTTCTGTACGTTTTCAATTTCATCGAGGGTAAATTCCCGCCCCTTACGGGATTTAAGGTATTTATCCAATACCTGATACCCACCGATATAAAATTCCCACACATCTTGGGGTACGGGTGAAAAATACTGATCTCTGTTAATGTACAGGCGTTGCCGCTTCTCGTCATACACCGGCTTTTCAACCTGCATGTTGCCTTTGTTTATGTCCACTTCCGGCATAGCGGGGATTTCTTTAAGCAGGTGCGCCTGCACCAACTGCCAGCCAAGCATTGAAAGCTTTTCAAAGGTTGCTACATCAGCAACAAACGGGATACGTGGGAAGTCAATTTTCAGGAACTCAAGATATTTGCTGCGGTAAGTCGTGCTATGCAGCACGGCATAGATATACCCTAAAATCTGCTCCGGTTCATAACGCCTGCCGTACCTATCATCAATGAATTTGCGAAAAGCCGGTGAGAAGTTCTCAGTTCTCTCTTTACCATCGAAAGGATCAGCTTTTGTAAACAAATCGGATTTCTGCGGATAAAGGTAGAGTGGTAAAATATATCCGCGCTCCCTTGTTTTATTGCTTACAAGGGAGTCATCGGCTATATTATCAACACAGAAAACGTGCAACCAACTATCAGAGACTATTTGGCGGCATACTTCTAGTCCTACATTGCGGCCTCTGAGCATGTGCCGCATCATCTCTGAACGCGCTCTTTCAAGCTTATTTGTATCATAATAGATAATGCGAATGTCAAATGGACGATAAGTGACTGGCTTATTAAAGCCAGCATCATATTCACCATATTTCGCGGTAATCTGCCTTCTCAATTCCGCTTCTGTAAACCCAACTAATGTTAAATCATCCGCCGTTACTACACCAACAGAATTAACCGGAAAAATATCCGTCACCTTCCAGCCTTTTTCATACTCGCCTCGCATCGTTTCATCCTGCGGGATGAACAAGTAAAACGGCGAATTTGGCCTTAATTGCCGCCAATGTGCCGCCGTAATGCTTTCTTCCAGCAATTGCTTGTATTTGAATTTACGCTGCCCGAATAAATCAGCATGGTAAATTCCCTCAGATAGTCCTTCCTTCTTAACCAGCAAGGTAATCGCTACACCCTGTTCAATATCAAACACGTTTTCATCCTTGCCGCCGCCAGGCACGGTTTCCTTCTTCTTTACACTACCATGTAAATCCAGAATATATATCCGGTTAAAAGACTTCATCAGGCTTCGGCGCATCCCGCGAAAAGTAGGATTATCCAGGAAGGAATGATTGGTAATTATGCCAACTACGCCCTCATCCACCTGATCCATTTTCCATTGGGAAAAACGGATAAACTTTACATAGTCATCCTGCAACCATTTTGGGTTTTTCTCACCAAGCGGCTTACCGTCAACTTTTTTATAATCTTCGATCAACTTTGTAATCCATTCTCCGGTATTCTTGGAATGTCCTGAGTATGGCGGATTGCCGGTGATAACCAGAATAGGCTTGTCTTTAATCTTCTGTGCCTGTCTCACCTCGTTTGTTAAGGCAGGAAGCAGCAAGTTTAGCTGCGGTGAGATAGGCTCAAGCGTATTAGTCAGATATATCTGCAAGCGTTCTCCGGGCTTCATTTCGTAACCCTTGTCGCGCAGGAATTGGGACAATTTCAAATGCGCTATGGTGTAGGGCGCAATCAGATATTCAAAGCCGTAGAGATTTTTGAGTACGTGTTCCTGAATAACCTGGTCGCGTATTCCTTCCCCAACAACCTCAAAAATTTGATGCAGAATTTCTACAAGGAAAGTGCCGGTGCCGGTAGCAAAATCCAGTACCGTGACTTTCTTGCGCTCCGCCAGCCCTTTACTAATACCAAAGGAGTCTTTGAGTATGCCATTGATGGCACGAATGATAAAATTGACGACCGGGGGCGGCGTGTAATACACGCCACGCTTTTTCTTTGTTTCCTTGTCATAGGCATTCAGGAAGTCTTCGTAAAAATACACATACGGGTCTTTGGCAAAAAGCAGGCGTTCCTCTTCGGTTTCCTCAAATAGCCTTCTCTGCATTTTGGTGAATGCAAGGTCTTCATAGATGGCGGTGAGGTTAAGCGTGTTCATGATGGAAAGGATTTCATCCACCGGCTGCTTGGCGAGCAGGTATTGCTCCTTTTCCAGTTCATCAAGAAAATTGACCAGCTCGCGTATAAGCTCAAAACTGGCAGGAATATACTTCTTAGCATTATCTAGCGTGAGCTTATCTGGCTTATGCCGCATATTCAGCCGTGCCAGAAACAGGCCGTAGGCGAGCGTTTGAGCAAAAGCGTCCGCAAATTCCTTTATTTCCAGTTCATGAAATACCTCATCCTTAAATACTTTATAGAGTCCCCAAAGCCTTTCCTCCTGATGTTCCTTTTCCTGGCGCAATAACTCTTCCAGCAATACTTCGCGCAAATCATGACAGCGCGTAGCGAGCGCAAGCGCTAAATCCTTTGCCCGCCCGATTTCTTTAGGTGGCGTGGAATAAAAATGCTTGATCAGCTTGGCGACTTTTTCCGCTTTCTCCGGATCAAGCCTTGCCCTGCGGTTGCCAACGTCATTCTGGTAACATAGGGTTTCCCGCTCCAGAATATTGCCGTCGCGCACCCATACCCATTCCAGATAGTTGGTTAGGATGATATTGCCGGACAGTTGCTTATACTTTGCTATCTGTTTGGATTTCAGGATTTGATCGAGGTTTTCCTCTATTTTCTTGTTTTCCAGATAGCCAAGAATGGCCTCGTTAATCTTGAATTTGAAATCAGGTGCACCCTTGCCGGACTTGTCCTTTTTGGGTTCGTGAATGACCTTGATACCGGCGTTCTCGGCTTTAACTACGGCGTTTAACAAATTTTCAAGTGCAGTGCGGAGCGTATGCTCCGTTGACTCCTTAACGTCTAAGGTCTTAATAGCGTCAAAATAATCCTTAAATGCCTTAATCATTCCAGCTTGCACACCCCTAACTTACTAAATTGGCTTCTTACCACGTTCCAGCAAACAATTCTAGGGCTTATGCCTCCCGGCATAACGTGCCAGTGGGCTGACAGATCGCAACTACATATACGATGTGGTTTTGCTGGATGCTTTGGAGGGCCGCATATATAATAACACAACAGAAAAGAGGGCTGGCCGTCAATGGCGATGCCCACTGCATTATCACAGGCGATAGCGACCTGCTGGCGCTCCATCCATTCAGAGGAGTATCCATTCTCACGCCGAAAGCCTTTCTGCGTAGTCAGAACGAGATCGGAGGGCAGATAGTATGATACAGAACACACACCTGCTCCCTGGAAATTTGCAGGCTTCCTCAAAACAAGCTATTTCGCAGATCATACGGCGATTGTTCAAGCTGATAACTGCAATCTTGTCTCTGTTCGTGGCGGGGTGGAGGATGAAAAATCTGTAGCAAAAGCCAACGCCCGCATCATCAATTAGAGAACAATTTATAACAGATTCTACGCTGACCCCCACTTTCTAAGATCGTATTTTCATGATTTATTAACCATTTTGTTATATATGTATATAGTAATATAACATAAATATAGTGTCTTTATGACCCAAAAACAAAACACACCCGATAAGGAAGATACAGACCGTCAGGCCAGAATGAAGTATATAAAAACCAAACGTCCCTTCGGGCCAGATGGAATAGCATCTAAGGAAATCGTAGAAACAAACGTTGATTCTGATGGAACTCCGACAAATCCGCCTCCCCTCCCTGGCAAATCTCCTGATGGAAAAAAGGGATGGGACAGATAGAAGCAGAGCTTCTGCTTTATTTTATGCTGTTCCATTACTCACCTGCCAACCCTGCGCGGCTATATCCACGAGGGATCGCTATTTACTGAGAACGCGGCGGCGTTACCTCGCGCCATCATGATGCCCTGGCTCCTCGAATCCCTCGAAGAACCAGCCTGGTGATACTTGGAGCAGCCTCGCACTTTTGTAAAGCCGCTCAGGACTCATGGAGTTAGTGCCTGTTTCATATTTTTGGACTTGCTGGAATGTGACGGCGATCGCTGCTGCCAGCTCCCTCTGGCTCAGGCAGAGCGCACGACGCCTTTCCCGCAGCTTTCTTCCAATATGCTTATTGATATCGTTTAATACCTTTTTCATCTATATATCATATCACAGACGTATTAATCATTTATTAATTATTATGTGTAATTATATAGGATAAATACAAGATGAAGAACATGGGTATGGCAGGCATCAGAGAATTTATCGAAAGAATTTTTAAGCGCGATCGGCACGCGGGGGGAGAGGTGGCGCAGCAGGTGGGGCACGACCAGTCAGAGCTGCCTGATGGCATGGAATACACTGTGACTCGCCCGCCTCCGCCCGGCACAAGCCCAGATGAAGTGTGGGGCACGATAGAGGACCGGGTGAATAAAGACGGGATAGTAGTGCCTACCTTCATCCCAAATCCCGGCAAAGGCCCTGTGATAGGTAAGGATATTATGGAGTCATCTCCACCTCGCCCCATACCTCCCCGCGCTAGCCGTCTGAAAAACTCCGGTGGTCACAGCCGCTAACCATATAGCAACTGTCCGGTATCGGGTGGTTACCTGTTACCGCCGCCCATTCGGGGAGTGGAGAAAGAGCTTTCATTTCGCGCACTTTAAGAATGAAGTGGGTTTAAAGGCATGAAACGGGCAATTCTAACCAGACAGGGACTCATAGCCATTGCTGTCGAACTGGAGCAGTTCGCCGAATTGATTTGATACAGCAACAGTACTCCAGCTTATTCTGAAGGCGGCGGGTCGCCTTCTTTAAGATATTCGGCATAGGTGATATGTTTTTCCTTCGGGCTTGAGCCTTCGTTTTTTTGAGATTCTGGCTTGGCTTTATTTCGCGCCTGGTTGTTGCCCGGTTTCTTGAAAATTGACCAGTCTTTCAATTCCCTCATTTGCTCTACCTCCTATATCACTGTAAAATATTCTATATGAGGCACGCCAGCGTTTTCTCCTCCTTCAGGACATCCACAACAACTTGCAGTTTAACTTCCTGGCTATGCCGTTTCCTCAATACGCTTAAAGTCCTCCATAATTAATTAGCGGCTTGTAGCGCTTCCTACTGTATAGAAGCCGCTGGTTGCGGTTGTCCCACTGACCCCGGTGCCTGCTTTATCCGGCCATGCCTGGTTATTGTATTCGGTGTTAATCCAGTCGGCAGAGTATGCTGTGGGGGAGAGGCGTAGTTCGTCCATATATGCTCCTTTGTCTACATCGCCTCCACTGTCATTCATCGTCCAGAATACGACATTAAAACCACTATTGCTCAAAGTAGTTGGAGCGCTGGTGCCCTGAGCTGCCTGAACCCCGTTAACGTAGAGCGTATTGGTGCTGCCGTTACGAGTGGCAACGATGTGTGTCCAATTTCCTATTGTCAGGCAATTGCCGCCCGTCGCACTGATCTGGTAGTTTACCTTTCCGCTGGAGTTAACGAGGAAACTTGGACAATCATTGGTGCCGTAATGATTTCCGTTACTGGCGTTGCTTGTTAGCATGACACCCCAGGAACAAATGTTGACAAGATCGACCAAGTCGCAGGCGTCTACCCCCCAATCATTATGCTGGCTGGTCGACGAAACCGTCTTATCAACCCAGAACTCTATAGTAAAGGTTGAGGAATTCTGAAAATACTGGTAGGTGCCATTAAGGCCGAAATCCATATTTCCGTTGGTAAAATTAACTCCTGTACCCACGCCAAACGGCGATGTAACGGAAGCCGGGCTGCCGGTATATCTATAATTAGCAGCGCCGCCATTATTGGCGGCGCTGTTCGTGCCGCTTGAATCTACCGGGACAGCGGCAAAATTCGGTCCCGCGTTGTTTACTCCGCTGCCATAATGCCATACACCCTGATAGTTGTTGCCTACAGTCCATACCGCAGTTTTATTCGATTGGTCAGTGGTAACAGAGGCATTGCCGTAGGAGATGTAAATATTTGTGTTCGTGTTATGAGAAAGCGCTGGAACCTTGATCCAGTAATTAACTGCTCCGGTAGTCGAGTTATAGCTTTCCTGCTCAAAATTGAGAAGGGTCGTGCCTGCGGAGTCAGAAGTGAAAACGACATCATAGCCGTTGGTGCTTGTGACATTTCCACCGTTTCCTGTAGTGGCCAGCCAGGAATACGTGCCTGCGAACAGCAGCGGGAAGTTGCTCAGATCCACCTGGGTAACCTGGCCGACCTTGGTATAGTCAATCGTGATTTGGCGGCAATAGCTGTAGCCGGATACGGGGGTGCAAGGAGGGGTGCAGGCAGTAGTGTAGGCACTCGATGAGATAAAGGACTGCGGTATGGCGTTCATGTTAAATTGTGTGCTGTTATAGACAACATGATCATCAAAGGTGCTGGTGGCGATTTTATTTACAAAGCTTTGAAACTGCCCTGCCCCGTTCGCTGTCAATCCTCCGCCATGTTGAACCTGTGCATTATCGGCTTGGCTGGTGTCAGTCGATCCGCTGTTAAAGCGTGAAGCTGTACCGCTTGAGCCTGCAAGCGGCAGCCATGCTCCGTAACCGTCCTGGCCGTGGCTTACCAGTGCTACCACAGTGTTATGCACATTACCGTTGTCTATGACAGTGATCGCTCCAGGAAGAGCCTGGGCACTGCAAAGAGGACTAGAAAAGGAGAACGCCGTGGCGTTGGTATCAACCGCGTAGGTGATGTCCCTACCGTAACCGTCGAGGGCGTGGTCAGCAGATAGGCCGAGCGTAAAAACCGGAACCATACCGAGCGCAATATGGTTCGTTGCGTCGGCATAGGCGGCAGACGGCATGCCGCCCGTACAGTTACCAGGCGAACCTGTTCCAGGGTTAGCAGCCGCCCGCCCCCAGTTATTATCTCCCATTGCCAATGTTGGGTCAGCAGGGCAGGGAAGTACTCCATTGGCAGCCTGGTACTGGCGTAGCGCCGTCAGGATGGCATTCATTTTGACGACGCTGGCCGCATCGTGCTGAATTTTGGCCTGGGGAGTGGGAAGCACCGCGACCATCAGTAGTCCAGCGACCGTTAAGAGAATGCTTATTTGGATAAGGCTAAAGCCGGATCGTGAGCGAAGCAGAGTATGCATTCCCTTATGTTATTGAGTAGTAGCGAGAAAGTCAAAATCTTTGTCAAGTATATATATTGCGAATACTTAAAAAACCGTAAAGATATACTCAGCAAAACAGGAGAGATTTTATTCTCGTCCCCTGCTTTTGCGTGGTTGCTCAGGCGTTCGGGGAAGCCTTATATCTTTCAAAGTGGCGGTGTCCGGATTGAGCCCTTTCAACCTATCCAGATGATCCCTATGGTTTTTAACTATTTTCATCGTTCCATCAGAATCGACGTCTATTTCTACGATTTCCCCGTTTTTTATATGCTTTGAAGAATTAACAATTTCATTTTCTCTGATTTTTTCAAATTCATCCTCCCGGAACAATCTCATAAGCTCTTGATTACTCGCATCTGTTTTTTTTGCAATTATTTCCACCGCTTTTATGAAATATCCATGTGTAAAAACATAGATGGTTTCTTCGGGGCGCTGTGCTATATCGCTGATGAAGTCTTTCACACGGCTTATAAAGTGAGAAAATGATTCAGCCCCTTCGGCTATACTCAAGTCAGAGTCCAGCGCTTGCCAGTAAGCAATTTTGCTTGGCCCGCGATCCTTGGAAGTTTTTTGAATATACAGAACAGGGTCAAGGTACATGAAGTCACCCAACCTATCATCTTCTTTGTTGGGAACTTCTTTCCCTGCGCTGTCTAAGGTGGGGATTGTGCTCTGCAAGGCTCGTGGCTGAGGAGACATCAAAACGAGTTCAGGGGGAGGAAAAGCTTTCAAGGCGTCACGGATTAAACAAGCCTGTAAAGCTCCCAGACGTGTAACCATCACATCAGCATGCCTTAGAGCTGCACCTCCAGCGTTGCTTTCGCTTTCGCCGTGCCTGATAAATAACACTTTTACCGTAAAAGATCCTATATTTTATAACTCTTACATGTGAAAATCCACTATAGCAGATATTAGTAAATATTTCGTTTATTTCACTGAAAGGATGGATTAAGGGTTTCGGAATGTCCTGGCCTAAGGTGGCGGGCTTCCTTCCCTGCATATCGCATAAGCGATTGTTTAGAAAGAGTAAGATACCATTGAAAACCTGAAAACAATAGAAAACTGCAAGCACCAAAAATAACGGAACAATAATAACTACCTTGATCTGGGACATTCCGTTTATTTCATTTAATCATAGCAGAAAATCCGCCTGTTTGCAGGCAGAAGCAATTAGCATTACAGGCCGTTACAAGTAGTTTGTTGGCTCTGTCTTTCTGCGACTCACCAGAGCCAACAAACTACTTGTAGGTATGGGGGGCGGCTTTCTGTTCTGGACATGGAGCTTCTATCAACACATGATTCTGGAAGGACGGGACATTGCCAGCAGATTGAGGCTTTCCGCTGCCTAAGAAGGCTTTTAAGGCGTCTGCATCGTAGATGATCCCGCCTGCATGGAAACCGTAGCTTGGACAGAAACCCGCGCCTGCTTGCGTGCAATCGCTGCGGCAATATCAGGCGATATGCCGGTAGGAATGCCCGCCGTATCTTCCAGGGAGCGCTGCTGTACGGGAGTTTCCTGATTGTAATAGTTCATACTATCCGACATAACTTCTGAGTCTACCAGAGAATCCAGCATGTCAAGCATCTGGTTGAGGCTCATCTCGTAGTCGTATGCCTCGAACATGAACAGGCACAGACCAGCGACCACCACATAAAGGCCAAAGAATGTGAAAGGAATGGCGAGCAGAGCGCCGATGACGATGATCGCAATCGGCTCTACCCAGCGTTTCAGATTGCTGTCGGAGATCGGCAGAAAGCCCAGGATGGATACGCCACGGCTGTAGGTATGCCATGATTCACCGCGTTTGATCGCCCGCCAACGCAGGTTACGTTTCACCAGCCCCAGGATGAGCGTCACCCACGCGAAAACCTGTATAAGAAGAATGGATGGAGCGCGACCGGAAAGGCCGCTGAATACGGTCAGTACATTCAGGAGAATGAAAATGATAAGCAGCTTTATCGGGCTAAGAAAACGGTATCCGGGTTTCTTCCTGATCAGCACGATGAAGGGCATCGCAGGATACAGGCAAATGTTCGCTACAGCGGCTATCTTCTGTTCCAGGGGAATTTTTTGCTGCATAGGTTGCTGCTGCATGAGAAAACTTCACTTTCTACCTCTGATTAAAGGTAAGCAACTTGTAGGGCAATCCATCGTCAAACAGATGCCCGCCCTTATACACAATGGATTCGATCTGGAAATTGTATATATCCCCTCCTCTCTTCAGAATGGTGAATTCAGATGGTTCGACAAAGTAGCGCCGCTGCTCGTTACGGCTGGCTCCTCCCGACATGCCATGCTCGCCACGGCTCACATTCGTCCCTGCCACGCTTATCCATCGCTCACCCAGCAGCTTCGCCGCCCATTCATTCGTGTCACCACTGTTCTGGCAGAAGAATTTTGCCTGCAAGTTACCGAGCAGGCTGTCTACCGCGTCGTCGTTGCCTAGCACCCTGCGGTAGCTCTCCCGGTTCTGGGTAAGATAGACGGTGCATCCGCCTGCGCTTCTGGCTACCGCCTGATACTCGGCATCGAAATCACTGACAAAGTTCTGCGCCTCATCAGCCCAGAGAAACACAGGGCGCAACCAGGCATTGCCCTGCATCCGGCGCATCACTGCAACCTGGAAACAGTATTTCCAGGCAAGATTAGCGACACGGCCAGCCAGACGGAATTCCTGAACAGGCAGGTCAACAATGATGATTCTGCCCTGGAACGCATCTTCCGGCTGGACATTGATATCGGTGGAAAACAGCTTCCTGAGCGGGCGGGTGATAAAGGGACGCACTAACATGGAGAACGATAGCACAATAATGCTGCGTGTGCGCTCGGCCAGCGCCGGGAATTCACGCAGCCAGTAGTTTTTGCACTCCTCGAAATCGTCTAATACATCCTGAGCCGCTCCCTTGAGTTTCTTTTCTGCCTCTTCGATAATCGCCCAGCATACGCTATTTTTCTGCCAGTCGGCATCGGCAAGCTCTTTGAGGCTCGTTGGAGCGGTCGTCACAATCGAGCGTAACAGCGGCAGGGAAACCTGTAAATCCGCGAATATCGGCAAATCGACTAAATTGGTCAGCATGTGGTGCAACGCATCCTCGAAGAACCGGTTATCACCGCCGCCTTCTTCCTTCCCGGCTCCGCCTGCTATATTGCCCGCGATCTCATCGAGCAGGGCGACGATATTGATGGTCAGGCCACCGCCCTGCCCTGCCCGCGCTGCTTCCCAATCCAGGAAATTGAACCGCCACTTCCCGGCTGCGTCAATGATGACTAAGTCAGCCGCCCGCCCGGTTGCCTTAGCCCAGGCTTCCCACTGATAGCGCTCTTCTTTCTTGGCGCACAGCACCAGGCCGCCGAAATCATTGGCGAGGTATCCCATCGCTAGGTGCTGCGCCACGCCCGATGTTTTGCCGCTACCGGTGGCTCCGAAAACGCATACGCCAGTCAAGGCGTCCGCGATCCTGAACGCCTCTCCCCTTCCCCAATCCCTGACCACCGTGAGCGGGTGAAAATCAGGCAGATTAGCCATGAAATAAGCCCCTTTCTTTTCCTACTGTCCTGCTATAGTGATCTCTATCTTCTCTATGATAGGTTCGTCTTTTGACGGCATAGGCCATTCTTTCGGATGGAATTCCTGAATATAGATACAATCCCGGTGAGCGATATGCTGAGGTAAATCCTGGAGGTTCTTTCCCACGATCTTAACCGTCATGAAGCTAAAAAAAACCATTATCTGCTCGCCCGATACATTACCGGACATGCTGTGCATCACATCCATTTTGTAGCGGTATTCGGGATAATGGGAGGTATCAGCGAGCCGGATGATATGCAGGCATTCCTGGCTCTGGCTTCCAAACTCATATGCTCTGTATACATTGCCTCCTTCACTGCCTCTGGGATCATCGCTCGTTGCGTGTTCGCTTACGCGCTTGTGCCTAGCTAATATAGCCTTGGGATTCTTTGCCATGTTTCACCTCGCTGAACCGGCCTGCAAGCGTCCGTTTCGGACAGGCCGTAACTCCAAATATACCATGAAGGGGTTGAAAAAGTATTAAATTGGACAACCTGTGGTATGCTCATCATCCCTTCACAAATCCTCCGGTTCAGGATAGGGCAAGTCCTTGCTGGTTTCATCGAGATATCGGTTATACTCTTCTTTATCCAGCCAGCTTTCTATATCAAGCGCATAGCCTGCCTCGGCAATATCGCGCTCGATGTTACGACCGGGTAAAAAAGCACCGCTTTGTATGAGGTTCCGGTAAGATTCGCCTATGCGGCTAAAGGATTCTTCGTCAAATATCTTTGCTTCAGGCCATAATCGCCATACCACGTCAATATCCTATCCGCCCGGCTCATAATCCTCTGGCTCAATATCCTGATCGATCTCAGGATCTTCATTTCCTCCCCTCAGCCGCTCATAAGCCGTTCTTACATAACTAATTGTATTATAATATAAATTTTCAAACATAGTCAATGTTCTGTCGAACCAATTCTTTCCTAAACCATATTCTCTTATTTCTCCGTATCTTTGAATGCTTGCTTTATAAGCTCGCGCCATCGGACTATTGAATAAATCCACCGAGGCTTTTTGTTCTTCCCAGGTTAGTTCTCTCTCTTCAAACACATCCGGCCCCTGCTCCCTGCCCGTTGCTTCCTTCCCGATAACATCTTTCACCGTGCCCTGAATATTCGTCCTCTCGCCGTATTTCCTGAGATTGGCTTTATAAGCCAGCGCCATCGGGCTGTTGAATAAATCCACCGAGGCTTTTTGCTCTTTCCATGTTAAGGCGAGTGCTTCCTCCGGTTCGGCGACAGGTTGAAGCTCCGACTCTTCAGGCGCAGATGCCTCCTGCTCCTGCTCCTTACTCGCTGCCTCCCGAAGAACGTCCCTTATCCTGTTAACCTCACCCCATACTGAGGCAGGCAACTTCAAAGAGTTGCTTATTGCCTCAATCTGAAACACGCCCTCTTCCGCAGAGGTTTCCGCCTGAACAGGCTCTTTTTTTTCTGCCCCTTCCTCTAACGACACTTCACCCTCTGGCCCGCTGAATTCTTCCTCCAGTTCCGCCGCGATCAGGGCGTCCGGTTCCGCATCCAGCTCTGAAACCGTGAATTCCTCTTCCAAATCCTGCGCGATTTCTGCGTTCAGGGCAGCCAGTTCATGAACAAGGGCATCGATCTGGCGGTTATGCTCTTCAATCTCACGGTTTCTATCTCCCAGCTCGCTTTGTTCGCCGCGCCGCTCCAGCAAGGTCGCCTTGCGGCCCATATGTATGCCCGGTGCGCGGTCAATGCCCTGCTCCTCAAGCGTGCGGTGATCGACCTTTGTATCAAACCCGGCTTCTTCCAGTGCCTTATTCTGGTAGAATGCCCAGCGCTCGCGCCAATGGGTTAACATCTCTTCCTTGTCCATAAAGTCGCGGGGTTTCTTCCTGGCAAAATCGTCACCCTCTATCGGACGCAGTGAGATAACCAGGTGGGCATGATCGTTGCGCTGGTCGCCCCGCCGGTCAGCGCGATGAAACCCCGCATCCACGACAAACCCTTGCGAAACGAACATATCCCGCGCAAACTCATTAACGAGCGCAATCTTGTCTTCATCGGGGAGTTCATGGGGAAGCGCCAGCACCATTGTACGGGCCACCTGCGCGTCGTGGCGTTTCTCGGATCGCTCGACGCGGTTCCATAGCTCGTGACGGTTGTATGTCCACTCCGGCGCACTTTCGGGCGCAAGGATTTCACTATGAAAAACGCCGCGTTTGCGCCCATAGGCTTCGAGCTTATTGACACGCTCGTTATAAAAGTCTATGCCATTGGCATAGGCGGAAGCGGCCACGGCTGAATAGCCAAGGCTCCGCTTCACAATATCAGTGCTCAAATGATAGCTTGCCATTTGATGCACTCCGTCCTTTTCGGGTGCCGTTTTTCAAAACGGCACTCGCGTATACGCGCTGTGCGCGAAGCAGGTTCAAAGGGCAGGCACGCCCTGTGTCGTGGGTTCTCAGGGGCGCGAAAGCCCTTGAGGCAGGGTGCAGGGATGCAATCCCGCCGCACACATCGCTTGCGATGTATAAGTGCGCTCTTACGAGCCAGCAACACTCCTGCAAGTTGCATCCGTTAACCGTTCATCAACCGTTTTGTGGTAATCTGATTATATCACGCAGGTTGTTAAACCTTCGTTAATCAAAAACAAAACCGCGAAAGGAACGTTTATGCAGGGGGACAAATCAAAACAGCCACTTAGCAAAATCGAACGCAAAGAACAGCAGAAAGCAAGGCTCGAAGAAGAAATAAAGATACTGAAAAAACGGGAGGCCAAAGCGAAGCGGGCATGGGATACGAACCAGAAGGTCCGCGTAGGGGCGGCCATCATCAGCGAGGCACAGGAAAGCCCCAAGAAGATGGCGGAATTATTGCACCTCCTCGATAAGTTTTTCACCAAGGATTACGATAGGAGATTCTTTGTCGAGTGGGGGCTTTCTCCGCACCACAAGAACGCGGAGCCAGAAGAATTGTCTGAAAAAGAGGCAGGGAAGTAGGAAAGGAAGTGGGGTTATTCCCTGCAATCAGAGGATGTATCTATATTCTGGCTTCCCAGCACAGCCATAATTTCAACCGTATCGCCATCTATACGGTAATAGATGCTCTCTTCACCGTAAACGCTGCGGCGGTAGCCTTTGTGGATATGATCAACAGGCGGATACAGATAGGGCCGTTCGGCTATCTTCCTGAAACGCTCAATCAGAGCGTAATAATAGCGGTCAGCCGCCGCTTCGCCCCAATTCTCGGAGCCATAGGTGTAGATTTCGGTAAGTTGAGCTGCCGCCTTCTCAGATAGTTTATACCGGCTGGTCACGACGCACCTTGCTTTTAATCTGCGCCAGCAGCTCTTCAGGATCAGGGTTTTCTATAAAACCACTCTGTTCGGCTTCAATCAGTATTGCGCGGATAGCCCTAATCTTTTCATCTTCAGCACGGGCTTTCCGTATCAGGTCATTCACTACATCGCTTTTGCTGCCATACTCTTTCCGTTCCTCTACCTGAGCGATGAGCCAGGCGTCATTAGGAGGCGTAAGCGTGATGCTCTGGCGGGTCATAAGGTCGATCCTTCTTCATGATGCGAATACGCACCATGATAGCACCATATTAGAGGAAAGGCAACGTAAAAAATGCAATTTATGTTATTCCCTGCCCTCTGCTTTGGCGATGGCAGCACGTCGCAACCGGCGAGCTTCGTCATAATAACCCTTTCGACGCGCTGCTTCCGGGTCGGCATCGGCAAATTCTTGATATTTCAAAGCCTCCAACAGCTCCAGTGCCGCTGATATCAAGCGGGCATGGCACTCCTGTTCATTTGCTGGAAGGTTCTCGTTTGTCTCAGCGATATAGTGCTCATTATCACCACTCTCACCTGCACGGTATATGCGGAAATTCGGTATTTCAGCGCCAGTTTGCTGGCTGGTAAAAGGCAGATATTCATAGTCCCATTGTTCTGTCATAAAATCTCCTCTAGCTCTGGGAATAAATCAGCAGCAACGGTTTCAAGCACCAGCCAGTTAATACCGATCTCTGCGTCGTGCTTATCTATACAGCGTTCTAAGACCTGCATAGCCTGCTCATCCGTAAGGTCTGGGCGTACCTCCTTCACATCATCAATGTGCCACAAAGAAGCTACCCAGCCTCGTGATGCCAGTATTTCACGAATTTGTTCAATAGAAATGTTTTCAATGTTAATCTGCATAAAATCTCCGTTTCGTGGTTAAAGAGAGGGGCGGTTGTTACGCCGCCCCGCCCGGATTGTTATTCCTCGGTTTCCGGTTCTTCACCGGCCTTCGGAAGTGTGACGGCGAGATCGCCGGTTATACTGATGCCTTCAGTAATCTGGAGCTGGAAGCCATCTGAGTTTTTGTTCGGAAACAGGACACCTACTTTCGTCCATATGTCCTTGCCCTTCTTTGTCTTAGTGACCTTCGAGACGTTATAGTATTTCACTTTTTCAGCCATAGTCTTTCTCCTTTTAATTGTATGAGGCTGCACCATTGCAACCTCTTTAACGGCATACGAAAAAACGCACCTATAAGCAAGAAAGTCATAGAAATTTGCTGCGCGAGGAAGCCGCCAGGCGGGGAAATTTCGTCATTGACTTGCGAGCGCGGGGCGTATCGTAGCCGTCTTAAAAGAGGTCATGTGTGCTCGCGCATAATGAAAAGACAGGGAATGACTATGCAAAAAGCGCCGGAATGCGATTAACGTCCCTGGTAAAGGTCAGGACGGCCACGATCATAGGACAGGGTACGCAAGGGTTTCTGCTCCCTATCCTGATGCGTCTGCTCCGGGGTGTCTCCCTTTGGCTTCGGCGGCATGGGCCGATCCATTAATACATCGTTCCAGTCCTTGAAGCGTTCGCCAGGACAGGATTTTGAGCGTGGGCGGGCGCGATGAAACAATTCCGGGGGTCTGTCCTGGCATATGGAATTAATAAAGACCGCATAGTTTTCACCCTGCGCATCAGCATCGGTGGCAACAACAACATGGGCCTTGGGATACTTCTGTAATAAAGCAGTGAGCTGCGCCTGCTGTTCTGAAGACAGAGCGCCGGAGAATGACACATAGAGACCCGGTTTCTTACTGAGCTGGGCATAGGACATGGCGTCTATGGCGGCCTCGGTTATGACAATGCGTGCAGGCTCCTCGCCGGGCGGGAACGTATTGCATAGGAACAGGGCCTTCTTGCCGCCGCCTGCAAAGCCAGTAAAGCCCCGGTTCTTGGTCTCCCAGCCGGTGAGGCCGTTTGCGTCATCATGCCGGAAACAAGCATTTCCGCGAGCGTCCATTTTGATATGGTGGGAGAAATCCCAGATCGTGTCATCACTCAGGCCACGGCTTTTAAGGTAATCGCCGTCATAGTCGCGCATTCTGTGCCATATGGAAGCAACTGCGACGCGGTTGCTTATAGTTGGCTTCGGCTTCACATATTCTTGCGTTGGCGTTGGATGGGGCCTTCCCAGCCATTCACGCAGCACCTTCCGGGCTTGCCCTAGCCCACAGGCTTCGCGGTACATCACAAAGTCTATCGCGCTGCCGTTTGCATCGCCATGCACTTCAAAGAATATGCCGTGACCATCCTGGGCAGTTGCTACGATGATTTTGCTGGCGTTTGCCTCATTCTTCATGACAACAGAAGTTCTACAACTCTCCTTACGTATGACAGAATATCCATAAGACTGAGCGAGCTGAACGAGGTCAACCCGTTTTTTGAAGTCCTGCAATTCTGCGTTATCATTTCGGAACATGGTGGTTTTCCCTGCTGCCACTATTCCGATTGTATCGATTATAAGTTATAATTTGGTTAATACTGATGGTTTTCAGGGCAGAAAGGAGGAAATTCTCCATGCCGGACTGGCAGGAAGAAAAACGCGCTGCCCAGACCGCTTTCACATTCGCCGGAAATCTTTTCCAGGATGTCCATAGCAGTATCAGCACGGTGTACCAGCAGATACTTATGACAGGCCACCCTTATCCCCCGACAGCGGGACGCGACAGCCTTACTCACCAGATTACCGAAGATATGTTCAGGCAGCCGGGGCAGGAGGATATTGGGATGTTTGGCCGCCAGCATACGTATGAGCCTGGCAATGACCCGGATCAGGGCATAGAGCCGGGAGCTTAGGTATGGAAAACGATCCCCTTGCGCCATTCCGGCGCGGGCAGCAACCCGCACCCTCCGACCAGGCGCAGCATTCCCTGGCGGAGCATGAGGCACTGCGGCTGGCAATCGCCGCATTAAACGAGGTTCCCAATTCCAGGGTAAGGATAGAAGGGTACGCGAGCACGTACCAGCTCATTCCCGATCTGGAAAAGGCGTACCGGGAGGCAGAGGAGCACATCAAACTGGAAGCATTAGCGTCGAAAATGTACGATACGTTGCTGCTGTGCGAGGATGCTCTAACCGAGTTGGGCCGAACGAATGATGGCACCCCATACATACAGGCGCTTATCAATATCCAGGTGATCAAGAAAGAGGCGGGTTATCCGCTGCCGGGGCCAGATCTTCAGCAGGGACTTGAAAAGGCGGCTGGTAGTCTATCAGAGGAGCAGGTGATTAAATGGATGCAGGGAACCTCGGCGCAGGCACCTGCGGAGCCGGGAACAGGGGCTAAAGATGATGCAACAATAGCATTGCTTGATGCCACAAAGGCAGCATGGCAGCGGAGCCGCGCCGGTAACGAACAACTGAAAGCCATCAATGCGGAACTGTTGGAGGCGTTGAAGAGCCTGATGGATACATGGGAATGCAACCCAGATCATTATGCGGAAGAAATCGAACTATACGGGCCTCTAATCGCCAAAGCTGTATTGGAGCAGCATTCGCCGCAACCGGAGAGAGAAAACAACCCGCCTGCTGCGAACTCTCCCGATACGACAGCGGAGCGTGATCATGGCTTCGAGCCGGGAAGGTAACTGGCATGGAAAATCAACCTGAAAAAGACAAAGATGCTCAGAAAAGCTGGGAGGAGATTAAACGGCTGGAACAAAATAGCTTCCGCCTGGGAGCAGGTGAACCCGTGACACTAGACCGTATCCGAACGCGGGTATTGCTGAATGCAAAGTTCTGGGAAAATGAGATTCTCCATGAGCACCTTGGCGATGTGACCAGAGATGACAGAGAACAGCAGCCTGATATTGACCTAGAGCCGGAAAGGTGAACGGGCATGGAAGAGCAGCCCTTTTCAGGGAATAATCCTGAGAAAGACAGCCACGCCTCGGCCATCTGGGAAGAGATCAAACACAGGATGCAGGGAGCTTTCCAGGTTCTTACCGGCAAGAGTGCCGCCGTTGATTTACAGCGATTGTCACAGCTAGAATTCTCGCAATCGATTATTGAAGATGACCTGGCCTATGCCAAGGAACACGACCTTGAAAAGGGCCTAGAGCCGGAAAGGTGACGGTGAAATAATTGAGCGATCAGTTATCGCGGTTCCGCAGAGGTGAAACACCTGCGCCAGCGGCCACGGCGGCCAGCAACACCGAAAAGCACCCCTATGAGGCATACGATAAAAGCAATAAGCCCTGTGCCTATACGGAAATCCGCTGCGTGCTGCAACCCTCGCAGTCGCCACAATCACGGTTTCTCATGGCAACGGTATTCAGCGCGGACTATGATGAAGTTTTCACACTGATTTACAGTTTCATGGCCGTGGAAGTGCGGGGACGCAACCTCAAGGATATCCGGCGTGCTATCCAGAATGGCCGCTGTGAGTTCATCCAAGAGTATCACGAGAATGAATTTCAGAAGCCCGGCAAAGATGCGCCTGTAATTGAATCGATCCACTTCATTACGGGAGAGAAACTGGATGATATCCTAGCATCCCACAAAGCAGGAAAATAGCATGCTGGATGATATGTTTCACTTCATCGATCCGATAGTCGAATCGAGCGAAAATGACATAGCAAATATGGTCATCCAAACGGAGTTGTTCTTTAATTTTCTGCAAAAGAGTGGCATCAAGAGAAAAATCGAATTGCCGGAAGAAAATTCTACCACACTGCCTCTGGAAATAGCGCTTTCTCTGCTGCGTCCCAACGAAGTAGAAAAACTGAAACGCTATCTCGCTTCCTATAAAGACGACCCTGACCACTAAGGCGAGGGGGCGTTTTATTTACATTCAATTCGCTTCCTGCCTTGCATCAGGCAGCGAATAATTCTCTCAGTTCTGGCAACACTTCTGCTAACGTCGTTTGATGGTTCTTGATCGGTATCGCGTAATTGATGCCGACGCCGCCAACAGGCGTCATGACGTGCGCTGCGTCTCCTATCAGCAGCAGCCCCGGTCGGTACCAGCGTTTCACCCGGCTGGATTCCACAGAGAGGACGGAGACCTGTTTCCATTCTGTGATGGTTTGCA
>Ga0209061_1001925_pt1 | contig 29929 bp, 28 predicted proteins | sample Coa_R1_10_FD_187157 | JGI IMG/M metagenome (GOLD analysis project Ga0209061, IMG submission 187157) | Surface soil microbial communities from Centralia Pennsylvania, which are recovering from an underground coalmine fire - Coalmine... | ecosystem: Environmental > Terrestrial > Soil >... | reverse complement strand
CCCGGCGGCGCGCCAGCGCGCCGTGATGCCGCGCAGCCTCGCGGCCGCGCGCCCAGCGCGGACGCGAGCGGGTCGTACGGGTACCGTCCCGTTACGGAACGTAATCGACTTAACGGGGTAAACGGGATGGGATCACACCGCAGGAGGCGGGAGTTTCAGATCAGGCCGGAAGCGGGGCGCGGACGGCTAGGCCAGTGCTGCGGCCTGCAGGCGGTCGCGCAGGGCGTACAGTTCGGTTTCCAGAACGTCGCTGATGTCTTCGGGAACTTCGAGGAGCACGTCTATGGCCAGCAGCCGTTTGCGGGTGTAGTCGTCCATTGGTCCTCGCTAGCTGGCTGGGGTCCATGCGCCGCGCGCGCGGCGGCAGAATTCATCGGTCATCGCTTCATACAGCCGTTGCAGTTCGCCGCGGCCGGCGGCGTTGTCCGGTGCTTCTTCGAGCAGGCGGCGTATGCGCGCCCGTTCGGCGAGGAATGCCGGGTCATCTAGTTTCGTGAGATCGCTGGGCTGGCTGGTCTGCGGCATGGTCGTGGTCTTCCGTCGCGGCTGGCAGGACACCCGGCCGCATTCGGCGTTGCGCGGCGCGGTTATAGGTCAAGGGTGTCCGGGCAGCGCCGGGTGACGCTACAGTTCCGGCCCCCACATCGTGTTTGTGTGCCTACCGGCAGTTGCGGTGCGTCCTAGGATTTGGGGTGTGTCCGCCAGATCAGTGTTCGCTGACGTGCTGCGCGCTTACCGGGAGCATGCCGGTATAACTCAGCCGGAAGCCGCGCAGCGGCTGATGGTATCGAAGTCGCTGTATCAGAAAATCGAGGCGTGCGAGCGCAGGCCGCAGCGTCAGTTCGCCGCGCAATGCGACCTGCTGTTCGGGGCCCCGGGCGTGTTCGCGCGCATTTACGAGGACATGATTGCCGAGCCCTATCCTGCGTGGTTCGGGCCGCGCGTGGTCTACGAGGACCGCGCGTCGGTGATCACGGACTGGGAACAGCGCGGGGTGCCGGGGCTGCTGCAGACCGAGGCGTATGCGCGGGCGGTGATCCGCGCGTGCCGTCCGTATGACCGGCCGGATGCGCTTGAGCAGACCGTGCAGGCCAGGCTTGAGCGGCAGGAGATCCTCGCCCGTGACGATCCGCCGAAGCTGTGGGCGGTGATCGCTGAGGGGGTGCTGCGGCAGTGCGTGGGCGGTCCTGACGTGATGCGCGAGCAGCTGGACCACTTGGTCAAGATGTCGGGGTCGCCGCAGGCGGTTATCCAGGTGCTGCCGTTCAGCGCCACGGACGCACCGGGCGCGGACGGCCCGGCGGCGCTGTTTGAGTTCGAGGATGAACCGGCGGTCGCCTACCTTGAGGGGTGGGACGCCGGCCGGGTGGCGGAAGATCCCAAAGAGGTGGCCGTGATATCTACGGCGCTTAACATGATCAAGAGCTGCGCTCTGTCCCCAGCGGATTCACAGCGGCTCATGGCACAGATCAGAGGGTGAGGACATGGCTAGCGAACCGGCGTGGCGCGTGTCCACGTACACAGGCGGCAACGGGAACTGTGTAGAGGTCGCCGCTGTCGCGCGCACGGTCATGGTGCGGGACACCAAGGACCAGGCTGGGGTGGTTCTGGCGTTCGCCCCGCAGTCGTGGCGGCGGTTCGCCGCCGCGATCAAGGAGTCGCCGCGGGCCTGAAGCCTTCCATGCGGGCGGGCGCCCCGCCACCCTCCCGGGTGGCGGGGCGTTTCCGTGTTCCGCAGCCGCCGGCGATGACCCTCGGCGCGCCGCGCGGTAGCGCGGACGCCCGGTAGTTGCTGGCAGCGCGTGCCGTCGCCAGCACCTGCTTTCGGGGGAGGCAGGAGGGGGTGTGGGGGAACCTGGAACCCGGGGCGCTTGGGGTGGTCGCGGGGGTTCCGGGTTCCCCCACGGTTTTGACTTCTGCTTTTGACTTTGATCTTGACTTTGCGGCGGAGCGGAGTCGGCGGGGTTCCCGGCCCCGGCCCCTTGCCCTTTGAGGGGGTGAGGCCGGGAACCAGGGGAGACGGAGCGGAGCCGCGCGTTCCCGCTGCCAGCGGGAACGCTCTCAGCAGTGCAGGGGCGGACAGCCTCCCCGCTGCTGCTCGTCTTGCTGTTCTGTAGGTGTACGGCCACGATGCGGCCGTAGCGCGGGGTCCGGGGCGGCAGCCACGGGCCCGATGGTGTTCCGCCCTTGATCTTTGCCCCGGCGCCGGCCCCGTAACGTCGGGTTGGCTGTGCGGGAACCCGGTCGGCGCCGGGGCGGGGGCGGGCGGGTCCGGCCGTCCCGCGCGGCGGGGCCTTCCTTGCCCGTCCTTGGCCGTCTGCGTTCGGGGGTTATGGTCCTGGTGGCTGTCGCGCCCGTGGCCTAAAGGTGGTACGTCGCTTCGATCGTGAGGCGGCGCGGCGGGTTGGGAGCCTGAGCGTAGGGGACTGAGCGTGTCCCCCCCATAGCGGGCCAAGCGTCACGCAAACTCCCGCCCGGCCCCCGGGGCCGGGCGGATTACAGGATCGCTATCGCGTTGGCGGGGGAGCCGACCCCTCCGGTGAGGTTGAGCGGAACGCTGGCGAACAGGAACTCATAGCGCCGTTCCCGGCGGCAGGCGGCGGCCAGCGCCGCGAAGTCGAACAGCTCCCCGATGGCGAAACCGAGGCAGGGGATCAGCCGCAGGTGCAGCGAGCCGGCCCCCGGATCGCCGGGGACCACCTCAACCCCCGGGTTGTCGCATGTCACGGCGGCGACACCGCTGTCCCAGAGGAAACGGCTCATCTCCTCGCTTCCGGCCAGCCCCGCGCACGTGTACCCCGCCGGGTCCACCAGGCGGCCGGCCAGCTCCCCGCGCGCCGGCCCGCCGAGCGCCAGGTACTTGTCCACCCAGCCGGTCCTGACGCACAGGATGTCGCCGGACCGCAGGCTGGTGCCCTGTTCCCGCAGCGCCGCCGTCAGGTCGGCGACCCCGAACGCCACGCGCTCGAACGGGTCGTAGCCGCCGCGCGCCGCTAGGTCGGCGAGGACGCCGCGGCCGACGATCCCCCGCCGCGCCCAGTGCTGGATGCCCAGCGGCTCCGGATCGGTGTCCGGACTGCCCTGCCAGCCGCCGTAGAAGCCGTCCGCTCCGGCGCGGATGTGCCGGAAGCCGTCCCACTGGCTCGAAGCCTGCGGGTAGAAGCCGTCGAGCCGGTCGTCCCAGGCCCTGGGTCCCATCGGGAACACCGTGTGCCGCGGCGCCTGCCTGCCGAAGAACGGCGGGTCGGGCAGCCCGAGCGGGAGGTTCAGGCCGATCCGCTCGCCGGTGCGCACGCACCCGGCCGCGGCCGCGACCACCGCCGCGGTCAGCCGGTTCAGCGTGCCGAGCTGGTCGCCCGGGCCATAATGTTCCCAGGAATGCCGCAGGCCCGACTCGGGCAGGCGGGGAAGGTCGTCGAACGGGACATCCGCGGTGCCGGGCTCATCCACGTCCCCGACGGTACCGGACCGCGGCGGTACCGGGCAGGGACGGCCGGCCCGCCGCGTCGTGCCTTCGCGCGTCGCGCCTTCGCGGCACCGCCGGCTGGACACAGGGCATCCATACGCGCATGGCACCGCCGTCCCGGTTGTCCCACTGGAAATACGGAACCCCGACCGCGGCCGTGCCCGCGGCCGGGGCGTCGCCGCGCGGGTCGTCAGGAGGCAGGCGCAGCGCGCGGACGCGGACCTGGATCGTCTGGCCCACGCCGTCGAGCGTGACCGGGAACTCATCCAGCGGGCCGCCGGCATCGAGGAGCAGGTCGTCCACGCGCGCCCCGGGGGGCTGGTCGGCCTGCTCGAAGCAGTACACCAGCGGGCCGCGCTCGACCGCCACGCACCCGCGGACCGCGTCGACGCGCCGGTCGGGGTAGCTGAACCGCGGTGCCATGTCCAGCAGCAGGCGAACCCGGTCGCCGGGCCGCCACTCGCGGCGCAGCAGGAGGTAACCCTGGACAGGGACCACCGCCCGTTCCGCTTCGTCATTAAGGCGGAACCGGGGGCCGGCGCTCCACGCCGGGACGCGGACGCCCAGCCCTCGTTCTCCGCTGGCGGCCGCGAGCACGGTGATGTCCACCTGCCCTGACCAGGGGTAGCCGGTGGCCACCTCGACATCCAGGCCCGCGCCGGAAAGGCGCGAGCCGGTGAACTGGTGGAGGTACAGCGTGTCATCCGACGTGGTGGCGATGTAATGGCCGAGCGAGGCGATGAGGCGCATGATGTTCGGCGGGCAGCAGGCGCAGCTGAACCACTCGTGCCGCCTGCCCGGGTCGTCCTTCTCGAAGTGGTCCTCCCGGCGCTGCAACGGGTTGACGTAGAAGAACCGCCGGCCGTCCGCCGAGACCGCGGCGGCGAAGCCGTTGTAGAGCACGCGCTCCATGTGGTCGGCGTACCGGGCATCGCCGGTCGCCAGCAGCAGCCGCCAGCTCCAGTGGAAGCTCGCGATCGCGGCGCATGTCTCGTTGTAGGCCCGGTCGGGCGGCAGCTCGAACCGGTCGCCGAACCCCTCGTCGCAATGACGTGACCCGTTGCCGCCGGTAAGGTACGTCTTCGCGGCGACCATGTCCGCCCAGCGGCGGACGGAGGACTCCAGGAGCTCGCGGTCGCCGCTCTCGGCGGCCACGTCGGCGACCCCGGCTTCCAGGTACAGCGCGCGCACCACGTGCCCGACCTCGGTCCGCGACGACCGGACGGGCACGTGGTCTTGCAGGTAGCGCCGGCCCATGCCGGAATCGCCGGCCAGGCCGGCGCCCCGCTGGTCGACGAACTGCCCGGCGAGCGCCAGGTAGTCCCTGTTGCCGGTCTCCCGGTACAGCTCCACGAGCGCGGTTTCGATGACCGGGTGGCCGTCGAGGCCCCTGGCCGCGCCGAGGAACTCGCGCACTAGGTGGTCGGCGAGCCTGACGGCCACGGCGAGCAGGCGGCCGTCTCCGGCCCCGCGGCGGAGCGCGATCGCGGCCTGGATGAGGTGACCGGCGCAGTACATCTCGTGGCTGGACGCCAGGCGCGAGTAGCGGGGCTCGCCGGTCACCTGGAAGTAGGAGTCCAGGTAGCCGTCGGGCAGCTGTGCCCGCTCCAGCAGGCCGGTCACCTGGGCGGCGAACGCGGCCAGTTCGGGGCGGCTGCCGCGGCCGAGCTCCCAGCCGATGGCCTCCAGCGTCTTGTAGATGTCCGAGTCCATGAAGACCGGGCCGCGATAGCGCGGGCCGCCGCCGTCGCCCGCGGCCATGCCGCCGGCCCCGGACCGGATGGCGAGCCGGATGTTGTCGAGGTTGCCGGCGGCCTCGAGCTGCCGCAGGGCGATGGGGAGGCTCTCGGCCAGGTTGCGCCGCTGCCAGTCGTGCAGCAGGCCCCTGGTCAGCCGGGCACCGCGGCCCGGCAGCGGCCGGTGCGCCCAGTCCGCCGCACCGGACATGCCGACCGGGCCGGCGGGGGCGGGGTCGCCTGCGCTGAGGCCCGCGGCGGCGCCGTCCGGGGAGATGTCATCGGCCAGCGAGCTCACGAGCGTTGCTTCCAGCGGGTCACACGCACCTCCGGCAGCGAGATCTCCGGCAACAGGAAGGAAAAGGTTTTCCTAGCTGGGGAGGCTAGCACGGCGCGGCGCGGGCCGCCAGACGCTAGCCGGCCGCGCCGGCCGCCCCGCCGTGCCCGCCGTGCCCGCCGTGCCCGCCGTGCCCGGCGTGCCCGGCGGCGCGTGCCCGGCTGGACTCGCGCACCACCAGGCTGCAGGGCAGTTTCTCCACGCCAGGCGTGAACGTGCCCTCGATGGCGGCCAGCAGGCGCTCGGCCGCGGTGCGCCCGAGCTCGCGCAGGTTCATGTCCACCGTGGTGAGCGGGGGACGGCAGGCCGTGGCCATGATCTCCCAGTTGTCGAAGCCCACGAGGGCGACCTCGTCGGGCACCTTGCGGCCCGCCTCGCGGAGGGCGTCGGCGACGCCGCGGGCGATCTGGTCGTTCCCGCAGAAGATGGCGTCGGTGTCGGGCGCCGCGCGCAGCAGCACGTCGGCGCCCTGGCGGCCCCACTCCTCGCTCCATTCGCCGTACAGCACGCCGCCGCCGGCCATGGTCAGCCCGGCGCTGGCGAGCACCTCGGCGGCGCCCTGCGCGCGCAGCCGGGAGGCGGCGAACCGGGTCGGCCCGGTGACGTGCCCGATCCTGGTCCGGCCGGTGCTGAGCAGGTGCCGCACCGCGAGCATGCCGCCCTGCATGTCGTCGGGGATCAGGGACAGGTCCGCGGGGCTGGTGGACTGGGTCATCGCGTACACCACCGGAACCGGCAGCCCCGCGCCGACGGGGGCGCGCGGGTCCTGCCGGCGGCCGGTCACGATGATGCCGTCCACCCGGCGTTCCAGCAGGATGCGGAGGTAGTGCTGCTCGCGGATGCGGTCGTCGCGGCTGTCGCACAGGAGCACGGACACGCTGCCGGGACCGAGCGCGTCCTCGGCGCCCTGCAAGACGGGGATGCTGAACCGGCCGAAGCTGTCCGTGGTGATCAGGCCCACCGTGCAGGTGCGGCCGCTGAGCAGCCCCCTGGCTAGCGCGTTCGGCTGGTAGCCGAGCCGCTCGGCGGCCTCATGGACCCGGCGGACGGTATCCCGGCTGATGTTGCCCCGGCCGTTCAGCGCCTTGGAGGCCGTGCCGGGCGATACTCCGGCCAGCCTGGCCACATCCGTGATCGTCACCGGACGGAGGCTAGCGTCGTTCGCGGTGCTCTCCCCTCAATGCTCAGTGCACGTTTGCGAAACCGTTGCCCCCCTCGTTTCACATCTGCCGTGGAGCACTGATTCGCGTCTCCCGCGGGGCGCTGGTTATTGACGCAGTATAACACCATTTTCGTTGACGAGGCGAGTAAGGCGCGGTTAGAGTCCGACGTTAGGAAAAGGTTTGCGTAACCATGGCGGCCTAGGAGAGCACCTCATGGGGGTCTTCAGCGAGGACGGCGCGGCGCTCGTGTGGCGCGGCGGGCACGAGACCGTCCGGGTCGAACCCTGGGGACCGGACAGCCTGCGGGTGCGGGGCACGATCTGGCAGGACGTCAGGGACGGCCTCCCGGGCGCGCTGCTCCCGTCCCCGCCGGCCTCCGCCGCCGCGCGGACGGACATCGCCCCGCACCTCGCCCGGCTGGTCAACGGCCAGATCGCCGCCGAGATGACCGCCGAGGGCAGGATCCGGTTCACGCGCACCGCGGACGGCGCCGAGCTGCTCGCCGAGGCGGTGCCGCACTTCACCGGGCCGCCGCAGCGGCGGTACACGCCGGCCGGGCACGGCGGCGGGCTGCATCGCATCGAGGTGCTGTTCGCCGCGCGGGACGGCGAACGGTGCTACGGCCTCGGCCAGCATCAGCACGGGAAGCTCGACCAGAAGGGGGCCGTGGTCGAGCTCGTCCAGCGCAACACCGAGGTCTCCATTCCCTTCCTGCTGTCCAGCGGCGGCTACGGGTTCTTGTGGAACAACCCGGGCATCGGCCGGGTGGAGCTGGGCACCACCTGCACCCGCTGGGTGTGCGAGGCGTCCCGCCAGTGGGACTACTGGGTGACGGCCGCGCGGGCGCCCGCGGACATCGTGCGCAGGTACACGGGCGTGACCGGGCGGGCGCCGATGCTGCCGGAGTGGGCGTCGGGGTTCTGGCAGTGCAAGCTCAGGTACCGGACCCAGGACGAACTGCTCGGCGTGGCCCGCGAGTACAAGCGGCGCGGGCTGCCCCTGTCGGTGATCGTGGCCGACTACTTCCACTGGACCAGGCAGGGCGAGTGGCGGTTCGACCCGGCCGAGTGGCCGGACCCGGCCGGCATGGTCGCCGAGCTCGGCCGGCTCGGCGTGAAGCTGATGGTGTCGATCTGGCCGACGGTCAACCCGGCGAGCGAGAACTACGCCGAGATGGAGAACCTCGGCCTGCTCGTCGCGAACGAACGCGGGCTCGGCCCGCAGCTGGCGATCTGGGACAAGGGTTCCGGTGACCGCCGGACGATGGTCAGCTTCTACGACGCCACGAACCCCCGCGCCCGGGAGTACATCTGGGCCAGGGCCAAAGAGGGGTACTACAAGCACGGCGTGCGGGTCTGGTGGCTCGACGCGTGCGAGCCGGAACTCGTCCCGGAGAACCCCGACAACCTGCGCTACTACCTGGGTCCCGGGCTCGAGGTCGGCAACATCTACCCGCAGCTCAACGCGAAGGCCTTCTACGACGGCATGCGGGCCGAGGGAGAGGAGGAGGTGGTCCTGCTGTGCCGGTCCGCCTGGGCGGGCAGCCAGCGGTACGGCGCGGCGGTCTGGTCCGGCGACATCGACTCGACCTTCGAGGACCTGCGGCGGCAGATCCCCGCCGGGCTCAACATCGGCCTTTCCGGCATCCCGTGGTGGACGACGGACATCGGCGGGTTCAAGGGCGGGGACATCAGGTCGCCGTCGTTCCGCGAGCTGCTCATCCGCTGGTTCCAGTTCGGCGTGTTCTCCCCGCTGTGCCGCCTGCACGGGGTCCGGCTGCCGGTCACGATGCAGGGCGCCGACCAGTCCGGGGCGCCCAACGAGGTCTGGTCCTTCGGCGACGAGGCTTACCGGATCCTCCGCGAGTGGCTCGCCCTCCGGGAGCACCTGCGCCCCTACGTGATGGCGGCGATGCGCGTGGCGCACGTCGAGGGGCTGCCGCCGATGCGCCCGCTGTTCCTCGGCTTCCCCGGCGATGAGCCCTGCTGGGACATCGCGGACCAGTTCCTGCTGGGCGACGACCTGCTGGCGGCGCCGGTGGTGACCGAGGGCGCGGCCGAGCGCCCGGTGTACCTGCCAGCCGGAGCGCGGTGGCTGGACGCGTGGACGGGCGAGGCGCACGGCGGCGGTCAGTGGCTGACCGCTCCGGCGCCGCTGGACCGGATCCCGGTGTACGTGCGGGACGGCGGGGCCCTGGAGCCGTTCGGCGGCCTGCCCGGCCTGCCCGGCGCGGGCGGCGCCGCGTGAGCGTGGTGGCCGGGTCCGCGCGGCGGGCGGCGCGGCGGCCCGCCGGGCCGGCCGCCGCGCCGCGGCACCGGTCGCGGCTGCGGCGGGCGGCGCGGTGGGCGTTCCTGCTCCCGGCGGGCGGCTACGTGCTGTTCGCGTTCGCCATCCCGATCGCCTACAACCTGGTGCTCTCCTTCGAGCAGACCTCGCCGGCGACGATCTCCCATCTGACCGCGCCGTTCGCCGGGCTGTCCAACTACACCGCCACGCTGACGAACCCGGTCGCCGACAGCGCGATCGTCCGGACGTTCAGCTTCACCGCGGCATCGCTGCTGTTCCAGTTCCTCATCGGGTTCGCGCTCGCGCTGCTGTTCAACCTGCGGTTCCCGCTGCGCCGGTTCGCCCGGTCGCTGATCCTGGTCCCCTGGCTGCTGCCGCTGCTGGTCACCGGGACCATGTTCAAGTTCCTGTTCCAGCTCCAGGGCGGCGCGGTCAACCAGATCCTGATCGACCTGCACCTGATCCGCCAGCCGATCGGCTACGAGCTCTCGCCGGGCTGGGCCTACGTGACCGTGCTGATCACCAACATCTGGATCGGCGTCCCGTTCTTCACGGTGCTGCTCTACAGCGCGCTGCAGGACGTCCCGGCCGAGCTCCTCGAGGCCGCCAGGATCGACGGGGCGGGTCCATGGCAGCGGCTCACCCGGGTGACGCTGCCGGTCATCAGGCCGGTGATCGAGGTGGTGTTCATCCTCGGCTTCGTGTTCACGGTCAAGGTGTTCGACGTGGTGATCGGGCTGACCCAGGGCGGCCCGGCGAACTCCACCCAGCTCATCGCCACCTGGGCCTACAACCTGACCTTCCAGGACTTCGACTTCGGGGCCGGCGCGGCGCTGAACACCGTGCTGCTGCTGATCGCGCTGTTCGCCGCGCCGCTGTACATCTGGCTGAACCGGCAGACGCTGCGGGGAGAGTCGCCATGAGGACAGCTACCCGGCGGCGGCTGGCCGCCGCGGCGGCCAGCATCGCCGCGCTGGCCGCGCTCGTCGTGCTGCTCTTCCCGCTGTACGCGGTGGTGGTGGCCTCGTTCGAGACGAACTCGCAGCTTTTCGGCGCCTCGCAGTACAGCTTCTTCCCGTCCGTCTGGACGCTGTCCAACTACACGACGGTCCTGTCGCAGCAGGGTTCGCACGTGCTGAGCTCCCTGATCATCGGGGCCGGCACCACCGCGGCGACGCTGGCCATCGCGCTGCCGGCGGCGCACGCGCTGGCCCGCTACCGGTTCCGGGCGACCGCGCTGCTCGTCGGGTCGCTGCTGGTCGCGCAGATCCTGCCGTCGATCGTCATCGCGAACTCGCTGTTCCTCATATACCACCAGCTTGGCCTGCTGAACAGCTATCTGGGGCTGATCATCGCGGATGCGAGCTACGCGATCCCGTTCGGCATCCTGGTGCTGCGGGCCTTCATGCTCGGGCTGCCGGGCGACGTGATCGCCGCGGCGCGGGTGGACGGGGCGAGCGAGTGGCAGGCGTTCTGCCGCGTCGTGCTGCCGATGAGCCGGTCGGCGATCATCACGGTCGCGCTCTTCGCGTTCCTGAACGGCTGGGGGGACTTCATCTTCGCCCTCACGCTGCTGAACGGCAACACGTTCGAGCCGGTCACGCTGTCCATCTACACCTACCTCGGCGAGTTCTCCCAGAACTGGGGGGAGGCGATGGCGCTCGCGGTGTTCGCCGTGCTGCCCGCCGCCATGCTGCTCATCGCCGCGCAGCGCTACATCGCGGCCGGCCTCACGGTCGGTTCGGTCAAAGGTTAATGGTCCCGTTCCCGAGGAGAATTGTCATGCCCGCGATACGAAGGCTGAGCTGGCGGGCGCTGGCCGCCGCCAGCGCCGGGCTGCTGACGGTCAGCGCCGCCGCAGCGTGCTCGTCCGGCTCGTCAGGCTCCTCCGCCGCGTCCGGCCCGGCCGGCGGCGGCAAGGTGACGATCACCGAGTTCGACTACTACACCGGCCCCACCGGCGCCGACGCCGCGCTCAACTGGTACAACGCCCAGTTCATGAAGGCCCACCCGAACGTCACCGTCAAGCGGACCTCGGTGCCCTACGCGAACCTGATCACCAAGATCCTCCAGGACGCCACCGCCGGCGACATGCCGAACCTGATGATCATCGACAACCCGAACGTTCCCGAGGTCGCCGCGACGGGCCAGCTCGTCCCGCTCAACGGCATGCCAGGGTTCACCACCAGCGGCTACACCCCCGGCGCGATCGCCGAATGCACCTACCAGGGCAAGCAGTACTGCTACCCGATCGGCACCAACACCGTCGGCCTCTTCTACAACAAGGCCATGTTCGCCGCCGCGCACCTGAGCCCGCCGGCGACGTGGGCGCAGCTCCAGGCCGACGCGAAGGCGCTCACCACCCCCGCCCACTACGGGATCGCGTTCGACGCGACCGGTGACGAGCAGTCCACCTGGCAGCTCGAGCCGTTCTTCTGGTCCAACGGCGGGTCGCTCACCAACGTGGACACCCCGCCGTTCCAGCAGGCGCTCCAGCTGTGGGTCAACCTGGTCAAGGACGGATCGGCGTCCAAGTCGGTACTCAACTGGGGCCAGGATCCCGACCTCACCCAGCAGTTCCTGCACGGCAAGGCCGCCATGATCGAAGACGGCCCGTGGATCTTCCCCGAGCTCAACGCGGCCGGGTGGAAGTTCAACCAGCAGTACGGCATCGTGCCGATCCCGGTCCGGGTGCCGGGCCAGAAGCTGATCACCCCGCTGGGCGGGGAGACGCTGGACATCGGCGCGGGCGGCTCGGCCGCGCAGCAGCAGGCCGCCTGGGAGTGGATCCAGGGCATGCAGCAGCCCTCCACGATGGAGTACATGGCGTCCCACATGTACTACCTGCCGAGCAAGGCCGCCGTCATCCAGCAGTACCTCCAGTCCGGCCCGCAGTACACGGTGTTCGCGCACGAGACCGAGACGGCGCGGCCGCGCACGGTCGAATACGGGGCCAACTACCCGAAGGTCTCCGAGGCGATCTGGACCGCTATCCAGTCCGCGATCACCGGGACCGCCTCGGTGAGCTCGGCGCTCCAGACCGCGCAGGGCACGGTCGCGGGCGTCCCGAAGTGAACCGCCCGCCGGTCAGCGGATAGCCAGGCCGGTGCCCGGGTCGAAGAAGTGCAGCCGTCGGGGGTCGACGCCGAACGTGACCCGTTGCCCGGGCCGGACCGCCGAACGCGGATCAAGCCGGGCCATGCCGTTGTGCGCCTGTTCGGCCAGCAGCCCGGCATCGGCCTCGGCCTCGCCGGCGGCGGCGGCGAGCGCGCTCGCGCCCGCCGCCGCCGCGTCGATCGCGAAGAACGCGTGCTTCTCGCTGCCGAGCATCTCCACGACCCGGACATCGGCGGTCAGCGCCGCCCCGGCAGCCTGGTCCGCGCGGCCGGCGCCGCCTAGCCGCAGATCCTCGGGCCGCACCCCGGCGATCACCTTCTGTCCGCGGTAGGGCGCCAGGACGGCCTCGGCCGGGCCCAGGGCGAGCCGCTGCGACCCGAGCACGAGCTCGCCTCCTGCCACCGACGCTTCATAGAGGTTCATTTCCGGCGAGCCGATGAACTCGGCGACGAACAGGTTGGCCGGGCGGTCGTACAGTTCGCGCGGCGTGGCGTACTGCTGGAGCACGCCGTCGTGCAGCACCGCGACCCGGTCGCCCATCGTCATCGCCTCGACCTGGTCGTGTGTGACGTAGAGCGTCGCGGCGCCGATCGCCTTGTGCACTCGCAGCACCTCAGAGCGCATCTGCACCCGCAGTTTCGCGTCCAGGTTGGACAGCGGCTCGTCCATCAGGAACACCGACGGCTCGCGGACGATGGCCCGCCCCATCGCGACCCGCTGCCGCTGGCCGCCGCTCAGCTGCGCCGGCCTGCGGTTGAGCAGGCCGGAAAGGCCCAGCGCCGCCGCCGCCGAACGAACCCGCTGCTCCCGTTCCCGCTTCGGGATCTTCTTGTTGGTGAGCGCGAAGCCGATGTTCTCGGCCACGGTCAGGTGCGGGTAGAGCGCGTAGTTCTGGAAGACCATCGCGACGTCGCGGTGCCGCGGCGAGACGTCGTTGACCACCTGGCCGTCGAATGCGACCGTGCCGCTGGTGATCGTCTCCAGCCCGGCGACCATGCGCAGCGCGGTCGTCTTGCCGCAGCCGGACGGGCCGACGAGCACGACGAACTCGCCGTCCCTGACATCCAGGTCAAGCCCGTCCAGGGCCTTGACCCCGGTGGAGTACACCTTCGTAAGCTTGCCGAGCGAGATAGCGGACATACCTCATGCCTTGCGTTAGTTGGCGACATGCCTCGCGTTAGTTGGCGACGCTGCCGAGCAGCAGGCCGCCGCGCCAGTACCGTTGCAGGAGCGCGAACAGCGCGATCATCGGGATGATCGTCACCAGCCCGCCCATCACGATCAGCGGATAGAGGTTGGCGTCCCCGGAGTTGCTGGCGTGCTGCGACCACAGTCCCATCCCGACCGTCACCGGGTACAGGTTGTTGTCGCTGAAGATGATCAGCGGCAGGATGTAGTTGTTCCACGTGCCCGCGACCGACAGCAGCAGCACCGTCATGACTCCGGGCACCATGAGCGGCAGCGCGATCCGGAAGAAGATCCGCGGTTCGGACGCGCCGTCGATGCGCGCCGCGTCGGTCAGTTCGCGCGGGATGGACAGTTCCACATAGGTGCGCATCAGGTACAGCCCGACGGGGCTGACCATGGACGGCAGGATCATGCCCCAGATCGAGTTGATGAGGTGCACCTTTGCGTACGCCAGGTAGAGCGGCACCGCTATCAGCGTAATCGGCACGAGGAGGCCGGCGATGATGACGGCGAAGAATACCTTCGAGCCGCGGAATTCGAACCTGGCGAACCCGTAACCGCCGAGCGCGGCGAGCACGGTCGCGCCGATGCCGCCGCTCACCGAATACAGCACGGTGTTGAGGAACCATTGGGAATAGGTGCCGTCACCGTCCACGTCGCGGAACAGGTTCGCGAACGTATGGAAGAACTCGAAGGGGGCGGCGAACCAGAAGCCGAACGATTCGAAGATGTTCGCCTGGGTCTTGGTGGAGTTGATGATGACCCACACCACCGGGGCCAGGATGAAGACGGCGAATAGCACGCAGCACGCGGTGAGCGCGGTGAGCGTCCCGCGCCTGAGACCGTAGAGTTCTACGGGGATGGCGGCGTCTTGCCGCTCGAGCCGCTCGCGGCGCCTGCGCTCGCGGCGCGTCTGGGCACGCGGCCGTGCCGGTGGCGGGGCGCTCAGCGGCGGGGCGCTCATGCGAACTCCCTCCGTCGGCTGCGGAACGCCAGCGAGGCGGCCGAGATCGCGATGATGACGACCGCGAGAACCACCGCCATCGCCGCGCCAAGCTGGTATTCGCCGTCGGAGATGGCCGTGTTGTAGATGTCGATGACCGGGGTCCATGTATTGGAGACCACCCCGGCCTGGTAGTTGTTCAGGATCGTCGGCTCGATGAAAAGCTGCATGGCGCCGATCGTGTTGATGAACACCAGCATGATGATGGCTGGCCGGACCATCGGCAGCTTGATCCGCAGGATGATCTTCCACAGCGGCGTGTCGTCGAGGATCGCGGCCTCTACGACGTCGCGCGGCACCGACTTCAGCGCCGTGTACAAGATGATGCAGTTGTAGCCCGTCCATTCCCAGATCGCGATGATGATGATGGACGGGAGCATCAGGTTCGCCGACAGCCAGTTGAAGTTCTGGAAGCCGATCGCGTTCATGAGGCGGTTGAACGGCCCGTAGGCGGGATCGAGGAGAAAGCCCCACATCAGCGACGAGACCACGATCGGCACCGCGAACGGGATGAAATAGATGGCGCGGAGCACCGGTCCCCATCTCGCCACGCCCAGGTCGAAGATGGCGGCGAAGAAGAACGCGATCGCGAGCATGACCGGGATCTGGATCCCGCCGAAGACGATGACCCGGATGACCCCGCCCCAGAAGGGCCCCGATCGCAGGACGGCCGCGTAGTTGGCGAACCCGCTGAAGCGCGTCCCGCCGATGAGCTTGGTGGTGTAGAGGCTCTGGTAGATGGCATAGCCCAGCGGGGCGATCATGAACAAGGTGAATATGATCATGAACGGCGTCACGAAGGCCAGCCCGCTCCGGCCGCGCCGCCGCGCGTAGACCGAACGCCGGCGCCGTCCGCGCGCCGCCCCTGGCGGTGCGATCACCCCGGCCGGGGACCGCAGTACCGTTTCGCTCACTGACTGTCCCTTCCCTTCAGGCATGGGACTGCCGGCGTCCCGGCGCGCGGACGCGCGCCGGGACGCCGGCAGCTCAGGTGGTGACGTTGAAGCCCTGGGACTTGGCGTAGCTGACCTCTTGCTGCTGGAAGGCGGCGAACGCCTGGGCGAGCGTTTCCTTGCCGGTGACCACCTGGCCGAAGGTGGTGGCGCCCTGGGTGAGCACCTGGGTCATGAACGGCGGCCACGTGGTCAGCGGGATGCTCAGGGCTCCGGCGGAGAACACCTGGTTGGGCTGCGAGGTCCCGGAGATCGGGTAGGTGAGCGACTTGAACGCCGGGGACTGCAGCGTCGGCAGGTAGGTCGGGAACAGCGAAGACGGCGGGGTCTTCAGGATGCTCCAGGACTGGCTGGTGGCGGTCAGCCATTCGGCGAACTCGGCCGCCTGCGCCGGGTGCTTGGACTGGGAGAACACCGGGTAGGTGGACCCGCCCCAGTCCGAGCCCACGCTCGCGCCCGCGGTCCACTGCGGGAGCGGCGCCGCGCGCCACTGTCCCATCGAGTGCTTCACGTCGGGCGCGAAGTAAGACGGCGCCCATGCCGAGTAGATCGCCGCCGCCAGGACGCCATTGTCCAGGTCGGTGTTCATCTCGGTGCTGAGGTCCGTGATCGCGTCCACCGCGTGATCGTTGATGAGCGCCTGCCAGAACGCGGCGAATTTCTCCTGGGCCGGCCCGGTCCAGTCGATCGTGAGGTTGGCGCCGCCGGTGTACTGGAACGGCCACGCCCCGGCCTGGGCCATCATGTCCATCAGCCACTGCGGGTCATTGGCCGGGAAGTTGATGAGGTAGGCCTTGGGATTCTCGCTGTGCAGTTTGATCGCGTCCTGGGCGAACTGCGCCCAGGTGGCCGGCGGGGTGATGTGGTACTTGGCCAGTACCTGCTTGTCGTAGTAGAAGCCCATCGGGCCGAAGTCGCTGGGCATCGCGTACACCGCGCTGCCCTGGCTGACCTGGGACCAGGCCCACGAGGCGAAGTCGGCCTTGTACTTGTCCGCGCCGTAGGGGACGAGGTTGACCAGGTAGTGCTGGATTTCGTAGGACGGGAGCAGGTCGAACTCGACCTCGGCGACATCCGGGGCGCCGGTGCCGGCCTTGAGCGCGTTGTTCAGGGGCACGTACTCGCCCGAACCCGCGCCGGGGTCTTGCAGCGTGACGCAGATGTCCGGATGGGTGGCGTTGAACTCGTTGACGGCCCGGCTCATGCCGGGCACCCAGGCCCAGAACGTCAGATGGGTGGCGCTGGACGAGCAGTTGCCGCCCGCGAGGACCGGGGTCGAACTGGCGCTGGCGCTGGCACTGGCGCTTGCCGCCGGGGTCGTGCTGTTCGACGCGCTGGAACCGCCGCTGCTGCACGCGGCGAGCAGCGTGATCGCCGCGACGCCGGCGATCCCGGTGGCAGCGAGCCGGTGGGTGATTCTTCGTTCCGGGTTTCTTTCCGACAACATCTCGGGGGACTCCTTCGCTGGCTTGTTGCCGTGGCTTGTGCCGTCCGGGAACGGCCGCGGGCCCGCCGCCCGCGGCCGGCGGGGGTCAGCGGCTGATCGCCGCCTCGAGCAGGGTGAAGGACTGGGGGGGAAGGATCAGGGCGACGGTGCCGCCCTTGGGGTTCTCGGTTCGGTGTTCCATGTGGACGGTCTCGACGTCCGGCAGGACGCGAGGTTCGCCCGGCCCGCCCGCGGTGACCGTCCTGATCCCGGCGGGCCCCGCGAACGCGTGATCGCGGAGCAGGATCTCGGCGGTCCTGGGGCGGACCGGGTCCCGGTTGACGAGCGTCACCGCGAGCCGGTCCTTGTTACCGGTCACAGTCGCGGCGGCGTCAATGGCGGTGAAGGGGCCGATATCGGCCACCTTGTAGGGCCACCGGCCAGGGGAGTCGGGCCACACCGGGTCGAGGTACGAGCCGTAGACGTGCACGTCCACGGCGTCCCGCAGCGCGGCCTGCGCGTGCAGCAGCACCGGGTAGTAGATGGGCTGCACGGTCGCGGTCTCCGCGGTGGTGACGACCGGCGCGATCGCGTTCACCATCTGCGCCAGGTTGGCCATCTTCACCCAGCCGGAGTTCCTGATGAAGATGTTCAGGTAGGTGCCGACCGCGAGCGCGTCCGCGAACGTGTACCGCTCCTCAAGGTCCACGCTCATCTTGCGGTACCAGACGTTCCATTCGTCGTAGGCGATCTTCGGCGGATTGTCGATCTTGCGCCGGTACGCGGTATGCCGGATATGCGCGACCGCCGACCTGATCGCCCGCTCGGCCTGGTGCGGCTGGAGAACGTTCGTCCAGTAGTCCTCGCTGCCGGTGTAGATGTGAATCGAGTGGTAATCGACCAGGTGAGCCATGCCCTCGATGACGATCCGGTCCCACTCGTTCCAGCCGGTCTTGCCGCAGCTGACCAGCTGGATGCCGGGGTCGAGGAACCTCAGCGCCCGTGCCCACCGGGTGGCCTCGCGCACGTACTCGTCCGCGGACATCGCGCCGACCTGCCACTCGCCGTACATCTCGTTGCCCAGGCCCCAGAGCCTGACCCGGTAGGGCTCGGCCCGGCCGCCGCGCCGCCTGGCGTTCGCCCAGTACGTGTCGCGCTCGCCGTTGCAGTACTCCACCCACGCGAGCGCCTCCTCCAGCGTGCCGGTGCCCATGTTGAGGCAGATGTACGGCTGGGTGCCCAGCTCCTCGCAGTAGGCCAGGAACTCGTCGGTGCCGAACCGGTTGGATTCGGTCCCGCCCCAGGCCAGGTCGGGGCGCGAGGGCCGCTCGTCCTTCGGCCCGATACCGTCTTGCCAGTGGTAGTTGCTGACGAAGTTGCCGCCCGGCCACCGCAGCACGCCGATCCGCAGTTCGCGCAGCAGGCTCAGCACGTCCTTGCGGAAGCCGCGGTCGTCGCTCAGCGGCGAACCCTCCTCATACAGCCCGCCGTAGATGCAGCGGCCGAGGTGCTCGACGAAGCCGCCGAAGACGTTGCGGTCGACCTGTCCGAGGACGCGGCCGGGGTCGATGGCGATGCGGGTCACTCACTTGTCCTTTCGCGGGGCGCCGTGGAGGCGCGGACGATCAGCTCGACGGGGAGCAGCGGTGGCTTTTCCGGGACCTGCTCGCCGGCGATCGAGCGCAGCAGCAGGTCGACGGCCTGGCGGCCGGTTTCGGCGAGCGGCACGCGCACCGTGGTCAGCGGGGGCGTCATGTACTCGGCGAACGGGATGTCGTCGCAGCTCACCACCGCCACGTCCTGCGGCACGCGGCGGCCCGCCCGGAACAGGGCGGACAGCACGCCCAACGCCATCATGTCGCTGTGCACGAAGATCGCGGTGATAGCGGGCGAACGTTCGAGCAGAAGCCGGGTCGCCGCCGCGCCGCCCCCGGGCGTCCAGTCGCCCTCGGCGACCAGGTCCTCGGGCGTCTCCAGGCCCGCGGCGCGCAGCGCGTCCTCGTAACCGTGCAGCCGGCTCCGGGTGACGCGACGGCGGAACGGCCCGGTGACGGTGCCGATCGCGCTGTGGCCGAGCCCGATGAGATGGCTGGTCGCCAGGCGCCCGGTCTCGCGGTGATTGGACCCGACGAGCGGCACTCCGCCTCCGGGCACCGCCTGGAGCGAGACCGCGGGCACGTATTTGCGCAGCAGCTCTGCGACCTCGGTGTCTTCCTCGACTTCGGGCGCCGCGACGATGATCCCGTCCACCCGCCGTTCGATCAGGGCCCGCACGATGTCCGCGCCGTCGGTGCCTCCGACGGCGAGGTGGCCGACGAGCACCGAGTGACCGTGCCTGCGTGCCTCCTGCTCGGCCGCGACCGAGGCGTGCGTGATCGCGATGTCGGTGGCGTCGCTGGCCACGAGGCCGATCGTCGCGGTGGTGCGCTGCACGAGGGAGCGGGCGATGGTGTTCGGCCGGTAGCCGAGTTCCTCCGCGGTCGCCAGGATGCGCCGTGCGGTCTCCGCGGAGACGCGCACATCGCTGCCGTTGAGCACCTTGCTCGCTGTCTGGAAGCTGACGCCGGCCCGCGCCGCCACTTCCTTGATCGAGACGTATCTCCGCCGTGCCATCGCCGCTCCCGCCCTCGTTCCGTCCGCGCCCCGCCCGGGCCGCGTACGGACACCGTGGACGAACGTTCGCTCATACGCTAGACCGGCGGGCCGGCACGGTCAAGGGAGCGCCGATAGATGTTTCGGAGCGGTGCCGGGCAGCGGGAAGCCCACCGCGAGTCAGCCGCGTGCGTTCGGGCCGCGGACCTGCCACGAGCAGCTCGCCAGGGCGCGCGAGCGCGGCTGGCTGGCCCATTCGCCGCTCGCGTACGTCGTGCCCGACGCGGAGTCTGGCGACTTCTTCCTCCGGGCGAGGCAGACGGCGTTCCCCGGGCGGCGGATCGCCGAGATATTCGGCATCACGAACGGGCCGCTGCGCGCGCACATCGACGCGAACATCTTGAACCTGACCGTCGCGGTCTGCGCCGAACGCGCGAACAGGGACCAGCCCGGCGGCGACGCTTTCGACATCGCCGCCGCCCGCGACGCGAAGCCGTTCACCTTCGGCGCGAACCTGGCCCGCGCGGAACTCGAGGAGCACTGAAGTCTCTCGCGCCCAGGATGCCCGGGCTCGCGCTGGACGGCGCGCCCGTCCTCGGCGGGGTGGAGGGCATCTACGGCGTCGAATCGCTGCCTCTGCGGTGGAATTGATAGGAAATTATTCCGAACGTACGCTGGCGTCTGGGAACGCGCCCGCGACTCTGGTCAGCTTGGCGGGGTCGCGGATCACGTCGATCGCCGTGATCCGCCCGGCGTCTGCCGTCAGCGCCAGCACGCTGAGCACGCCGTCCGCGTCCCGCAGCACCAGCCCCGGCGTGCCGTTGACCAGCGCCGGCCACAGCTGCCGCGGCGGGCGGCGCGCATAGGCGGCGAGCAGGCGCGCGATCTGCGCCGCGCCGCGTGCCGACCGCGGCTCGGCGCGCACCGCGCCGCCTCCGTCGGCGCGCCAGCTGACGCCGGGGTCGAGCAGCGCGAGGAGCCGTTCCATGTCGCCCTCGTAGCACGCGCTGGTGAACGCAGCAAGCAGTTCCCGCTGCTGTGCCGTGGTCGGCGGGAACCGCGGGTGCTTACCGCGGACGTGCCGGCGGGCGCGGGAGGCGAGCTGGCGGACCGCCGCGGGGGAGCGGCCGACCACCTCGGCGACCTCATCAAACGACAGCCCGAACACATCGTGCAGCAAGAACGCCGTCCGCCCCGCCGGCGACAGCGCGTGCAGGACGACGAGCAGCGCCATGCTCACCGACTCATCCAGCGTCACCCGGTCAGCCGGGTCAGCGCCGGCCTGGAGGGGGACGACGACCGGCTCGGGCAGCCACGGCCCGGCGGCGCGCTCGCGGCGCGCCCGCGCGCTGCCGAGCGCGTCAAGCGCCAGCCGACTTACGGCCGTCGTCAGCCAGGCGCGCAGGTCCGCGATCGCGTCCCGGTCCGCGGTCCGCTGCAGGCGCAGCCACGCCTCTTGCACGCAGTCCTCGGCTTCGGCCAGCGAGCCGGTGGTCGCGTACGCGAGGCGCAGCAGACGCGGCCGCTGCGCCTCGAACTCCCGTGCCAGGGCGGCCTGGTCCGCCGCCTGATCCGCCGGTCCGGCCGAACCGGTCATCGCGGTGCCCCGGCCGCCTGGCCGGCCAGCCAGGCGGCGAAGGTCACGCCGCCCCGGACGCCGGGCCGCCCGTCGGTCAGCGCCCCGGCGCGCAGCGCCCGGCCGAGCTTGCCCGGCAGCGGCAGCGGGACGAGCGCGGCCCGCGTGCCCGTCGCCCGCCGCCAGGCACGGGCCAGCTCCCGGGCGTCGGCGACCTCAGGTCCCGCGATGGATACCCGGTCGTGCCGCGGGCCGTTCCCGGTGACATCGGCGACGGTGCGCGCGACCTCGGCGCAGGCCACCGGCTGCACCAGCGCCCGGGGTACCGGCAGCGCCCGCCACCGCGCCCCGGCGGCGAGCATCGCCGCGACGTACTCGTGGAACTGCGTGGCGCGGACGATCGTCCACGGGAGCGTGCCGCGCGCCACGATGTCCTCCTGCTCCGCCTTGACGCGGAAGTACCCCAGAGGGACCAGTTCGCAGCCGATGATCGACACACACACATGATGTGCCACGCCGGCCTCCCGGCCGGCGGCCAGCAGCCGCCGTGTTCCCGCGACGAGCGTCGCCGCCGCGCTCCGTGACGAGTTGTTGCTGGCGTCGACCACGACCTCGCAGCCGTCCAGCGCCTCTGGCAGGCCCGCTCCTGTGGTGAGATCCACCCGGTACTGCGGCGCGCCGCGGCTCAGCACCCGTATGTCGTGCCCGCGCGCCCGTAGTTCGTCAGCTACCTGGCGGCCCAGCGTGCCCGTGCCGCCCGCTATCGCGATCTTCATGCCTCAGGGACGACGCGGCCCGCCGGGATGTGACATCCGCCGGACAGCGCGTCCGCGGTTTCTTCTCTTTCGCTGGCCTTCCCCTGGTCAGCACCAGGGGGTTCCCGCCGAAGCTAGGCGGCCCCTTGGTCAGCACCAGGGCGTTCCCGCCGAAGCTAGGCGGGGGGAACAGCCGCCAGTACGGAGCGACCAGCGGCGAGGCCGGTCACCGGCGCGGTACGGAAGCCGGCCTCAGCAAGCGGTTCCGCGTACTCCGGCCCGGCGCCTAGCGCGCCGCGGCCAGGTCGCGGCTTAGAAGATCGCGGCTTAGAAGATCGCGGCGAGGACGACCGCCACGATGCCGGTGATGAAGACGCCGTCGAACGTGCCCGCGCCGCCGATGGACACCACCGGCGCGCCGAGCCGGCGGACCTTGTGCAGGTTGAGCAGGTCCGCGCCGACGAGGGTGCCCAGCGTCCCGGCGACGTAGGCCAGGCCCGCGACCGCGGCCGGGTGCAGCGCGATCGCGGCCGCCGCGGCGAACACGCCCGGCAGCAGCGCTGGCACCGCGATGCCAAGGCCCCTGACCGGGCGGGCGACCGCGTGGGTGAACAGCGCCACGACCGCGACCGCGGCGAGCGCCAGCCAGCCGAGCCGGTCGTGGGCGATGAGGTATCCCGACAGGGCGGCGGGCACGACCGCGCCGCCGACGTTCACCGCGATCGTGGTCCTGCTGCTGCGCAGCACGGGAATCACGTACCGGATGCCGAACACGGTCACCATCTGCCGCAGCTGCGTCACGCTTCCGCGCAGCCGTGCCACGGGGACGTTGATGACGCTCCCGGCGAGGCTGGCCAGCAGCAGGAGCATCGCCGTCCGCGGGCCGATCCCCAGCCGTCCCAGCGCGTAGCTGAAGATGCCGACCTGCGCGAACGCGGTCAGCACCAGGACGGCGATGAACCCGGCCAGCAGGAACGGTGCTGCCAGCGGCCAGTAGACCAGCTCGCGCCCGTACCCCCCGCGCGCGCGGGAAGTCCCGTACCGGCCGCGCGCGCCCAGGGGCCCGTACCGGCCGCGCGCTGCCCAGCCGCGGCCCCGGAACCCCGCACGCCCTCCGTACCTCGCCGTACCGAAGTACCTCGCCGTACCGAACACGCTCGCCACCTCCCGTCCGGCCAGGGACACGCTCGCCGCCTCCCGTCCGGCCAGGGACACGCTCGCCGCCTCCCGCCCATTCAAACGGCGGGAGAAACCGGGTTATGCCGTCTTTCACCCGGCACGGGCGGGCGGTGGCGGTGGTCGTGCGCCCCGACGTGCTGCGGAGCCGGTCACGTGCCGAGAGCGCGCTGGCCGGAGCCGGCCGGACGACCTGCTGCGGGCCGCCGCGGACAGCGAACTGTCCTGGGCGGCCGGTCTCGGCGGCAGTACGCGGAAGAGCTGACCGCCGCGATACGCGCGGACCGGGACGGCCGGCAGGGGACCGGCCCGCGCGGATGCCTTCGACGCCGGCGGGCTGATCTACGCCGCGATTCCGGATCATCCGCTGGGCCGGCGGGTCTCCCCGCGGCGGGTGGCTAGGCCGGGCAGGTCCAGGCTTCGGGGCTGCGCAGCAGCCTTGTGCCCCCGCCGCCCGGCGGCGGGAAGTGCTCGCGGAGCGTGAACGCGTACGGGGTCGCGCCATGCGCGCGGAGGTGCCCGAGCCGGTCTTCGGCCTCATAAGTGGTCGGGATGTGGCCGCGGGGGATCCACCACAGCGCCGTGTGCGCGTCCCTCATCCGCCCGAACCACTCGCGGCGCCGCCGCAGCACCGCGACGTGCGCCGGGCCGTACACGTAGGCCGCGAGCGCCTCGACCGACTCCCACACGGACATGTTGACCAGGATGGCGCCGTCGGCGTCCTCGTCGTCCTGCTCGAACGCGCGGATGGCGGTCGCGTTCCCGTCCTCGGTCTGCAGCCGCCAGATGAACCCCGGCGCGCCGTCCGCGACCGCGTTCACGGGGTCCAGCGCCGCGACGAAGTCCGCGAGCAGCGGGCTGTCCAGCGGGGCCAGCAGGCGTGCGATGTTGACCTGCGCGAGCACGTAGTCCACGCCGCCGATGCTGCCAGACAGGCCGCGGGCGGGCAACGACCCGAGGTGACCGGCGGTTCCCGCCGCCAACCGCGCCGCCTTCGCGGGCCTGCCCGCGGTGTCCATGCAGGAGTTTGAGCTGCCAGGGTCGGCGAACTCATCCTCCCTCGCCTGTCGCTGGGCGGCTTCGGCCAGGAGGTAGAGCTGTCATTGGGGGCTTCGGCCAGGAGGTAGAGCTGTCATTGGGCGGCTTCGATCAGGTGGTAGAGCAGGAGAAGCTGGGTGATCGCCAGGGGCTCGCTGCGCTGGCCGCCTCCCAGATCGCCCAGGGGCGCGGGCAGGTCCGTGCCCTCGCCGAATCCGGCCCAGATGGCCTTCTCCAGCATCCGGCTGTCCTCGCGCGGCACGTATCCGTGGACGTGCAGCGCGTCCACCGGCCGGCCGTCCTCGTCGCGTGTCAGCTTGAGGTGCATCGACTGGCCGCTTTCGGCGAGGACCGCGCTCAGGTCCGGGTGACGGATGGTGGGGCGCAGCAGCAGTTCGGCGGACAGCGGCGTGCCTGGCGGGTCCTGGCGCTGCTCGACCGGAGCGAACCTGACGACGATGTCGGCGCGCCGGCGCTGCGGGCGGATGAAGGCCTCCGATTCGGGCTCACGACGATCGAGTTCGGCGAGCACCTGCTCCCGCAGGTAGCCGCGCTGCGTCGTGTCCCGCTTGATCTTCCACTCCCGGCGGATCATCTCGGGCGGGTTGAGGTAGACGGTGACGTCGAAGCACGCCGCGGCGAGCTTGGTGTGCAGCGGCAGCAGCCCCTCCACGATCACGAACCGCCGCGGTTCGATGTACTCGGGCCGGGTCAGCTGGCCAGTGTGATGGTCGTAGACGGGCTTGAGGATCGGATGCCCGGTGGCGAGCAGTTGCAGATGCTGCTCCATGATGTTGATGTGGTTGCAGTCGGGATGCAGCGCCGTGAACGGAAGGCGCTTGCGCTCCTGGCGGTCGTAGCGGTGGTAGTCATCCACGCACACGGCCGTGCACTGGTCCTCGCCTAGGGCCCGGACCAGCCCGGAGGCGATCGTCGTCTTGCCCGCCGCGCTGTCGCCGGCGACCGCGAGCATGACAGGGCGGTGGTCCGTGACGTGCGCGCCGCTCGTCCGGTGCATGCGCAAGAGCTTGTGCGGCATGCCTGCTCCTCTCAGCCGGCGGCGCGGGATCAGTCTCCCCAAGCAGCCACGTTACGTATCCGTTATCCCCAGGGCATCCCCCGCACGGGGGGGTCACAGGGGGAAAGCCGCGGCGCTTGTCCCATTTCGCCGGGATCGTGGTGCTAGCCGCCTCCACCGGGACCACTTATCGTGTTCAGTCATGGAGAGCCGGCCCGTGCGCGTCCTCCTGGTCGACGACCACGAGATGGTCCTGGAGGGACTGAAGGCCATGCTGGCGCGTTTCGCCGGGCGTGTCCGGGTGGTCGGGCAGGCGGGCAGCGCCGAAGAAGCCCAGCCCATGGCTGCCGCGCTGTCCCCGGATGTGGTGCTGTGTGATGTCCGGCTCCGCGGCTCCAGCGGCCTGGACTTGTGCCGGCGGCTTGTCGAGAGCGATCCGGGCTGCCGGGTCCTGCTGCTCAGCGTCTACGACGACGAGCAGTACCTCTACCAAGCACTGCGCGCTGGCGCGTCCGGTTACCTGCTCAAGCGGGTCACCGGCGAGGAACTGGTCAAATATCTCGAGCAGGTGCACGCCGGGGAGACGGTCGTGGACGCCACGATGGCGGCCCGCGTCGCGTCGTCGGCGGCACGGCTGGACAGCGGGGAGTTCTGGCCGGGGGCGCGGATGGGCCTGTCTCAGCGGGAGAGTGAGGTGCTCGGCCTGATCGTCGCGGGCCTGTCCAACCGGGCGATCGCGAGCCGGCTGACGATCGGCGACGAGACGGTGAAGAGCCACACCGGGGCCATCTATCGCAAGCTGGGCGTCAGCGACCGGGCCGGCGCCGTGGCCGCCGCGCTGCGAGAGGGGTTCTTCCGGTGAGCCATCCCCCCGGCGGCCAGGGCCTGGGTCTCGCGGACCCCGAGCGGGAGAACGCCCTGCTGGTCGGCATTATCGAGGCCATCTCCGCGGGCCCGGGACTGGGGCCGCTCGCCGCCAGCGTCGCGCGGCTCATCGTGGAGGCGACCGCGACCGACGTGTGCTTCGTGCACGTCCTGGACGACAGGGGCGGAGCGCTGACGCTGACCGGGGCGACGCCGCCGTTCGATCGGCAGGTGGGCCGGATCAGCCTTCCGGTGGGCGAGGGGGTGAGCGGCTGGGTCGCCAGCCACCGCACGCCGGCCGTGATTGCCGCGGACAAGGAAACCGACCCGCGCTACCGGTATTTCCCCGAACTGGGCGGCCAGGACTACACGTCGATGGTGTCGGTACCGATGGAGAGCCGCCCGACGGGGCTGGTGGGGGTGCTGAACGTGCATACCCGCCAGCGCCGTGATTTCACGGACAGGGACGTCCGGCTGCTCACGTCGATCGGCAGCCTGGTCGCGGGGGCGGTCCACCAGGCCCGGCTGCATCGCCAGGTGGCGGCCAGGGAACAGGCCGCGGAACGGTTCGCCGAACAAGTGATCGCCGCGCAGGAGGCCGAACGCCGCAGGCTGGCCGGCGACATCCACGACGGGATCACGCAGCGGCTGGTGAGCCTCGCCTTCCATCTCGACGCGGCCGCCGACGCGGTTCGCCGCGACACCGGCGTCGCGGCCAGCGAACTGGCGCGCGCCAGGGAACTCGCGGACCTGACGCTGGATGAGGCGCGCGCGGCGATCGCGGGCTTGCGCCCGCCCGTCCTCGACGATCTGGGACTGGCCGACGGGCTGGCCAGCCTCGCCCGCTCGATCGCGCAGGTGCGAGTGCGGGTCACCGGCGCAGAGTGCCCGCTGCCGGAGCATGTCGTGATCGCTTTGTACCGCATCGCCCAAGAGGCCCTGCAGAACGTGGTCAAGCACGCCCGCGCCACCCACGCGGAGGCCCATCTGCGGTGCGACGCCTCCAGCGTGCTGCTGCGCGTGACCGATGACGGACAGGGGTTCGATGTCGCCGCGCGCTCAGACGGCGAGACCTCCTATGGCCTGCGCAGCATGGCCGAGCGCGCGGAGCTGGTCGGCGGCCGGCTCACCGTTGTGTCCCGGCCGGGCGTGGGGACGACCGTGACGGCGACTGTGCCGGTCCGTTCGGCCTGACCCCGCCGTCACCGCCTGGACGAGACACGGACAGGCCTGCTCCGGACTGGTTCGTAACGCCGAATCGCGGCTAGGCATCACCTCAGCGATATGGCCGATACTTAAGTGAAAGCTTTAGCTATGGAGGAGCGGCATGTCGACGGTGGCCCGGCTGCGCGCCCTGGTCACGGTGGCGGACGCCGGTTCGGTGCGGGAGGCGGCGCGGCGCCTGACCGTCACCGAATCCGCGGTGTCGGCCGCGCTCGCGGCCCTGGCCAAAGAAGTACGGGCGCCGCTGGTCGAGCGGGACGGCAGGGGGCTGCGGCTGACCGCGGCCGGGCAGGCCTACGCCGGGTACGCGCGGCAGATCCTCGGCCTGCACGAGGAGGCGCTGGCCGCCGCCCGCTCCGGGCACGACCCGGAACGCGGCCGGGTCCGCGTGGCGGCGGTGACGACCGCGGGCGAGCACCTCCTGCCGGGCCAGCTGGCCTCGTTCCTCGGCGCCCACCCGGCTGTCGACCTGCGGCTTGAGGTCGGCAGCAGCGAGCGAATGTGGGCGATGTTCGCCGCGCACGAGGCCGACGTGATGATCGGGGGCAAGCCGCCGGCCCACGTGACCGACGCGGTGATCAGGGCGACCCGGCCGAACCTGCTCGTCGTGGTGGCCTCGCCAGGCACAGCCGAGGGCTTCGACCTCACAAGGACGCGCTGGCTGCAGCGCGAGGCCGGCTCGGCGACGCGCGCGCACGGCGAGGCGCTGCTGTCCGGGCTGGAAGCCGGCCCGCCGCGGCTGACCCTGGGGTCGAACGGCGCCGTGATCGCCTGCGCCGTGGCCGGCCTGGGCGCCACCCTGGCCCCCAGGGAAGCGGTGCAGAACCACCTCGACAGCGGCGAACTCGTCGAGATCCCGGTGCCGGGAACGCCCTTGCGGCGCCCGTGGCGCGCGGTCACCCACCAGCAGCCGCCGGCCGCGGCCGTCCTCCTCATCAGACACCTCGTCGCCCGCGGAGGCTGGCGCGCGGTGTCACAATGATAAGTAAATACTCAGGTGTTTATGAAAACACTTGATTGATTATTGATATCTCGGTCGCCCATCATGAAGAAACGACCTGATGGGAGGCCACGACATGGCACAACGGTGGAGCGCGGGAGTGCTCCAGTACGCCGAGATGGGCTACTGGCAACCGGACTACGAGCCGAAGCCGACGGACGTGCTCGCCGCTTTCCGCGTGACCCCGCAGCCTGGCGTCCCGCCGGAGGAGGCGGGGGCCGCGGTCGCGGGGGAGTCGAGTACCGCCACGTGGACGGTGGTGTGGACCGACCGGCTTACCGCCTACGACCACTACCAGGGCAAGTGCTACCGGCTCGATCCTGTCCCCGGCAACCCCGGACAGTACATCGCCTCCATCGCCTACGACCTGGACCTGTTCGAGGAAGGCTCGATCGCGAACATGTCCAGCAGCATCATCGGCAACGTCTTCGGCTTCAAGGCGCTGAAGGCCCTGCGCCTTGAGGACATGCGCATCCCGCCGCACTACACCAAGACGTTCCAGGGCCCCGCGCACGGCATCGTGATGGAGCGCGAGTACCTGAACAAGTACGGCCGCCCGCTGCTCGGCGCCACCGTCAAGCCCAAGCTCGGCCTCTCGGCGAGGAACTACGGCCGCGTCGTCTACGAAGCCCTCCGCGGCGGCCTCGACTTCACCAAGGACGACGAGAACATCAACAGCCAGCCGTTCATGCGGTGGCGGGACCGTTTCGTGCACTGCATGGAGGCGGTCAACAAGGCCCAGGACGAGACCGGCGAGGTCAAGGGCCACTACCTCAACGTCACCGCGGCGACGATGGAGGACATGTACGAGCGCGCCGACTTCGCCAAGGAGATCGGCAGCATCATCGTCATGATCGACCTGACCGTCGGCTACACCGCGATCCAGTCGATGGCCAGGTGGGCCAGACGCAACGGCGTGCTGCTGCACCTGCACCGGGCCGGCCACTCCACCTACACGCGGCAGAAGACCCACGGCGTGAGCTTCCGGGTCATCGCGAAGTGGATGCGGCTGGCCGGCGTCGACCACATCCACGCCGGCACCGTCGTGGGCAAGCTCGAAGGCGACCCGCTGACCGTCAGCGGCTTCTACGAGACCCTCCGCTGCGACAAGGCCGGCGCCGACCCCCTCCGCGGCCTGTACTTCGAGCAGGACTGGGTATCCACCCCGGGCGTCATGCCGGTCGCCTCCGGCGGCATCCACGCCGGCCAGATGCACCAGCTGCTCGGCTACCTCGGCGAGGACGTGATCCTCCAGTTCGGCGGCGGTACGATCGGCCACCCCCTCGGCATCGCCGCCGGCGCGACCGCCAACCGCGTGGCGCTCGAAGCCATGGTCAAGGCCCGCAACGAAGGCCGCGACATCCTCACCGAAGGCCCCGACATCCTCCGTGCCGCCGCCAAACGCAGCCGCGAACTCGACATGGCCCTGTCCACCTGGGGCGACGTGACCTTCACCTACGAGTCCACCGACACACCCGACCTGGTGGTGACCCCCTCATGAGAATCACCCAGGGAACGTTCTCCTACCTGCCGGACATGACCGACGAGGAGGTCGCCCTTCAGCTCCGGTACGCGATCGGCAACGGCTGGGCCGTCTCCGTCGAGTCCACCAGCGACCCGCGTCCCCGGAACAACCTCTGGGAGATGTGGGGCCTGCCGATGTTCGGCCAGCGCGACCCGGCCGGCGCCCTGTATGAGATCAACGAGTGCCGCAAGGCGCATCCCGGCCGCTACATCCGGGTGTCGGCCTATGACTCGAGGCACGGCCGCCAGACGACCGCGCTCTCCTTCCTGGTGAACCGTCCCCCGGCGGACCGTCCGCGGTGAACGGCGCCCGCCAGGGATTCGCGCTGCCACGCCCAGGCTCCGGCGCGCCACAGCCGCCAGGCGCGGGCCCGGAGCCGGTGCCAGCCGCGCCCGAGCCGCTCCCCGACGACGCGTCTGTCGACCTGGCGTCCGAGCGCGCCGCGGCCGGCGTGGACGCCGTCCTCGATTCCCTCGACTCCGGACT
>Ga0209061_1001923_pt1 | contig 29944 bp, 27 predicted proteins | sample Coa_R1_10_FD_187157 | JGI IMG/M metagenome (GOLD analysis project Ga0209061, IMG submission 187157) | Surface soil microbial communities from Centralia Pennsylvania, which are recovering from an underground coalmine fire - Coalmine... | ecosystem: Environmental > Terrestrial > Soil >... | reverse complement strand
TGTCATCATTGATGCCGCCACGCAATTCCACAACCCGCCCTGCGGCACAGGAGTGACCGTTCCCTGCCCATCGCAGAACCAGGCGAGCAAGAATAACCCTCCCAATCCGGAGGAGCAATCGACGTACCAGCCCACGCCATTACAGGCTCTCACCGACCTGGCCAAAATGTACGGCAACGACCCCCAGATCATCTTTGACGTGTGGAATGAGCCTTCGCCCAAGGAGATCAGTGGCATCAGCATGCAGACCTACTTCCAGGATATGAATCAACGCATCAATGCCGTGCGGCAGTACGCTCCCAATTCCATCGTCATGGTCTATGAAAACGGCTTGCAGCAGATCATGTCCGGGCAATATCCGATGTACACGCAGAAAAATCTCATGTTTGATACCCACATCTACGATGCCAGTTGGAAGCCGGGTGATACAACCGGACTTGTGTCATTCGTCCACGCGCATGGAGACGCCTTTATCGTTGGCGAATGGGGAGGAGTTCCTGGCCAACCCTCCCCCAGCGTCATGATCCCTTTCCTCAAGCAGTATGATGTCGAGGCTTGCTACTTCGGCTCAAAAGACCTGGTCAAGGGCAGCGCTGCTAAGTCGGCTCAGTTACAGCTCAACAGCATCGGCCAGGCAGTTGCCAGCGGCTATGGCTCGATCTTCGGTTCGTAGTGAAGAAAGATAGCTCGCTCATTTGCCCTGCTGATATCCTCTGATGTATATTTTTGTGAAGAGCAATAGATATCATAAGGATGAAAGGCAGACCCTACAGTGACCGAGACAAACAATACAACCGACCGGTGGAGCGAGGCCGATTCGCAAACATTCCTGAATCATAGCGAAGTATTCGTGCCGGGGCGCATGGAACAGATCGCGAGCTTGCTGCATCTCATTCCCGCGCGAATGGAAGAAGCTTTCACGATCGCCGAATTGGCGGCGGGTGGCGGGATAGTGGGGCGCGCAATCCTCGAGCGCTTTCCTGCCTGCCATTACGTGGCGCTGGATGGTTCGCAGGTCATGCGCGACCACCTGAGCCGCTCGCTGGCTGAGTTCGGAGAGCGCCTCGAGGTGCGTCCTTTTGAACTTGAGGAGCAGGATTGGCGTGGGGCTCTGCCCGCTCCCTTGCGCTGCGTGCTGTCATCGCTAGCCGTGCATCACCTGCCAGACGATGGCAAACGCCAGCTTTTCAAAGATATGTTCGCGCGCCTGGAACCCGGCGGGGCCTTGCTGCTGGCCGATATCGTCAAACCCGCCACGTCTCAGATTGCCGAACTCTTCGCGCGTCAATATGACGACATCGTGCGCGCGCAAAGCGTGGCCGCCTATGGCGATTTGCGTGGCTACGACTCGTTCCAGGAGTTGAAGTGGAACTACTTCATCTACGACTATGCCGACCCCGACTCCTACGATAAACCATCCCTGCTCAGCGACCAGTTGCTATGGCTGCGCGAATCGGGCTTTAGCATAGTCGACTGTTTCTGGATGCAGGCCGGACATGCCATCTATGGTGGGTACAGATAAGACCGGTATCAGCGAGGTGTTGCATATGGCAAAGCGGCATATTACCGTAGCTATCAAACGTGTATACGATCAGCCCGAACCTGGTGACGGCACGCGCGTTCTGGTGGAGCGTCTCTGGCCGCGTGGCCTTTCCAAAGAGCGCGCAAAGGTCGATACCTGGCTCAAAGAGGTTGCGCCCAGCAATGACCTGCGCAAGTGGTTCGGCCATGATCCAGAAAAATTTCCAGAGTTTCGCCGCCGCTACGAGGCCGAACTGCAATCTGAATCAGGCCAGGCGGCGCTGGCGAAATTGCGTGATCTGGCCGGTCAGGGCAAGGTGACATTAGTATTTGCCGCGCACGATAGCGAGCATAACAATGCGGTCGTTTTGCGCGATTTGCTGGCATAGGGGAGCAGGTCAATGCAAACAATGTTATGTTTGCGTTCAGGGTTGATCTGCATTAGGCTTCCCTGGCAGGCGATTTCTCAATGTAGCATGATGCGCAACTCCGGTGCTTGAAGATAGGAGAGATGCAGCATGGAGCCGAAACCAGGTACAGAAGATCCGACGGCGCAGCAGCAGAGGAGCGATAGACCAGCACAGGCGGGTATGCAAAACGCTATGAACCGGCGCTGGCGCTATCGTATTGATCGCGAACATCCTATCGGCGGCGAAATGTCCGATATCGTCAAGGGTCTTTTCACACGCATGCGTTTGCCCTGGCTCTTAGGGCATCATGCGCAGACGCCGGTTCTTGCCCTCTTCAGCTTCATTAATGGCTGCATCAGCATTGGTATCATGTCGGCGCTGGCCCTTATTACACATTCCGCGTTCATCTTCCCTTCGCTTGGCCCCACAGCCTTCCTCTTTTTCTATACGCCTACCGCGCCAGCCGCCTCTCCGCGCAACACCATTGTTGGCCATGCCATCGGTGTGCTGGCCGGCTATTTCAGCCTGGTCGTCACCGGTCTAACGATGGCAGGGCCGGCTCTTGCCGCCGGCGTCACCTGGCCGCGTGTCCTCGCAGCTGCTCTCTCGCTTGGCCTTACCGCGGGATTGATGGTTTTGCTCAGGTCTCCACATCCGCCGGCAGGCGCTACCACGCTCATCATCTCGCTTGGCCTGTTGACAAAACCACTGCAGCTGCTCATACTGATGGTGGCAGTGGTATTACTTACTTTACAGGCCCTTATTATCAATCGCCTTTCCGGTGTTCCATACCCACTCTGGAATCCACATCGCGAGCCTGGCGAGGCGGGAAAGCAAACCCAGAATAGCGTGAAGTCGAGTTGAAAGGGAAAGGTACAAACGTATCCGTTTGTGAGCAGCGAAGCGTGATATACTATGACAGATTGGCCTGACAAGGCTGTTGGTTACATACATTTCATTCAGGCCATCAGGAGGAAAACCATGAACGATAGCGAAATCCTGCATCGTATAACTGCTCTTGTGGACGAAGAACATTATCTGATGCAACAATCAGAAGAAGAAGGCGGTCTGAGTGACGAGGAGCGGACGCGCATGCACGAACTCCAGCTTCAACTGGATCAATGCTGGGACCTCTTGCGCCAGCGCCGCGCCCGTCGTGAATTTGGCCTCAATCCAAACGAGGCGCAAGTGCGCGATCCGAACATCGTCGAACACTACCAGCAGTAATCGTACACTATGGCAAACATCTTGATCATCACCTCTCGCACCGGCGGGGGCCATATGAACCTCGCGCTGTCCCTTAAGGATATGCTTGGCGCGAGGTTCTCTATTGATATCGTTGATCCTTTCCCACCCGTCGTCGATAGGTATTACGCGGGGCTCAGTCGCGACTTCCTCACCCTGTGGGATTGGCAATACAAATACACCGATAACGAATTTGCTTCGCTCTGGCTGCATAAGGGGCTGGCGCTGCTCAGCCAGAAACGTCTCACAAGCCTTATCGAGCAAGCCGCCCCCCAACTTATTGTCTCAACGCACGCGCTCTTGTCTTATGTCGTCGCGTCTGCTAACCGGCAAACCGGCATGCGTATCCCGCTGGCGTTCCAATTGACAGACCTCGAATGCGTGCACTCCACCTGGTTTAGCGAGAAGTTTGCCGATGCCTACCTGACTCCTACGCGTGAAATCTTTGCCCAGGCCCGCGCGCGGGGTATTGAGCAAGGCCGCCTGCACATAACGGGCAGGCCCGTGCGCAAACAATTTTTACAAACATATGATTCTGCTTGCAGGACTGAGACACTCACGAGGCTGGGACTCTCGCCGGAGGCCTTTACCGTCTTTCTCCAGGGCGGCGCGAAAGGGTCTGCCAGGATCGAACGAACCATCTCCAGTATCTTCGCCGCCGGCAGCGCGAGCGCTCCCATTCAGATTATCCTGGCGGCAGGTACCAACAATACCATCATCTCGCGTTTCTCAGCCCTATCCAACCTGCGCGTACTGCCGTTCACCGAAACCATCGCGTCTTATATGGCCGCTTCAGACCTCATCGTTGGCAAGGCAGGCGCAAGCTTCCTGACGGAAGCCATCATGCTCGAGAAACCATCGCTCATCACCACCTACATCCCCGGTCAGGAAGGGCCGAACCTGCGCTTCATTGAACGCTATAATCTTGGTTGGACTTGCCTGGACGCGGGCGGCCAGCAACAATTGCTAACCCGCATCGTGCAGAACCCGCACCTCATCGCCGAAAAAGTCAGCAGCATTCAATCATACAAGCAATGGAATATGTCGGCGAATGCCAGCATTCCATCCGTCTTCAATAGACTGCTGGGCTATCAAGACACCCTTGAGGCTTAATGCATGCGTGATGGATGACAAATGGGGTAGGGCCTCCAGGTAATCACCAGGGCCTCCATGCACTGCCCTTACTCGAAGGCCTGCTTCCCAGGCCTCGAAACTATATTGGAGGCATTGCGCCAGTTAACCGTTGGCGTGATCAAACTATGATCGATATGCTCGCGGTGTTCGATGGCCATCGCGATCAAGGATTGTAGCACGCCATCGTCCAGCAGGTGCGGGTCGAGGCCAAGCTCGATCAGGCGCGTATGCACGGCGTTGTAATAGTGCTGCTCCGCCTCGACGCGAGGGTTGCTCATATGTGCGATCTCCACCTTCAATCCCATCTCCTTGCCCTGCTGCACTACCATGTGCGCCAGGTCGAGCAGCGAGAACTGTTCAGTGATCTGATTGAACACCCGGTACTCGCCCGCTCGTATCGAGGACAGAATTGCCAGTTCGATGCAGCGTATCGTGTCTCTGATGTTGATATAGCCTCGTGTCTGACCACCCTCACCATAGACGGTCAGCGGATGTCCCACCGCGGCCTGCACGCAGAAACGGTTCAGCGCCGTGCCATAAATCTGATCGTAATCAAAGCGCGTTGCCAGCACCGGATCGAGCAGCGTTTCATCCGTCTCGACTCCGTAGACGACCCCCTGGTTGAGGTCGGTTGCGCGCAGTCCCCAGATTTTGCAGCAGAACATGATGTTGTGACTGTCATGGACTTTACTTAGATGGTACATAGAGTTTGGCTGTTTGGGATAGGGCAACACATCCGAGCGGCCCTTGTGATGAATTTCGATAAAGCCCTCTTCGATATCGATATTCGGTGTCCCATATTCGCCCATCGTGCCTAATTTTACCAGGTGGCTCTGCGGCGCGAATTCTCGCATCGCATACAGCACATTCAGCGTGCCGATCACATTGTTCGTTTGTGTAAAGATCGCGTGCTTGCGGTCGATCATAGAATAAGGGGCTGAGCGCTGCTCGGCAAAGTGTACAATTGCTTCCGGCTCGCTTGCTTGTATCGCGGCAACAAGCGCATCATAGTCCATTGTATCGCCGACATGTATATGAATGGAGCGTCCTGTGATCTCTTTCCACCTCTGTACTCGTTCATATAGCGTAGAGATAGGCAGCAAGCTATTAAACCCGCGTTCTAGATCAAACTGCCTCCGCATAAAATTATCAAAGACTGTGACTTCGTGTCCCTTATTCGAAAGATACATCGCTTGTACCCAACCGAGGTATCCATCTCCGCCGAGTATGAGAATACGCATAGTTCCTCCAGAAGACAAAGATCAGTTTCACCCTTGCTTGTTACGATATCACAAAAAAGCAATTCGCAATAGGCTTGAGATGCTTGCTTATAAATATCGTTCAGAATGTATACGTAACACCATACCCACAAATATACACAGGTGCCATGACTTTTTTCCTAATCGCTTTAAGAGATTTTCCGCATTTTTGCCGATTATTTGAGGTAGAAGAAATAAATTGAAACAAGGTGAACTATTGACTCACGCGTTTATCTTGTTAGAATGCTAAATAGCCATTCAGGGGTCGTTTGGTATAAAACCTATGGGGTGACCATTGTGGTAGCCCACGAAAAGGGAGTCGTAGATGTCACGTTCATTTAAAGTAATTGCTGCCAGTATCATTCTGCTGGCTATAGTTGCTATGGGAGTCCTCTGGTATATACCGCGGGGCTCGTCGAATGCTGCCTCCGCTGGCAATGATGTTCGACCGGCCGTCACCCAGGCCAATGGTCCGTATACCGTCAGTGGCAATCAGATCCTCGATGCTAAAGGTCAGCCCTATTTATTTCATGGTATTGGCCGGGATTCTCTGGAGTATGACTGCAACACCGATGGCTATTTCGATTCTACCCACCTGTCCTATATGGGGTATGGACATAGCGGCAATGGCATTACGTATTGGGATGCCAATACCATTCGTCTTCCTCTCACCGAGGGCTACTGGCTGAGAGATTATCCTTCTAAACATTGTGTTCATACTCAGTACCAGAACCTTATCAAGAGTGTCGTTTCGACCCTTACCGGCATGAATATGAATGTCATTATCGATCTGCAATGGACTGATGCCGGTGGGGCTGCTCCCGGCGGCGGCGCCGCATTTGAAATGCCCGATGCTGATAGTGTCACCTTCTGGACACAGGTTGCTACCATGTTTGCTGGTAACCCCAATGTCCTTTTTGAATTATACAATGAGCCTCATCCTGCTCCCGGCAACTGGGCATGCCTCGAATCAGGTTGCGCGATTACCGGCGATAAATCGTATGTCGTCGATTGTAATTGCTACATTACCGCCAATTATACGGCGGTTGGTATGCAGGCGCTGGTCAATGCAGTACGCGGTACGAATGCGCAAAATCTTGTACTGGTGGCTGGAATGGACTGGGGCTTCGACTTGAGCGGCTTCGGCCAGAATCCTATCACGGGCGGCAATGTCGTCTATGACACTCATCCCTATCCTTATTCTGAGAAGATGCCCCAATACTGGGACAATGCTTTTGGCAATATCAGCAAAACCTATCCTGTCATCTCTGCTGAGAATGGCGAATATGATTGTGGCACCAGTTACATGAGCCGCCTGCTGACCTACTTTGATGCTCATAACATCAGCTGGATTGGTTGGGCGTGGGTCAACATCAACTCTGCCTGTGGTTATCCACAACTCGTTACCGATTATAATGGCACGCCGGCCCCCAATATGGGCGTGTTGATCTGGCAATACCTGACAAGTTATGCCAATGGTACGCTCCTACCAGGGCCAATCAGTTCTACCTGGTACTTTGCCGAGGGTAAGGTTGGCCAGGGCTTTATCGAATGGCTCACCATACAGAACCCTGATCCCGTCAATTCCTGTTCGGTCAAAATTCAGTATCTTCTGACGACCGGTACAGTGACCATTAACCGCACCGTCAATCCCAAAAGCCGGTATACGGCGTCGGTCAATAGTGATTTAGGTACTCCACCCAGTTCTAGTTCATACAAGACAGATTCCATTATTGTTACCGTCAATAATCCGACCACCTGCTTCGGTGTCGTGGCGGAGCGCCCCATCTACTTCACCAACTTCTTTGGCGAGAGTAGTGGCAGTGTCGTCATGGGTACGGTAACGCCCGCCAAGGTCTTCTACTTTGCCGACATGCCCACGGTGAAGGGCTCCGACTCGTTTATCACCATCCTGAACCCGCCCGGCGGCAGTACGGCAACCGTTACCGCGACCTATTACGCGGGAGGCAAGCAGGTTGGTTCCGCTCAAACAACCACAGTCACAGGCGGCAGGCGCCAGACGATCAATCCACCGCCGATGTCGCAGCGTGTCATTGCCATTGTAACCTCAACGCAGCCGGTGGTCGTAGAGCGGCCCACCTACTTCAGCAGCTTCCCGGCAGGCAGCGTTGGCAATGTCTCCGGTGCGGCCTCGGTGGTAGGCGCGCTCAATTCCGCCAACGAGTGGTTCTTTGCTGAGGGTCAGAGCGGCAGCGGTTTCCAGGAGTACTTGGTGATCGGTAATCCCGATCCGTCGAACACGGCGCAGGTGAATATTAAACTTGAGGGCCCGGGTGGATCTCAATCGTTCCCCGTCACAGTCGGGCCGCGCAGCCAGGCTATCTGGGATGTTAATGCGCATAGCAGTACCGATGTCTCGGCGGATATCACCTCTCCTACTGCGGGTATCGTTGTGGAGCGTGAGATCTTCTTCCACTATACCGGCGAGGGTATGAATGCCACGGGTGCGACCGATATAACAGGCGCCGTTGGTCCGACTGCTTCCCGCTCCGAGTCATTCGCCGAGGGCTACGTGAACACGGACTTCAACGAATGGCTCACGCTCTTCAATCCCACCGGTAGCAATGAAACGGTAACCGTGACAATTGTCAATGGCTTTGGCAGTGTCTATTCGTTTAACGTCAATGTGCCAGCCAATGGGCGATCGGTGCAGGATATTACGAGTATCGTCCACCAGAACCTGTATAATGGCAGCCAATCTCAGGGCTACAACATTTCAATGACTGTGCAATCGTCCGGCTACTTCTTCGCCGAACGCGTCATGTATTGGAATGTAGGTACCACACAGGGCGGCAGCGATGATATAGGCTACATGGGCCTCTAAACGCTCCATCGAGCGTAAGTGAATGGAGTTCGACAAGATAATCTGATGAGTGGTCTCCGGTGGTTGCGCCTCCGGGGCCATTCATCGGATCCACCGATTGATCGGCGCAGGGATGATTCACCTCACTCGGAAGAGGATGTGGCCCATCCCATCTTTCGCAGCATTACAATCAATGCCTGTGATGCTTGCTGGAAGAGCTCTGGCCCGCTGAATCCCGAGAATTTTCCCTCTGCTGCCAGGTGTGGCTCTAGCGAGAAAAAGCCATCATAGCCGTCCTCGCGCAATCGCTGCAGGAGTTCGGGCCATCTTGCCAGGCCCTCCCCGGCAGGCGCGACTTTACCATCAGAACGCGCATCCTTTACGTGCATATAACGCAGCCAGGGGCGCATGGCCTCATAAGCGTCGGGGTAAGGTATTTGACCACACTGGATAAAATTTGCCGGATCGAGAATGGCCTGGAAATGAGCGTCATTGATGCTTTCCAGCAAGTCAACGCAGCGAACTATGGTATCTCCGTAAATATCCTTCTCGTTTTCATGTAGCAGCGTGATGCCAGCAGCACTGGCTCTGGCAGTCATCTCATGCAGGCGCCATAGTACCTCGTCTCGCCATGCTGCCGGATCACTTTTTGCCGCTTGTGGAGGATAAAAGGAGAAAATGCGTATGTAAGGTGTCGCAAAAAAGTGAGCCAGCAAAATGGCACGCTCGAAGCGCCGTAAATGCTCGTCGAAAGGACTATCTACAGGCGCTTTACCGATAGGCGAAGCAATGGCAGAAACTGCCACGCCCCGCTCACGCAACATGCGCCGCAGTTCGTCTGCCTGCGCATCGCTCAGATCCAGCACGTTCGTTCCCCAGGCCGCGCGCAGGTCGAGGAAGTGAATATCTTCGCTTTGTAATACCGCGATCTGTTCGCGTGGGTCAAGAGAAATTTCGTCGGCAAAAGCGGAAATGTGTATCATGCCAGTAGGATCTCCTTATGCGCGCGAGCCGATTCATAAATGCCCAGGATAATTTCCACGGGGAGCCGTCCCGCATAACCATCTACAAGCGGCGTCCCATGCTCGCGAATAGCGCGCATCATATCCGCTATCTGCGCGGCATGACTCCTGATTGACAGCGCGGCAGGATTCTGAGCCGCTCCCTCTGCACCCTGTGTGCCCGTCCGGGTCTCTTTCTGGCTGCCTCCACTGGCTCCATAGGCCCCCACTTCCTGCTGATCGTCGCGTGCCAGGTGTAGATAGCCCAATCGATCATCCTCGATCACTGCCGATCCCCTATCGCCAAAAATTTCGACACGCGTCGTCACGCCTGGATATGCTCCCGTTGTAGCCGCAATAGTACCCAGCGCCCCATTTGTGAAGCGCAGCACGGCCACGGCCATATCTTCCGTCTCCATGCGATGCACCAGCGTATCCGTATAGGCGTAGATACTTTTGACACTTCCCATCAACCATTGCAGCAGGTCAATCGAATGGATGGCCTGGTTCATCAATACTCCTCCCCCGTCGAGTGCCCAGGTGCCGCGCCATGCGCCGCTGTCATAATAGGCCTGCGATCTCCACCAGGGTACAAGCGCGTTGCCGAGCACCAGCCGTCCGAAGGCCTGCTCCTCGACCAGTTGATGCGCGCGCATTGATGCCGGATCAAAGCGATGTTGGCTGATAACCGCGAGCTTCACATTCATTTCGCGCTGTACGCGCAACATCTCATCAAGCGCCTCGCGGCGAATCTCCATTGGCTTCTCTACAATTACGTGTTTTCCCGCCCGCATCGCCATGCACGCGAATTCGCCGTGCATACCGCTGGGGACGCAGATATTCACCACATCCAATCGTTCGCGTGCCAGCATCTCCCGCGCATCGGTATAAGCATGAATGCCGTACTTTTCGGCCAGTTTCTGCGCCGTGGCAGGCACGATATCGGCCACGGCGACCAGTGCAGCCCCCGGAAGACTGCGAATGGCTTCGGCGTGTGTCGGACCAATCACGCCAGTTCCGATAATCCCGAAGCGTAGTTGCTCCGTCATTGCTCTAATTCTCCTGGCTCAGTATCTCTGTCGTTTCCTGGAAAAAATGCTCAAGCGACTCATAGAGAGCATCTCCAGATCCCTCCAAGATCATCAGCAGGCACATTCGCCCAACCTCGATCATTGCCTGCCACGTGCTTACCGCCTGGGCGCGCAAAAATGTATCGTTATAGCTGCCAAGGAGCGTGGTTTTGTTATCATTGTGGCGGCCCGCGCCGGGCGGTTGAAAGGATGGGACCCTGGTGGTCGCCCCTTTTAGGGATTGAGAACCAGGCGCAAGCAAGCGCAGGCTCACCAGGTGAGGCGGCCCGTCCATCTCGCTCTGCTCGGTCGAATGGTAAGCGGCGGGCGCGCGGCGAATCTTCACGGGAACACCCAGCAGCACATTGCCGATCTGCTGCATGTGCGAGACGATCAGTTTCGATACATCTGTAGCTATCTCACCGTTGATGGTGAAATCCAGGTAAGCGAGAGTTTCGGGAGAAGGCGCCTGCCCATTTTGCGCAGTCAGAGTCGCTCGCAATGCTGCTGCATAGACAGATGCGGGGTTGCCCTGTACCCTCGTCCCTGGCGGGGCGTACAGCGTAATGGTTTCGCTCGCGGCGCTGGCTTGCCAGCCCTGCACGAATTGTAAGGGATCGTGCATCATGCGTAGTGAGTGGGCTCGTGTCTTATAGTTCTCGACGGCGGGTTGACCGGCGAATCGAATGCGATGCAGGTATCCATAGAGGGCCATGCTCAATTGCCATTCCAGGAAACTGGCCGTCAGGGCGATCAAGCGGCGCCGTGGCTCATCGCTGGCAAGCAAGGGCTGGTAGAGGACGAAATGCCCGGCTTCGTCCTCCCTTTCTGCAATATCCGTCTCCACATGTACGTGCAATAAACCGCGCGCCGAATAGCCGGGTGCTTTGGGGTTGAGCGCCTGGTTCTCGAAGACTACGATACCCCTACCGCCCTTGCCCAGGCTTTCTTCCATCAACTGTTCCACCCAGGGTATAAACGGCGACCACCCAGGTGGCATTTGCAGCAGCATTCTACATCTTCCGTCCACGCTGGCATCGCTCAGCGCAGCTGCCAGTTGCACAAACGGCGCATCCGCCGGGCGCGCGGTCGCGAGTTCCAGATTATACTCGCCCCAGGCTTGCAGCAGCAATGTTTCGAGCATGCTTGCTTTTCTTACTGGCCGGCTGTCTGCGAGATTTTCGTCATGTACATCCGCGTCTATATTAGGTGGCGGGGGCGGCCGATCAATCGGCGGTTGACCCGACTCTTGCTGTTGTTCGCTGTCAGATTTCTGCGGCAGGCGTGTCAGGTAAAGGGCCGCGGGCAGCAAGAAAACTCTTGTGGTTGGAGCGCTCATACGCCCACCGGTGCCGGTTCCACCATCCAACTGCAAAGAACGTGCCGGTACCTGGTGTTCCTGGGCAAATGTGTCGAGGTAAGAGCCTGGCAATGTCATCACGAGTAGATGCTGTGCCGCTCGCAGGCGCGCTTGTTTCAGCAGGTCGGTAAACCATTCCAGGTGCGTGATAGGTTCCTCTGAGGTCATTCCCATCGAAACGCCGATCATCATTACATCATCCAGCAGCGCGCGCAAAAACTCAGGATTTGGTACCGCGCCATCTGCCGGCAGCGTCAGATTTTTAGGGTTCGCTATCCTGCGCACGATTTCATCCAATGCTGCCGGGTCTGTGCTATCAAGTGGATAGATCGTGAAGTGATCCGGATCATAGTAAGGGCGGGGGCTGGGTAATGGGGTGGTGGAGACCCTTGAGGTCGCCCTCAGCTCATTATCACTACCACTGCAAAAGCCGAGATCGGTGAAGACGCGCACGGCAATGACAGAGCCACCCATGCCTGCCCAGATAACATGGCGAATGCCGCGCTCCCATAATTCTCGCGCCTCATTTTCTACCTCTTCCAGCATGATAGGATCGGCCAGCAGGCGAGGCACACCCTCCACCCAATCCAATTTGAGCGCGCCATCCTCGCTGCCGAGTACGGCCATCAGTCCTTCCTGCCGCCGCAATTGACCGATAGCATCCTCCTGGATGAGCCTGCGCATTGAGGGCGAATCTTCTATGTTCATGTCTTGAACTCTTTCCTTCTAAACTCCGGCGGATTTTTCACATCTCTGTCCAGATCAGGATCGTACTTCTACAAATTTTTTGCGCGGTAAAGCATTTCTCCCGCATGTGGCACGACCAGAATTCCTTCGTTCTCTCGCCCTTTCCATGCTTCGGGGTCGATTTTCTTATAGTCAGCGTAACCCAGGTTGACGTGGCGGCAGCGGGCTTCGGGAATGCCGGTTGCCAGCGTCACCTGGATGCGCGGCGTTTCGATGCCCGTTTTTGCATCGTAAGCGCCTGTACCTTTTACGTGTGTGCTGTGGGCCAGGATACTGCCGGGCACATCTTTAAAACGGTCCCATTGTTTCAGAAAATAGTCTCGCACGTGGTAACCCACCTGGTCGATCAGTTTGCCATGCGTATAGGATATTTCTTGAAGGTGTGGAGCATAGATGATGACCTCGCCGCCACCGGCTATCGCCGGCTCCGTTTTGTACATAGCCTTGGCAGCAGTCCATAGGTCGTCGTACATCTCTGACGGCATGGAGAGAACGCGGCGAAATGGCGCATCGACCGTAATGATGTTGAGATGTGCGGAGAGATCGGCTGCCTGACTCCAGGCGTCTTTGCAAGGGCCGGTGTAAAGGCCGTGCAAGTTGGCTCCTTGCATGACAAGCGCCATGCATAGCAGCGGTTTTTGGACAAACTCTGCTGCTCGCTCGATCACCCGGCGTACAGGCGTATCTTTGACGCCGATGGTTTTCATGCTCGTGATGAGCGCACCCAGCCAGTGGGTGAAATTGATGATATCCGCCCCGGCGATGCCTGGAAAGAGATATTTGGCGCCGCCGGAGAAGCCAGCCACCTCGTGAGGGAAGACAGGGCCGCAGATAATCAACTGGTCGTATTCATGAATCAGGCGATTGAGCGTGACCGGTATTTCATCGACTAGCAGACCATCTGTGAGCCGGTCGGCCTCCGCACGCGATATCACCCCTATCGTTTGCAGCTGATTGGGCTTATCCCAGTGGTGATTGTAAATCTGTACGTTGGGGTAGCGCTCTTTGCGCTCATCCGCTCTAACTCCCACCAGACGGTCAATTGCCTCGTCCGGCATGGCCGCGTGTGTTCCCAGGGCAATGAGATAGTCCAGTTGCGCGACACGACGGCCAAGCTGTTCATAAAGTAGCCGGAAGAAGAGTGGAATCGGCGCGCTGCGTGTCCCATCAGGAATGATGACAAGTACGCGCCTCCCATCGAGCGGCAAGGGATCAATGGCCTGCGCTATGAGTTGGCGGATATCGTCAACCGCCAGAATCGCGGTTGTTGAGCCTTTTCCTATGGTCATAAATCGTTCTCCCGGCTATTGCCGCAAAGCGGATCATCCTACACGCCGCTGTATGCCGAAAATCCGCCATCAACGGGGATAACCGTCCCTGTGACGAAGGCAGAGGCAGGGCTGACCAGCCATAACAGCGTTCCGACCAGGTCTTCTGGCATTCCCATACGTCCCATAGGCGTATGCTCGATGATGGCCTTTCCACGTGCTGTCCAGGCTCCACCTCCGGCATCGGTGAGTAAATAGCGATTTTGCTCCGTCAAGAAGAAGCCGGGGGCCAGAGCGTTCACGCGAATACGTGGGCTATATTCCTGCGCCATATAAACTGCCAGCCATTGCGTAAAGTTGACGACGGCTGCCTTGGCCGCGCTGTAAGCAGGGATGCGGGTCAGGGGTCGCAGCGCGTTCATAGAGGCGACGTTGATGATGCAGCCCTCTCCCCGCCCGGCCATATCGCGCCCGAACACCTGGCAGCTCGAAAATGTGCCCAGAAAATTCAGGTCGAACACTTCACGTGTAGCATGTATATCCAGGTCAAAAAAAGACCGTTCGAGGGTTGTTGTAGCATGCGGATTATTGCCCCCGGCGGCGTTGATCAGAATATCGACCTGACCAAACTCCCTGTGTACCTGCTCTTGCGCCTGTTCAAGCGCGCCGCGATCGAGCACATTACAGGCTATCGCAAGCGCTACACCCCCGTCTGCCTGGATTGCCTTTGCGGCCCTCGCGGCCGCTTCCATGTGCAGGCTCAAGACTGCCACCCGCGCGCCTGCGTTGGCGAGCGCCGAAGCCATGGCTCCTCCAAGGCCGCCGCTACCACCTGTGATAACCACGTTCCTGTCGCGTATGGTGAAGAGTGCTTGAAGATCCATCCTCTTTTCTCGCTTTTGCTGTTCTCTCACACTGTGACCACTACCTATTTTACGCTGAAACGCTATCTTGTTGCACGTAAACGGTAACAATAAGATACCTTGCATATTACCATTATCTTGCTGGATATGATATTGATACCAATCGCCCTGTTCGTACTGCGAAACGAACCTTGTTCGCGCGATATATAATAGGAATCTAGCGGCCTTGAAAGCGTCTCATTGTTAGCAATAGAGGGAGGAAACATCATGGTAACAGAAGTAGGACAGGCACACCAGACAGATTTTTATTTGATGGATGAATTGCTGACACCTGAGGAGCGCAGTATTCGCGACAAGGTACGTGCATTCTCCGAAAAAGAGGTCATTCCTGTCATTAACGATTACTGGGAGCGAGCCGAATTTCCATTTGAGCTTATTCCCAGGCTTGCGGCCCTGAATATTGCCGGTGGCAGCATTCAGGGCTATGGTTGTCCCGGCATGAGTGCCATCGCATCGGGCCTGATTGCGCTGGAACTGGCGCGTGGTGATGCCAGCATTTGCACCTTCTTTGGCGTCCATTCGGGCCTCGCCATGTCCTCGATTGCTATGCTCGGTTCCGAAGAGCAGAAGCAGCGCTGGCTGCCGCCCATGGCGCGTATGGAGAAGATCGGCGCATTTGGCCTGACCGAGCCGAATCACGGCTCCGATGCCGTGATGCTCGAAACACGCGCGCGGCGTGATGACAACGAATACATCATCAATGGCGCCAAACGTTGGATTGGCAACGCCTCTTTCGCCGATGTCACCATCATCTGGGCGCGCGATGACGAGGGCAAGGTGGGAGGCTTCCTGGTCGAAAAAGGCACTCCTGGCTTCGAACCAAAGGTCATGACCGGCAAGGTAGCCAAGCGCGCCGTCTGGCAGGCCGATATCACGCTCACCGACGTGCGTGTGCCCGCCGAAAATCGGCTGGCCAACGCGCGTAGCTTCAAAGATACCTCGCGGGTGCTGACTGCTACCCGTTCCGGTGTTGCCTGGGAAGCCGTAGGTCATGCAGTGGCCGCCTACGAAATCGCGCGGGACTATACGAGGCAGCGCGTGCAGTTTGGACGCCCGCTCAACAATTTCCAGATTATCCAGACCAAGCTGGCCTCGATGCTTGCCAACGTCACCAGCATGCAATTGCTGTGCCTGCGCCTCGGCCAGTTGCAGCAGGAGGGCAAGATGACCGACGCCATGGCCTCGCTGGCGAAGATGAACAATGCACGGCTGGCACGCGAAGTTGTCGCGGAGGCCCGCGAGATGCTGGGCGGCAATGGCATCCTGCTGGACTACCATATCGCGCGTCACCATGCCGATATCGAGGCCGTCTTTACCTACGAAGGAACGGATACAATCCAGTCGCTGATCGTGGGACGCGATATTACCGGGATATCGGCGTTCGCGCCTCACTAACCTATTGTTCCATCGGCGGCATCTCTTGTGGATATTGCACTGTGGGCTCCTCGTACTGTGCATTACTGCGGGATTGTTCTTCTGGTGGATACGAATAAGGAGGTATAGACCCCTGGACGTTGCCCTGTGTAGGAGTCGGAGTGTATCCCTGCTCATAAGGGGCATAAGGCTCTTCAGGCGGTGGCTCCGGCTCTCCATAGAGTTGGTAGGATTGGTATGGTTGCTGGGGCGGCTGTTGCTGCTGGTAAGGCGAGTATGGCTGCTGCGGCCCCATAAACGAATTGCCGGCCATGGCTCTACGCAGCAGGCCCAGGATAATGGCCGCGACCACCACCGCGAGCAATCCGGCGACGAGCCATGTCCAGATATGGGTGAAAATGAAAGCGATTAACAGTACCAGAAAGACCATGCCGACGATGCCGCCTCCTGGCCTTCCGTATCTATATCGATAGGCGCGGCGGGCATTTCGATAGGCTAATCTCTGCATGCGCCACTGCATTCTGGCGGCTCGCCGCGCATCCCGTGCCGCTCGTCTCGCCTGCCATGGGTCCTGGTACGACATACTCTGCTCCTCGGAAATTGTATCCTCATGAAAACTATTCGCTCGTACTCTAAATACTATACCCCACTACCTCGATCATTACCAGAGGAATTTTTAGACTCTACGAAACTTGAGGATGACTAAGTAGGCTCGGGGTTATAAGTGGTAGGCGCAGGATCATATTCAAATATCGGCCAGTTCGCGCCAGATCGATGTGACAGCGCTTGCTGTTCAACTGGTAAAACTGGCCGGAGAAGCCGGGTATTGGCCTAAAAGACCAGACGATACAGAACGACAGCAGCAACGATCACCAGGACAATAACCAGCAGGCGGATAAGAACAACTGCTCGCCGGGAAAGCCGATGGCTAGCAGAGGTATCCAGCTCAGACAAATTGAGGTCTCTAATCCGTTCGCGTTCTTTCCATTTAAGCTTCGCTAATTCCTCGTATCGTCCTGGAGTAGGTGGAGGTATATACTTCATCTTTTTTCTTCTTTCTCCGTACAATGCTACTCATTGCCGGAATATCTTGCTATTTGTTCGTCTGATTATCGAACTGCTTCCAAACTTTGGGTAAGGTGCCTTACCGAATAGTTATAGCAGATTGCTAACTTCTATGATATGTGTACGCAGCAAGGCCGACTTTTTCAAATGCGAACATGACGATTTATTCTGATTTGTAATAACCGCAAGACTAGATGATGAATATGAAAAATCAAATTGGCCATCTCATTCTGAGCACGTGAGGCGGAGCCCTGAGGAATGCAGGGGAAGAATTGCGCTGGCCACCGCGTATTCTGAGCGAAGCGAAGAAAGACATGGCCGAGCGAGGAATGATATGATCGGTCCTGCTGTTAATCTTCATTACCTGTATCTCGTATGCTGACTTGCCGGCGTTTCGGTACGATAATCAATATGAGTAGCGGAGCCAGCCCCAACAACCCGACTCCTGCCAGCAGACCAAAGCGGCTGGCAACCAGCCCTACAATCCCTGGCAGAACGATCTCAAATGGCGCTCCTAAGCCAATCACCGTGCGTACCATGGCGGAATGTCCCGGCTGGCGGGCATATGCTTCGGCCTGCGCAATTGGATAAAGACCAGAGGCTCCCAGGCTCATTACAAAGAGCGAACAGGCCACCAGCCAGATGGAATGCAGGGCTAGAAATCCAATCATGCCGGGCAGCGTCAGCAGAGCCAGGCCTATCAGGAGCCGGTGAGCAGCGATGCGCTTCACGAGCCGATCCAGGAGAATCAATCCTAGAAACCCACCAATCATATGGATAACAATCACCAGGCCGATTACCGCTTCGCTCACACGTAACACATCGTGCAGGTAGAGAGCCGCGAAACCAACGAATATCTCATCCAGCATCGTTGGTAAAATGGCAAGGATCGCCCAGCGCAACAGGAGTGGGTCTCGTAGCGCATTACGCAAGCTTTTTAGTATGCCAATCGATTCGGCTTCCTCTTCATTATGGGGTGAGGAGACTGGACGCGGAAAGGGCTGCAAACAGAGAATCGTTGCCACTGCTAACCACAGGCCCACAGCTAACCAGCACAACGCTGTCCAGCCCATACTCAGCGTGACAAAAGCTGAGACGACCAGGGGTGAGAGCAAATCACCGATACTGCTCATCAATGTCCAGCGCGTCATCGTTCGCATGCCATCCCCTGGCGCGCTGTCGATCAAAGCCGCTTCCGAGAGTCCCACCGCTGTGCCGATGGCCGGATACAGCACAATAAACACGAACAATAACCAGCCGAAGCTGCGTATAGTTCCGGCCTGCGCAAAATCGCAGGCCAGTACAAGCAGACCTCCCAGGATCCACCAGCGTTTTGAGCCGCGGTCGCTTACCAGGTTAATGATTGGCTCGAGAATCATACTCGAGATGGCTCCGGCGCTGAAAAGCAATCCCACCTGCGCGTATGTCAGTCCCAATTGATCGCGCAAGAGCGGCAGACCTACGACCAGAAATCCCGTAATCAGCTCATCAAACAGGCCCATACTGAGCAATATCAGGCGTAATGGCAAAAAATTCCGGAATCGCGAAACGATATATGAATTGAACATGCAGGATATATTCCTCTCTGAAAACGCATACGTGATATCAAAATGGCGGCGTTTTATGAATGCATTTTCAGAGAAGGAGGGGCGCGCGAATGCAAGCGCGAGGGTTTGCTGGCGCACTGAATAGAGCCGGGACAGGCTCTATTGCGGGGAAAAGGCTCACAAAGATTTGCGAACCTCAGATAGTATTGAAGCTGAAAAAGTTAGCAGGGACTACGAGTACTCATATGAATGTACGGACTCCTCATGCTAAAGGATGTTCCTTACCATTGTGTAAGGCTAGAGAATCAAAATCCTCCCATGGATTACGCAAGGTAGGAGTAGCGAGTAAGGGCAACATAGGTGAGTTTTTCGGAAGCTCCAGGATACGCGCAATAAGACTCTCAGGCGGCTCTAGTATTTGTAATTTATCAAAGAGCACATCCACATCATCCTTAGGCAATGGGGCATCCGTTAAGCCGCTATCTGAAGAGGTATCATTTAATGCATAGATATCTGGAGCAAATCGCATAGCTCACTCCCTTTTCCTTACAACACTAACTATCTCTTCTATTAGTACGTAATAGATCACAAGGAAGTTTCAGTTTTCTCATCGAAATTTAAAGCGTTGTGCGCCTTTCTGATTTTTTTCTTATTTTTGTTTCTAAGAGCTGAGCAGTTTTTAATAAGATCCTCGTGGAAGGACTGTTCTTGATTGCATAGCCCTGGCTCGTGCCCGAAAGGGACTTGCCTATTGAGTATCCTCGTGTTACACTGCTAGCAAGAGATTACAACTTTTTTAGGCACCTGTCGTATGTATAGTAAGGAAAAGGTTTTTTCTATTAAAACCATATGGTTACTAAAGAAAATAGATAATGAGCGGTGAGAGAAATGGAATCGACACTAAATCCTTCAGGGGCCCTGGAAGTCTTTGGACCTCTGGCGAGGCCGGCGCGTAAGTCACGCCGGCAAAGTACCGGGACAGTCTCATCCCAGGGTATTTTAAGCCAGGACCAGGTAGTGAGTAGCGATACTTCGGCAGCAATGCAAAGTATACCCGGCGTCTATACGCGAGGAGCTGTCGAGGAGTTGAGCGACGCGGAGCTTGTCGAACTGGTACTTACCGGTACGCAGGAGGCTTTCGAGGTACTTGTCGAGCGCTATAAAGATGCTGTCCAGAACCTTGCTTATCGAATGCTGAGTAATGTCACGGAGGCCGAAGATGTCACGCAGGAAGTCTTTGTACGCGCATACACTCAGCTTTCCACATACAAACCCGCGCATAAATTTAGCACCTGGCTGCTTTCGATCGCCTCACACCTGGCTATTGACCAGCTGCGGCGCCGGCGTTTTCTCGCGTTACCGTTAGAAGATGTCCCATTCCTGGAATGGATTACCGATCTCGGCGCGGGCCCGGAACAATCGGCGCTGGAGGGAGAGCAGCACGACGAAATCCAGGCCTACTTACAGAAGCTGCCCAGCAAGTATCGTGCCGTTATAGTGCTGCGTTACTGGTACGACTTATCTTATGAAGAAATTGCCATGGCTCTTAACCTGACACCGGCTCTGGTCAAAGCCCGCTTACACCGCGCGCGTGAGCTACTGGCTCGCTACATACAAGAAAACAAAGAGAACGAGGAGGAGCAGAGCGATGCGTTGCCACGACGCTGACCATCGGCTCACCGCTCAAGATGCAAGGGAAGTTGCGCAGCCAGACACCTCGCCGGTACAGGAACAGCTGGTTGAGCGTGGCACTGCCCATCCATCAGGACAACCCCCGCAGCATCTCGATAACATGCTCCAGCCCCCGTTGTCGCGCATGTACCAGCCGATATCGACCTACCGTATCATGCAGGCAGTACAGCAGCAAAGGCAGATAACCCGGCAGCTTGAGGAAATTCGTACTCAACAGAAGGCCCGCCTGCGCATCCTTCCACCGGTATTGGTAGTGACTTTTTCGCTGGCAGGTGGGCTGGCGGTGTCGGCATTGATACTGGCCTTTTTCCGGCCCGACATACTGGTAAGAATGCTCTCATTGATGGGTGATGTGATTGCCGCCTTTTTTGTGGCCGGGCAGTATTTGCAGGTAGGGTTGGCGTTCATCACGGGCAATAGTTTGATTCTATCAGGGATAGCACTTGTCCTGGTGGTCATGATGGGAATGTGGCTTCGCTTGATGCGTTATCCACAAACGTAGGGACAATGCCTGCGCCTGTCCTCACCTGGGTAACGGACACTCCGTAGGGACAGCGCCTGGCGCCTGTCTGCGCGTCCATTTCGGAATGTGTGGTGTAGAAGGCGAAGATCATGGTTGCCTAACCATGATAGGGAGTTCCTGTATGCGTAACACTGGACATACACCCTGGGTCCTGTTGGTGTTGTTTGGGCTGTTCCTGATCCTGGTTCTTCCAATCGGCGGGCCCCAAAATCTACTGGCGCAGTTTATACCAACAATCGTACAGGCGTCTGCCAGACAGAGCGAGGGTCCTGCAAGCCAATGTACAACGAGTCATGAAGGGCCATCTTTTGGAGGAACGCTTGTTATCAATGGGCAAGAAGTAATATGCAGCGACATAACCTCATTCGGTGGGGTCATTACTATTAAGGGCCAGGTACGCGGCGATGTAGTTGCTTTCGGCAGTAGTGTCATTATTGATGGCAGCGTTACCGGAAATGTAGACCTGTATGGAAGCAGCGCTGTCCTGCACAATGGTTCCCAGGTACATGGGAATATTCTTCTGTATGGAGGCAGTTATTATAAAGACAAAGGGGCGGTGTTTGATGGACGGCCTATTTACAATTCAGGGCGCTTCGGTTGGTTTTTTGGCAGTGGTGGCACATTCAGTTTCCCTTTATTGTCTATCCTCACATGGGTAGCGCTGGGTCTGATATTCACTCTACTACTCCCCGAACATGTAATGTTAGTGCGCACAACGGCGGAAACTAATAAGGGCCGCAGTTTCGTTGTCGGATTGTTAACGATATTGATTGCTCCGGCTGTCCTGGTTGTATTGATAGCGCTTATTCTGCCTATTCCGTTAGCAATTATAGTAGCATTAGGGCTGGTTGCGGCATGGGCTTTGGGAACGGTGGCAGTCGGATGGCTCGTCGGCGAACACCTGATACATGCTATAGCGCCGCACTACAATACACGCACTGTGCAACTGGTGGTTGGATTGACAGTGCTAACGCTGGCAGGCGCATTGCCCCTGATTGGCTGGTTTATTACGATAGTAGTCGGATTGTTAGGACTTGGAGCAGTCCTCTTAAGCCGTTTTGGGACGCGGCTTTATGGGCGGCCCAAGGGGCCCTTGAATCTCTGATGATTGCTTTTATCGACCTGGAGCGGAGCTCATCTCTCTACAGGACGAAATTGACCCGGTACAAATATATTGGAAAGTTGGGACGGACACCAGGAAGCAGCGGCAGAGGGTAGGGACAGGTACAAGACCTGTCCTCCTGGAAGCTCAAAGATAGGCACAGGGCTTTGTTCTGACCCCCTCTGCCCGCAGGTGTGCCGCCGAGGTGTATATGAGCATTGACGTTGAACTAACCGATCTCGCCTACGGTGGAGATGCCGTGGGCCGTTACGAGGGGCGAGTACTCTTTGTACCTGGAGGAATCCCCGGTGAACGGGTGCGTGTAGAGGTTGTCGAAGAGCGTCGCGGACACGCGCGCGCGGCCCTTTTAGAAATCCTGCGTCCCGCCCCTGAGCGAATCGAACCGGCCTATCCTCTGCTCACGGATAGTGGTTGCCAGTGGCAACATATCGCCTACCCCGCGCAACTGACCTGGAAAGCACACATTGTGCGCCAGCTTCTTGTACGCATTGGCAAGCAGCCCGACGCGCTTGTCCACCCCACTATTGGCATGCCTGCCGCTAGCTCGGCCTGGGGCTATCGCAACATCGCATTATTTTCAATCGGCCCGGAAGGAGAAGTGGGCTTCAAACTCACCGACAGCCATGACGTCCAGGACCTCGCAACGTGCGAATTATTACATCCTGCCCTGGATATGGTTTATCAACGAGTGCGCGGCAAGCTCAAAGCCTATTTCGGCGATTCTCTCCCTCAAATGATCCAGGGCTTTACCATACGCGGCGCTATCGGCGCGGTCAGCACGCCCAGCTCAAATGCCGAGACCGTAAAGGCTGTGCCCACACTGCTCTGCATGCATGCGCGTCCCGGTTCAACAATTGAAGCGCCGCAGCAGCTGGCGCAGGAACTCATGACCATCGCTCCTGGCATTGTCGGCGTCATCATTGAGCGCGTCGGTGGGCGTTACGGTCGTGTCGTGGCAGGCCAGGAGTTTTTGACCGATGTTGTGTCCGGTCGCCGCTTCCGGGTCTCTGCCGATTCTTTCTTCCAGGTCAACATGGTACAGACCCCTGTGCTGGTCGATCGTGCTATCGCTATGCTGGAGCCCCAACGCAACGATACGGTGCTGGACGGCTACAGCGGGGTAGGTCTCTTCTCGGCATTCCTGGCAGCCCGCGCCGGTCGTGTGATTGCCATCGAATCGCAGCCCAGTGCAGTGATGGATGCGCGAGCCAACGCCACCCTGAACAACCAGAATAATATTACGACGCTGGAAGGAACCTTAGAGCGACTCCTGGGCCAGTTGTATTACCGCCGCGAACGAATTGACCTGGCGCTGGTCGATCCGCCGCGCGCCGGTTGTCACCCCAAGGCATTACAGGCCCTACAATCGCTTGCCCCGCGTGTCATCTGTTACGTCTCGTGCGATCCCAGTACGCTGGCGCGCGATATCTCTACACTCTGTGGCAGTGAGCGCTACCACCTCGTGGCGGCCCAGCCCATCGATATGTTCCCCCAGACATACCATATCGAATGCATCGCATTGCTGGCACGTACAGGGATGAGATAAGAACCGGGGTAATAAACCGGCCAGGCGCCCATACGCGCACTGGCCGGTTCTTATCTCATCCCCCTTCACTTACTTAGTAGCACCCGAATCTCTGGTCGCTCGCCTGTATCAGGATCGACATGAATCACAGCCCCGGCCGGCGGTTCCTGGCTTACGATCATGCCTGCTGGAATTTGAGGATAAGATGGGACTTCCCCTATGGGAACCACCTTCATGCCAAACTCTTCGGCCCGTTCCACCGCTGTCAACAAATCCAACTTCTGTAAATTCGGTACTCCACGGTTGACCATCTGCTTTTCGAGTACCGTCACAACAGTGCTGAACCACTCGTTCAACTCTTGCTTGCGTTTATTACTTTGCTCGATCTTGTCTACCTTCTCTTTGTGCCCCTTGATGGCGTAGATCTTATCTTGAATGAAGAAAGGATGATCAATATGGGTCATTTTAATGTCAGGACTTGAACCCGGCGTCTCAACATAAACGTCCCCATATCCAAGCAAGAACTCAAAGACATTGCTCATCCTTACCTTGACATCGCGGATATTCCTGTACTCCGTCTCGTCACGGGCCTCGAAAAAGAAGATAAACTTGCGCTCGATATCGATGATGCGCTTGTTCGTTAGAATGAACACATCGTCAACGTAATTGATGATGGTCAGTAGGATGGCGATAATTAAGAGCAGCACCGCGGCCACAACAAACCCGGTAAACTGATGCGGGAGATAGATGATGCCCACCAGTCCCAGCAGAAGGAGCAACACAGGTACAAAAAGGCGCATGGCAAGTACATACCTGGACCGCTGAATGTACATAACGGTAAATTCGTCGGTTTGATAGTGAACATCCGCGGGAATACGCAGCGGCCCTCCAAATGTGCGCAACGGACCTCGCCGCCCCTCTGGCTTTTGCCGGCGTGTGTATTTCGCATCCGCGTCCTGCAGCTTTGGGACCTCTTCCTCTTTCGCGAGCCTCGAAAGTACCTCATCCAGCTCCGGGTTGGCGGGTCTAGGCGGCTTTGCTTTGGCTTTTTTGGCCGCTTTATATGCTTCGGAGACGCCCAGGATGGCGTCTCTTATCGCCTTGGGGTTGGGCACATCCTTGATATCTAGACGACCACCCACCAGATAGACATGGACCGTACCATAAGATGCCAGGAAACTCATAGGAGTGGTGCGGTCGATCCCCACCTGCTGTACCCTATCCAGGCCCGTTTCCTGGCGTGTTTGTTGCAGGAAACCGCGCCAGGTCAGAATACGCTTATTGGTGATAATATCGACTTCGAGCCACCAGAGAATGAGGTCCTTGTAAATGAAGTAGGCCGCAGTGATGATAACAAGTAGCCCGGCGAGCAGAGTTAAAAACGTGAAGAGGGGCTTCAGCGTTGTTTGACCAACATCTACCCCGAGCAAGATGATAAGCAGGAGCAGAGAACCAAGAAAAGGTAAGGCGGACCTGATAAGAAACCAGGGATGTCTACGCACCACTTTCCTGACTACTTCATCCGGCTCCTGGCCACGGAAATGCAATTGCTTGTCACGGCCACGCCACAACTGGCGCAAACCACCATGAACGCGTCTGGGACGCCATGCCTCATCAGGTGCCTGTTGGGGTGCATTGCTGCTCATTTACTCACCTCGGTCTTTGGAGCGGACGACTGCCGCGTAGAGTGCGGATAGGTAGAGACACACCTTGTCGCATTCTACGCGGCAGTCGTCCCTACTTTTTTCCTGAGCCGCCTTTCTTCGCATTCGCCGCTATCAGGCCTGCGATGACCGCCACTACCGCTACTACAAAGATAATCAACAAATAATTGCCCACCTGGCTCTGACTGGGTGTATTCACACCGACCGTAATCAGAGGAGATTTGGCAAAGACATTTGTTACATACTCAATCAAAGCATAGCCGGTGATAACTGCCGGGATCACTCCTAGAAAACGTTCGGCAGGCGTAGCCGGCTTTGGAAATGCCCTGTTACCAATAATATACCCCAAACCGACAATAACAACAAAGGCGATGATAGTCACCACAAGTACATTTACATCTGTAGGAGTCGGCGGTGTTTTTGTAGAGGATGAGTTGCCACCGGCGATGATTTGCAGAATGATGGGAAAACGCACAAAAATGAAATCTGCGAGCCCCTTTCCGCCTCCCAGGTATAAAAATAACACACCCGCCAGCGAAAATGCCATTGAGACTATCTCACGACGCCATCCCCGCATAAAGCCCAGCACACCAAAAGCAAGCATGGCTATGAAAAAGCACTGCGGTGCCGTTAGTAACAACGCCATATGTTTCTGTTTCCCCTCCCTGAAGCGTCAAAGACAATATGATAGCAGGCCAATCAACCGGTAAACCATGAAGTCGTAGTCTCCCTAAAAACATCTATTACCTTTATCTTACCACAGCTTTACGACAAAATATAGAGTATTACGGTCCAATTTGCTGAGATATCTCCAGAAGCTCGGCAATTCGTCGTAATTCTGCCAATTCTTCCTCGATTCTGCTATAATCAATCAGCATGAGTATCCTGTTCATAGCAGGATGCGTCTTTTCGAAACTGAAGTAGATTACGCAGAAGCAGGAATAAGTCACTTGCGCTTGAACGTCTTCTTTACTCCCTCATCCGTCATGGTGGAGGAGCCAGCAATCAATCACATCTACATCGTCATAGACGTCATTCGGGCCACCACTACGCTTGCTGTTATCTTCGAGCAGGGTGCCGCGCGCGTTCTTGTCGCGGAAACGCTTGAGCAGGCGCAAGCAGCCGCCCAGAAATTGCCCGGGTGGCTCCTTTGCGGTGAACGCAACGTGAAGCCGCTGCCCGGTTTTGATTACGGTAATTCGCCCGTCCAGTTTTCTCAACTCGATCTCAAAGATCGCGAACTGATTTTGACAACCACCAACGGCACGCGCGCTTTCTATGCCTGCCCCGAACAATCAATTCGCATAGCTGGCAGCTTCTACAATGCCCATGCGGTTACTGCCAGAGCACTGGAGCTCGCGCAACGGTACAAGAGCGGCATCAGCCTGCTATGTTCGGGGGAATACGGTTTATTCGCGCTCGATGATACTGTGTGCGCCGGGTATCTGGCCCTTGAACTGTTGCGCCAATACGAGGCATATCCTCATGCTGAACCTCTATTGATCGATGAAAGCATTTATGCTGCTATCACTCTTTACAATGCTTATCCGCTGGCGAAGCTGATCGAGCATAGCCAATCGGCGCAGTCCGTAATCAACGCGGGTTTGCCGGATGATGTGACGTTTTGCTTGCAAAAAGATGGAGGGACGAGCGTGCCGCTGGTGGTGAGGAGAGACGAGGGAACCGGATTATTGTTATTAGAAAGTAGCTAAACAGGGAACGCTCGACAGGTCTACCGGGCGTTCCCTGTTTAGCTACTCTACCCTCACGATCAATTTGCCAAAATTCTTATTTTCGCTCATTACCCGGTGCGCCTCTGCGATCTCCGAGAGCGCGTAGATGTGTTCGATGACCGGCTTGACTGTGCCATTTGCCAGGAGCGGCAGGACACTCGTCGCGAAACGCCGCGTTACTGCCAGCTTTTCCTCCAATGTGCGCGTGCGCAGGGTTACGCCGCGCATCGATATGCGCTTGCCCATCAGCATGCCCAGGTTCACGTTTGCCTGGAAGCCGCCCATTGTTGCCAGGAAGACAATGCGCCCCCATGAGGCCATGGCCTGCAGATTCTGTTCCAGGTAGGGTGCGCCGGCAAAGTCGATGATTACGTGTACGCCCGCGCCGTTGGTCAGGCGATGCACCTTCTCTGCGAAGTTCTGATCAGAGAAACCGGCATCCAGACCCAAAGCCTTAGCTCGCTCCAACTTTTCCGGCGTGCGCGAGGTGCCAAAAGTAGTTGCGCCTGCCGCATGCGCGAGTTGAATAGCTGCTGTCCCGACCCCGCTGCCCGCCGCGTGAACCAGCACGCGCTCGCCCATTTGCAGACCGGCCTGTGTGAAGAGCGCGTCATGCGCCGTCATGAAGACCTCCGGTATGCCCGCCGCCTGCTCAAAATCCAGGTTCGCCGGAATTTCTACCAGCATCCCCTCGTGAACCACGATATACTCCGCCTGTGCTCCCCCGCCTGCCAGTCCCATCACCCTCTGTCCTGGCTTCCACATTCGCGCCAGAGGGCCGACAACATCCACCTCGCCCGCGAATTCCATTCCAGGGATATCCGAAGGCCAGCCTGGTGGCGCGGGATACCCTCCTGCTCGCTGCAACAAATCTGCCCGGTTAATCCCAGCTGCTCTGACTCTCACCCTGACCTGGTCTCCTGCCGCTTCCGGCATTTCGACGTCCTGTATTGCCAGCACTTCTGGTCCACCGGGACGAGTGATTACTACTGCACGCATCAGTTTTGCTCTCCTGGTTGGTTTTTTCTATACTAAGGGATAATTTGAGCAAATCGCACCTGGGGCGCGATCAACCTGGCCCCCTATGCCTGAATCAACTTCAGTAAATCCGTGGTTATCTCGCTATTGGTAAAGTTCTGATCCAGCAACACCTGCTCGCGGCCCTGCTTATCGATCAAATATAGCACCGAGGTATGTATACTCGTGCTCGCGGATATGCTTTGCGCATCGACGGCGTAGGCAGTCCAGACCGGCGAGAGCTGGTTTTGTGTTCCGGTGAGATAGTGCCAGTAGCCGGTCATCTGGTGCTGCTCGGAAAAGGTCAGGGCCGAGGCTTGCGTATCACCCTTGGGATCGACACTAACTACCAGGATTGCCACCTTTTGCGCATTGCTGCCCAGGCTCTGCATTGCCGTGTGCAGCTTTTCCGCGATCAGTGGGCATACGGTAGGACAGTGTGTGTACATAAAGGTTACAATGACAGGTTCGCCCTTGAATTGAGCGAGCGAAACCGTGTGTCCAAACTGATCCGTCAATTGGAATCCGGGCGCAGGTGAACCGCCCAGATCGATGCCCTGCAAGCCCAATGCGTTGGTTGTAGTTGAGGAACTAGTGCTGGCCCCGCCTGCCGCGTTGCGCAAACTCAAGAGGGCCACGATCAATACCACAAGCAGGGCCATCGTTACAACTGATAAACGTGAAGCCAGACGCCAGCTCATATTCATGTTCCTGATTCCTCTAAGACTATTCCACTTGATCTTTTCCTATTGGAGAGCTACCCTTTCCTCGTTGGCAGCGGTGCGAACGCTCTTGATGGCTCGACCCGTTAGGATTTGAAAATGACTCTATCAATGACCATGGCGGCGAAGATCATCGCCAGATAGCAGTTAGAGTACCAGAAGAGCGTGCGCGCCCATTTCTTTGTCTTATCGCGCAGCAAACGTAGAGCCATGTATACCAGTATACCACCCAGGACGAGCGCCGCTGCCAGGTAGAGAAATCCCATTGCCCTCATTGCGAACAGCACCAGTGTCACCGCCAGCAACAGCAGCGAGTACAGGAAGATCTGCTTGCGTGTCTCGGATTCACCCATCACCACCGGCATCATAGGAATATGCGCCTTCTCGTAGTCTTTTTGAATCAGCAACGAGAGCGCCCAGAAATGCGGCGGCGTCCAGTAGAAGATGACGGCGAAAAGCCAGATGGCGGGCAAAGAAATACTGTTCGTTACGGCGGCCCAGCCCACCAGCACGGGTACAGCACCCGCCGCCCCACCGATTACAATATTTTGCGCCGAGGTGCGTTTGAGCCAGGCCGTATACACGAAAACATAGAAGAAAATGGCCGAAGTCGCCAGCAGCGCGCTGAGCAGATTGACGAAGAATGCCAGGATCAGAAATGATCCGATACCTAACAGCAGGCCGAAGATGAGCGCCTGCGCTGGCTGCACTCTGCCGGCGGGCAGCGAACGACGCTGCGTGCGCCCCATCACCTGGTCGATATCACGGTCGATGTAGCAGTTGATGCAGTTGGCGCTGCCCGCCGACATCGCTCCGCCCAGCAGCGTTGCTAGCACCAGACCCCACGATGGGAATCCCCGGTCCGCGATAGCCATAGCCGCCATCGTCGTGCCCAGCAGCAGAACCGTCACATGGGGTTTCATCAGGTCGATATAGCTACCGATTGTTTGTTTGATTGGCCGGGTCTCTCGCTTCTCTTCTATCCCTTCAAGCTCTTCCAGCTGTTGTGCTGTCTTCATATGAAACCAGATATCCTTCAGTAATTGATGATGAGGGCATCAGTGCATTTACTGCCATCCACTCATAATTCTTGCAGCGGGCCTACGGCCCGTCAGGACGGGAGGGGAAGCAAGCGGGGACACCCCGCACCCCGGCAGGGGTGAAACCCCTGCACCCCGAGTTATGAGTGGATGTCAG
>Ga0209061_1001922_pt1 | contig 29958 bp, 21 predicted proteins | sample Coa_R1_10_FD_187157 | JGI IMG/M metagenome (GOLD analysis project Ga0209061, IMG submission 187157) | Surface soil microbial communities from Centralia Pennsylvania, which are recovering from an underground coalmine fire - Coalmine... | ecosystem: Environmental > Terrestrial > Soil >... | reverse complement strand
CGACATTACGCAGCGGCCTGCCGCCCCGCCACCGGAGGAAGTTGTCCGCGAACAGGGCGGCCAGCGCCTGCGCCCAGCCGGCGGCATCACCGGCCATGTGCGGGGAGATGATCACCCCCGGCAGCGTCCACAGCGGGGAGGCGGGGGGCAGCGGCTCCGTCTCGAAGACGTCGAGCGCGGCGCCGGCGATCCGGCCCGCGCGCAGCGCGGCGACCAGGTCGCCGGTGACCACGAGGCCGCCGCGCCCCACGTTGATCAGCCGGGCCCCCGGGCGCATGGCGGCCAGCGTCCTGCTGTTGATCATGCCCTCGGTCTGCGGTGTCAGCGGCGCGGCCGCGATCACGAAATCCGCCTCGGGGAGCCACCGGGTGAGCTCGCCGAACGGGTGGATGGTTCCCAGGTCCGGATCGGCGGCCCGGCCGGTACGGCCGATACCGGCCACCCGCAGCCCTGCGGCGCGCAGCAGCCGGCCGGTCGCCCGGCCGATCGGCCCGGTGCCGATGACCAGTGCCGTGCGCCCGGCGAGCCGCTCGGTCTCCCGGTGCCGCCACGTGCGCCCGGCCTGGGCGGTGAGGGTCCCCGGCAGGTCCTTCACGAACGCCAGCACCAGGCCGAGCACGTATTCGGCGACTGGCTCGTCGAAGACGCCGCGCGAGTTGGTCACCACCGCGTCGCTGGACCGGAGCCCCTCGCAGAGCACGTTGTCCACCCCGGCGGCGGCCACGTGCAGCCAGCGCAGCCTGTTCGGCTCCGACCAGGACGCCGGCACGGCCCGGGACAGGAAATCCCACAGAAACAGCACATCGGTTTCTGCGAAACATTCCGGCAACTTCCGGGAACTAACGTAGCGGACCTCCGCGTGCTCCTCGACTGGCGTCATGCCGGGCGGCCGGTCATCCGCGCACACCACGGTGACCACGGGGCGCCCCGCCCCGGCGGCAGCCGCAGGGGGCCGTGGCGAGGCAGCCCGCGGAGGATCACCTGAGCCGGGCATGTTGACACGGTACGGACGGAACGTATGATTGTCAACAATCCCGCGGACCCGGCAGAGGCCGAAAAGATAGCTGGATGACGTCTGGGGGCGGCCGTGGATCTGTCCATGTTCGACGGGCCACTGGCCCAGCGGGGTATCGGTGTCATCGCGCCCTTCGACCTGGCCCTGGAGCGGGAGCTGTGGCGCTGGGTGCCCGCCGAGGTGTCACTGCACCTGGCCCGCACCCCCTACGAGCCGGTGCCGGTGAGCCTGGAGATGGCAGAGCTCGTCAGCGACCGCAGGCACCTGATCGCGGCCACCCGCGACGTCCGGGACCTGGAGCCCGAGGTCATCGCCTACCTGTGCACGTCGGGCAGCTTCGTGGGCGGCGTCGCCGCCGAGCAGGAACTGCGCAAGGTCATCATCGGCGCCGGCGCGCCTGACGCGGTAACGACCTCCGGCGCCCTGGCCGAGGTGCTCACCGCGCTGGGGCTCCGCAAGATCTCCGTGGTCACGCCGTACTACGCCGACCTTGCGAGCCGGCTCCACGACTTCCTGGCCGAGCTCGGCGTCGAGACCGTGGCCAGCGAGCATCTCGGGCTCGGCGCGGGCATCTGGAAGGTCAGCTACCGTACCGTCGCGGAGCACCTGCTGCTCGCGGACCGGCCTGACGCCGAGGCGCTGTTCGTGAGCTGCACGAACCTGCCGACCTACGATCTCATCGAGCCGATGGAAGACGCCCTGGGCAAGCCCGTGCTGACCGCCAACCAGCTCACCATGTGGGCCTGCCTGCGCCGGATGGGCCTGCCGGCCGTCGGGCCCGGCTGCTGGCTGACCGGCGTGAGCCAGATCCTGTCCGGGCAGGGAGAACCGCTCCTGTCCGGGGGTGGAGAATCGGGAGGGATATGACCAGCGAGGCTGGACCGCGGGGTTCCCGGGGGGCCGCCTCCCCGGTGACCGTGGGGTTCGTGTACCCGGGACACGCCGCGGAGGACGACTACCCGGCCATGGAGAAGCTGCTGGGCGGCGGCGTCCGGCTGCCCGTTGCCCATACCGGCGGCAAGGACCTGCATGCCGTCGCCGAGCTGCTCGACCTCGGCAGCGACGCCCGGCTGGCCGCCGGCGCCAGGGAACTGCGCACCTGCGGCCCGGACGCTGTGATGTGGGCCTGCACGAGCGGCAGCTTCGTGTTCGGCTGGGAGGGCGCCGCCCGGCAGGCGCGGGCACTGTCGGACGCCGCGGGCGTGCCGGCCTCCAGCACCTCGTTCGCGTTCGTCAGCGCCGCCAGGGCGCTCGGGGTGCGCCGGGTCGCGGTCGCCGCCAGCTACCCGGAGGACGTCGCGGGCCTGTTCGCCGCCTTCCTGGAGGCAGGCGGCCTCGACGTGACCGGCCTTGCGGCCGGCGGCATCCGCACCGCCGCCGAGGTCGGCGCGCTGGGCGAGGACGAGGTGATGCGGCTGGTGACCGCCCACGACAGGCCGGACGCCGAGGCGCTCCTCGTGCCCGACACCGCCATGCGCACCGCCGGGCTTGCCGGCCGGCTCGAACGGGAACTCGGCAAGCCGGTGCTGACGGCCAACCAGGTCACCGTGTGGGAGGGGCTGCGGCTGGCCGGCGACACGCGGGCCCGCTCCGGGCCCGGTGCGCTGTTCGCCGGCCGGGCAGCCGCCGCGCAGGCAGCCGCCGCGCAGGCAGATGCCGCACAACGAGCCGGGGGACGGGCAGGCAGGGGACGGGGGACAGCGGGATGGCGGTGACGCCGGCGGCGGGGATCGGGCCGGTCGGCCGCGAATCCACCGCCAGCATTATCGCCGGGCGGCTGCGCACCGCCATCGGGGACGGGACCTTGCCGCCGGGCAGCCAGCTCGGCGAGGCGGACCTGGCCCGCCGCTTCGACGTGAGCAGGGGCACGCTCCGGGAAGCCATGCAGCGCCTCGCCGCCGAGGGGCTGCTGCGCGGGGAGCGGCACCGCGGCCTCTTCGTGCGCGAGCTGTCCAGCGCCGACGTGCTCGACATCTACGTCACCCGCAACGCGATCGAGCAGGCCGCCGCCCGGCTGATCCTGCGCGGTGACCCGCTCTCCGTGGCCGCCGCGGCCGCCCGGCTGGAGGAGATCTGCGCCGGGATGCGGGAGGCGGCCGGGCGAGGTGACCACGCGGCGGTCGCCCTTGGTGACGCCCGCTACCACGAGACGCTGGTGCGGCTGTCGGGAAGCCCGCGGCTGGCCAGGGTGGCCGGCACCCTGCTCATCGAGACCCGGATGTGCATCCGTGCCCTGCAGGACTCCTATCCCTCCCGTGAGCTCCCCGCCAGCCGGCTCCGCGAGCATGACGCGATCCTGCAGGCCATCCGCGATGGCGACGAGGAGCGGGTTCTCGCCCTGATCGGCGCTCACATGGAAGCCGCCGCGGCGCGCCTCGCCCCCGGCCTCAGCCTGCACGGGCCGCGCGCCCCCGCGCCGTAACCCCACCTCGCTGATGAGCTGGGAGAGCAGCTCGGCAAGGCGCTCGCGGTCGAAGCCGGGGCTGGCAAGCTCGGTTTCGTACCGCCTCACCTCCCGGGTGAGCGTATGGCAGAGATCGCGGCCCCGGCTGGTGAGGAACACCAGGACACGGCGCCGGTCCCGGTCGTCGGCGCGGCGGTGGACGAGATTGGCGGCAACCATGCGGTCGACCACCTTGGTGAGGGTCGGCGGCGGGAGCATCGCGTGGGCAGCGATCTCGGTCATCGGGCTCCCGTCCCGCTCGGCGAGCAGGCAGAGCACCCGCCACTGCTCCAGGGAACCGCCCTGTGCCTCGAGAGCCTCGGCAATCCTCGCGCTGACGCGCCGCTCGGCGTGGGCAAGCAACTGCACGAGGTATGCGTCAACGCGGGCAGAGGTCATCGACGTTCCCTATCCTCGTCACAAAACTGTCCATAGGATAGGGGATCAGTTCCGGCTGGGCGCGGACCGCGATATTTGACGGCCGAACGCACCGGGGACTGATCGGTGGAGGTGTCCCGCAATGGCGGCTCTTGCATCCCCGCGGAACCGCTCGGCACTGGCGGTCCGTACCACCACCATCGAGCTTGGCCTGGTCATCCCCCTCCAGGGGCCTGCGGGGATCTTCGGGCCCTCATGCGAGGCCTGCGCCCGGCTGGCGGCCGAGGAGCTCAACCTGGGTCCCGGGGTGCTCGGCCGGGAACTGAACCTCGTCGTCATCGACGGCGGGCAAGCACCGCAGCAGGTCGCAGCCGCCGTCGGCACCCTCGTCAGCTCACGCGCCGTGGATGCTATCACCGGATGGCACACGTCGGCGGTACGGCAGGCAGTGGTGCAGCGGGTAGCCGGATCCGTTCCCTACGTGTACGGGCCCCTGTACGAGGGGGGCGAGCGCTCCCGCGGTGTCTTCCTCGTCGGTGAGACGCCGGGCCGGCAGGTGCTCCCAGGCATGCGGTGGCTGGCCCGGCACCAGGGTGTACGGCGGTGGTGCATTGTGGGCGACGACTACGTCTGGCCGCGCGTGACGGCGGCAGCGGCCCGCCGGTACGCGGCAGAGTGCGGGGGGCAGATCTGCGATCAGGTGTTCGTGCCGCTCGGCAGCGAGGATTTCCGGCCGGTCATCAGGCGTGTCGCGAGCGTCAGGCCCCACGCGGTGCTCATGCTGCTCGTCGGCCAGGACGCCGTGCTGTTCAACCGCGCCTTCGCCCAGGCGGGGCTGGACGCGCGCTGCCTGCGGTTCAGCCCGCTGATGGAAGAGAACATGCTGCTGGCTTCCGGCGCGGACAACACCCGCGGCCTGTACTCCTCGGCCGGGTACTTCGACGCGCTGCCGACCGGGGACAACCTCGACTTCCACGCACTTTACGTGGCGCGATGCGGGCCCACCGCGCCGACCCTGGGTAGCCTCGGCGAGTCATGCTACGAGGGCGTCATGGCGTTCGCGGCGCTGGCGCAGCGGGCGGGCAGCCTGGATCCCGACGGGATGACCAGCGTGTCGGAGGGCGTCTCGTATGACAGCCCGCGGGGCTTGGTCAGGATGCGCGACCGTCACCTTGAGCAGCGGATCTATCTCGCCGAGGCGAACGGCCTGGAGTTCGAGATCATCGCCCGCCTGTAGCCGGGCCGGCCCCGCCCCGGCCGCAGGGCCTGAGCCAGCCCGGCCCCGGCGTCGGCGTTCACCGCAGGCTCTTCCTGCCCTGTGCCGGGTGCCGGCTGCCCCTGTGCCGGGTGCCGGCTGCCCTGTGCCGGGTGCCGGGTCCCCGGCGCTGCCCGATGGGTGTCCCGGCGCCCCGCCAGCCGGCTTACGCCGGACACCACCCAGCGCACACGGATAGCAATCAGAAACAGGCTTAACGCAGTCCGGCGCAGAGGCCACGGAGGCTGCGCGGGTGCGGGCACCCCCTTGACACAGAAACTTTCTGCAGAAATAATTCGATCAGAAGTTATTTCCGATCATCCACTCGGCCAGGGGGTGGAGGTCGTGAACGCAGCCGGCCTGCTGTACGCCGGAGCGGAGCTCCTTTGCAGCGGGGTTCTGCCACCCGGCGCGGTGGATGCCCGGCCTGGCGCGTGCCCAGCCTGCTGTGCCGGGGACAGGCGCCCCCCTTGCCCGGCCGATGCCGCGGACCGGCATCCGATCCCAGCCCACCGGTGCCACAGCAGCCTGTAGCTGCCGTGTCCCGCGTGCACTGAGGTGCACACCACCGTTCCCTTCGCACGAAGAAGGAGGCACTGGCGATGCCAATGGGAACCATTTCGTCCTCGCCCGATACGGTGGGCGTGGCCGTCGTCAACTATCAGGTACCCGTGTGTGAGAGCAAGCAGGATGTCCTGGAGAACTGCCAGCGGATCTCACGCATGGTGTGGGGGACCAAGCGGGGCTTCCCCGGCCTGGACCTGATCATCTTCCCCGAGTACTCGACCCAGGGCTTCCACCCGACCAAGTGGCGCGACCTGACCACGACGGTGGACGGCCCGGAGGTCGAGATCTTCTCCAAGGCGTGCGTGGACAACAAGGTGTGGGGGATCTTCTCGCTCACCGGTGAGGAGAACCCGGCCGGCAATCCGTGGAACAGCCTGCTGCTGATCAACGACAAGGGCGAGGTCGTCCTCAACCATCACAAGGTGCTGCCGTGGGTGCCGATGGAGCCCTGGTACCCCGGTGACACGACGACGGTGGGCGAGGGCCCGAAGGGCATGAAAGTCGGCCTCATCATCTGCTACGAGGGCAACCACCCGGAGATCTTCCGCGACACCGTGATGAAGGGTGCCGAGCTGGTGGTGCGCTGCCAGGGCTACATGTACCCGTCCAAGGACCAGCAGGTCATCGTCCAGCAGTGCCGGGCCTGGGAGAACCTCACCTATGTGGCGGTGGCGAACATGGCCGGCCGCGACCTGGTGTACTCCTACTTCGGCCACTCGATGATCGTCGACTTCGACGGGAGCGTGCTCGCCGAATGCGGGACGGCACCGGACGAGGTCACCTACGCCCTGCTGTCCGTGCCGGGCATCCGGGACGCGCGCAAGAACTGGACGGCAGAGAACCACCTGTTCAACACCCTGCACCGCGGCTACACGGCCCTGCCGCCGGACGGCAAGGCAGAATGCCCGTTCGACTTCTACAAGCTGTGGGTGAACGAGCCGCAGCGCGCCAAGGAGCTCGTCGAGGCGCTGACCCGCCCGACGGCGATCCCCGCCGAGGCGCCGAGGTGAGAGGGGAACCCGGCAGCGATCCGGGTAGAGATCCAGGCGGCGCTGGGGCGGCAGCCCCCTGCTCAGCGCGGGGCGGCAGCCTCCTGACCAGCGCGGGGGTGCCAGCCCCCTGAGCAGCAAGGAGAAGCTGAGATTCTTCCACCGGTCGGAGGCCGGGGCGCGGGGAGGGGCCGTCGCCGCACCGGGACGCCCCCTCCCCCGCGGCCGTATCCATGGGTTTTCGCTGAGCGCTCCAGCGGCGAGCCGGACATCCACCGCGAGGATGGCGGCACAGTGCCAGGTGACGAGCCGCAGGACGAACCCCGGCGGGGTGACTCCGCACAGGAGGAATCCGCGGGCGGGGAGGAGACCCGGGCTCATCCGCACGCACGTGACCCCGCCGGCCCGGGGACGGCGGCCCCGGGCCCTGCGGCTGGCCGGGCGGGCGTGACAGGGCACCCGGCGCAGGAGGCGGCGGGGGACAGCCTGATGCTGCGTGTCGCAGAGGCGCTCCTGGAGGACGTGGACCAGGGCGTCGTACGCATCGACCCGTACGATCTCGCCCGCATCGGCGCGCTTCCCGGGAGCGTGGTAGCGATCACGGGGGAACGCCGCACCGCCGCGATCGCGCGTGCGCTGCCGCCGCACCTGCACGGCACGCACCAGATCCTCATGGACGGGATGACCAGGGAAAATGCCCGCGCCGTGGTCGGTGAGCGCGTGCGGGTCACCACGCCACAGGCCGAGCCGGCAAAGACGGTGCTGGTGGAACCGCTGGACGGGGGGTCCTTCGGGCCGCAGGAGATCGCTGACATCCGGGAGTGGATGTCCGGGCGTGCGGTCATGTACGGCGACCGCCTCAAGATCACCGCGTTCTCCAAGCGCGGGCACATGTTCGGTGTCCGCGGCACCGATCCGGAAACGGTCGTGGTGGCCGGGCCGTACACCGACGTCCGCCTCAAGAAGGAGGCCGCGACCTCTCTCGTCGAGGGCCCCTCGCCCCATGTCAAGTACGAGGACATCGGCGGCCTGGACGAAGAGCTGCTGCGCGTCCGCGAACTCGTGGAGCTGCCGCTGAAATATCCTTCGCTGTTCGCCCGGCTGAAGATCGAGCCGCCCAAGGGGGTGCTGCTGTACGGCCCGCCCGGGTCGGGCAAGACGCTGATCGCACGCGCCGTGGCGAGCGAGGTGAAGGCTCACTTCATCCACGTCAACGGCCCGGAGATCATTCACAAGTTCTACGGGGAAAGCGAGGCACGCCTCCGGGAGATCTTCGAAGAGGCGCAGCGGCGGGCCCCCGCGGTCGTCTTCCTCGACGAGATCGACGCGATCGCACCCCGCCGGCAGGAGGTCTCCGGGGAGGTGGAAAAACGCGTCGTCGCCCAGTTGCTCGCCCTCATGGACGGGCTCGTCCCCCGGGGCCAGGTCGTGGTCATCGGCGCGACGAACCTGCCCGAGGCGGTGGACCCGGCGCTGCGGCGCCCGGGAAGGTTCGACCGCGAGATCCCGGTCAACGTGCCCACCCGGCCTGGCCGGCTGCGCATCCTGAAGATCCATTCCCGCGGCATGCCCCTGGCAGGCGACGTCGACCTCGAAGCGCTCGCCGAGGTCACCGCCGGCTTTGTCGGCGCCGACCTGGAGGTGCTGTGCAAGGAGGCGGGCATGCTCGCGCTGCGCGACTGCCTCACCGCCCCGGAGACGAAACCCGGGGCCGCAGCGGACTGCGAGCTGGCAGCCCTGCAGGTCAAGATCCATGCCCGGCACTTCCACGAGGCACTCAAGACGATCGAGCCGACCGCGACCCGTGAGCTGTTCCTCGAACGGCCGGACGTGCGCTGGGAGCAGATCGGCGGCCTGGCGGACGTACGGCAGGCCCTGCTGTCCGCCGTGGAGCTGCCCCGGCAGCACCCCCGGCTGTTCGCCACGGCCGGGATCAAGCCGCCCGCGGGCTTCCTGTTCGAAGGCCCCTCCGGCACCGGCAAGTCCCTCACCGTCAAGGCGCTCGCCACCGAGACCGGGATGCGGCTGATCAGCGTCGACGCCGCGTACCTGTTCTCGAAGTGGGTGGGCGAGTCGGAAAAGGCGCTGCGGACGGTCTTCAAGAAGGCCAAGCAGTCGGCACCGTGCATCTTGTTCTTCGACGGCCTGCAGGCGTTCGTCCCAGCGCGCCGCGGGCTGGCCGACACCGACAGCGGCCTCGCCGAGCGGCTCGCCCGGCAGTTCTTCGCCGAGCTGGACGAGGCGATCGGCCTCGGCGACGTGATCGTGATCGGCGCCACGAACCGCCCGGACCTGGTGGACCCGGTCGCACTGCGCCCCGGGCGGTTCGGGTTCGTGGTGCACTTCCCGCTGCCCGGCACCGAGCAGCGCGGCGAGATCTTCCGTGTCCACCTGCGCCATGTCAGCCTCGCGCCGGACGTCGACCTTGCCGCCCTCGCCAAGGAGACCGGCGGATTTTCCGGCGCGGACATCGCCGGCGTGTGCGAACTGGCCGTGCTGAGCGAGATCGAGGCGTTCGCCGGGCGGCACGGCGACCGGGCCGACGAGGAAGCCGCGCGCCGCGGTCTCCTCGTGTCGGCGAGTGCCCTCCGCACGGCGCTCGCCCAGGTTCGCGCCGCGCTCCCGCGCACCACCCAGACTGAGGAGTGACCCATGCCGACCTGTCCCAAATGCTCGCAGCCGATGGAACCCGCCCAGGTCATCTCCGTCGCCGGCATCCGCGACAAGGCGGTGAGCTGGCGCTGCGCCGGCGACCGCGTCGAGGCCACAGCCGTCCATCCCGTGCAGATGGCTCACCTGCACCTGGGCCAGGAATCCGAGATCGGCGGCCAGCGCGCCCGGCTGATCCACATGGACATGACCGGCGCGGAGCTGATCTTGTTCCGCGAGATCATCCCGCTAGCGGCAGCGGCCGGCGAACGCCATGACTGAACGCCCAGCCCTCCCGCTGGATCAGGAACGATACGCCGCATACCTGGCGGAGCTGGCGGAGATCGTCCACCGTGACCCCGAGCTCGCGGACACCGGGGTGCTGCGGGCCTTCCTGCGGGCCCACCAGGACTCGTTCGGGCCCCGGACCGCTCAGCTGACGCTGAGCGCCGACGATGTGACGCTGCGCACGCTCATCCACATCATGGTGCTCGCCGCCTCCGAACTCGCCGACCTGCACGCCGCCAGCCGGGCCTGGCTCGCCGCCCACGGCCGGAACCTCCCGCCATGGGACGTCACCGTGCCCCGCACCGCGCAGCGGCTGGTCACCTTCCGCAGCAAGGTCTACGGGGTGGTCGAATGGCAGCCGGAGCCCAGAATCGAACTCGGCCCCCACCTCACCGGCCGGGAGCGCCACTGGGCCACCGCGCTCGCCATCGCGATCGGCGAACGTCCCCAGTGGTCGAGCCACGAGGCCGCCCGGTATGCGGCCTACCTCACGCTGGGCACCGAGTCGTTCCGCGGCGAGCGGGACCTCCCCGACGAGATCCTGGCCGAGCGCCACAACGTGCCGGTCGAGGCGGTGCGCTACCGCCGTGAGCTTGCGGACGTGCCGTGAACCGGGTGAGCCGGCCCATGAGCGAGTACCTGCACGCCGGCTGGTATGAGTTTCTCCTGCCAGCCGTCTCCGGCGAAGGCGCGAAGGAGTACCTGCGCATCTGGATCGACATGGAGGATGTCGCCCGGATGTTCCGCCAGCTCGACCTCAGATACGGCGACAGGGACCACCCCTACGCCCTGAACGCCGCCGAGATCCCCGATGCCCAGCGGGCGCTGCTGACGATGGTGGCCGAGCATGTGCTGGCGCACCCCGGGGCCGTGCGGCGGGCCGCGGCCTCACGGCGGTTCGCCAGCGAGCTGTGGGAACGTTTCCGCATCGGCCCCTCATCCCGCTCGCTGCCTTACCCGCCCGTGATCGACCAGGCCGACCTGGATCCCGCCAAGGTGTGCCTCGCCCTGCCCTTCATCATCGACCGGGCGGCCCTGTCACTCCCCGAGCACGGAGGGCTGCCATGACATCCCCCAATACCCGTTATTCGGCCAATCATCTGTGGTTTGCCCATGAGGGCGACGAGGTGCGGGTGGGGATCACGGACAAGATCGCGCGGGCGCTCACCCTGGTCGAGGCGGTGTTCCTGCCCGAGCCGTCCAGTCACGTCACCGAAGGACACGAGCTTGCCCGCATCGATTCCCAGAAAGCGGCGTTCGAGATCGCGGCACCGTTCGATCTCGACGTGGTGACCGTCAACGAGGAACTCGCCGCCGACCCGCTGCTCGTCCGGCTCGAGCCCCGGGGCCGCGGCTGGCTGCTCACCGCCAGGCTGGCACCGGGCCACTGGGCAGGCCTGCTCGACCACGCCGCCTACACCCAGGTGGCCGAACGCGAAAGTAACGCCACGAAATAACGCAAGAACGCCAGCTCTGCCTGGCTGGCAAGAAAGCGGGGTGACATCTCATGCTGGTTGGGTTCGTGTTGTTGTACGTGGGCGTCGTGCTCGCCGTGAACGGCGTCTGGCTCATCGGCCAGGCGCAGGCCGCTGAGGCGAGATCCGCCGCAGTGACACGGCGGGTGGCGGTCGCCGCGGCGGGCGGCGGGCCGGCGGCTGAGAGGACCGCCGAGGCGGAGGCCGGGGAGGAGCTGGCCGGGGTCCCGGTAGTGCCGGTATCCAGAGCCGAGGCGTCGCCGATGTTCATCCAGAACCGCGAGATCGCGGTGATCAACATCTTCACCGGGTTTGTCGGGGTGGCGGCCGCCCTTACCTACCTGGTGCAGGGCAACGCCGCCGCCAACCTCGCGTCGGTCCGCTCCTCCGGCTTCATCCTCCTGTTCGCGTTCACCTACCTGTGGGTGGCGCTCAACCAGTTCCTCAACGCCGGCGGGCGGGCGTTCGGCTGGTACTGCCTGTTCGTCGCCATCACCGCCCTGCCGGCGGGCATCTACACGCTGCAGGCGGCCCACGGGAACCCGGCCGACCTGTGGCTGGCTGCCAACTGGTTCGCCTGGGCCGTCCTGTGGGGCATGTTCTGGGCGCTCCTTGTGCTGGAACTGCCGATCGCCAAGCTCGCAGGATGGCTCGCCATCGCCGAGGGCATCGGCACGTCCTGGGCCCTTGCGATCGCCATACTGGAGGGCAAGCTCGCGTTCTGACCTGCGGTCAGGGCACCTGCCGGGCTGCGCGGCGCCGGTATCCTGGCTGCGGTCAGTAACCGGTGCCAGTGTCACGCGAGGTCGGCGAGGAGCGGGATGTCGGGCGAGCAGCGGCGGCCCACGGTCACCCGGCGGCGGGAGGTCGGCCACGCAAGCGCCCGGTCGCTCCTGATGACACTGCTCGGCGAGTTCGTGCTGCCGAGGGACGAGCCGGTGTGGACGTCCGCGCTGCTCGCCGCGCTCGCGATGTTCGGCGTCGAGGCGAAGTCGGCACGGCAGGCCCTCGCCCGCGCGGCGGCCGAGGGCTGGCTGAGCTCGGAGCGCGCGGGCCGGCGGGCCTGCTGGTCACTCACGGCCCCCGGCCGCCGCCTGCTCACCGAGGGCGCCCGGCGGATCTACGAGTTCGGCCGTGAGCGGGGAGAATGGGACGGCCGGTGGCTGATCCTGATGGTCTCCGTGCCCGAGTCGCAGCGCGGCCTGCGGCACCGGGTGCGGACGCAGCTGAGCTGGGCGGGGTTCGGCTCGCCCGCGCCGGGCGTGTGGGTGAGCCCGCACGCCAGCCAGCAGGCCGAGGCGGCGCGGATCCTCTCCGGTGCCGGACTGGCCGCAGCGGCCATGTCGTTCGTCGCCCGGTACGGGGAGATCGGGGACGAGGACACGCTGGTCGCCCGCTCGTGGGACCTCGCGGCCGTCGAGCAGCGGTACGAGGACTTCATCGATGAGTTCGCCCCCGTCGTGCCGTCTTCCGGCGGTGAAGCGCTGCGGGCCCAGACCCGGCTGGTCCACGAGTGGCGCCGTTTCCCCTTCCTCGACCCGCAGCTGCCGGCGCGTCTCCTGCCGCCGGACTGGAGCGGGGCCAAGGCGGCCGACCTTTTCCACGGCAAGCACGCCGACTGGCACCCGGCGGCCCAGCGACACTGGGACGAGCTGTCCCGTTCCGGGTCTGCCGGGTAATGGTGCGTTGCCGGGGGTCGTAGGCGGTTGCCGGCGTGTGCCCCGTGGGCCAGGCGCCGCGGGCCACGCGCCGGCAGACTGGCGCATGCACTGTGATCCTGCGCCGCAGGCCGCGCGTCACTGACTGTGTGTCCGTGAGATGGGCGGCAGCCGGGGCGGCGGCAGCCGGGCCGATGCGACAGGACGCCAGGAAACCGGTATGCTGGCTGCGTTCCGCGTGGCCGGGCGAGCCGCGCTTGGGGCTTTAGCTCAGCTGGTAGAGCGCCGCCATGGCATGGCGGAGGCCAGGGGTTCGAATCCCCTAAGCTCCACAACGCACCGTAGAACGTGGCCGTAGGCCGGGGATTCACCCGGTGCGAGCGCATGACCGACTCGTGGTTCCCGTGGGTGTACACGGCCTGGGGCCCAGCCACAGGAGGCCGCCTTCTCCGTGAGACAGCGGTCCGGATTCCGGCAGCATGCGCTGCATCTTGCAATCTGAACACATAAATCTCATATTTTGAGCCGCAGGGTTATGACCGCGAGCCGGAGCCGGAATCGCCGTCTCAGCCCGTCCGGGGGATGCCGGCATGCCGGTAGCGATGGCGGCGCCGGGCCATCCGGGTGCCTTCGTCCCACGTCGCCAGGTCCTCGATCTGCGCGTGCAGCGCGCGCCCGAGGTCGCGGCAGAACTGGCCGGCGCTGGTCTCGGCGACGACCTGGTCGACGATGCCGCGGGAGGCGAGGTCGGCGGAGCGGATGCCCTGGCGGGCGGCGAGTTCGGCTGCGTGGGCGGTGTCCCTGTAGAGGATGGCGCTGGCGCCTTCGGGCGCGATGGGGGCAAGCCAGGCGTGCTGGGCGGCCAGGACCCGGTCGGCGGGCAGGAAAGCCAGGGCGGCGGCACCGGTTCCCTGCCCGAGCAGGACCGAGACGGTGGGCGTCCGGAGGGTGATCAGCGAGGCGAGGCACTGGGCGAGTTCGCTGGCCAGGCCCTGCTCCTCGGCTTCGCGGGAAAGCTCGGCTCCTGGCGTGTCGATCATGGTGACGAGCGGGAGGCGGAGGCCTTCGGCGAGGCGCATGCCGCGCCTGGCCAGCCGGAGCGTGCCGGGGGCGGGCGGCGGCCCGCTGCGGTCGTGGGCGATGATCACGCACGGGTGGGCGCCGATGCGGGCCAGGGCGAGGATCAGGCCGGCCTCGCGCAGCATGACCACGTCGGTGGCGGCCAGGCGGATCAGGTCGGCGGGGCCTGGCCGGCCGGGCAGGCGGGTACGCCGCACCGATTCCCACGCTGACGCTCCGGCGTCCGGGGTGGTTTCCGCCGTTCCGGCGTCCGGGGCGGCTTCCGCCCGGACGGCGTCGCGCGGTGCGGGGGTGAGCGCCGTGAGCACACGGCCGAGGTAGGCGGCGAGCCCGGCCTGGGGAACGACGGCATCGACGAGGCCGCGGGCATGCAGGTTCTCCGCTGTCTGCACGCCCTCGGGGAATGGCGCGCCGTGCAGGGCCTCGTACACGCGCGGGCCGAGGAAGCCGATCAGCGCGCCGGGCTCGGCCAGGGTGAGATGGCCGAGGGACGCCCAGGAGGCGTACACCCCGCCGGTCGTGGGGTGGCGCAGGTAGGCCAGGTAGGGGAGGCGGGCGTTCTTGTGCGCGGCGACTGCCGCGGTGATCTTGACCATCTGGAGAAAGGCGACGGCGCCCTCCTGCATGCGTGTGCCGCCGGACGCGGGCAGCACGATCAGGGGCAGGCGCCCGGCCGTGGCCCGTTCGATGCCCAGCGTCAGCCGTTCCCCGGCGGCGACGCCGATCGACCCGCCGAGGAAGCCGAACTCGCACGCCGCCACCGCCACGCGGTGCCCGCCGAGCAGGCCCTCCCCGGTGACCACCGACTCGTCGAGCCCGGTGACCTCTCGCGCCCTGGCGAGCTGGGCGGCATAGGCCGGGCCGGGCCGCACGTCGGCGGGATCGGTGTCCCAGGAGCGGAACGTGCCTGGCTCCAGCAGCGCGGCCAGCAGGTCACGCGCATTCAGGTACGGCACGACGTCATTGTGCCTGAAACTCCCTGCCGGCGTGATCCCGGCGTGATCTCACGCGTGAACTGCGCCGGCGGGGGGTACGCACCGGGGGGCGGGGGGTACGCACCGGGGGAGGAGGCCGTGATGGACACGTTTACGCCAGGAAGCGCAGCCAGCCACGATGCGGCCCGCGACAGGGCAGCCCGCGACAGGCCGGCCCGGGACAGTGCGGCCCGCGAGATCGCGGGCCGGATGGCCGCTGCCGCAGCCGCCTGGCTCGATGCGCTTGACCCCGCGCAGCGTGCGGCGGCGACCGGGGCGGCGCCCGGGGCGGACGCCGAGTCCGACGCCGAGCGGCTGCGCTGGTTCTACACCCCGACCGACCACGGCGGCCTGGCACTCGGCGATCAGCGGCCATCCCAGCAGAGCCTCGCGCACCAGCTCGTCGCCACCGGGCTGTCCGCCGCCGGGTATGTCACCGTCGCCACCATCATCGGGCTGGAGAACGTGCTCGACTACGCCGAAGGCTGGGGCGTCGACTGGGGCCGCGAGCGGGGCCGCGACCCCGGGCTGTACTACCTGCGGGTCTTCGGCGAGCCCGGCGGTACGGAGCCGTGGGGCTGGCGCTTCGGAGGGCACCATGTCTCGCTGAACAACCTCGTCGTCGGCGGTGCGGTACGCTCGGTGACGCCGTGCTTCCTCGGTGCCAACCCGGCGTCCTCCCCCCTCCTCGGCCCCGCCCCGCTGCGCCCGCTGGGAGGTGCTGAAGACCTGGCCAGGGAGCTTGTCCGCTCGCTCGATCCCGAGCGTGCCGCGCGCGCGACCTTGCTCGACCGGGCCCCGCCGGACATCATCGGCGGCAACCGGCCGCGCCTGGCGGACGGCGACGAGATGATGCCGCTCGGCGAGCTGTGGAGGCGGCCCTTCACCGAGCCGAGGCTCGCCGGGCGCATCGCCAGGATGGAGGCGAACGCCGGGTCCGGGTCCGGGTACGGCGCCGCCGACCACAGCCGCCTCGCGCTGACCGGCGTCCCGAAGGGACTGCCGGCACGCGAACTCGACGCCGGGCAGCGGGATCTGCTGCGCGCGCTGCTGGGCACCTACCTCGGCCGGGTCCCTGACGGCCTGTCGCCGCTGCCGGACTACGGCGACGAGACCGCGCTGGACGCAGTCCACCTGGCGTGGGCCGGGCCCACCGCCGCCGGCCGCCCGCACTACTACCGCCTGCAGGGCCCGCGGCTGCTCATCGAGTACGACAACACTCAGAGCCAGGCCAACCACGCGCATTCGGTGTGGCGCGACCCGGTGTCCGACTTCGGCTACGACGTCCTCGGCGCGCACCGGGCGGCGCACCACCGCTGACCAGCGTGCGGCACACCGCCACGCGTGGCCGCCGGGGCGGGCAGCGGCGCACCCCCCGGGCTGGCCGGCGCCCCGGGGCGACCCGCCCGTGCGGGCGCAGCGTACCCTCGCGGGTGCATCGTGCCGTCGCGGACGATGAGCCACCGCGCGTTCGGCACAGCGGTCATGACCCGGCGGGGAGGGCGACCGGCAGCCGGGCCAGCAGGCCGCCGTCGACGGGGTAGGCGGCGCCGGTGATGAAGGACGCACGCGGGCCGGCGAGGAAGGCGACGAGTTCGGCGACCTCCTCGGGGCGCGCGACGCGGCCGGCCGGGTGCACCCTGCCCCACTCGGCCACCAGGTCGTCCGGGTCCCGGCTGCCGGCGAACAGGCTGGCGGACCGGCGCAGCATGGGCGTGTCGACCGACCCCGGGCAGACCGCGTTCACCCGGATGCCCTCGGCCGCGTGGTCGAGGGCCATTGACCGGGTGAGAGCGTTGACCGCCGCCTTGCTCGCGGTGTAGGCGGCGACCCGGTCCTGCGCCGCGAACGCCTGCACCGACGAGACCGTGACGATCGCGCCGCCGCCACGGGCGCGCAGATGGGGGATCGCTGCCTTGCAGGTGAGGAAGACGCCCTTCAGGTTCACCCCGAGCACCTCATCCCACTCCTGTTCCGTGGTCTGCGTGACCGTGCCGTAGCGCTGGATGCCCGCACAGGTGACCACGGCATCCAGCCCGCCGTGCCGGCGTACTGCCAGGTCAGCCAGGCCCTGAACGGCGGCTGCGTCCCTGACGTCGGCCACCACCCCGGTTGCCGTGCCGCCGCGCTCACGCAGCTCCCGCTCGGTCGCGCGGACCGCGTCGTCCTCGATCCCGCAGAAGACGACCGATGCCCCTGCCCCGGCGAGCCGTGCCGCGACAGCCCGCCCTATCCCGGTCGACCCGCCGGTGACCAGTGCTACCTTCCCGCCGAACTCGCTCATCCGACCTCCACCACGTTCACCTCCAGCCGGAGAATACGGCGGGCGGCCCGGCACCGGATCCTCCTGACGCGCCAGGCGGCATAGGGTTGGGGTGTGGAGTTTCGCAGACTTGGCAGCTCTGGCCTCGCAGTGTCCGTCGTCGGGCTGGGCACCAACAACCTCGGGATGAAGCTCGACGCCGAGGGCAGCCGCGAGGTCGTGTACGCCGCCCTCGACGAGGGCATCACGCTGTTCGACACGTCCGATTCCTACGGTGCTTCCGAGGAACGGCTCGGGGAACTGCTCAAAGGCAGGCGCGACGACGTCGTGATCGCCACCAAGTTCGGCAGCGACGTGCGCCCGCGCGGGAACGACAACGGCGAGGACTGGGGAGCCCGTGGTTCACGGCGCTACATCCGGCGTGCCGTGGAATCGTCGCTGCGCCGGCTGCGTACCGACTGGATCGACCTCTACCAGATGCACCGCCCGGATCCGGCCACCCCGATCGGGGAGACCCTGTCCGCGCTCGACGACCTGGTGCACGAGGGCAAGGTGCGCTACATCGGCAGCTCGAACTTCACCGGCTGGCAGGTCGCTGAGGCGGAGTGGACGTCGCGGACGCGCGGCTACGAGCGGTTCGTGAGCGCGCAGAACTCCTACAGCTGGCTGGAGCGCGGCATCGAGGCCGACCTGATCCCGGCGCTCGAGCACTACGGCATCGGGCTGCTGCCGTACTACCCGCTGGCCAGCGGCCTGCTCACCGGCAAGTACCGCCGCGGCGAGCCGGCGCCCGAGGGAAGCCGCATCCAGGCGTGGGGCCGGGAATCCATGCTCAGCGACGCCGCGTTCGACGTCATCGAGGGGCTGGAGAGCTTTGCCGCCGAGCGCGGCATCAGCCTGCTGGATGTGGCGATCGGCGGGCTGGCCGCACGGCCGGCGGTCGCCAGCGTGATCGCGGGCGCCACCTCGCGCGAGCAGGTGGCCAGGAACGTCGCGGCGGGCGGCTGGCGGCCTTCCGCGTCCGACATCGCCGCGCTGGAGAAGATCACGTCCTGATCCCGGGCCGCCCCGGCCGTCAGGTGCTGATCAGCGCCTGGACGCGGGCTATCTTGACCGCGGCGGACAGGGAGCCGATGTCGTATGCGCCGTGATGCCGCCTGCCGTTGACGAAGAAGGTCGGCGTGCCCGACACGCCGCTGAGGTCCGCCGAATCCATGTCCTCGGCGATGTGCCCGGCGCCGGTGTGCTCCCGGACATCCTGCTTGAACCGGTCGGTGTCGAGGCCGAGCCGTCCGGCGTAGCTGACCAGGTCACCCGCGGTGAGCTCGCCCTGGTGGCTGAGCAGCAGCTCGTGCATCGGCCAGAAGGCTCCCTGCCGTGCGGCGGCCTCGGACGCCTCGGCCGCGAGCTGGGCGTGCGGGTGGACGTCGGTCAGCGGCAGGTGCCGCCACACGTACCGCAGGTCGCCGAAGTCCGTGAGAAGCTCGCGGACGACCGGCTCCGCCTGGCCGCAGTAGGGGCATTCGAAGTCGCCGTACTCGACGAGCGTGACCGGCGCGCTCTCCGGGCCGCGCACGTGGTCGCGGCGCGGGTCGACCGGCACGGCGAGATCGATGATGACGGCGGCCGTGCCGAGCAGCGCGCGGAGCCGCAGCCGCTTGGGCAGCATTGCGGTGAGGCGGAACACGGTCCAGGTGAGGCCCGAGGCGCACAGCGCGGCGGAGAGGATACCGATCTTCGCCTCCCGGAGCAGGGCGCCGCGGAAGGCGAGGGAGGCGATGAGCAGGGACACCGTGAAGCCGACCCCGGCGATCGCCCCGGCGCCTGTGACGGCGGCCCAGCCGATCGGCGGCCGCACCCGGCCGCGGCTGATCCGCGTGACCAGCCAGGCGGCGGCGGTGGTCCCGGCCGGCTTGCCGGCCACGTAGCCGGCGAGGATGCCGAGCGTGACCGGCGAAGTGTAGGCACGGGCCAGGAGAGCACCGTTGATCGTGATGCCCGCGTTGGCCAGGGCGAACAGCGGCACGATGACGTAACTGGTCCACGGGTGGAAAATCTGCTGCAGCCGGTCGTTCGGCGAGATCGCCGTCCGCACGCCCTCCCTCGCCGAGCGGGCGAGCTCGGCGGTCGGCTGCTCGCGGAACAGCCGGAACAGGTCGCTGGCCTGCTCGAGGTCGCTGCGCGCCGCCGGGTGGGCGTAGGCGAGCAGCCCCATCACCAGGCCGGTCACCACCGGGTCGACCCCGGAGGAGAAAAACGCGACCCAGGCCGCCAGGCCCAGCAGCAGGTACGCCGGCCCGTACCGCACGCGGCGGCTCCGGATCAGGCCGGCCGCGGCGAGAATCCCGACGCCGGCCAGCAGCGGCCCCAGGCGGATGTCCCCGCTGTAGAAGACGGCGATGACGAGGATGCCCGCCAGGTCGTCGACGACGGAGAAGGTGAGCAGGTAGGTCCTGACCCGGTCGGGGAGCCGCTGGCCGACAAGGGCGAGCGCGCCGAGCGCGAACGCCGTGTCGGTGGACATCGCCGTGCCCCAGCCGTGCGCCGACGCCCGGCCGGCGTTCAGCGCGAGGTAGATCACGACCGGCACGGCCATCCCGCCGATCCCGGCCAGCACGGGGAGCGCAAGGCGGCTGCGTTCGCGCAGCTCACCCATGTCGAACTCACGGCGCGCCTCCAGCGCGACGACCAGGAAGAAGAACGTCATCAGCCCGGAGTTCACCCAGTAGTGCAGGTCGCGGGAGATGCCGGCCCGCCCGGCGCTGACCGACAGCCGGGTAGCCCACAGGGCGTCGTAGGAGGAAGGACTGGCGTTCGCCCAGATCAGCGCGGCCACCGTTGCGCCGAGCAGGACCGCGGCGCTGCCCGTCTCTGTGTGCATGAACTGCCGCAGCGGCGTCCGCAGGCTCGCCGCCCACACCGTCCGCCCCGAGAACCGCCAGGCAGAGGATCGGGGTTCCGTCATTACCGCATTCTGCCCGCCCCGCCATCCCCGGGGCCGGCTGCCCCATCCGCTGGCTCCGCTCCCCGGGACGGGGCGCGCGGGCATGCCGTACCATGCGGTTTCGTGCCCGAGCCCGCAATCACCCGCCGGTTCAATGTGCCGATCCCGATGCGGGACGGCGTCACGCTCTCCGCCGACCTCGTCCTGCCCGGGAAGCTGCCCGCGCCGGCCGTCGTGGTGCGCACCCCCTACGGCAAGGGCGGGGAGCGGCAGTCGGAGCGCGGCGCGGCCTTCGCCAGGGGCGGATACGCGGCCGTGCACGTCGACGTCCGCGGCCGCGGGGATTCCGGCGGCACCTTCCAGCCGTACCGCAACGACGGCCCGGACGGCGCCGACGTCATCGGGTGGGTGGCGGCGCAGGGCTGGTGCACCGGCGACGTCGCGACGTACGGGGCGAGCTACTGCGGCCGCATCCAGTGGCTGACCGCGCTGGAGAAGCCTCCCGCGCTGCGCGCGATGGTGTGCCTGGTGACGCCGAGCGACCCGTTCGCCGAGGTCCCGACCGGGGTTCCCAGCCCGATGCACCTCAACTGGTACCGCTACGTCGACGGCCGGATGCCGCAGTACCGGGACGACGTCGACTGGATGTCCGTCTACCGGCACCGGCCGCTGGCGACGATGGACGAGGCGGCGGGGTTCGTCTCGCCGAACTGGCGCGAGGAGCTGCGCCACTCACGCCTGGACGAGTGGTGGGAGCCGGTCCGCTACCAGCACAGGATCGGCGAGGTCGGCGTGCCGGTGCTGCACGTTTCCGGCTGGTACGACGACGAGGAGGTCGGGACCCCGGCCAACTTCGCGGCCATGGTCGCCGCGGGGCGCCCCGGGCAGCGGCTGCTGATGGGGCCGTGGGGTCACGCGGTGAACACCACGCGGAGGCTCGGCGAGGTCGACTTCGGCCCGGACGCGCTGATCGACCTGGACGCCTCCGTGCTGGCCTTCCTCGACGAGCACGTCAGGGGCATCATCCCCGAGCCGCGGCCGGCGCCGGTCCGCATCTTCGTCATGGGCGCGAACGAGTGGCGGGACGCGCAGGCCTGGCCGCCGCCCGGCACGCCGCCGGCCGTCTTCTACTTCTCCAGCGGCGGGCGCGCGAACAGCCGGTTCGGCGACGGCCGCCTGGTCGCCGGGCCGGTGAGCGGCGAGGAGCCGCCGGATGAGTGGACGCACGACCCGGGCCGGCCCGTGCCGTTCATCACCGACGCGAGCAGCGCGCAGATCGGCGGCCCCGACGACTACCACGGCGTGGAGAGCCGGGGCGACGTGCTGGTCTACACCAGCGACCCGCTGCCGGAGCCGCGTGAGATCATCGGGCCCGTCGCGGTGGTCGCGCACGTCGAGACCACGGCGGCCGACACCGACATCATGGCCAAGCTCGTGGACGTGCACCCCGGCGGCTTCGCGCAGCGGCTCTGCGACGGTATGGTGCGGCTGCGCTACCGGGACGGGTTTGTGCGGGAGCAGCCGGTCACCCCCGGTGAGGTGTACGAGGTGCGGATCCCCATGTGGGACACCTGCGTGCGCCTGGGGGCCGGCCACCGGCTCCGTGTCGAGATCGCGTCGTCGGCGTTCCCCAAGTACGAGGTCAACCTCGGCACCGGCGGGGACATGATCAGCGAGACCGACGGTGTGATCGCCGTCAACCGGCTCTGGCACACGCCGTCCCGCCCCTCCCGGCTCCTGGTGAACCAGCCCGCCTAGCGCGGCGCCGGGACCGCGGCGCCTGCCGCGGCGCCGCCGCGGGCTGAGATCACGCCGAGCTGGCTGGCGACCCAGCGGTGCACGTCGTGGGTGCGGACGTGGCCGGCCATGGCGGCGAGCGCCTCGCGGCGGGTCTCTTCCGGCAGCCGGAGCGCCTGCTCGATGCGGTACGACAGCCCTTCGACGTCGAACGGGTTGCACCGGACGGCCTGGGAAAGCTCGCCGGAGGCGCCGGTGAACTCGCTGAGCACGAGCGTTCCCGTCCCCCCGCGGGCCTGCTGGACGGTGACGTATTCCTTGGCGACGAGGTTCATCCCGTCGATGAGCGGGGTGACGAGCAGGACGTCGGCGACGGCGTAGTAGGCGGCGAGCTGCTGCTGTGACAGGCCGCGGTACAGGTAGTGGACGGGCACGTCGTGGCCGGGTTCGGTGAACCGGCCGTTGATCCGCCCGATGTTTTGTTCCACGGTGGCCCGGAGCTGGCGGTATTCCCGCACGTCGTCCCGGCTGGGCACGGCGATCTGCAGGAATGCCAGGCCAGAGCGCAGCTCCGCGCGGCGTTCCAGGAGCATCTCGACGGCGAGCAGCCGTTCGGTGATCCCCTTGGTGTAGTCGAGCCGGTCGACGCCGAGCAGCAGGGTGCGCCCGGCGAACTGCCCGCTGAGCGCGGCGACGTCGCGGTCGGTGGCCGGGTCGGTGGCGTGGCGGGCGAAGTCGGCGGCGTCGATCGAGATGGGCGCGGTCGTGGTCGTGACCACGCGGCCGTCGGGCATGATAATCGAATCCCCGCGCAGCTCGGTGCCCGAGCCGGCCAGCAGCCGGGCGCACGCCTGCAGGAAGTTCGCCCGGTAGCCATCGGTGTGGAAGGAGATGACGTCCGCGCCGAGCAGGCCGGACAGGATGTCGTCCCGCCACGGCAGGCGGGCGTAGATGTCCACGGGCGGCCAGGGCACGTGCAGGAAGAACCCGAGCGGCTGCTGGGGCCGCCGTTCCCTGACGAGCCGGGGGACGAGCATGAGGTGGTAGTCGTGCACCCAGGCGAGCGCCCCGGGCTGCTCGCCGAGCGCGGCGACGGCCCTGTCCGCGAACGTCGCGTTCACCTCGCGGTAGGCCTGCCACCAGGTCCGCTCGAAGCGGGGCTTCTCGATCGCGTCGTGCAGCAGCGGCCACAGCGTCGCGTTCGCGAACCCGTGGTAGTAGCGGCGGACCTGGAGGGCGGACAGGGTGATCGGCAGCAGGCGGACGCCCAGGCCCGGCAGGGCCGCCGGGATGCCCCGCGTGCCGCCGTCCCAGCCGACCCACGCGCCTTCATGGGTGGCCATCACGGGGCGCAGCGCGGTGACGAGGCCGCCGGGCGACAGCTCCCACCCGTCGGCGCCGCGCTGGACGGGCAGCCGGTTGGCCACGGCCACCACCGGCTTGTCACCGGGCGCGCCGGGCGGTCCCATCCGGCCTCCCCCCACGGGCACCCGGCAGCCCCCGGCCCCCTGTCGTTGCTGTCACTAGCTCGTACATACCGTTACTAACGGTATCGAACGCCGCTGGCGGCCACGAAGCAAGGCCGGGCGAGGTCTGGATTCGGAACTTTTATCACGAATGAGTTGTCTGTTCCCCACCCGGCCTGGCAGCAGCACCACGCGGCGTCTGTGAGCACGCGCCGGGCGGCTTCCGCAGATCGGCGGTGGCTCATCCCCGGCCAGACAGGGAACAGGGCGCTCTAGTCGCCGGTGACGAACTCTCCGCCTTCCATGGCGGCGGTGAACGACACGGCATCGGACAGCGCCCTTAGCCGAAGGTATCCATCTGCGTAGAAGAACTCCACCGTCGAGCCGCTCGCCAAACCCTCCTTGTCACAGATGGCGTCCGCGGCCGGCCCTACCCTCACCTGGTCACCCAGTCTGAGCTGGTTCCAGTCGGACCGGTCTATGCGGCTGAAGTCGAACTGGTAACCCCTGGTGCTTTCCGGGAAAGACGGAGGCGACGGCGGCTGCAGGGATGCCTGGATGGCCTGCTGGAGTGCCTGGTCCTGTTCGTCTTCCCCGGCGGCGGCCTTCGTACCCGCCGAGCCTGCAGGGGCCGAAGGAGCGGGCCACAGCCGCTGCCCCGACCTGAAATCGTAGAGTTCGTCGCCGCCGAGTGAAGCGTAAACCTGGACCGCCTGGTCGGCGGTGACGGCCCACCATTGCTTCGACCGCGGGGCCAGGGAGACAAAGAAGCCAATATTCCGCTGGGGGAACGCGGCGTCCAGCAGGCCCAGGAACTTGTGCCATGCGGGCGACCTAAGCACGTCGCTATCGATGGGACCCGTAGACCCGGGCCAGTTCACCCAGGCGGTGTGGCCGCAGGCAGTTTTCACGCCCTGCTCTTCTACCAGGGCGGCGGCCTGGGCCGCGGCGGGCTGCGGCGCAGCGGGCTGCGGCGCGGCGGGCACCAGCCGGTCGCCCGTGGTGCCGTCGTAGAGTTCGGCGGTGCCATACCCCGCGTAGACGTCGATCCTCGGGCTGGCGCTGGCCGCCCACCATGTCTTGGCCTGGGGGTCGAGAGAGGCGTAAAATGTCATCCTGCCGGTGGGGAAGGCGGTGTCCAGCAGCCCCAGGAACGTATCCCAGGCCTCCGTGGCGAGCTCGGTGAGAGCGACCTTACCCGCGTAGCCGGGCTGGTTCACCAGGACGGTGTGACCCCGGCTGGTAGCGACGCTGAGGCCCTGCGGTGTGGTGCCCTGGCCGGCGGGAGCCGCCAGGACGGCGCCTGCGGAAGCCGCTGCGGACGCGCCCGCGGGCTGCGGCTTCGCCTCTGCTATCAGGTCGCCGGGAGGGAGCACGGAGAAGTTCTTTGCGTTTCCCCACGTGGATGCCCCGGCGTCGACGCTGCCATCCAGCTTCACGCACAGCCTTGCCATGCCGCCGCCGCCAGGGAACGACTGGTTGGCGTGGGATTGGTCCACGGGTACATCCAGCACCAAGTAGCCGAGCGGGCGGCCGCCGCAGACATAGCCGCATCCGTCCCAGCGGAGCGGGAAGACGGGAGGGCTCTCGCCTTGCACGGCCCTGAACCCGAGAAAGCCGGCCGCCCTCTGCCGGGCCTGTGCCACGACCTCGCCGTAGATCTTCCCCGGGTTGGGCTCGGCGCCGACCGCTGATCCCATCCTGCGGTCGAGTTCCCCCGTGGGAAGCAGGGCCAGCTTGGCCGGGTAGCAGACGCTGCTGTCCTGGTCCATGACGATGACGTGGAACGGGTAGCTGCCGCGCGAGGTGGCCGCACCTGCCAGCTCGGCCTCCTCCCAGTCCGGCACGTACTGCCGGCCGCTGATCGTGAGCACCGGGGAGTTCTCCCGCGCGTTCGCCAGTATCCGGTCAGCCGATCCCTGGTCATCGGCCCGGCTGAAGACGTTGTCCTTGAGAGTGCCGAAGACGCCGCCGAGCCGCATCAGGTAGCCCTCCTGCGCGGTTCCCCCCAGGCACTCGATGTCGCCCAGGTCCAGGTCGCCCGCCCCGTCCGGGCCCGTCTCCCCGAACGCCTTGTCGACCATGCTGGCGAGCCTGCCCAGCTCATCCTTGCCCGCGGCCTGCTGCAGTTCAGGAGCTTTTTCCAGCATCTTCTGGTACCTGATCGAGTAGCCGATCCCCGTGCTGATGACCCCCAGACCGGTCCCCCCGCCGAGCATCTCCGCCACGTGGGAGAATCCCTCCTGCCCGGCCATCAGGGTCACTTCCGAGATGAGGTCGATGCTGCGGCCCGCCAGGTCCGGCGTCATTGGGATGGAAAGCTCCTCCGCGGCTTTCATGACGTCTCCCACCAGGCTCTCCTTACGGGACCCCCTGCCGCCGTAGGTCATGCCGACATGCGACCTGATCTCGCCGGCCTTGCCGGACTCGTAGCGGGTCAGCCCCTCCCTGACGAGCCAGTCCAGGCCGGCCTTCATGAGCGACAGGGCGGGGCCGACCGCGAGCAGCGGAGGGCAGTAGTGCACGAGCATCCCCGTACCGAGGCCGATGAAGTCGACCAGCGTGTCGCCGTGTGTGAGCAGTGAGTCCACGGCCGGGAACTCTGACCGGAAGGACTGCTTCATGACTGTGCGTGTGTAGGTCCGCGCCCAGGACTGGAACTGTGCCAGGCTTTTGGCGATGTCGCCGACCGCCTCGGCGTAGCAGGTGCAGTAGGCGTCCAGGCACTCGTCGAGCTGCCCGGCGTCCCGCTCGCTGATCTTGCTGCCGCCCGCGGTGCTGAGGACTTTGATGGCGATCTGCTGGAGCGGCCCCTCGGCTTCGTGCAGCGTGGTCGTCAGCGCATAGCTGATCAGGTCGAGTGCCTTGGACTGCTCGGCGGACCCCTTCCACCCTTCTATGGCCCGGTAGTCGTTCAGGAGACCGCTCGCCAGCTTCTTGAACTCGTGGTTCACCTGATAGCGGAACCCGATGGCCAGGGCAGCTATCTGGGCGGGATCACCGTCTGCCGCGCTCGACAGCTTTTCGTACACCCGAGTCTCGGTTCCGCCGGCGGCCCTCGCGGCTGTTTCCAGGCGCTCCCGCTCCGCCCTGTAGGAGTCCTTCAGCGCCCGTATGGCGTCATAGAACTCACCGTTCCCGAGGCGTTCGTCTAGCTCCAGAACGCACTGCGCCCAGATCATAAGGTGGCTTACGCTGCTGCGCGTCGGCGAGGGAAGCCCCTGGAAGTACCTGACTGCCTGCACCAGCGTCTTGCCGTATACATCGGCGTTTTTCCCGGAGTACTCGAGCCATGCGCAGATCAGGTCGCACCAGAAGCCCTTGTTCCGGCGGATCTTGCCGAGCAGGGCGTCCGTGCTGGTCGGGGTGCGGTCGCCGAGGATGAGCGCGACGGTGAAGTGCGGGGGGACCCACGGGCACTGGTCCCGCCAGGAGATCGCTTCAGTGCTGGGCTGTGACATGGCCGGTCATCTCCCTCTGCCGGGCGGCGCGGTCGGCTGGCCGGGCCGCAGCCGGGTGGTGGTGTCTGGTTCCGTGTCGCTGGGACGGCCTGCGAAGCCAGGATGTAGCGCTGAGTGCGGCATCGGCGCGCTGGATGGCGGACGGGTGATGTGCTCGGTGATCGTGCTGCGTTCCCAGTGCCTGACAGGAGTCCGCGCCCGGCGGGGCTGGCCGTGCGGTCCCGCTGCGCCTTGCATACTCCGCGGCTCCGCTGCGTCCCCGGCGATCCTGGGGTCCTCCGCGCTCCCGTTACCCCCGGCGCCTGATTTCGTCACGCCGAGGGCGATCTCGCGGGCAGGCGGGGCGAGGTCGCTGTCCGGCGGCGGGAGCACCGGGACGATCAGCAGTAGGTCGAGGAAGGTCCGGGGCGGCAGGCCGAAGCCCGCCCACAGGCGGGCAGGGGCGGCCTGCTCGCCTGCGGGCGCGCAGCGCAGCAGCACGGGCAGCCCGGCGCTGGCGAGCGTGCCGCGAAGGCAGCCGGCGGACAGGACATCCGTGGTGACGCACGCGCTCAGCAGAGCGCCGAGCAGGTCGTGTTCGGCCATCGTCCTGCTGCCAGCCACGGCAGTGCCGTCACCGTCAGACGCAGCCACGGCTCGGCCAGCTCGGGCCATGGTGCCGCCGGTCACGGCTGTGCCGTCCCCGCATGAGGGCGTGCCACCATCAAGCCCGGCTGCCGTCGGCACCGCCTCGGCGGCCGCTGGGTCCGCGGCCCAGGCGGTGAGCAGGTAGCGCAGCTTGTAGCGCCGGGGCGGCTGCTGCCGCCGGGTGACCCTGCCGTCGGCGTCCCTGTCCTCGGACCAGCCGGCCTGACTCGCCTTGTCATCCTCGCGTACGTCATAGAGGAAGACGTCAACGAATGGCGGATCGGGCGGTTGGGCCACCCAGCCGGGATCCGGTGCGTCGAACCTGACCTTCGTCCCGGCGGGCAGCACGCGAGCCAGCCAGCAGGCGAGAGATGCGTCCGCGTCGTGCAGCACACCTCCATGGTTGGCGATCTCCGCTGAGACGCCTTGCCATTTATGGCGAGACGGGACACCCGGCCAGTTGCGCAATAGGGCAACCAGCGGACTGGAGGCGCACGCCTTTCTCCCAGGCGAGCAGGACTCGACCAGCCAGCCTATGTGCGCACTCGTACAGGACGGAACCGGTCCGTGTGCGCAGTCGGGCCGTCTGGGAGGCGCTGCCGGGGCGCCGGGCTGACTGCGGCGGCGCTGCGGGGCGGGGCGGGGCCGCCCGTCCGTTCGGCTTCATGGACACGGGGAACCTGGGCGCCCGGGGAGTGGGCCGTCAGGGGGACGGGGTGGGCTGCGATCCGCCTGGGGGCTGGGCGGACGGTGACCCGCCCGAAGGCTGCACGGACGGCAGGACGCCGGGCGGCTGCGTGAACGGCGGCTCGGCGGGTGGCGGGTCGACGAGGAACGGGGCGGTGGCGAGCACCTTCCCGCCGGCCTTCGCGACCAGCTGGCGCGGGCCCGCGACATCGTCCGGGAAGATCAGCATCGCGGCGGTGAAGCGGCCGGCGGAATCCGATGCCACGGTCACCGTGCCGAGGCCGGGGTTCCAGGTGAGCGTGATCGCCGCGGCGGCGGGGAACCCGGTGCCCTGCACCTGCGTGACCTGCCCTGGAACATCCACCGGGGGGGACATGGTGAGCGCCGGCGCGGTGACGGTCGCCGTGGCGCCGACGGCGAAGCCGACCGGCTGTTCGCCGTCATCTGCCGTCGTTACCACGAGGGTGCCGGTGAAATGACCGGGCAGGCTGCCGGGGGTGAAGCTCACCGTCGCTGTGCAGCCCGCGCCCGCGTGCAGCACGGTGCCGGTGCAGGACTGGCTGGGGAGCCTGAACGGCCCGGTCACGTGCACGCCGGTGACGGTCGCCGGGCCCGGTCCGGCGTTGCTGATCCTCGTTGTGACCGTGCGCGCCCGGCTGCCGCGCGGCACGGCGCCGAAGCCGGCCGTACCCGGCGTGGCCTCCAGGTGCGGGAAGCGCTCTGCCGTGTAGACGTTCTCGACTCCGCTGACGGCTGACGCCGTGAGCTGGTCCGCGGTCTGGAACGCCACGAGCCGCCCGTGCGCATCGATCGCGGGCAGCCCGGAGCCGCCGGCGCCCCGCGCCGCTGTTGCGGCCGGCCCGGCGAGCTCGTTCCCGCCGGACCCGGACAGCAACTGCCTGACGTACAGGCTGGGCACGCCCAGCGGGCGGGAGCGCGACGCGCCGGTCAGGTTCGTCGCCTCCGAGACGTACGCCACCGTGGAGGCGTCTCCGGACAGGGCAGGAGCGTAGCTGGGCCCGTTGCCGTCCGTACCCGCCAGGCCTGCCGAGGCCACCACGGTACGGTCGGCGTGAACGTTGCGGACCTCGACCTGGTCCCCGGCCGTGAAGGCGACCGTCTGGCCGTCGCCGGACAGTGACGGCGAGTCCGCCGTCGGCGCGTGGCGGCACGCGCCGGAGCCCGGCAGGCAGGACGCGACCGACGTGCTGCCCGGCTTGTACGTGCGGTTACCCCTGGCGTCGGTGTCGTGCAGCCACACCTCGGTACCGCTGCCCGGCTGCGCTCCGGGCTGGCCGGCGGGCACCGGTGCGGTGAACGCGACGTAGCGGCCGGTCGAGGACACCGACGGCTGGCTGGCACCGGGTATCGGGTTGCCGCCGCCGTCCACGCTGACGACCGTGCTGGGCGACGTCGCGAAATCCCCCTTCCCCGTCGCGTCATGGCGAGCGATGACCAGGCTCCTGGTGCCGTTTACCGCTACGTAGTCAGTCTGGGGCAGGTACGGCGCCTGGCTGCGGAGCAGGAACGGCATGCCGAAGGTGGCCACGTCGGTGCCCACCGTGCTGGGGTCGATGAGGAAATACGCGGTGCACGAGGGCGGGTCCGGGCCGCCGAGCACCGTGTAGCTCAGGCTGGGCGGCTGGTAAGACCTACAGGGTGCGGGCTGGCCCTTCACGGCGTGGCTGCCGGGGTCGATGAGCTGTATGCCACAGCTGGAGCCAGAGAAGCGGAAAATGCCGGGAGTGCCCGGGGTCGTGTTGGTGAAGGTTGTCCACACCACCCGCGGGCGTCCCACGGTGACGTCGCCGAGGCTGGTGAGCGGGAGGCCCTGGTTGTCGGTGGCCGTGGACGTGGGCGCCTGATAGTACGGGACGTTGGCAGGCGGGGAAGGACACTGTGCGGGCGCCTGGTCCGGGCTGATCCGCGAGCGTACCCGGTTCAGGCTGGTCAGGCTGCCGGTAATGCTGGCCGGGCTGCCGGCGCCGCCGGCGGGGCGGCT
>Ga0209061_1001921_pt1 | contig 30042 bp, 27 predicted proteins | sample Coa_R1_10_FD_187157 | JGI IMG/M metagenome (GOLD analysis project Ga0209061, IMG submission 187157) | Surface soil microbial communities from Centralia Pennsylvania, which are recovering from an underground coalmine fire - Coalmine... | ecosystem: Environmental > Terrestrial > Soil >... | reverse complement strand
GGCGCGAGACGCTGCCATGCCAGCTTGCCAGCATTTTTCTCGATCACCCGCACAGACGAGGGATTCTCGCCATCTATGGTCAGCATAACGCGGGTCAGTCCTTGCTCTCGCGCCTTGTCCAGCACGAGAGCAAGCTGACGAGTGGCGTAGCCACGCCCGCGTTGAGAGGGACGGATGTTATAGCCAATATGCCCGTTATGCTGCTCGAATGGCTCTGTTAAGCGCGGGCGCAGGCGGATCTCGCCCAGGACGTTCACGCCATCTTTGACAAGCCAGTAGGTTTGCTGTGGTACGACTCCCGGAGGCAGACCAACCCCCTGCTCTTCCTCCTCCAACTCGCGTACAAATTCTGCAAAATTTTCTAAGGCCAGGGGAAAGTTGGTAAACCAGGCTTCATCCGTTTCCATAAATTCACGGACCATAGCTACGTATTCTTTCTCTAAAGCCACAGTGGGTTTGACTAGAGCGAGATCTTCTTGCTGCATCTACCGTTCGCTCCTTCCAATCTCTCCTTATCATAGGAAAGAGCCAAAGCTTTACGTACGCGCTGGCACAATGGGTAAAATGATATATGATGGGTGAGCCTCGTCGTGCAGAATCGTCTGGCGCGCGGTCGCCAGTTCCGCGTCGGTCCCGAAGGGGTGGCCGGTATTGGGGTTGCGGTCCCAGCGCGGGAAAGAGCTGCTGGTTACATCCACGCGTATACGGTGCCCCGCCTTGAACAGGTTGCTGGTTGACCAGAGATCAATCTCGTATTCGTAGGCCCGACCAGGCTCAATCAGGCTGGGCGCTTCTCCCTGCTCAAAATGGCGGTAACGCGCGCGAATAATGCCGTCGGTGAGATTCTGGGCGTAGCCATCAGGATGGACATCGACCAGACGCGCAACAAAATCGGTATCTGGCGCGCTTGACGCCGCCCACAGATGAACCTTGATCGGTCCAGTCACCTCTACATCAGTTGAGAGCGCTTCGCTAGTATATACCAGCACATCTTCGCGAGCCTCTACCGGACGCTGGTCATATGGACCAGGACGATACTCAGGCGTCATCAGAAGAGCACCGCCGCGTGTGGGTACGGGGTTAGCGGGATCATAGATGTACTGATCAGAGATAGCCTCTGATGATGCTGGTGGGTGCATACTGAGGGTACCATCACCATTCAGGCTGTTGGCGTGCCCGCCGCTGTGCAGGTAGTAACGGGTTGCTACGGCGCGCGCCAGAGGCCATTCGTATTCGTCGCGCCAGATATTTGCTCCCATGACGAAGAGCTTGATTGGCGCTTCGTTCAACATACCCGTGTCAATGCCCTTGAGCCAGTGATCGAACCAGCGCAACTGGTAACTGACCAGGTCCATCTTGAGATCAATCAAGGCCGCGCTGGCACCGAAACCAAAGTTGAGTTCGCCGATTGGATTGGCAAAGCCTCCATGCGCCCAGGGTCCGATAAGCAGTTTGCTCTGCCTGGCCTCCGGCGTGCTCCCCTCTTCGCGCATGGCCTTGAAATGGGTAATGGTATCCTGCACAAAGATATCGTACCAGCCGCCAATATTCAGAGTTGGCACAGTGACATCGTGGTGGTGCCCAATGATGTGCAGCGGGCGCACCAGTTCGTAATCACGCTCCATCGGATGATTGAAATTCTCAAAGAAGTAAGGGGCTATGTCTTGCTGCTTTAAGGGAGCAAAATCCTTCAGAGGCAACGAGGCATAGCCACTGGTCCCCAGCGTATCGATTTCCCTGACAAGCAAATAGATGGCCTGGCCAAGCGCCTCTGGATTCCCCCGGTGGCGGCGCATGAGCACGTCCAGTGCCATATTCAACTGCCAGGAGCCAGAGGAGCCAAGTTCTTGCGCGCCGCCACGAAAGAGCACTCCATTAAAAGGATCGTTCCAGGTCTGGGCAGGAATGATCGCTTTGAGCGCTGGTGGCCGATGGATCGCTGCCGCCCACTGGGTAAAGCCAAAATAGGAGATACCATACATGCCCACCTGGCCGTCGCTGTAGGGCAATTCAGAGGCCCAGGCAATCGTATCCACACCATCTTCTGGTTCGTGAATAAACGGAATCCATTCGCCCTCTGAGGTCATACGCCCGCGTGTATCCTGGACAATTACCACATAGCCGCGCCGCGCGACCTGTCCGGGATCCATCATCGAGGAGCCAATGGGAAAGTCTTTGCCGTAGGGCAAGCGGGTTAGCAGCACTGGCCATTGCCCTTCGCTCGCCGGGCGAAAAATGTTTGCGCGTAGCGTTACGCCGTCGCGCATCCTGGCCGGCACGTCATACTCAACAATAACCTGCTGATTGCTTTGCATTGCCATTGAAGAATCCTCTGCTCTCATTTCAAAATCGTTGCTATTGAAGAATGGAGAATCTGACTCATCTTACAACGCCGTAGGACAGGGGCGCAATTTCTTAGCTCAATCCATGCTATACTGAACAGACAATCATCGAGCCACAGCTTCTGCTAGAAGAACTGATACGAGTGCGTACACAGGCACCGGGCAGCAGACTTCTCAAGCGCTGTGCTCTGTGATGAGCAGCGTGTATATTCCTTACTTCAGGAAGTATTCTCAATGGCAAAACAAAGCAAAGCAAAAACCAATGCAATGCGCCTGCTGGATAAACGGCATGTGCCGTATACGACCTTCACGTATCCAGAGACGATTCATTCCGCCGAAGAGGTTGCTCTGCTGCTCGGCGTGCCAGCCGGCCATGTCTTTAAAACCCTGGTCACGCTGGCCGACGACAACCGCCACCTGCTAATCATGGTGCCCGGTGATCGCGAACTCAACCCGCGCCTGGCCGCCAGAGCTGTCGGTGCCAAAAACCTGCAGATGGCTCCGCAGCGCGAGGCTGAACGCCTGACCGGCCTGAAAGTAGGTGGCATCTCGCCCCTGGCCTTGCTGGACAAGCCGTTTGAAATGTACCTGGATGCCAGCGGCGCGCAGTTAGAAGAGCTTTTTATCAACGGCGGCCAGCGCGGGATTAACCTGCGCCTGCACGTAGCCGATTTGCTGGCCGTGACTGGCGCAACCGTCATCAACGCCACAGTTACTCCCTCGGAAGAAACAGAGGACTAAGATGGAGCTGTGCCTGTTCTCCACATATGCGCCGCTGATTGCAGTCAAGGGTGCCGACGGCCTTACTTCGGCGAGGCCGCCCGGTCAGATGACGGTCGAGGGCGTGACTGTGAGAACATCCAGATAGGCAGAAAAAAAGCCAGGCTTTCTGCCTGGCTGCCTGCGGGGTAAGGAGAAGAAACGCTCCTCGCCGGAAGAATGCGGCTGACCAGATCAGCCGCCTACAGGACCACCCGATTCATTTCACACACTCTCTCACTTACCTGGTCCCTCACTCTCACTTCCGGGAGGAGATGCTCTCTGTCTTCCTAGAGACAGAGATAAGGTCTCATTATTTGCCTGGGAACCTGAAGAGGGCGCTCACATCGGTTGCGAGCAGCATACATGGTTCCCTGGAGGGATTAGCGGCTCGCACCTGCTTCGGCCAACTGCTCCGCTGGGCCGGTGATGCTGATCCGCCTCGGGCGACTGGCCTCGCTTACTGGCAGCGAAATGGTCAGTACGCCGTACTCGTAGTGCGTCTCGACCTTATCGGGATCGATGGGCCGGTCGAAAGTGATCGTGCGCTCAAAGGAACCAGAGCCAATCTCATGTACCAACCAGTTGACCTGTTTCTCATCTTCAAGGAAAGCTGGATATTGCCCCTTGATTGACAACTGGTGCTGCTGTACTGAGATATCGATATCCTCTGGCTTGATTCCAGGTACGAGCACCGTCACCTGATAGCCCTGCTCCGTCTCATAGGCATCCACAGGCGCACCGAACACTCGTGCGCCAGTTCTCCACCAGGTCGGACTTACAACGCTCTGCTCAAAGAGCAGGTTCATCGCATCGCGTAAGCTAAGCACTTCATGGAACGGATCATACTTTGTCAACAAAGCCATACATCTTCACCTCCTTCAGCAAATGACAGATAGAAGCGTGATGATGGGGACCAGGGCGCTTCCCGCCTGACCCTTCTATCCTTTCCACCTGCTAACAACAACCGTGTATCTTTTTTTATTCCCCAAAAAGGAGGTATGTAACAATCACCGGTTTTCGTTCTGGTCTCCTCTCGTCGAGGGAAAAGGTGCGTCTTCGGCTGCTCTTCTTCTCCCCGATCTTTTATAGCAACGCCGGTATAGTGACGTTCATACCGTCCACTTTTACCTTATGCACGAATCATTTCAGGCTCTTCGTTGCCGGCCGGAGCAGCGCCAATCATGCGAGAGTCAGGATATACGCCCGGCTGCATGCCAGCACTCACCTGGCGATACAGGGCAAGGTAGCGCTCTGCCATGACCTGGGAGGAAAAGTGCGTCTCGGCGTAGGCGCGAACTCTGGACCGGTCGAGCAGGCCAATTTGCTTGATAAAGCTGGCCATTTCATCGACATCCTGCGCCAGAAAACCGCTCTCACCATGCGCCAGGATCTCAGGGGCCGCACCACGAGGAAAGGTAATCACCGGACACCCCGTGGCCATAGCCTCGATCATTACCATGCCGAATGGTTCTTCCCATTGAATGGGATTGAGCAGCGCACGCGCTCGGCTCAGCAGGTCCCTTTTGTCTGCCAGCATGACCGGCCCAACATAGCGAATCTGGCACCCGTCGAGCTGCGGCTCGATTAGTTCGCGAAAATAGCGCACAGCCTCGGGAATATGGTGATCGACGATTCCGGCCAGCACCAGCGGAACCCCTGCTTTGCGTGCTGCGGCAATCGCCAGATGCGGCCCCTTGTCAGGAACCATGCGGCCCAACCAGACAAAGAACTCGTCGGGAGCATCAATGGTTGGCTCAAAGAGCTTCATAGGCACGCCATGATGCACAACGCCAGCGACGTTAAGCTCAGGGGGAAGCTGAGATCGTGCGCTCTGGCTAATCGCGACTGCGTGAATTCTGCTGGCCCATTTGAGGTAGTAGGCATCGGCGTCACCGATCCAGTTCCCTACCCGATCAAACGGGAAGCGACTATGAATCGTCATCAGGTGGGGTGTAGCCAGATCGGCTGTTAAAGGAAACAGATACATATCCGCCGATGAAGATAGATGCGTATGCAGGATATCAAATGCATGATCTTTGACATACTCCACCGACTGATGCAGATGATAATAAGCTTTCAGATGAGCGTGCCAGGGTATTCCACTGTCGATAAGCGACTGCTCGAAAAACGAAACCACTCTGGCCGTCGTTTTGGCATCTCCAGGGGCCAGTAAGGTCACTTCGTGCCCCTGTGCTACCTGCTCCTCGATCAAATGAAACAATACCGTCTCCGTTCCGCCATAGTGTTTGGGAGGAACCGTGAACCATGGCGGAGCGATATGAGCAATCTTCATCTTTCTCCTCCTTTTCATGTTTCTTGTCGACACGAAGAAAAAAGAACAGAAAGCGAGAACATCCTCATAAGGCAAACGGGGAGGTCAGCTCTGACCGGTCGCGCGATGGCGCATATTCATTGGGCGCGTCATCCCCCTCTCCACAAAGCTCCTCAGTAGGCTGCTTCATTGCGTTCCGCATGGTACCCACTTCTAAACAACATGCTCAGAATCAATCTTCTCCCTGGGCGCAGCACGGAACAATGGGCGCCATAGACCATAGATAGAAACCAGCCGGGTAACTCGTCTCTTTCCCATCCCTATAGATATATACAATCGTATACCAAATCTTGTCAATTTATCTAACAAATAGATAACGGGATATTAACAAAAATCTAGCAGAAAGGCGGGAAAGAGACCCCTCTTTTTCCGCCTTTCTGCTGCACGAGGGCTTTTCAAATAGCCCTCTGCGGACCTGATTTTCTTCTGCCCGCGCCTCTTTTTTCAGCTTGCATCGTTTCCTGATTACTTTCTTTCAAGAAGAATGCTGCTCGCTGTCACGATTGAGCGGAGAGCTCCCCTAGCGTGACGGGCACCGTCATCCGCTGGTTTCCACGAACAATCTGGACCTCCACCACAGCACCTGGAGAGGCTTGGGCGAGAAAGTCCTCCAGCGACGAGGCGTCAGGGATAGAAGTCGTGTTGATTTGCACGATTACGTCTCCTACCTGGAGTCCCGCTTGTTGAGCAGGGCCTCCCGCCTGCAAGCTAACGATCAGTGCTCCCTGATCCACAGCCAGATTCTGAAGTTCGGCCAGGTAGGGTGTCACCGGCTCAACCTCCACACCCAATGATGCCCGGCCTGTGTGCAGTACTTTGCCGTACTGAATTACCTGTTCCGCGATGAAGCGGACCCGATTTGAGGGAATAGCAAAGCCGACGCCAGCTGCTGGAGTGTTGAATTCGGGATCGATTGCGGTCAACGTCGGAATACCAATGACATTCCCTTGCAGATCTACCAGAGCACCGCCGCTATTGCCCGGGTTGATGGCCGCGTTGGTCTGGATCGCATCGGGAATCGTCGCGGCTGTTTGCCCCGCCGACGACTGCCCCTCCGAGACGGTACGATTCAGCGCGCTAATAATACCATTGGTCACCGTTTGCGTAATGCCCAGGGGATTGCCAATTGCCAGCACATCTTCGCCAACGGCCAGCTTTGACGAGTCCCCCAGAGTCGCCACCACCAGATGCGATGGGGAAGCGATCTTGAGAATTGCCAGGTCATCAGGGGCATCGGTCCCCGCCACGCTCGCCTGAAGTTGAGTATTATCGTAGAGAACTACCTGGACACTTTGCGCGCCAGCTACCACGTGATTGTTGGTGACGATGTAGCCACGCTTGTCAATAATGACCCCTGAGCCAATGCTGGTACTACCCGGCATCTGAGCAACCACCTCCACTACCGCCGGGCTTACCTTCTGGATAACAGCCTCCTGCACCGCTTGCAGATTATTCCCATTCAACGCGGGGATGGTAGCGACCGGGCTTGCCCCTGGCTCTAATGTGGCCAGGGGAGTTGGTGCGCTTACAAGCTGGTGCAGCGCTGAGTCTCTCCCATAGACCCAGCCGGCAAAGAGTCCCACGCCAAGCACCAGGAGCAGGACCAGGGCCAGAAACACCCGGGAAGCTGCGCCCCTTCCGCGCGCTCCGAACACAGAGCGATGCCGGGCCTGGTGTTCCTCTGGATCACGAGGCAGCAGGTCTTCAGAAACATGCGACATAGTTATCACCTCCTTGTTGGTACCTGCTTTTGCACCTGTTCTTGAGAAGAATCGTATCTTTTGTTTGTAAAGAAATCTAACAAAATTTGTAAATAAATATCTATAAACGCACAATGCTTGCGCACACTATCGCCAGCTTTTTCGCTGTTACGCCGATCCCTTACTCCTATTTTGTTCTCCCCTCCATTAGATTTATATTAGAGTTGTGTTATATATTTGTTAGATTACTTGACAAATTTTGGTAGATGACATATATATTTTTCGGAATGAAAAGGAGACGATGGTGATAGGAAATGGAGGAAAAGAGCGCAGGCTACCGGCCTGACTTCAGCTTCATTCCTCTCAAAGAGAGGGAGGTGAGCAGATGTACCAACCAGAGAGAGTTATCGGCAACTTTGCTGATCTGGAAAATGTCATCCGTGACCTGTGCCATCAGATTCAGCAAGTGGCCTCGCGTCTACCCGAAGAGGACAGCCGGGCCTATGCGGAGGCTGCCCAAGAGAATCTCTGGCGCATGTACGAAAGCGCACATCACACTGCTCTCGCCCGCACAGGGCTTGGGCGATGAGTGCAAAACGCGTCCTCCCGCTGGGATGGACAGATAAGCCCTTTTCATATAGATGGGAAGAAAAGTAACGAAAAACGGATAACGGACAGAACAAGTATAGCAGAGAAGGAGGATACCATGATAGCACTTGCTTTTGGACTCCTGCTAATTCACCTGACTCTTGGACTCATCTTTCTTGCTCATGGAGCGCAAAAGCTTTTTGGTGTTTCCGGTGGACATGGATTGCAGGGCACGATTCATATGATAGAAATGCTTGGCCTGCACCCGGCGAAGTGGTGGGCCATCGCGGCAGCTGGAGGTGAGTTCATCGGTGGCCTGTTGATGGCTCTGGGACTGTTTACCCCACTGGCTGCGCTGTTAATCGCCTCGGCAATGCTGGTTGCCATCATCCGCGCACATGTGCCGAAAGGATTCTGGAACAGTCAGGGCGGTTACGAATATCCTCTGGTGCTGTTCATTGTAGCGCTGGCGCTCGGCGTGATCGGAGCTGGACCCTACTCACTTGACGGAGCAATCGGCTTCGCTGCTCTCAATCCGGCGTGGTTTATCGTGGGTCTGCTGTTTCTGGTGATCCTGGGCCTGGTAACATGGTTGCCCAGCACCTCCTGGGTGCAGAAGCACTGGCATGCCCTCCAGCCATAAGCAACGGGCCTGCCCGCCTGACTGCTTCCTAGCGGGCAGGTCATGCGCTGCCTATGCGGATTCCGCTTTTTGCTTCGGAGAATGAAATAGAAGGAAAAACATTGTTGTTAAAAGGACGTGGAGAAGTGAGGAAGATAAGCAGAACACAGACGATGGAAGGAGGCAAGAGCTATGGCTAAAGTGCTGGGAATTGACCTGGGAACGACCAATTCGGTTGTGGCCGTGATAGAGGCTGGAGAGCCGACCGTTCTGGAGAACGCTGAAGGAGCGCGGTTAACTCCCTCGATGGTGGCTATCACTAAGGGAGGAGAGCGACTGGTTGGCCAGATCGCCAAGCGCCAGGCAGTGACGAATCCTGAGAATACCATCTTTTCGATCAAACGCTTGATGGGGCGCAAATATGACGATCCCGAAGTCCAGCGAACTCGCCAGATGGTGCCCTATCGGATTACCCGCGCGCCTAACGGAGATGCACGAGTTACCCTCGCCGGGCGCGACTACAGTCCACCGGAAATTTCCGCGATGATCCTGCAAAAGCTGAAAATGGACGCGGAAGCTCGCCTGGGTGAAAAGGTGACGCAGGCCGTGATTACCGTACCAGCCTACTTCAATGATGCCCAGCGCCAAGCAACGAAAGACGCGGGCACTATCGCCGGCCTGGAAGTATTGCGTATCATCAACGAGCCGACGGCAGCCTCCCTGGCCTACGGCCTGGATAAAAAGAGAGATGAGCTCATCGCGGTCTACGACCTGGGCGGTGGCACCTTCGACATTTCGATCTTGCAGTTGAGCGAAGGCGTCTTCGAGGTCAAAGCCACCAATGGCGACACGCACCTGGGCGGCGATGATTTCGACCAGCGCATCATCCAGTGGATGGCCGATGAATTTCAGCGAGAGGAGGGCATTGATCTGCGGCAGGATCGCATGGCGTTGCAGCGCTTGAAAGAGGCAGCAGAGAAAGCCAAGATCGAGCTTTCTTCGGCACATTCCACCGAAATCAATCTGCCGTTCATCAGTGCAAATGCCAGTGGCCCCAAACATCTAGTGATGACGCTCACACGCGCTAAGCTGGAACAACTGGTTGGCGAGCTGATCGAGCGCACACGTGGTCCGGTGCTGCGTGCTCTGGAGGATGCGGGTGTGAAAGCAAGAGACATAGACGAGGTGATACTCGTTGGCGGCCAGACCCGCATGCCGGCGGTCATCGAGATGGTACGCACGCTCTTTGGCAAAGAGCCACATAAGGGCGTCAACCCAGACGAAGTGGTAGCAGTTGGTGCAGCCATCCAGGCCGGCGTTCTCAAGGGTGAAGTGAAGGATGTGCTTTTGCTGGATGTCACGCCGCTCTCGCTGGGCGTGGAAACGCTGGGTGGAGTAATGACGCGCCTGATCGAGCGTAACACAACGATTCCAACTCGCAAGAGTGAGCTATTCAGTACGGCAGAAGATAATCAGCCGGCGGTGGAGATCCACGTGCTACAAGGAGAACGCGAACTGGCCAGGGATAATAAGAGTCTGGGCCGCTTCCGCCTGGAGGGTATCGCTCCTGCCCCACGCGGGGTGCCGCAAATCGAGGTGATTTTTGACATCGATGCCAACGGTATCCTGCATGTCACAGCCCGTGACAAGGCTACCGGGCGCGAGCAGAAGATCACAATTACTGGCTCCAGCGGACTCTCAAAAGACGAAGTCGAGCGGATGGTGCGCGAGGCAGAGCGGTACGCGCAGGAGGACCGCCAGCGCAAAGAAGAGATTGAGGCACGCAACCGCGCGGACAGCCTGGCCTATCAGGCCGAGCGGACTCTCAAAGAGACCGGCGAGAAACTCTCTTCCGGGCTACGGAGCGAGATTGAGGATAGGGTAAGAGCTGTGCGCCAGGCGCTTGACAGCAACAATACCGCCCGTGTGCGTACCGAGGCTGACGCCCTGGAGAGCGCGATGCAACGCATCGGACAAGAGATATACAGCCGGAACGGGACATCTGCCGGAGCCAATGGATACACACCGGAAGGTGAGCCCGGCACAATTGAAGGAGAGTTTCGCGAGGTGTAGGCGGACTCCTAAATAAATCGCCCTGCTATAATAAACTGGATCGTAGTTGTCTACCATCCAGTTTATTATAGTTGCTCAGGATTCATTCAATGACTACCCTAAAAACTTCACTAACTCAGGGAGAGCCTTCTTACGGCTATATGAATACATGATTGCTGAATATGCGAACTTTTACGAACCGGGCGGCAAGGTTGCCTACGCGACCTATCAAACAGAGCGACTGCGAGTGCGCACGCGGGTAGGAGGATTCGCCCTCGCCTTTCTACGCGCAGTTCGTCGAGATCGAGGTCGATACAGAGACCGGCAAAGTATACGTTACCCGCGCGGTCAACGTGTTAGATCTGGGCAGGGCTATCAACCCCATTCTGGCAACAGATCAAGTTGAAGGGACAGTGGCGATGGCACCTCGCTACGCCTTGACAGAGGGGATACAATTCGATGAGCAGGGGCGTATACGTAACGCGGGTTTTGTTGATTACAAAGTGGTCTCCACTATGGATATGCCAGAAATGATTACTCTCCTCGTTGAAGATCCAGAGGAAACCGGCCCTTTTGGCACGAAATCCGCCGGGGAAGTACCGATTATCTGTATAGCTCCCGTTATCGCGAATGCTACCTATGACGCGCTGGGCGTCTGTATAAGAACCCTGCCGATCACGCCAGAAAAGATTCTGATTGCGCCTGGTGCGGTCAACAGAAAAAAAGACATGGATGAGTAAATAGCAAAGAATGAGGCTGCGACACTATTTTTCGGAGATCTGGACAGTGTATGTTGATGAGAGGGAAGTCATGCCAGAAGAGCAGTTTGATCAGGTATCCACCGCGTACCTTGTGATGAAAAACGGTCCACAGATAGGCAAGCGCGTGGAACTCTGGAAGAATGTGACAACGATTGGACGCAGCCGCGAATGTGATCTCTTTCTAGAGGATCTGGCGGTTCACCGCAAGCAAGCCAGCATTCTGCGCACAACCGAGGGCTATATGCTGCGCGACGATCACGGCGGCGGCGATAGCTTCGTCAATAGCCAGCCAGTCACCGGGCACCTTCTGAAAGACGGCGATGTGCTCAGTTTTGGCAACACTACCCTGACATTCTACGCGCACGAAGGTACACGCCCTTTCCAGCTCCCCTCGTCGCGTGGGCAGGAACTCAAAAAGCTGAAAAAGCCTGATCCCGAAGCAAGCGCTATCGCCAAACTAGCCCTCTCGGACGCACATGGCTCGCTTGGTAGCTACGAGCTGCAGACCCCTGAAACAACCATCGGACGCAGCCGCGAGTGCGATATCTTCTTGGAGGATCTCGCAGTCAGCCGCCTGCACGCCACGATCCGCTCGCTTTCCGACGGCAGCTATGAGATCGAGGATCACCGCTCCGCCACTGGTACGTTTGTGAATGGAATGCGCATTACGCGCTACCGCTTGATCGAGGGCGATACCGTCCAGATCGGCGCTAGCCGTCTGACGTTCCAGTATGTCCGTTAGCAATCAGGGACTGAAGCTCTCGCGTGCGTTCGGCATAGACATCGCGTTCCGTGCCATCATCCAAGCGCAAGGGCGGGGCATAGGGGCGTGTGCGCAGGATAAACTCGCGCACCTCCTCTGGTACTTCGTCCGGCTGGGCTTCGACGCGCGCGTGGGTAGAGGACATGTAGCGAAACTTCTCTTCCAGTGGCAGTAGATGAATAAACCTGGCGAAGGCTCGATTCTCCGGTCGCGCCAGCAGCTCTTTTAGCTCGTTTTCACCTTCTGTGCCGCGTGGCGCGACCAGCAACTGCGCCAGGGCAAAGAGCTCGTTGAGCGCGACTTCGCGATTTGTGTAGTAGTGTGGATCGAGGATCTGCACAATTTTATCGAAGCCCACCAGGAAACGCAGTTGCCGCACTCGTGGAAAGGCTGCGCGCATCCCCTGAGCCTGTTCGACGTACAGCCCTCGATTGAACAAGAGAACGCCCGCGTCTTTGACCTGATTCTTTAAGACTCGTTCCAGCACAACTACGCGATCCAGCAATGTCATTCGTTCGACTTCTTCTTTATCAACAATTTGCTTGCTCAGAGCCGCGTAGACGTGCCAGCGAGCCCCGCTCAGCTTACGCGCCTGGCGCAGCATAGCCATGTGCGCCAGCGTCGGCGGATTAAACGAGCCGGGAAACACAATCGTATCGCCACGCGCCGGCAGCGAACCGGGCGAGGCAAGCGCCCAGGGCCGCGCTTCAGGGTCCAGGCTCTCCAACGCGCGGGCTATGTGCCGGTAATACCGTAAAATGTGTGGAGCTATTTGTATGCCCATAATAGAATTATAGCCACACTTTTCCGAAAAATAACAGGGGAGGGTTGGCCGTGGAATGGGAGGCGCTGCACTTCATCCCATCATCTGGCTACCTTCACCAAAGACAGAACAGCATGAAAGATATTTTACCAACGAATAGGGCCAATCTATGAAAAGGCTTGACTCTCCCGTAACGGGAGATGGTAGAGTCTGCGTAGAAGCAATTGCTGGACACAAACGCGACCCGTACGGAGCACACGCATGATTAAGATTGGTGATTTCTCAAAGCTGAGCCGAGTTTCGATCAAGGCCCTGCGTTATTACGATGAGACGGGGCTGCTCAAGCCGATTAGCATCGATGCCTCAACCGGCTACCGCTATTACGAGGCCAGCCAGGTTTCCAGGCTCAATCGTATTCTGGCTCTCAAAGACCTGGGCCTCTCGCTGGAACAGATCGGTCAGGTGCTCAAGGAAAACGTCTCATCGGAACAGCTCCATGGTATGCTGCGCCTCAAGCGCGCCGAGTTGCAGCAGCATATCACCGTGGAACAGGAACGTCTGGCCCGTATCGAAGCTCGCCTCAGCGCTATTGACATGGAGGATGTTATGTCAAACTATGATGTTGTTCTGAAGCAGGTTGAACCGCAGCTAGTCGCCGGTATTCGCGATACGCTCACCAGCTACGCGGAGGTTGGTCGCCTCTTTGATGAGCTTGGCGGCTACCTGGCCCGCTTCGGCGTAGACGGGATGACCCTGGCCGGAGTTGCAATCTGGCATGACGAAGATCACAAGACCAGCGCTATTGATGGCGAAGCTGTTTTCTACCTGAAACAGCCTGTGCCTGCCGGGGATCGCGTCAAAGTCTACGAACTGCCCGGCGCCACCATGGCCAGTGTTGTTCACAAGGGAGCCTACAACAAGTTCAGCCATGCATACGAAGCCGTCTTACGCTGGATAGACGCCAACGGCTACACAGTGGCCGGCCCTAACCGCGAAGTCTATCTGTACTGCACCCAACCGGTACGCCAGGATGACGAGTCCTATGTGACCGAGATCCAGTTCCCGGTCGCAAAGAAAGAGTAACAAGCAACGCCTTTAAGTTCTCCTAATTCTATGGACCATGCATTTCGCGCATATTCTATAGAATAGGAGAACCCCTCTGCGCGGCTTCGCCGCGCAGGAACCTTTAGCGAGAGTTCGGCATTCCAGAACCCCGGTCCTTTACGTTACCAGCTAGTATACTCTGGGAACGATATTCGCGCTGATCGCCGTGCTCAACTGCGCGTTGGCCTATGTATGGAAGGAAGAGGTATGGTAAAATTATTCCTGAGTTAAAATCCACCTATAAGAAGGCTTTATGAAAATCAGAAAAGCTGACCGCCTTGATTGGCAGCGTGTGACAACCAGACGTTTTGCAGTCAAGCGTATCGATACGCCGGAATATCATGGATACGCGACTTTGCTGCACATCGATGACGTAACTGAGCCGCTGTACGCCACCTTTAACGGGCAGCAGGTGCGCATTGTTGATCGCGGCTTCGATTGGCTGCAACATTTTCCCGATGGCGCGCATTATGTCCTGCTGGCCGCTTTCGATGAGCGCGGCAAACTGGTCCAGTGGTATATCGATATCATCGGACAGATGGGCGTGGATGAGCGCGGCGTGCCCTGTTATGAGGACCTCTATCTTGATATTGTGATCTCCCCAGAGGGCGAAACACTTTTGCTTGATGTAGATGAACTGGACGAGGCCCTGCGCCTGGGTGAGATAACGCAAAGCCAGTATGATTTCGCGTGGCACGAGGCCAGCGCACTACTGGATGCGCTTGAGGCAGATCTATTCCCCCTTCTCTGGTTAAGCGAGTCCCATCACGCCTTGCTGGAGAAGGAGATTGACAGGCATTAGGGGTGGATGTTGGCCATCAGAACCTCTCTGACGGTCTCGATTAATTGCTCTTCTGTGAAGGGCTTGGGGAGATAGCGATCAGCTCCCTGGCGCAATCCCCAGCTCTGGTCAATCGGCTGATTCTTGCTGCTAATCAGAATAATTGACAGATCATGTTCAGGGTCCAGTGAACGCAGGTGGCGGCACAAACTGAAGCCGTTTATGCCGGGCAAAACGACATCCAGGATGACACAGTGGGGACGCTCCTGGAGTGCTTTAGCCAGCCCATCGTTGCCATTCGACGCCAGCGAGACCTGGTAGCCGATTTTTTGGAGCGCGCGGGCCATAATCATGCGCAGCGTTGGGCTATCATCAACAATCAGAATTCTGGGCGCGATTCCCATGAGACTTTCCTTCTGCCCTGAGTTAAACTACTTTCTGCTCCGCTAGCACTATATACGTTACCAGACATATATACGTTGCCAGACTACACGAATAGGGCGAGTATCTGCTCTATTTCCCGCCCTATTCTCCTATCGCTCTATCTATTCTACAACAGCAAAGCAGATTTGCCTATCTCGATGGTAATTTGCCCACCTTCTTTGCTATAATGCCTGTAGGATAAGCATAGGGAGAAGGAAAATCGTCAATGTATCGCCGGGTTCGTCCACGAAGCACACTTGCAGAAAATCTCAGGCTAGCCAGGCAAATCCTGCCCTGGCGTTTGTTTCTGCTTATTCCCTTTTTGCTCGCTTTCGCTATTCCAGCCTTTTTATTTGGGACTAGCATGGGTCATCGGCTTCTACCTAATTTAACGCACGTTTTCTATGTTATGGCCAATCCAACGCCTCAGATAAGTCCGACACCTATGCCTCCAATGATCCAGCTTTTGCCTCAGCCCGGCGCTATAACTTATACAGTGCAGGAAGCGGACTCCTGCGATGAAATCCTGGCGACGCATATGCGCATGAGCGATGCTGGAGAAATTTTTAGCCAGGCCGCGCCCAATACCGTTACAGCCCTGGATCAGGTTATGGGCCAGAACTGCAACGATTTACAGCCGGGCGATACTGTAACCTTGATGCCGCAATATCCGCTCGTTGCCCTGGGAGGATTGGTGTTGAAGGTTTCGGCTCTTTCACCCGCTGCTCCGATTCCAACTCCGCTCATTCCCGTTCAGCAGCAGAAACAGCCCGGCGTGGACTGTACAAATGGCTGTCTGCTGACTGTACGCATTACCAGCGGAGTCGAAGTTAAGCTCTCGGTTACAACGGCCATTCCCGTGCCGGTTGGAGCCTGGGTCTGGGCGCAGGCAATGTATCCGCGCAAGAAGATCGCGGGTTTCGCGACGTATCCTTACCCTGATCCCACAGCCTCGCTCAATGGCGCAACGCTCCCTGTCTGTGACTTTCAGGTCAATGACACCCATGATGACAACTCGCTTTCCTGTGATCAGCTTACACCCAATACTATTGACGATGATGGCGGATCCTGGCTCTACGCAGTCACCGGCCCGGGCGGCCTGGATCACTGGAATTACCATCTGCATCTGCCGGAGGGAACTCAGGTACTGCTCTGGCTCACAGAAAATAGCAATGGCAATCTGGTTTATCACCCCGGCAATCCGCTCTACCGCTATGACCAGGCCCAACGCCTGTACGTACCTGCCTAGCATCTGTTATAATAGGCGCTCGTATCTGGCCATACTTTTGATTACCTGGTAGAGAGAAGGATAGAGCATCTATGCAGCAGCCACAGAGAGATCTACCTGACTGGCGGGTTCTGTTGATCGGCGGAAGTTCGGGTGTAGGCAAAACGATGGTAGCACAGGCTATCGCACGCAGGCTAAATCGCTCGATCCTGCTGGCAGACGACATTCGCATGGCCATCCAGCAAGTAACCACGCCAGCAGAGCAGCCTGGCATTCACTATTTCCTGGCTCACCCTACTATCTGGCAAAAACCGCCAGAGGCGCTCTGCGACGGCTTCATTACCGTCGGCAAGGCAATGATGCGCCCGCTCTCGGTTGCTATTGCCCATCATGTGTTCGTGCAAAGCGCTGGCCCGGTGATCATCGAGGGCGATAGTATCCTGCCCGCGCTGGCCGCGCGCCGCGATTTCTCCAACATCCACTTCACGCCCGCGCAGGTCACTACAGAGGTACGCTCCGTCTTCATTATCGAGTCCGACGAGAAGGTGCTGCTAAACAATATACACATGCAGGGGCGTGGTTTCGGCAAAAATTCCATCAAGGAACAGGAAACATTTGCCAGTGCCTGCTGGCTCTATGGACACTGGTTGCGTCGCCAGGCCGATCACTACAATCTGCCCGTCGTCGAGGCCCGTCCCAGGGAAACGCTCGTCGAACGCGTTTTGCAGATTATTGAACAATCTCCATTACCTCCACTCTCTCCAGAGTGAGAAAAAGCGAAGAAATCGGCAAATTGTCTCCGAATCCCATGCATTCCGCGTGTAATATTCAGCACAACTGCACACCTAACTTTCTTGCAACGAGCGTTTTCTCGTAAGTAGGCCGTTTACTGACATAGTGTCCACTTTAGATACTACCTACTTGCCTGTACATGCAGATCGCTGCTGCTGTGAGCAAACAACAAGTAGATAAAGGAGGGTTAGGGATGTTCCTCGCAGACCTTTTCACTCTAAATATGAACATCGGCTCGGGGTTTTTCACACTGGCTATTGACATTGGCAAGAATAGAACTTTTGCCGATCTGCTTTCCATCACCATTTCAGTTGCCGGGTACACCATCACTTACGACTTTCTTGATTTCTTGCTGATACTCGGCATTTCCGTTATCGCGGCGGTAATCGTCGAGAAGCTCATGCGTCAGACCACCCCTGGCGGCTTCATCGGGGCGTTCTTCATTGCTTTGATCGGGATATGGCTCTTCATTACCTTTGTCCCCCTCACTTGGAATCAAGACTTCAGGATACCAACGACACATATCCCGCTGATCACCTCCTTTATCGGAGCAGTCATTTCGATTCTGGTCGTTCACTTCTTCGCGGCCCTGGGAAGGGGAAAGAAAAATGCAGCTCCGGCAAAGGCATCATAGCCCATTACTCTGAAGCGGCCAGGACAAGGAACTGCGCGCGGATCGTCTGGAGCTTAGCCAGGTCAAATGGGGCCAGCAGCTCAAATCCCTCGGTCCGATCCGATCCCTGTCCCTGGGACACGCCCCTAATAGAATGAGGTTCAGATGAGATTTGAGAAGGAGATGCGAGGTTACCTACGCGGGGCAATGGTCCGGTATCAGAAGGAAAGAATGTACGGAATAGCAAATATGGATGCTGGGTATTCAGTTGTGCTTGAGCCGTAAAAGAGGCACCCCCTGGAAATTTCAGGGTCAGAAACAGGCGATGCAACTGCTCGGCCAGTGTACCCTCCTGCTTCTGGAGGTCCCCGTGCAAAATGGCCTGGAGCAAGGTGTTATCTGCTTCATCCTCATACCCTCCAAAGACGAAGAGGGAAAGGCCCTGAATAGTTCCAGCATGCTCGCGTTTCACCCTGTGAACTTTTGCTATCCGACGCTGCACAAAAAGGTCATCTATGTCGAGCGGATAGCCCTGCTCGCGGTCAAATGGGGTAAGCACTACAGAACGTTCCTTCGCGTAAGGTGCAGCTACACTCGACAGAGCGAGATTTCCAAGCAAGCCCGTTTCCAGGCGGATGCTGGATCGCAAGCCCACGAAAAGTCCATCGTCTGAGTAACGGATGTGGGTATACTTTCGGCTGGTGTCGAAGAGCAAAAAATCCTCTCTCAGTCGCACACGTTCACCCTCATACCGGGAATGTTCTCCCTCGTTCAAAGGCTGGTTCTTATTCCTCGTCATAGTGCTTGCTCCAGAGTGGGCTTGAATGTAATTCTGGCATTTATTATACCAACTGACCAGCCAAAGAGGAAAGAGCAGTGACCTCCGTCTCAGGGAATCAGACGCCTTTACTGATCGCCAAACGTGTAACAAAAGGAAGGCCCTCAGAGGGCACTTCTCTCACATGAAAGAACGCGTTTGAAGAGGAAGGATGGTTCAATGCAGAGAAGAGACACGATGACCAATACGCAAATACCTCCTACGCCGCCGCAACCGGTGCCGCCGCCACAGCCAATACCAGATCCGCAACCACAGCCCCAACCAGTGCCGCTTCCACCAACACAGCCAGTCCCTGTCCCACAACCGCAGCCTATTCCCGTTCCAGAGCCACAACCAGCGCCCGTTCCTCCAACACAGCCGGTGCCAACACCCGATCCTACGCGACCCTCTACCGGGGCGAGCCAGAGTTAGTAGTACGGCCGATGCAACAGACTTTCTTACTTGCCATTGCCAACTAGAAACTTTTCCGGTGCGCGCTCGAATTCGCGTTTGCAGGCGGGGCAGCAAAAGTAGAAGACGTGCCCGGCATGGGTACTGGTGTGGCGCGCGCCCGCGATTTCGACGGTCATGCCGCAGACAGGATCGATGGCGGTGGCTTCTGCATCTTGCACAATAGCTGGCGTGTTTCCTTCTGGAATACTTGCCGGCTCAACTGCGCTCTCCTTGCTCGCGTCATACCGCGCCGGGTGGCGGCGAACCTGGACCAGTTCGACGAGGATGCTGGCCGCGATCTCTTCGGGGGTGCGCGCGCCGATGTCCAGGCCGGCGGGAGCCTTAAGACGCGCAATATACTGCTCGCTCATACCAGCTTCGCGCAGATAGGCCCGGCAGGCTTCGGCCCGGCGCATGCTGCTGACCATGCCGATGTAGGCAGCGGAACTGACCAGCACCTGTTCAAGGACGTTTTCATCGTACTGCCCGTGCGTGGCGATCACGATGTACGTGCGTTCGTCGATTGACACCTGTTTGAGATTGGTGTCATTGGCCAGCGTCACGCGGAAATCAAGCACAGGAGCCAGACGTTGGAGTGCAGCAATGATGGGCGAGTCACCTATCAACAAAAGTTGTAATTGCGGTAAATGCGGCTCCATATAAATATCTAACGCTCCCCCGCTGGCGCAGGTCATGGGAAAGGTGCGCACGCTGCTCATATCCCGCGTCTCGGCTTTTTCTGGCGTGCCCAGGCGCAGCAGATAGGGCTCGCCGCCTTCACGCAGAATACGCTTAGCCTCGCGCAGCACGATAGGCTGCGTACAATTGCCGCCCACCCAGCCGATCATCTGCCCATCCTCCTGGATAATTGCCTGCGCGCCCGGCTTCGCAGAGGTTGGTCGCTCGCACCACACAACGGTTGCCAGCACAAACGGCCTGTTCGCCTGCGTCAATTGATAGGCCACCTCTAACAGGGATTGAGACATGAGATCCTCCAGGAACCTTTGCACATGGAGCAACGCGAGGCAAGCAGCGTCGCTCCATGTACAAAAAGACTAATCGGTTGCCAGCCCTTTCTCTTTGAGCACCTGCCAGACCTTCCAGGGTGTCAGAGGCATGTCAATGTGGCGCACACCGGTATGGGCCAGGGCATCGACAACGGCGTTGACGATGCCCTGCGGCGCACCGACGGTGGGCGATTCGCCGACCCCCTTGGCTCCGATTGGATGGTGCGGTGAGGGCGTGATGGTGCGATCAAGCTCCCAGCTGGGCGTCTCCATCGAGGTAGGGATCAGGTAGTCCTGGAAGGAGCCGCTGAGCACATTGCCGTTCTCGTCGTAGGCCAGTTCTTCGTACATCGCCGGGGCCAGTCCCTGCGTCAGGCCACCGTGGATCTGCCCTTCGACGACCATCGGATTGATGATGGTGCCGCAGTCGTCCACGGCCATGAAGCGGCGAATGTGAACCTGCCCGGTGCCACGGTCGATGTCGACGATGCAGATGTAGCTGCCAAAGGGATACGTGAGATTGGGCGGATCGTAGTAGTTCACGGCCTCCAGGCCCGGCTCCAGGTATGGCGGGCAGTTGGTGTAAGCAGCGAAGGCCAGTTCCTGGATAGTCTTGCCCTTGTCCGGCGAGCCTTTGACGTAGAAGCGGCCCGGCTCCCATTCAAGATCCTCCTCGCCAACTTCTAGCAGGTAAGAGGCAATCTTCTTGGCCTTGTCGCGCACCTTACGGGCTGCCAGGGCGGTAGCGGCTCCTGCTACAGGTGTGCTGCGGCTGGCGTAGGTACCGAGGCCATACGGCGCGGTATCGGTATCGCCATGCTCGACATCTACATCGTCGGGCGACATACCCAGCTCGGCGGCGATGATCTGAGCGAAAGTGGTTTCGTGCCCCTGGCCCTGAGTCTGCACGCCGATGCGCGCCAGGACCTTGCCAGTCGGGTGAACGCGCACCTCGCAGCTATCGAACATCTGGATGCCCGCGATGTCGAAGTGCTTGCCGGGTCCCGCGCCGACGATCTCGGTAAACGAGGAGATACCGATGCCCATCAGTTCGCCACGTACCCGCTTCTCTGCTTGCTCGCGGCGCAGGCCCTCGTAATCGACATTCTTCATCGCCAGCTTGAGTGCCGCTTCGTAGTTGCCGCTATCATAGGTCCAGTCGAGCGCGGATCGATAGGGAAAGGCTTCTGGCTTGATGAAGTTCTGCATGCGCAGTTCTGCCGGGTCCTTGCCCAGCCTGTGCGCCAGCGTGTCCATTGTGCGCTCGATCAGGTAAGAGGCTTCGGTGACACGGAAGGAGCAGCGATAGGCAATGCCACCAGGCGCTTTGTTGGTGTGTACCGCGTCCACTTCCACAAAGGCTTTCTTGAAATCGTAGGAGCCAGTGCAGATGTGGAACAGACCAGCTGGGAATTTAGTTGGCTGAGCGGCAGCATCGAAAGCTCCGTGATCGGCCAGGGTGTGAACGCGCAGTGCCTTGACATTGCCATCTTTGTCGCTGGCAATTTCGGCGTGAATGTGGTAATCACGTCCAAAGCCGGTGCTGCTCAGGTTCTCGGTACGGTCCTCGATCCATTTGACGGGCTTGCCTGTAGTAATCGAGGCCACAACAGCGCAGACATAGCCGGGATAGATAGGCACTTTGTTGCCAAAGCCACCGCCAACGTCGGGCGAGATGATGCGAATGCGGTGCTCCGGCAAACCTGCAACAATAGCGAAGAGCGTGCGATGTGCGTGGGGTGCCTGCGAGGTCATCCAGACGGTCAGCTTGCCGGTGGCAGCGTGATAGTCAGCCACACAACCGCAGGTCTCGATGGGAGCGGGATGGATACGCGGGACGTACATATCCTGACTGACTACGATCCCGTTGGCCTCGGCCTCGGCAAAGGCTGCGTCGGTGCCCGCCCGGTCGCCGGTTTCCCAGTGATAAATGTGGTTGGTTGGTTGGCGATCCTTCTTGTCGGGGCGCAGCAAAGGCGCGTCTGGATCAAGCGCTTTCTTGGGGTTTACGAGCACCGGCAGAGGTTCGTAATCGACCTCGACAGCCGCCACACCATCGGCTGCTGCGTAGCGGCTGGTGGCTACGACAAAGGCCACTTCCTGCATCTGGTAATGTACGCGATCCAGTGCCAGCACTGCCTCGGTGTCGTTCGAGAGCGTGGGCATCCAGGCCAGACCCGCCGCGTCCAGGTCTTTGCCGGTGATTACGGCCAGAACGCCGGGTACCTTGAGCGCCTCGCTGATATCGATATGTTTGATCAGCGCGTGGGCATAGGGGCTGCGCACGATGTCTCCGTAGAGCATCCCCGGCAGGTGTACGTCGTCAACGTAATTGCCCTGCCCACGAATGAAACGAGCGTCTTCTTTACGTTTATATGCCTCGCCCAATCCATGAACATGCCTGGCTTCAGTTGCCATTAGTCACCTCCTCCTTCCCCGGTAGCAACCGGCGTCTGCTGGGTCTCGCGCATCTTCTCCGCAGCGTACTTGATGGCCTTAACAATATTAACGTAGCCGGTGCAGCGACAGAGGTTGCCGGAGATGCCAACGCGGATCTCTTCCTCGCCCGGATTGGGATTACTGCGCAAGAGGGCCAGGCCGGTCATCATCATGCCGGGAGTGCAGTAGCCGCATTGTAACGCGTGGCATTCGTGGAAGCCTTCCTGTAAGGGATGCAGCTTGCCGCCCTGCTCCAGACCCTCAACGGTCATCAGTTCACGCCCATCGGCCTGCACGGCAAACATGGTACAGGACTTGGTGGCCTTGCCATCAACCAGAATTGTGCAGGCTCCACAGGATGTAGTATCGCAGCCGATATGCGTGCCGGTCAGATGTAGATCGTCGCGCAGCCAGTGTACGAGCAGCGTGCGCGCCTCGACCGTGCCTTCGTAGGTCGTTCCGTTGATTTTGACGGAGATGGTATGCTTGCTCATCTATGCTCCTCCTCTCGCGCGTTCACCAGCCTTCCTGAGCGCCCGCGTGCAGAGCGTATGCACCATCGCACGCTTATACTCTGCCGGTCCACGCGTATCGCTGGTTGGTCGAGATGCAGCTTCAGCCAGATCGGCGGCCCGGCGGATTGTATTCTCGTCCAGAGGCTTGCCTAGCAAAGATTGCTCTGCATCGCGCGCTTTGATCGGAGCCGGTCCTACATTAGTCAGGCCGATTCCCACGTAGGTCACGTTCCCGCTCGCATCCAGGTTTACATAGGCCGCAACGCCCGCGATGGCGTAGTCACCGACCTTGCGCTCCAGCTTGAAATAGGCACCGCCTGAGCGCTCACTGGGAGCCGGGACGCGAATTTCCGTCAGCAGCTCGCCGGGTTGGAGCGCAGTCTCGAAAGGCGAATCTCCGAAGAACTCGTCCACGGCGATAAAACGTTCGCCGCCTGGTCCCTGAGCCACCAGCAGAGCGCCCAGAGCCAGCATGGTCGCGGGATGATCGTTAGCGGGATCGGCGTGTGCGAGATTGCCGCCCACCGTCGCCCAGTTGCGCACGACGGGATCGGCAATGTTTCTCGCGGTATCGTGGAGGATGGGATAGCGCTCGCGGATCAGCGGCGAACTATCCAGTTCGGCCTCGCGGGTCAGCGCGCCGATATGCAGCGTGCCGTCCGTCTCCTGGATATACTCCAGGCTGTTGATGCGGTTGATGTCGATCAGCACCGCCGGAGATGCCAGGCGGTAGCGAAGGATGGGAATCAGGCTGTGACCGCCGGCGAGGATCTTGGCGTCATCGCCATACTGTTGCAGCAGAGCGATGGCCTCCGGCACATTTTTGGCCGTCACGTAGTCGAAAGAACCAGGAATCAAAGAATCACCTCCAGTCTTCATTGACGCGCAGGTGCATGTACTGCGCTTCGCCGTCGATAATGCCAGACCGATAGGGGAAAGGTTCATGGTAAAGTATGCACTCTACCTGCTGACAAGTATAGTCGAGAAAAGCACGTAAAGATTACCTCCGTTGGTAGGGTGCTTTCCCTCCAAAGGGAGGGTAGTACACTGATGAGTTCAAGTAAGCGCGGCCAGATCTTCGCGCAAAATATCAAGCTGGCGCCAGATATATGAATCAGGAGAGCGTGTTTGAAAGGCTCGCGAGAGAGCGCGTATGTTAATCAGAACGCTGGTAAAACGCAGGAGGGGCTCGTAGTTTGGAGGGAAAGATACGAGATCTTTGTAGCCGCGTTCAAGTGCCGGGAAGAGCCGGTAAGGAGGCCGCGCCCCATCGCGTATGCGAAAATGCGCGAGGTCGTACCAGCGATTGCCGCCGCGAACCTCCCCGAAGTCAATAATACCGGCGTAGCGCCCGCGATCCTGGAAGATATGCGTTGAATCAAAGTCACCATGAGCAAGATATCCCTGTCCTACGTCTAACCAGGAGTCATAGCGTTCGAGAACGCGCTCTAGCAGCATACTCTCATGGGGTTTGAGGATATGCTTTCGTAAATAGATCAGATCGGCCTTGCGGTGTTCCAGGGCAAAAGCACGAAATGTTGGCCACCGGCCGCGCAACGGAACCTCCTCGATTTGTTGAGATTGTATCCAGCCGAAGCCGTCAACCGTCAATGCATTGACGCGAGCAAGGTCGCGACCCGCCTCTACCACAACCCTTGCAAGGACTTCTCTGGGCAAAGAGGTACGGCTCAGAGCTTTGCCTTTGATTTCCGTCTCAACCATGATAGCCCGGCCCAGTGTCTCATTGTGATGCTCAAAGTAGATGACTTCTGGCACATTGATGTGATGTTTACGTAGTTGAGTAAGCGCGGCAATTTCAGGCGTAAAGTCTTCCTTTGTATCTGGCAAAATTCGTAGATAATACGTCTGGCATTGGGAAAAAATACGATAGACATAGGTAGAGATTCCCGACCAGACACGTTCTACCCGCGTATCCGGCGCGGGGAACAGATGCCTCACTACAGACTCGACGCGCCGTTGTGCATTTTCATGCTGCAAGTAAGGTGAGTGGCTCATAACAACTATACCAGGTACATGGTTACACTGCCTTTTTCAAACAGAGCGATATCTATAACCACCCATGCTTCACTGCGACCATGACCGCCTCAGTTCGATTCTTCACGCCCAGCCGGTGCAAGATTTCCTGCACATATCCCTTGACGGTATTCTCGCTTAGATAGAGCTGCGTGGCAATTTCGCGGCTGGAGAGACCCTGGGCGACGAGCCGCAGGATAACAAGCTGTTGCGAACTGAGCGAATCGGCTGGCGGGGATGGTTCGGCAGCTGATGGGCCGCGACGCAGTTGAGCCAGCATCGCAGCGGCAACCCTGGTGTCGATGGCAGCCTCACCGCGTGCGACAGCCCGAATGGAACGCTTGAGATCAAAACGCTCGACATCCTTGACGATGAAGCCGCGTGCGCCTGCCTGGATGCACTGCGCGACCAGATTCTCATCGGTGAAGGTGGTGAGAATGATTACGGCGGTGCCTGGATAGCGCTCGCTGGCCAGGCGGCAGAGTTCGATACCATTGGTGCCGGGCAGGCGAATATCCACCAGCGCCACATCGGGCTTCAAGCGTTCGATCAGCTCAAGCGCCTGCTCGGCGTTGGCAGCATCTCCGACGATACTAAAATCTGGTTCGGCGACGAGGATGGCTTTGAGTCCCTCGCGCACCATTTCGTGGTCGTCGACAATCAACAGGCGAATCATAGCGGGACAACCGCCTTTACAACCAGGCCGCCTTCCTCACCATTGGCCAGCAGAAACTGGCCGCCCAGTTCGCGAATGCGCTGGTACATCCCCTTGAGGCCGAGATGGAAACCGTTGCTGGCGTAGTCTTGCAAGGTTGGCAGAGCAATGCCGCTGCCGTTGTCCTGCACAACCAGCACAGCCTGCTCGCGTGTGACCTGGACCGTGACGATCACGGCAGTAGCCCCCGAGTGCCTGCGCACGTTGAGCAACGCTTCCTGCGCGACGGTGAGCAGCGTTTGCTCGACACGGGCTGGAGGCGCACTGGCCCACTCGGCAATCACAAGATCGGCTTCAATCGTGGAGGTTTCGCGCAGGTCACGAATCAGGGATTGCAACATCTTTACCAGCCCGTCCTCGGCAAGTTCGGCGCTGGAAAGAGCGAAGATGGCGTCGCGCACCTGCGCTGTGCCAAGCGAGGCCAGACGTTTAATGGCTTGAACTGCCGGGAGGAGCGGCGAGTCGTTTGCTAGCTGCTCACGTATCCAATCGGCCTTCAGGCCCATCGTGAAGAGCGTCTGCTGGACGCGGTCGTGCAACTCCTGGGCAATGCGGCTGCGCTCCTCCGCCAGCATTTGCCGCTTCTGCACCTCGGTCAGTTCGTGGTGAAGCTGTTGGAGATCGGTGGCAAAGCGGCCTAGTTCGGCATTGCGACGTTCCAGTTCGGCAGTACGTTCGCGCACCTCGTTCTCTAGTTGCGCGGCGTACTCTTCCATCACGCGCCGCTCGCGCTCGACCAGCTGCGCGTTGTGGATGGCTACAGCGGCCTGCGCGCCCATCGCCTCGACCAGTTCAAAATGGCGCGTGGTGAACTTGCCAGGTTGTGTATCGCCGATCAAGAACGCGCCCAACGGCGTGCCCTCGCGCGAACGCAGGCGCACACCCAGGAAACTGCGCACGGGAATATGGCCCCTCGGCACGCCGATATAGCGCGGATCATTGAGTACATCGTCCGAGAGAATCGACGCGTCGCCCCAGAAGACCGGTTCCAGTAAGCCCAGTCCTTCGACCGGCCCCAGGCGACGAAAGTGCGCGGCAATGCGCTCGTTCGCCCCGGAGATTGCGGCCAGAGTAAAGACTCCTTTCCTGCCAGAAGTCTCATCACCAGTAATCTCAGGAATAAGAAAGAACGTCGCGTACTCGGCTGCTGTCAACCTGCGAGCGGCATCCGTCATCATCTGCAGCAGGCGCGGCAGGTCGAACTCTGAGGTCAGAGCTATAGCGATTTTGTTCAGTTCTGCCAGCTCTTCGGTCTGTTGTTGCAGGTGTGCGATCAGCGCCGCGCGGCTCTCATCGATTGTCTGCGTCATTGCAAAAACACGCTTCGACTAGAATGTGTGGACAACGGTGTTTCGCTCAGAGTATATCACACTTACCTGCTGTCTCTATCAATTCCGGTTGAAGAGTACTGAACGAAAGGGAACGACGCTGCTTGCCTGCAATGCCCCATTCATACACAGGAAATATGCACTTTCTTCACAAATTTCATATTGTCTCTCTAGCGGCCCGTGACCCGGCGAAGCTGGTTGACTACCTCATCCAGCACACTTGTTGCCCCATTGACTGCTTGAGCGCTCGACTCAATCTGTCTGGCAACCTCATTGGTTGCTTTCATTGCTGCTGCCACTTTTCTATTACACTCTTCCTGGTGCGTAACAGCTTGCCCAAAATATCGTCCAATCTCTACCATCTGCGCGACGCCGTTCAAGATCAGTTGCTTATCTCGTTCAGGCCGCGCGAGCAGATCGGTGCCAACCGCATTGAGCTGATACGCTGCCTTGCGCGAGGCGTTGGTATAGTATTGAATCGACTTGAGACCGGCTTCCGAGGCATCCAGCATCCAGAGTTGCTCCGAGGCTGTCTTCTTCTCGCTTTCGGAAAGCTGGTTCAACATACGGTTGCTGCTCAACAGGGATTCTACAGAGCGCGAGATAGGATACGCAATGCTATTTCCTACCATCCAACCTAGAAGCGCGGCAGGAATGAGAACAAAGAGAGCGATCAGGAGCGTAGTTAAAAGCTGCTGATTCGCGACCACGTAGATGGAACTTTGCGGAGTCAGGACAAAATAGGTCCAGGGAACATTCGAGAAACGCTGCCAGGTAACTTGATACGCCTCGCTTGCTCCGGCAGGCGTATCTGAAAAGACCACCGGCGACTGCTGATTGTTTAGCACACCAGCGAGTACGTTATCGGACACAACAGGAGCGCCATCCTGTGTTCCATAGCGCTGCTCGCTTATAATGAGCTGCTGCGCCTGCGAACTGAGCGGGGCAACGGAGGTAAAGAGTTGTTGCTGATTGGGATCAACAATACGTATGCCGTTCTCATCGAGAATGAAGGCGTAACTTCCGCTGCCGTTCGCCCCTTTCTCGCTATTGACAATGCTCCAGATGTAGTTCATCGAGAGAGTAGACCGGATAATCCCCAGAGGCTTGAGTGTGGGTGAAAAGACTACCGTGTATATGTCGATGACAGACTGTTTCGCTTCTGGATCATAATATACATCGGAAACATACTGGCCGGTCTTTGAATGCAGCACGGCTTGCAGATCCTCTGGCGGAAGCAAAGATTTGCCAATGGGTTCAGGCTTGAAGCCGTAAATAGAGTAGTGGAAGAGATATTGCCCCTGGAGTGTGAAGTGGGTTGTCAGGATGATATCCGGATCATTTGACTTATTAATTGCTAATCCGTTCTTGAGCAGCGTTTGTAAAGCCGTTTGATCGTGATCGGTGAAATACTGCTGAACAACTGGCGTGTTATCCAGCGTTCTCGCCTCAAGCATTTTTCCAGTTAAATAGTTCTGAATGAGCTGAGCGTGAGTTTGCGCATCAGTTTGCAACGTTTTATCGGCTTGATCAATGAGCGTGGCGCGCGTCTGAATCTCATTAGTTACAAGGACGATCAAAAGCGGTGCGGTCGCCGCCAGGATCAACCAGAGAGAGAGGCGGAGGGAGAGACTAACGGACTTTTTTCTGGGTCCATTACCTTGATAGACGACTACATCACGTTGAGCCATGTGTGCGAAACTCCTTTCGTCTGCGCTCCATTGCCGAAAAGTCGCAGTGGTCTCACATCGCGCTTTTATCACAGGAAAGCTGAAGTGTTCTTCAAATCTCTGGCTTTCATAGCCTGCCTGTTTACGTCCAGATAGAATGACGCGCGATCAATAAGAGGATAACTGATTCTCCCCAAATAGTAAAGAAGGTCTACTATGCGTGAAACCTGAGCAGCAAGGGAGCGAAGAGAAATCCCTCAACTTCGTTCTGCCACTTGCCGCCACATCCATCCGGCACCTACAACTCCCAGGCAGAGAAGAGCGCAGATAAGCAGGCCGACAGAGGCTCCGCAGAGGTTAACCAGCCAGCCGGTTAGCAAGGACCCCAGGGGAAGGCTTCCGGTAAAGAAGAAAATATATACGCTCACGACGCGCCCACGCAGGTGATCCGGAGTGATCGTTTGCAGGAGAGTAATAGCCAGCGCGCCAAAGATGGCTTCGGTCACGCCAATGCTCACGATGAGCATCAAGGATAGGAGATACGTGTATGAGAGCGCAAAAGCCGCCACCAGGATACTATAGACCAGCGTGCCGATCAGTACGCGGCGGACTGTTGGCCGCAGATTGCTCCAGGCCAGCCACAGCGCCGAGATGAACGATCCTGCGCCCAACGCGGCAGAGAGAAAGCCAAAGCCTGTCGCTCCTCTATGCAGCACGTCCGTAGCGAAGAGAGGAAGCACGACATTGAAATTCTCGCCAAACAGCAGCACCAGACCTACGACGAGGATTACCAGAACAATTGCAGGCGTTTGCCGGACATAATCTACGCCTTCGCGCAAGCTTTGCCAGGTCTTCCGTCGCTCACCCTGAAGCGCCTGGGCGTACAGTTCGCGACCATTGATAAACGTCAAACCCACAATGACCACGATAAAGCTGAGCGCGTTGAGCAGAAAGAGCACGGCCACACCACCGGCGGCAATGATGATTCCCCCGAGGCCAGGACCCACAACGCGCGCCAGATTGGTCAACGAGGAATTCAGGGCAACAGCATTGGGCAGGTCCTCGCGTCCAACCATCTCGACGACAAAGGCCGAGCTGGCCGGCTGGTCCAGGCTGCTCATCAGCCCCAGCAGCAATGCCAGGATGTAGATATGCCAGAGCTGGACAACGCCGGTAGCTGTCAGCTCCCAGAGAAGAAAAGCCTGGATCATCTCTATTGAACGGGTAACGAGCAAAACGCGCCGCTTGGGCCAGCGATCAGCAAAAACTCCTCCGAAAAGTGAGAAGAGCAGCACTGGCCCATATTGCAGCGCGCTCACCAGGCCAAGCTGCCAGCCGCTACGAGTCAATTCCAGCACCAGCCAGCCTTGCCCAATGCTCTGCATATAAGTGCCCATCAGCGAAATCATCTGGCCAAACCAGTACAGACGATAGTTGC